>NPIG01000495.1_pt1 | contig 30736 bp, 24 predicted proteins | sample 8637441 | NCBI WGS metagenome assembly NPIG01 (sample SAMN07420675, study PRJNA396082) | bioreactor metagenome | isolation source: sample BR6 brine-fed electro-methanogenic bioreactor BR | place: Japan: Kochi | collected 2016-06-14
CCGATCAGCGTGCCGACCATGCCGAAGGCCGGCGCGATGCTGCCCATGGCCTTCAGGATGTTGACCTGCACCGTGTTGCGGCCGTAGGTCGTCTCGATGGTGTTGTGCAGGATCTCCCGCACCTCGTCGCCGGAATAGCCGCTGACCACCATCTCGATCCCGAAACGCAGGAAACGGTCGCCGCGCACCGCCTTCTTCGATTCTGCTTCCAACGCCGGCAGGCCGTTCTTCTGGACGGTGTAGGCCCAGCGGATCACCCGGCCGACTTCCGATTTCAGGATGTTTCGGCCGACCGACGGGCTGTAGAAAACGCGGAAGCAAAGCTTGAGGGAGAGCAGAACGTACCGGGCTTCATAGGAGACGAACGTCGCCGCCATCGTTCCCCCCAGAACGATGAGGAAGCTCGAAAGCGACAGGAACATCAAATAGTTGTCGGTGGCCGTGGCAATGGCCCCAAAGAATATGGCCAGCGCCGAAATGAACGCGATGATCGTAAAAAGGGACATGCCAGAACCCCGATACCCAATCTACGCCGTTCCGTCGCCCGCGATCGCGGACGTTCTGCGGGCGGCGCTTCCCCTTTGCCCACCTTTGCCCAGTACCCCTTTAGAAGGGGTCTGAATCAGAATGTAACACTTAACATACTTGTTCCGGAATGTTCAGAATTTTCAGCCAGATAGAGGGCAACTTAGCCGAAATTCAAAGGCAATTCCGTCGAATCAGCGCTCCCGGAAAGCCTCGTGACGCAGTTTCAGCACCGGCTTGATGAGGTACTCGATGACGGTGCGCGATCCGGTATAGATGTCGACGGTGGCTTCCATGCCGGGAATGATCGGCAGTTCGCCCTCGCTGCGGCCGAGATAGGTCTTGTCGGTTTCGACCAGGACCCGGAAGAAGGGCACGCCTTCCTCGTCGGTACTGGTATCGGCGGCGACCATGGTGACTTTGCCTTCCAGGCCGCCGTAGCGCGCGAAATCGTAGGTCGATATCTTGACGATGGTCGGCTGCCCGACCGAAACGTAACCCCGGTCCGTCGGGCTCAGCTTGGCCTCGATGACCAGCCGCTCGCCGGTCGGAACGATCTCCATGATCGCCTCGCCGGGTTGCACCACGCCACCGATGGTATGGTAGCGGAGGTTCTTGACGATGCCGTCGATGGGGCTGCGGATATCGGCGCGGACCGTCTGTTCCGTCGCCTCGCTCAGGAGTTCGCGGATGCGGGAGATGTTCTGCTCGGTCTTGCCCAGTTCCTCCTGTGCCTCGCGGCGGAAGCGGATTTCCTCTTCGCGGGCACGCTGCTTGGCCTCGTCGACGGCGGCTTCGGAGCGCGGGATGGAAGGGGCGAGGGAGTTGATCTCGGCGTCGATACTTTCGACCTCTTCCTTGAGGATGCCGCTGACCTCGGCGACGGCGGCACGGGCCCGCGGGATGGACTGGTTGAGTCCTTCGAGTTCGCCCTCCAGGCTTTTGACCTCGGATTCGAGTTGCAAATGCTCCATCTTTGGCACCAGGCCGTCGGCCAGAAGCCGTGCCGACATCTGTAGCCGCTCGCGGGCGAGGTTCAGGTTGTTGCGCTTGGTCGTCCGCTGTGCCTCGAGTTCCTTGATCTCCAGTTCCTTCTGACGGGCCTGCTGGCGCAGCGATCCGGCCGGCGAACTCAGTTCCCGCTTGCGGTCCTGCAGCGCCCGCATGCGCGCTTTAAGTTCCTCGACATCCAACTCGCGCTGGCGGATCAATTCGCGCTGGACGTTGAGCTTGGCGGCAAGCTGCTGCTTGCGGGCCTCGAAAGCGCGTTCCTCGGCAATCGCCTGCGCCGGGCGGGTCGTCGCAAGGTCGCCCGGAATCGTGAAGGCGGGTTCGCCCTTGGCTTCTGCTTCGAGGCGGGCCCGCACCAGGAATTCGTTGTCGAGGCGGACCTGCAGTTCGTCGCGGTTGACGCCGGTGGAACCGAGGTCGAGGCGCAGAAGCATCTGCTCGGCCCTGACGATGTCGCCGTCCTCGACGTTGATCTGCTCGATGATGCCGCCCTCGAGGTGCTGGATGACCTTGATGTTCCCGCGCGGAACCACTTCTCCGGAGGCAATCGAAACCTCGTCGAGTTCCGCATAGTTGGCCCAAACAACGAGGGCGCCGAGAAAGATCATGATCGGCCAGGCCACGGTTCGCCACGTGGGGAGGGGATGCGTTTTGACCAGGTCATCCAAGCCAGGCATCAGTCGTCCTCGATATCGCGATCGATCCGTCTTGCGGGCATGCCGTTGGTGCCGGTCGCCTTCTTGCCGCCCTGCTTGACGGTCAGTTGCGGCCGCGAAGACGGCGGACGGGAGCGCGCCGTCGTATCGTCATCGTTGTCGGCCGGCGGCAGGTCCGTACGAGCCGCAGGCGCGACCTGGAGCACGGGCTTGGTCCCCGGTTCGGCCTTATGGAGGCGTCCCTCGGTGACAGGCTCCTGGGACTGCTGCACCGTCGGTCCGGATTTAACGGTCTCATCATCGGACGGTTTGGGCTGCGTGATCGCCTGCAGCAGGGGGCTCGGCTCCACGGTCTTGCGGGCGGGCTCGGTGACGCGAGACCGAAGCCGCGGCTGACCCGCTTGGATAGCCGCACTTTTGATCGCCGGCGGGCGTTCCTTGGCCTTATCGATCTTGGGGGCCGCCGGTGCCGCGGTGACCGCGGTTTTCTCGGTCTTGTCGTCCGACACGTCGGCTTTAGCGGCTTCCGCGGCCTGCTGTTGTTGCTGGGCCGCCGCACGGGCTCCGCCACCGAACAGGCGAGGCAGGATCTCGCTGGCCGGCCCGGCAAGCGCGACGCGGCCGCGATCCAGCGCCGCGAGGTCACGGCAGGCCGAGAGCAGGATCGGGCTGTGGGTGACGATCACCACCGTACAGGTCTTGCCGATTTCCTCGAGGGTCTTGCGAAGGTCGTGCTCGGCCTGGCGGTCGAGACTGCTCGAAGGTTCGTCGAGCAGCAGGACCGGCGGTTCGCCGACCAGGGCGCGGGCGATGGAAATGCGCTGGCGCTGACCGCCGGACAGGCGCTGGCCGGCCTCGCCGATCTCGCTGGCATAGCCGTCGGGCAGGTCGATGATGAACTGATGGATGCCGGCAGCCTTGGCGGCGCGGACGATTTCGTCGTCGCTGGCATCGGGAATGCGATGGGCGATGTTGTCGCGTACGCTGCCGGCGAACAGGACGTTTTCCTGCGGCACGTAGCCGATCCAGGTCGCCAGTTCCGAGCGCGAGAACTGGCTGATGTCGGCGCCGTCGAGCAGGACCCGGCCCGAAGTCGGCAGGTACAGGCCCTGGAGGATCTTCAGCAGGGTGGTCTTGCCGCTGCCGTTGCGTCCGACCAGGGCGTTGACGCCGCCCTGTTCGATCTTGAGGGTCACGTTGTCGACGACCGGGGCGGCCCCTTCGGCATAGGAGAACGTGGCGTTCTCCACGGCAATCTCGCCGCGCGGCTTGTCGAGCTTGACCTCGCTCTCGATGCGTTCGCTCGGTTCGTTGAACATCTGGCCGAGGCGCTCGACGGCCTGACGGAAGTTGGAATAGGTCCGCCACTGCTGCACGAGCTGGTTCAGCGGCCCGATCAGGCGGCCCGAGAGCATGTTGGTGGCGATCAGCCCGCCCATGGTCAGGCGCTGATCGATGATCGCGATGGCACCGATCGACGTCATGCAGATGGTCGTCAGCATGGTCAGCGTGCCGCCGAGATTGGTGAACGTGTCCGACTTGCCGCCGCGCAGGATGGACCGCTCGATGTTTTCCGCGTGCTTCTGCTCCCAGATCGGCCGCATCGCGCGATCGAGGGCAAGGGCCTTGATGGTCGTCCGGCCGGCGATGATTTCGGCGATCAACCCGTCGCGGCTCTGGGTGGTTTCCCGTTCCTCGCGGTTGGCCTCCGACATTACCGAAGCGGAACGCCAGGCCACGACAACGAAGATCGGCAACAGGATCAGAAGGACCCAGGCGATCGCCGGCGCGATCACGAAAATGACGCCAAGGAACAGGATGGCGAAGGGCAGGTCGGCCATCAGGATGGCTGAGGCGCCCGACAGGGTGTTGCGGACGATGTCGACGTCACGGAAAAGCGACTGCCAGTGGGCGCCCGGTTTCGATTCCAGGGTCTTCATCGGCAGCGACATGAACTTGTCGAAGATCTGCTTGCCGACGATAACGTCGACACGCAGCGCGACCCTCTGCATGATGCGCGAGCGCGACTGGCGCAGGACATAGTCGAACGCGAGCACAAAAAGCATGCCCAGTGCCAGACCCTGCAGGGTACTGATACCGGCATGGTATACGACCCGGTCGTAAACCTGCATCGTGAACGCCGGGACCGCGAGGGCAAGGACGTTCACGAAGAACGACATCGCCAGAACCTCGCGGAAAACCGGCATTAGAGGTTTCAAAAACGACCGGAGCCAGCTTCGATTCGAGGGCGCGCTCATTACGAAGCGATTTTCTCCGCTAAACCTTAACGAATCATTTTCGGCAGCTATTTGAAGGCCTTAGCCTACTCCCCCTAGTGCCGAATCTTCCCCCTAACAACAAAAAATCCTGTGATTCCAAGGTACTGTATTAAAATTATCATGTTATTTAGGGTGTTTTCCATGCTTTTCTCTCTTTTGAGGTAGGAAATTGCGATAAAGTATAGGTGGAAAAACGTACGGAGTACGCCCGATGGAGGGGTTTTTTCATCGGGTGGGACCGGGCCGGACCGTTCCACAGGGCACGGATTGTTGTTGACCTGTGGGGGAGGGCCCGGTCTAGTGGTTGCGACCGAGAGCCGTTATCAGGCGGGGGCCGGAAGGAAATGGCACTTCACCCGTGGTTGGGCAATTCGGTCTCGAACTGGGTTGAATCCAGGTGGAATGGGGACGGATGGCCCGCGGAATTCCTAGCGCGCTGCATCCGTGATGCGGGATGATAAAAAGGTTTTTCGGACGGATTTTCGGTCGTCGCGGCGGCAAATCGCTGCTGCGCCGGGCGTTCAGCTTTGAGCGAATCATCGGATTCGGCCTGCTGGCCGGTCTCGTCATGCTGTATGTCGCCGATCCCTATCCGGTCGAATTCCTGCGGTTGAAGACCTTCGACATGTATCAGAGGTTCCAGCCGCGTGAGATCCCGCCGGTGGATCAGAAGCCGGTCACCATCGTCGACATCGACGAGAAGAGCCTGCGCGAGATCGGGCAGTGGCCCTGGCCGCGCACCAAGATCGCGCAGATCATCGTCAACCTGATCCAGGGCGGCGCCCGGACGGTGGCCTTCGACATGGTGTTCCCCGAGTACGACCGGACGAGTCCGGCCGTGGTCGCCGACAACATCTTCAAGATCGACGAGGAGACCAAGGAGAAGCTCAAGAAGCTGCCGAGCCACGACTTCCTCCTGGCCGACCTCATCAAGCAGGCACGTGTCCAGAAGAAGGTCGGCCAGCGGATCGAGGAGACCGGCCTCGTCGTCCTCGGCCATGCCGTCTATTTCGAGGAGACCGACAACGAGCGCGCAGATGCCGACCCGCCGCCGAGCAAATCCGTGGCCTGGCGCGGCCTGACCAAGGGCGCACCGCCGCCGACCAGTTTCCTCCCGAAGTTCGTGGCCCTGGTCCGCAACATCCCCGAGTTGGAGCAGGCCGCCCTGGCACACGGGCTGTTCTCGCTGGAGCCGGAACCGGACGGCATCGTCCGCCGGGTGCCGACCTTCTTCATGAAGGGCGACAAGTTCTTCCCGACCCTGCCGGTCGAGATGCTGCGTACCTCCGAGTTTCAGCGCACCGTCGTGCTGTTTACCGACCTCGGCGGCGTGTCCGAAGTCCGCGTCCGCAAGCTGCAGGGGGGATTCCACCGGATCTTCACCGACGCCCGCGGCCGGGTCTGGCCCTATTTCTCGAAGCGCGACTTCGACAAGTACGTTTCGGCGGCCGACATCCTGAATGGAACCTTCGACAAGTCGAAGATCGCCGGCAAGATGATCGTCATCGGTACCTCGGCGACGGGTCTCCTCGATATCCGTTCGACGCCGGTCGAATCCTTCATTCCCGGGGTCGAGGTCCATGCCCAGTTCATCGAGACCGTCCTCGCCAGCCAATTGCTGCAGCGGCCGCCGTGGATCAGAGGTGCCGAACTTAGCCTGCTGATGGCGGCCGGTCTGATCATGATCGTCCTGGTGCCCTGGATCGGGGCCAAGTGGACCCTGCTGCTGTTCGCCGCCGTGGCCGGCGGGACCGCGAGCACCTCGTGGATCCTGTTCCAGCAGCATCTCTACCTGTTCGATGCCGGGTTCATCATCCTCTCGGTGCTGCTGATCTATACCCAGCTCACCTACACCGGCTACGCCCGCGAGGAGGCCGAGAGGCGGCAGGTTCGCGATGCCTTCGGCTTCTATCTGGCTCCGGCCATGGTCGAGAGGCTGGCCGAGGATCCCAGCAAGCTGGCCCTCGGCGGCGAAACCCGCGACATGTGACCATGCTGTTCTGCGACGTCCGCGGCTTCACGACCATTTCCGAGCAGTTCGACGCCGAGGGGCTGACCCAGCTCATCAACAAGCTGCTGACGCCGCTGACCTCGATCATCATGGAGCGCCAGGGAACGGTCGACAAATACATGGGCGACTGCATCATGGCCTTCTGGAACGCGCCGCTCGACGACCCCGACCATGCCCGCAACGCGGCTCTGGCCGCCCTGGCCATGAATGCGGAGATGGGGCCGCTGAACGAACGGCTGAAGGCCGAGGCCGAGGCCGCAGGGCGAAAACACATCCCGCTCAAGATCGGGACGGGCCTCAACTCCGGCGAGGTCGTCGTCGGCAACATGGGGTCCGACCAGCGTTTCGACTATTCCGTGCTCGGCGATCAGGTGAACCTCGCCTCGCGCCTGGAGGGCCAGTGCAAGACCTATGCGGTCGATATTGTCATCGGCGAGAACACCTTCCAGCGCGCCCCGAACCTCGCTGCCCTCGAACTCGACCTCATCAAGGTCAAGGGCAAGACCGAGGCCGTGCGCATCTTCACCCTGGTCGGCGACGAGCAGGTCCGCCAGGGCAACGTCTTCAGCGTCCTGCACGGCAACCATTCGGAGATGCTCGACGCCTACCGCGGGCAGCGCTGGCGGGAAGCCCGCGCCAAGCTCGATGCCTGCCGCGGCCTGATGGACGGTTTCAACCTGGGCGGGTTCTACGACATCTATCAGGAACGACTTGAGGAGTACGAAGCCAATCCGCCCGGCGCCGACTGGGATGGAGTCTACGTCGCCACGTCGAAGTGACGATGAACCTCAAGCTTTGGGCCATGTGGGGAGATGATCCGAAGCGACCACGAACCGGCGGCCTTCGAGACCGCCTACCTTGACCTGTATCGCTCGGGGGAACTGGCCCGGCGTGCGGCAGCTGCGCGCATGCATTTGAAGGCCTGCGATCTGTGCGCCCGCAAGTGCGGCATCGACCGCACCAAGACTCTCGAAGGAGCGGCCTGCCGCACCGGTGACAAGGCGGTCGTCTCGTCCTTCGGCCCCCATTTCGGCGAAGAGGCGCCACTCGTCGGTCACGGCGGCTCCGGCACGATCTTCTTCGCCTTCTGCAACATGCGCTGCGTCTTCTGCCAGAACGCCGACATCAGCTGGCGAGGCGAGGGGGTCGAGGTCGCCACGACCGACCTCGCCTCGATGATGCTCAGCCTGCAGGATCAGGGCTGCCACAACATCAACCTTGTCTCGCCCAGCCACGTCGTCGCCCAGGTCCTCGAGGCCCTGACAATCGCCGCCGGGGCCGGGCTGCACCTGCCCATCGTCTACAACACCGGCGGCTATGACAGCCCCGAAGCCCTGCGCCTGCTCGACGGCGTGATCGACATCTACATGCCCGACCTCAAATACGCGGATTCCGAAACGGCGCGGAAGTACTCCAAGGTGCGCGACTACGTTGCCGTCAACCGCGCTGCCGTCAGGGAAATGCACCGCCAGGTCGGCGATCTGGTCGTGGACGGGGAAGGGGTGGCCCGGCGCGGACTGCTGGTCCGCCATCTCGTGCTGCCGGGCGATCTGGCCGGAACCGCCGGCGTCATGCGCTTCCTGGCCGACGAGATCTCGCCCGACACCTACGTCAACGTCATGGCCCAGTACCGCCCCTGCCACCGGGCCGGGGACTACGAGGAACTCAGCCGCCGCATCACCCGCGACGAATTCCTGGCGGCCCTGGAAAGCGCCCAGAAAGCCGGCCTCATGCGGCTTGATGAACGAGCTGCAATCGGGCAGTCGGTTGCATTTCATTAGGCCCGCGGAACAGGCAAGAGCACCGTCGCCCTCACTTCAACTTCGCGAGAATGGTGTCGATATCGTCGCCGGACCGGATGTCGTCCCGATAGACGTTGGCGAAGATCGTCTTGCCGAAATCCGTCAGGCGGGGGGTGGGCGATCGGAGAACGATTGCGTCAGTTGAATTTTTGTCCGCGTCGTAGATCCCGAGGAAACGGATGATCCGTTGAAGCAGGCAACGTTCAACGTCCTCGTGGTTCTTGGAGAAGTCGGCGAAAATCAACGCGTGGTGAATTCCAAAGCGGTTTTTCTTGCCGCCTCCGACTATCGATCGGCCGAAACAAGGATCGCTGTCGCCGAAATCATTCCAAAGGAACGTAAAGGAACTTTGCCCTTCTTTTTTTCCATATAGGGAAAACAGATCATCAAAGAACTCGTCGTTCTTTCCAACGGTCTCGAAGACATTGTCGGTTAAAACAATTATGAAGTTTACCTTACCATTCTGGTAACCGGTGATGTCATGGCCCGTTGAATAGGTTATATCGCTAAACAGATATTCCAAATTTATTGGAGAACTCTTCGTCTCCTTAAGCACGACAACACGTATGGGTTTGTTCCAGCGCGCCAGCCTATCGTTATGGACCTCGCGCAACCCCCTAATGACCACGGCATTTCGGAAGAAGTCCTGGCAGGCCGCGTCGCAGCCGGTGGACCAGGAGTTCGTATTGAAGGCAATAACGAGGATAAGGGCGAGGTTGACACAGGCCGTGACGCCACCGGCCCACAGGGTCAGGCGCCATGATTTGTCCGTATTCTGCCTGTTGGTCTTCATCGCTCGCCCGTCGCCTCCTTACTGAAACGTCATAGAAGGGATCTACGGAACTCGCCGATTAGAAAAGAGGTGCTGCCCAAACCTCCTACACGCAACAGATGTCCCCTTCCATCAAGGGTGATGTAGCGTTGGGAATCAATCCATCGGAAGAAGTACTCCAACGGTAGGCACGGCAGCATGGGATGTCCGAAAACCGCCGGAATCCAGCCTATCCTTTCGGTCGATTGGCACGTTTTCGTATCCCCAGTACAGTTGTAGACGACCATGGCGACTAGGTAATAGGCCCGCGATTGTCCCGGCAACGGACTGGGGGGAAGGCGGGACGGGGAAAACCGTCATGCAACCATTCAATGTCGGCACTGCTTTCGGAGAGACGATACGGATCTCGTTCCGCAACATTCCGGTGTTCGGTCCCGTAGCCCTGGCGGCCGCGGGAATCCTGATGGCGACAGAGACGGTCCTGGGCCCTCAGTGGGTTCACTTCGATTTCGAGGCCGGGCTAACCACCACGGGCTTCGGAACCTTTCTTACGTTCCTAGGCGTATTCATGCTTGTGGTGATTGCTCTCGTGGCGGTGACGACCTACGGCGCCTTCCAGGACATGCAGGGGAGGAAGGTTGGCTTAGTTGAAAGCCTGACGGGGGGAATAGGCAATGTCCGCCTGGCGATCGGGCCGGGCGCATTGGCGGCCGTCGCTTTCGTAGGGTTGTCCGTCCCTTTGGTGATCCCGGGTTGCTTGGCTTTAGTCGTCCTCTTCGTGGTGGTCCCGGTGGCGGCCATCGAGAGACTCGGCGTTTGGGCCAGCCTGCGCCGCAGTTTCGACCTGACCCTGGGGCATTGGTGGGACATATTCTGGCTGTCGTTTTTCATCGGATTTGTTGGCGGGGCAGTCGGCATCGGGGCACGGATCGTCACGCCTGTGATGGAACCGGTCAGTGCTTTCGTGCTCGACCTGATCCTGAACAGCCTTTGTTTCGTCTTCCTGGCTGTCACCCCGACCGTCGCCTACGTCCATCTGTACCGCGCCCAGGAAGACGCCGGCCCAGCGGAGTTGCAGTCCTCCGGAAAGACGGCATAGTCGCTGCCTTCATAATAAAACCGGCCTTAACCGGTTGGATGAACGGTTAGTGGTCGGCCTCGGCCGGCCGATTGTGTTTCCTTCGTGGGGCAGCGGGTTCGAAGGCTTTGTTTTGATCACGCGTCGCGTTTGGATTTGTGAAGATGACGATACAAAAAACGCGAGATACGGATATCGGAATTGGCAAGGACATTCATCGACGCGGCGATATCTGCAATGGCGTGATGTTTCCGATACTTGGCCTGTTTCTCATTTGGAGCATGATTGGCCTGAGTACAGGGCCGTGTTTGGCGAGCGATATCAAGCGGGATCTAGTCGATGCATTTCTGAAATCGACCAGTTTGGTGGCAGCAGACGACGGTTCATCACCGCTGGGAAAAATCGTCAAATGGGAAACGGAAATACGGGTACATGTATTTTCCGACGACGATGAAGACACCAACCAATTCCGGGAAATCGCAGGAAAGGTGTTCGATCGTAGCGGTGTAGATTGGATGTTTGGAAAAAAGCACGCAAATACGGGTGTTTTGCTGGCAAAAGTTGGTCCGTCAAATATAAAAAGTTATTATAGAGACTTAACAAAAAAATATATTGTCTATGAAAGCGCGTTTGTTCGCGATGACTATAAGAAAAATATACAGTATTCAGGAGAATGTGCCGGCATTGTCGGTGTATCGAGGCAATACGATATGACGTCGTCAGCTGTTGTTATTAATTCGGATATGGAGAAGCAACACAAAGAAAAATGCTTTTTAGTTCATGCGCTCAGGATGATCGGCTTCGTCGGCATCGATGGAAACGAAGACCTGTCACTCATAGAATACACGGGAAACGGTTTTAAAATTTCTCTTGTCGGAGAGTACTTTATCGCGGCCCTTTACCACAGCGGCATAGAGGCGGGCGACACCGTAGTACGGGTGCGGCCGCTAGTGGAGAGGCTGTTGAAGCCGTTGAAATTGGAAATCGAGGAACGCGGGCGGTAGGTGGTCGGATCGGCCGGCCGTGTTTAGCCTGAGAATCGAACCGGCCTCACACGGCTCGACGCGCGCGCCGCATGAGGCCGGTCATTTAACTCAATTCAACCGAACTATTCGTTCAGCTGTAGCTTGACCTCGAAGACGCCGTCGTCCGGGATCGGGCGGCGGGCGAAGCCCTTCGACTTGGCCAGTTGTAGCATCTTGCGGTTGTCGGTCAGGACCTGGCCGATCATCCACTTGGTGCCGCGCCCGCGGCAGTAGTCGATCATCTTGTCGAGGAGCTTGGAGCCGAGGCCCAGATCCTGCAGGTCGGAACGCACGACGATGGCGAACTCGGCCCGATCGTTGTTGGGATCGGTCACCGTCCGCACCACGCCGATGGTCTCGCGGCCGCCTTCCTCCTTGGGAGCGCTGGCGATGAAGGCCATTTCGCGGTCGTAGTTGATCTGGGTCAGACGGGCCATTTCCGAATGCGGCAGCTGGCTGACCGTTCCGAAGAACCGGAACCGGATGTCCTCGGGGGTCAGCTTGGCCATGAAGTCGTAGTGCTCGGGCTCGTCTTCCGGACGGATCGGGCGCAGCAGGGCGGTACGACCCTTGTCGACCGGATAGTCCTCCTCCAGGTACTTCGGATAGGGCCGGATCGCCAGCCGGGTTTCCTCGTCCTTGCCGCGCTCGCGGACCCGGATGCGCGCGTCGACGGCGAGAACGCCTTTCTCGTCCGCGAACAGCGGGTTGATGTCGAGCTCGATGATCTCGGCGAAGTCGACGATCAGCTGCGAAACCTGCAGCATGACCATCTTGACCCCGTTCATGTCGGCCGCGGGCCGGTCACGGTAGCCCTTCAGCAGCTTGGAGATGCGGGTGCGCGAGATCAGGTCGTCGGCCAGGCTCATGTTGAGCGGCGGCAGCGCGACCGCCCGGTCGCCGATGACCTCGACCGCCGTGCCGCCCTGTCCGAACAGCAGGGTGGGGCCGAAGATGTTGTCGGTCGTCATGCCGATGATCAGCTCATGGGCACCCGGCCGCACCGCCATCTGCTGGACGGTGAAACCGTCGAGCTTGGCCTTCGGGAAGGCCTTGCCGATCTTCTCGAGCATCGCCTCGGCCTCGGCCTTCACCTGCGCGGCCGATTCCAGGAACAGCTTCACGCCGCCGGCGTCGGACTTGTGGGTGATGTCCGGCGACAGGATCTTGAGCGCGACCGGGAAGCCGATTTCCTCGGCCTTGGCCGCGGCCTCGTCCGGATTGGTGACGATCTCGGTGCGGACCGTCGGAATGCCGTAGGCCAGGAGGACCGACTTGGCCTCGGCTTCGGTCATCATGTCGCGGCCTTCGGCCAGGACCGACTGGATCAGGCTCCTGACCTTCTCGGTGTCCGGCGTGAAGTCGGTCGGCGCCGATTGCGGGGTCTGGGTCAGGATGTCCTGGTTCCGCCGATAGCGGACCAGATGCATGAAGGCCTGAACCGCCGCTTCCGGGGTCTCGTAGGTCGGAATGCCGGCATCCCGGAACAGGCGACGCGATTCGGCGACCACTTCGCCGCCGATCCAGGTCGTCAGGATGTTGGGATTGTGCTTCTTGGCGGTGTCGATGATCGCCTTGGCGGCCTCGGTACTGGACGCCGTCGCCGTCGGGCAGTGCATGACCAGGGTTGCGTCGACCTCGGGGGCCTGCGCCAGGACGTCGAGGCCATGGACATAGCGCTCGCCCGGCGCATCGCCGATGATGTCGACCGGATTGGACTTCGACCAGGTGTCCGGCAGATGGGCGTCGAGGCGCTTGAGGGTCTCCTCGGTCAGGTCGGCCAGCTTGCCGCCGCCCTGGATCAGGGCGTCGACGGCAAGAACGCCGGCACCGCCGCCGTTGGTCATGATCGCCAGGCGTTCGCCATCGAGCGGGCGTGCCCGCGCCAGGGTCTCGCTGGCGGCGAACAGTTCGTCGATGGAATACACGCGCAGCATGCCGGCCCGGCTGATCGCGGCGTCGTAAACGTCGTCGGCACCGGCCAGCGCACCGGTGTGCGAGGCAGCCGCGGCGGCGCCTTCGGCGACACGGCCGGACTTGATGACCAGCAGCGGCTTGTTGCGGGCCGCGGCACGGGCTGCCGACATGAAGTTGCGGCGTTCCTTGATGGATTCGATGTAGAGCAGGATCGCCCGGGTGTGGGGATCGCTGCCGAGATAGTCGATGACGTCGCCGAAATCGATGTCGACGGTGTCGCCCATGGAAATGAAGTGGGAGAATCCGACGTCATGGGTGCGCGCCCAGTCAAGGACCGAGGTGCACAGAGCGCCCGACTGCGAAATGAAGGCGATCTTCCCGGGCTGCGCCGGAAGATGCGAGAAGCTGGCGTTCAGGCCGATTCCCGGGACCAGCAGGCCCAGGCAGTTGGGGCCGAGGATCCGCAGGTCATAGGACTTGGCGATCGCCGCCATGGCTTCCTGAAGGGTCCGGCCGTCCTCGGCCTTTTCGCGCGACAGGCCGGCGGTGAGCACGATGGCTGCGCGGCCACCGGCCGCACCGAGGTCTTCGATAACCTGCGGAACCGTTGACGGCGGCGTGCAGACGACCGCGACGTCCGGGGTGATCGGCAGATCGTTGACGCTGGGGTAGGTGAGTACCCCGGAAATGGCTTGCCGGCGCGGATTGACCGGCATGATCGGGCCATCGAATCCCCCTTCGAGGAGATTTCGCATGACCAAATAACCAACGGCCCCCGGACGATTGGAGGCCCCGATTACAGCGACGGATTTGGGCTGGAAGAGTTTATCGAGGTTGAGCGTAGACATTGTGTGCCTTTTTTTATGAGCTAAAGCGCCCCTCCTGACGAATTGAGAAGGGGCGGCGATTGGATCAGACCATAATAGAACCGGTTTGTTTGCCAGCTAGGGACGCAGAGCATCCTCTGGGTACCGCGGTCGCGGACGTTTCATGCGGCGTTTAATACACCGCAGACCCCTCATACGCAATGCATAGAATCCGCATTACGGGATACTCTCGCATTGTGGAATTGGATTCCACCAAATGGTTGAGCTACCTGAATCCTGCGCCTACTTGGAGGTCATGACCCACACCCCCTTCCAATCCTCGGGCGGATTGGCCTTAAGGTGTTCGCAGCGGTCGATATAGATCTGGGACAATTTGTCGCTGGAATTGAGGGCGAGGGCGTCGTTGAAGGAGCGGATCGCCTTTTCCCAGTTCCCCGCCTTGTAGTGCCGCCGGCCTTCCTTGAACTGATTGACCACTTCCATGAGGTTGGGGAAGGTCTCTTCCGTGTGATAGTCCAGAACCTCATAGACGCTGACCGGTTCGGTCTTGCCCTTGACGACCACCTCGTCGATGTCGCGGCAGCGATAGGTTCCCCGCAGTTTCTTGAAGGTGTTTTCGCTGATCAGGATTCGCGCCGCATACTGCTTGCAGGCGCTTTCCAGCCGTGCCGCCAGGTTCACGCCGTCGCCGATGATCGTGTAGTCCATGCGCTTGGGCGAGCCGATGTTGCCGGAAACCACGAGGTCGGTGTTGAGGCCGATGCCCATGTCGACGGTCATCTTCCCTTCCTTCTCGCGCTCGGCGTTCCATTTCCACAGCTCCGAGATCATCGACACCGCGGCACGGATGGCGCGGTCCTCGTCGTCCTCGTTCCCGATGGGAATTCCGAAGGCGGCCATGATCGCGTCGCCGATGAACTTGTCCAGCATGCCGCCCTGGTTCTGGATGCACTCCACCATGATGGTGAAGTACTCGTTCAGCAGCGCCACCGTCCCCTGTGCGCCGAGTTCCTCGGTCAGGGTCGTGAATCCGCGGATGTCCGAGAACAGAATCGTCGCCGTGGTGCTCTTGCCGCCGAGGATGTCCTCGCTGCTGTCGGCCAGCAGCTGGTCGGCCAGCCCCGGGTCCATGTAGCGCGACATGGTCGATTTCATACGCTTTTCGGAACTGATGTCCTCGAACATGACAAGGGTTCCGAGGGCCTTGTTCTCGCCGCTGATCAGGGGCAGGACCGTCAGGTTGATGGAATGCTTCTCGCCGCCGAACACCATCTCGGTGTCCATGATGAGTTCGGCATTCCGGGTTTCGCTGACCCGCTCGATCTTCTCCAGCACGATCGCGTTCTTGCCGGCGAAGAACTCCTCGGCCGGCCGGTCGATGATGTCCTTGGTGTCGACCCGCAGAATCCGCTGCCCGGCGGCGTTGCAGGTGATGATGTTGGCATCCTCGTCCAGGGTGATCACGCCGCTCGACATACTCTGCAGCATGCTCTCGTTGTAGTTCTTCATGTTCTGGACGTCGTCGAACAGCTTGGCGTTCTCCAACGCGATCGCGACCTGGGCGGTGAACGCCTTGAGCCGCGATTCGTCCTCGGTATTGAACGGGCCGCCGCGCTTGTTCAGAACCTGGGTCACGCCGATCACCTTGCCGTCCTTGTTGACGACCGGGACGCACAGGATCGAGCGGGTGAAATAGCCGGTCTTCTTGTCGAAGGCCGGGTTGAAGCGCAGGTCGGCATAGGCGTAGGGGATGTTGACCGTTTCCCCCGTCGTGAACACCGTTCCGGCGATGCCAAGGTGGTTCGGCAGGCGGATTTCGCCGATGGAATCGCCCTGGGCGACGCGCGAGAACAGCTCTTTGGTCTTTTCGTCGTTGAGGAACAGGGTCGAGCGGTCGGCCTGGAGCATCCGCGTCGCCTCGGCCATCACCCGCTGCAGCAGGGTTCCGAGTTCCAGTTCCGAAGTGACGTCGGAGACGATGTCCAGGAACTCCATCTCCTTCTCGCGCGACTTCTTCATCCGCTCGACGAACTGGCGGCTTTGCAGGGCGACGGCGGCTTGGGTCGTCATCGCTTCCAGCAGCGCGAGGTCTTCGTCGGTGAACTTGCCGCGTTTCTTGTTCAGGGCCTGGGTGACCCCGATGATCTCGCCTTTCACCGTCTTGACGGGGGCGCAGATGATCGATTTCGTGATGAATCCGGTCTGCTCGTCGACCGACCGGTTGAAGCGCTCGTCGGCATAGGCGTCGTGGATGATGACGCCCTCGCCGGTCGAGAAAACGTGACCGGCAACGCCGCTGGTGTTCAGGATGCGGATTTCGCGCTTGAAATTGCCCTGGGCGACGCGGGAATAGAGTTCGCCGGTCTGGGTATCGTTGAGGAACAGGGTTCCGCGCTCGGCACCGACTTCCCAGGTCGTCATTTCGACCAGGATTTCGAGAATCTCGTCCAGCGATTCGATGGCCGCGACCCGCTTCGACAGGTCGAGCAGCATTTCCGCCTGACGGAGCCGTTCGGTGGCGTTGGCCTTTACCGCCTTGCGTGCCGGTTTCTTTGCCCGCGTCTTGCCACGGGGGCGGACGGTTCCGCCGTTCTGAGAACCGTTTTTCGCTACAACTGTGTCCGCCATGGCGGTCTCTTTTCCCCCAAGCGGCTTTGCCCCGGCCGCCGTTGCTTAACTTTCCAACTGGTCTCGCAATGCCTGGATCGTTTCCCGGAGCTGCTTGACTTCGTCGCGCGCAGCCCTTTCAAGTTTTTGTTTTTCTTCGTCGTGCTTCAGTTTGTTGCCTTCGAGCTCTTCCCGCAAGGTGGTAATGGTCGCCTTCAACTGCGAGATCTCGCTGGATCCGTCGGCGACCGCCTTCTGGACGCTTTCGTCCTTGTCGATGCGAAGAGCTTCCAATTCGTCGCGCAGGGCCTGAATGGTGGCCCTGAGCTGGGCGATCTCCTCGTTGGCCGCGGCGACCGCCTTCTGGACACTATCCTCCTTCTCGAAGCGAAGCGTTTCGAGTTCCTGGCGCAGCGCGCTCACGGTGGCCTTGAGTTGGACGATCTCGTCCTTGCCGGTGGCGAGGGCCTGTTGGATGCTCTTTTCCTTATCGAAGAGCATCACCTCCATTTCGTCGCGCAGGGCCTGGATCGTCTTCTTCAACTGCACGACTTCGTCACTGGAGCGCGACGCGGTGTCCTGGACAGCGATCTCCTGTTCGAAGACCTTCTGTTCCAGTTCCTCGCGCAATACCGCGACGGTGTCCTTCAGGTGACGGATTTCCTTCTGCGCTTCCAGAAGCTCGTCGTCACCGGCCCCTTTGATCATCGTCCGATCCATCAGGATTCCCAATTCTTTCAAGGGCCTATCCTTGCGATCCGGACCGATTCCGTCAAGCATGGGTTTGAGGAATTATCCTTGGAGTCACGGAATTTCCGGGATGAATGCATCGAGGACGGAGATTTTCGCCGGAAACCAGCCCCCACAATACAAACAAATCGCCGATGTCATTTCAGCTCGGTCGGGGGCGAAGTCTTGCTTTCGTCTTGCGAATCCTTGGCCTCCCGGGCCTTGGCCTTGCGTTCCCGGGTAATGCCGCGAACGATCTCGACTTCATGCTCGAGTGCCGTCCGCCGTTCCTCGACGATCTCGGCGATGACCCGGGAAATGGAGGGCTGGCGGTATTTGGCTCCCTTCTTGTCGACCTTTACGAATGCGGCGAGGTCGTGAATGGCGCGCGCCAACGACAGATCCCGCAGCAGGTCGAGCGTCTCCTTTGGGAGATGAACCTGGAAGGCGACTTTCGCGCGCTTTTCCCACGTCGCGTCGAAATCGGCCTTCACCGACGAAGCGACATCGGCCGGAATTCCCGATTTCTTGTCCGTGGACATCGGCCTACCTCCCGGCGCGGTTCCCCATGGGCGGGAATCCGGCGTGCAGCCGTCGCACCATGTTAGTGCGCGCCGGGAGGCAGCGGAAGTCTAATCGAGCCCGTCGGCCTCTATTTCGACCCCAGGTCACATGCCGCAGAGCAGGCCGCCTTCGACATAGACCACCTGGCCGTTGACGTAGCTGGACGCCGCCGACGACAGGAAAACCAGCGCCCCGACCAGTTCCTTGGGGTCGCCCCAGCGGCCGGCGGGAACCCGCCCGCAGAGCCAGGAATCGAACTCGGGATCCTTCCACAGACGCTCGGTCATCTCGGTCTTCAGGTAGCCGGGGCCGATGCCGTTGGCCTGGATGTTGTGCGGCCCCCATTCGACTGCCATGGAACGGGTCAGCAGGGCCAGCCCGCCCTTGGCTGCCGTATAAGCGGAAATGGTCGGGCGGGTGACCGCGCTTTGCAGCGAGCAGATATTGACGATCTTGCCGGCCTTGCGGGCGATCATGCCCTTGGCGACGGCTCGGGCGACCTTGAAAGGCGCGATCAGATCGACGTCGATGACCGCCTGGAACTCTTCGTCGGGAAACTCCTCCATGGGATGGCGGCGCTGGATGCCGGCATTGTTGACCAGGATGTCGATGCCGCCGAAACGTTCCTCGACCTCGGCGACTCCTGCATTGACCGCCTCGGTCTTGGTCACGTCGAAGGCGACGCCGTGGACGTTGAAGTCGTCGGCCCGAAGCTTGCCGACCGCCTGGTCCAGCGGCTCCTGTTCGAGGTCGTTGAGGACCACCGTCGCGCCGGCCTCGGCCAGGCCCCTGGCCAGGACGAAGCCGATTCCGCGCCCCGATCCGGTCACAAGGGCGGTCTTGCCGTACAAGTCGAAAAGATCTTTGCTCATGTCATCCTTCCCTGAACGTTCTCCGGTTTTTGCTCTCTGTGGGCTTCGGAACCGGGGGTGCTCAAATCAGCGAGTTTTCATCGTCGAACCGCATCGGCGTCGGCTCGCCGACAACGACGATGTCGTCGCGCCCGGCAATGTCCTTCAGGATCGCCTCGGAAACCTGAATACGGTTCAACTCGTTGGTATTCTTGATGCGGATCAGCCGGAGGTCCTCCGGTTTGACGTTGTTGCAGGTGATGATGGCGATGGTGAGTGCCTCGTGGTCGTGCTGCAGGACCATCGGCAGACTGGCCGGGCCCAGCACGGTGGCGGTGATCAGGTTGGTGTAGGTGTAGCCGAAGTCGATCTTCTCGGCGCAACGGCGGGTGGTGATGTCGGCGAGGCCGAGGCCGCAGGCGTTGCCGTGGGTCGCCTCGGTCAGGTCGCGGACCACGATCCGCTGCGGCGGCTCGATGCCGAAATCGATGCCCGGGGTGCCGCAGCGGCCGGTGACGTTGGGATCCATGCCGGAACCGCTGACGTCCTTGCCCAGTTCGTCGACCACCAGAACATCCATCCGCGGAACCAGGATCCGGGCGATGCTCTTCTTGGCCAGAACCTGGAGTTCCCTGTCACGCGCCTCGAAATCGGCGGCGTGAACCCCCTCGATCACCAGTGGCTCGTGGAAGGCGTTCTCGACCACCGCGATCCCGAACAGGATCGGCATCGTTTTCAGGATGGTCCGGCCCGCACTCGGGATCAGGTGGTGGAAATTCTGGAAGCCGCGCGAGTGGATCTCGACGGCGCCGCGGTGCTTGCCGAGCCCGATGCACAGCATCTTCAGCAGGCCGCTCTCCCATTCGCCGCGGAAGTCGGTGTGCGGCTTGACCCGGCAGCACAGCACCACGCCGTCGGATTCGCTGGCGATCTTGTCAAAAAAGACCGGCATGCCGTCATCAAGATGTCCGGCCTCGATCACCTCCATCGAGGCGCGGATGGGGGCTCCCATCTTTTCCTCGGTGATGCCGAGATCCGCGAGAACGCCGATCTGGCCCTCGGCCGTCGCCCCGCCGTGACTGGCCATCGCCGGAACGATGAACGGGTCGGCCCCGAGGTGCTTGAGGGTGGCGACCGTCTCCTTCACCACCCGGTCGATGGCGGCAACGCCGCGGCTACCCGCGCCGACGGCGATGCGCTTGCCGGCGACGGCAGAGGGCGAAAGTTTGGAGACTTCCTTACGGACGGTTCCCTCGATGTCCTCAACGCGGTCACGCGGGAAACGCTGCTCGATCTCGACCATCTTCGGGAAGATGTCCTGATGGCGAAGCTGGTACTGAATCTTGATGTCGTCGAATCGCATCGATCTCTTTTCCTGCCTGTGACCGGCCGCCGGAGCGGCCGGTATCCTGCCCGAATTACCGGGCTGTTTCGGTCATTTGAACTTGTCGACCATGTCCTGGACGCCCGGGAACATTCCCATCAGGTGACGATACTCCTCCTTGAAGTTCTGCACCAAGGACCGTTGGTTGATCCCGACCAGAATGGTGAAGATGTACTCCTCGTGACCGGGAGAAGTCACGGTCGGATGGAATCCGTTGCTGAAGGCGAAGGTGTCGCCGTTGCGGGTCATGTGGACGACCGGCTCGCTGCCGCCGTCGGTGAACCAGTACTGGGCGCCGAAGCCGTTCTCGGGGCGGAAGCGGTAGTGGTAGACCTCCTCGTGGGCGGTTTCCTCGGCGCTTTCCGTATCGTGCTTGTGAGGCGGATAGCCCGACCAGTTGCCGTGATCGGCCAGCAGTTCGCTGACCAGCAGGTTGCCGGCCCGGCCGGCCGCGTTCTGGCCGAGGATGTGGAAGATCCGGCGATGGCAGTGGGTATCGGCCGAGCCGACGTCGACCGGATCGACCTCGTCCGGCGTGATCCGGAACGGCGCGAATGTCTTGTCACAAGTGCCGCCGGCGACGGCGACTTCCACGCCGTCCGTATTGGCCTTGATGACCACCCGGGCGCCGCTTCCGGCATAGACGGAATCGGCCCGGCCCGACCAGATGTCCTTGCGCTTCCCGACATCGGCGAAGATTTCCCCGTCGACCGTGATGTCGACGTTGCCCGAAAGCACGACCTGCACGGTCTCGTACCCGGCCAGGCTTTGGTCGAAGCTTTCCCCCTTGGCCAGCTTGACCAGATTGAAGTGGACGTGGGGAACGGTGCCGGAACCGCCGGAGAGGATCGGTTCGTTGGCGTTGTCCGTGCGACGGATCAGTTCTTGTGCCATTTCTTACTCCGTTTGCCGAAAAGGGGACGTTGCGGACGGTTTCAGTTCGAAACCCATTTCATGATGTGTTCGCCGGCGAGGCACAGCTCGCCCTTCTGATTGTAGATCTCGCAGCTGCCGGTCGCCCGCATCCGGTCGACGTCGATCGCCGAGATGCAGTAGCGCGCGGTCAGGGTATCGCCGACGAAGACCGGCTTGATGAAACGGACCCGGTCGTAGCCGAGCGAGACCGGCTTGGCGTCACCGCCGCGGGAAACAATGCGACGTGACATTTCCGACTCCGCTGCCGACAGCAGGCCCATGACGAAGATGCCGTGGGCGATCCGACGCCCGAACGGGGTCTTGCGGGCGTATTCCTCGTCGACGTGGATGGGGTCGAAATCGCCGCTTATGGCCGAGAACATGGCGATATCGGCATCGGTGACGGTTTTCGAGAACTCGGTCGTCTCGCCGAGTTCGACCTGCATGACGCCCATTTCTCCTCCTCCTTGTTCATTCGGCTTCTTGGCCAACGGCTGCGGCGCCGCCGTCGATCAACGCGTCGATGCCGTTCTCGTCGTATCCGAGTTCCGCGAGTACCTCGCGCGTATGCTGACCCGCGGCGAGCAGATGGTTGCTGTAGGGCGGCGGATCACCGTCGTAGCGCACCGGGTGATTGATGGCCGTCGCCTCGACGTCGCCGACCTTCACCTTCTGGAAGATCCGGGCATAGGCCGCCTGGGGATCGTTGCGGACTTCCTCCAGGTCCTGGACCCGCTCGTACCACACGTCATGGGCATCGAACCGCCGCTTGACCTCGTCGAAGGTCAGTTCGCTCAGCTCATCGGCCAGGGCCTTGGCCAGCAGGTCGCGGTCCTCCCAGTTGTCGCGGCCGGCCAATTCGGCCAGACGCGGGCTGTCCAGGGCGGCCGCCAGTTTGTCGTAGGCATTGATCGAGACGACGATGGCCGCGTCCTTGAGGGTATAGGCGCCGTAGGGCGCCTGCAGATACCAGGTGGAAATGTGGTGGTCGCGGGCCATCACGCCGAGGTCGTGCCCGCCGCTGAAATAGTGCACGAGCCCCTCCTGCATGAAGTCCATGCAGGCGTTGTACAGGCTGCCCTCGACGCGGGTGCCGGTCCCGGTCTTGAGTTTCTTGACATAGGCCGCGACGATACCGAGCGCGAGCAGGGCCGCGCCATGCTGGTCGATGCCCGATGTGCCCAGGGGAGTCGGCCTCTTGCCCCATTCTCCGGTCAGGGAAACCAGGCCGGCCCGGGCCTGCACCAGCAGGTCCTGCCCCGGTCCCTTGCTGAGAGGGCCATTCGGTCCGTAGCCGGTCGCCGACGCGTAGATGATGTCGGGCTTGCGTTCGCGGATCGCATCAAAACCGAGCCCGAGCCTATCCATCACGCCGGGGCGGTAGTTCTCGACCACGACGTCGCAGGAGTCGATCAGGCGCAACGCGACGTCCTTCCCCTGCGGAGACTTGAGGTCGATCACGATACCCCGGGAGTTGCGGCCGGTCGCCAGGACCAGGCTGCCGATGCCGGCGACGTCGCGGGCCGCGGCCTTCCAGTGACGCTCGTAGCTGCCGCCGGGCGCCTCGACCCGGATGACGTCGGCTCCCATGTCGCCGAGATACTGCGTCGCGGCCGGTCCTTGCAGCCAGTGGGTGAAACTCGCGACCCGCATTCCCCCGAGCATCAGGCGCCTCCCGCAATGCGTGGTGCACCCGGATTGGGCAATCCGTCGCGTTTCGATTTTCTGCCGGCCATCCCGGCGTGGAGGACCCGCTCGTGCTGCTGGCGGGACATGCCGATATGATCCGCCATGGCGTCGGCGGCGGCTCCGGAATTGCCGGCCCGGATGGCGTCCAGGATTCGCCGATGCTCGCCGCGGGCGTCTTCGGCCCGGCCCTCGCGACAGGTCCCCGAGGTTTCGGATATCTTGATGATGTCGGGCGCAAGGATGCTGATCAGGGTGTGCAGCAGGATGTTGCCCGACGCCTCGGCGACCCTCAGGTGGAAGAGGGCGTCCTCGTCCATGCCCGAGGCGCCGCCGGCAATGGCCTCACCATGCGCATCGTCCGCTTCGGCGATGGCGGCGATCAGGCTCGGCGTCGCCCGTTCCGCCGCCAGGGCGGCAGCCTGGATCTCCAGCATGTTGCGGACTTCATAGAGGGTCACGTAGTCGGTCTCGCCCTCGATCCCGAGGACGTTTTCGATCAACCCGTCCAGGGCCTTGACGCCGATCCGCTCGACGACGGTACCGCTTTGCGGGCGGGTCTTGACGATGCCGTAGAACTCCAGCTTGCGAAGAGCCTCGCGGACATGTCCGCGGCCGACCCCGAAACGCTCGCAAAGGGCACGTTCGGAGGGGAGCCGCTGTCCGGGCTTCAGAACGCCTGTCCGGATCAGGCCCCGGATCTGTTCGAGGATCAGATCCGATGGCCGCGGGATAGCGATTTCTTCAAGATGGCCGTCGAGGAGATTGAGCGAAGCCATGGGATATTCGGCGCCTCTCATCCTATTTCGTTTTGGTAATTGGTTGACCAATTTACGGGCCGCCTCACGGAGAGTCAAACGGACAGAAGAGCGGACCGGTACCGTGTGACTTGCGGTGCTCGTGCTACACTGGACGGGAAAAGAGAGATCTGGAAAAGAAGGGGAACTGGCTATGCGATTGGAAGGGTCCTGTCATTGCGGCGCTGTCCGGTTCCGTTTGGACAGTACGACGCCGTATCCCTACATGCGGTGCTACTGCTCGATCTGCCGCAAGACCGCAGGCGGCGGCGGATATGCGATCAACATCATGGGGACGGCGGATACCCTGGTTGTCGACGGGCGGGAACACGTCACCGTCTACCGCGTCGGATCGCACCCGGCTTCGGGGGAGACGGACGGCGAGGATGTCAGCCCGGCACGCCGCCACTTCTGTCGGCATTGCGGGAGCGCGCTCTGGGTCTTCGATCCGCGGTGGCCGGATCTGGTGCATCCCTTCGCCTCGGCAATCGACACGCCGCTGCCGCCGGCGCCGGAACACGTTCACATCATGCTGGAGTCACGGGCGCCCTGGGTCGAAGTACTGAATCGCGACATTGACGAGCATTTCTCCGAGTACCCCGAACTTTCAATAGCCGACTGGCACCGCAGCCGTGGGTTGTTGTCGGACTGAGGGCGGAGACGATACGGGGAACCGGCATACTGCCCGACGATTCCGATTTTCCGCCTACGCACTCTGTGATAATCGTCGGTTCAAGGGTTGAGAATTTCGACTGATTTGGTTGGGACGGGGATATCGTGCGGTACTCATCCATCGAATCTGCCCTTTATCGATTCCGTGAATGGGCTCGTCGTGTATTGGAGGCGGCCGCGGCACCCTTTGCGCGCCTGCTCGCCCATATGCATGTGACGCCGAATCAGGTTTCGCTCGCCGGTCTAGTGTTCAATGCGGTCGCCGCCGGCTTCATCGTGCAGGGCCATCTCGTTTGGGGCGGCTGGATTTACCTGATCGCCGGGTGCATGGATCTGATGGATGGAACCCTGGCGCGGACCACTGGAAAAGCCAGCCGGTTCGGGGCCTTTTTCGATTCGACCATCGATCGGGTGTCCGAAGGCGTCGTGTTCGCGGCGATTACCTATCGGTTCGCCATGGACGGAGAGGGGCTTTACGCGGCAGTGACCGTGTTTGCTCTGCTGGGATCACTTCTCGTCAGCTATGTCCGCGCCCGTGCCGAGGGCCTCGGCGGCGAGTGCAAGGTCGGACTTCTGACGCGAGCCGAGAGGGTGGTTCTGTTGGTGGCCGGTCTGCTGGCGGATTTCCTGCCTACGGCGATCATTCTGTTGGCGCTGTTCACGGCGGTGACGGTTGTCCAGCGTGTCGTGCACGTCGCCAAACAGTTCAAGGGCTCCGATACCGGCGATGACGATATGATGGATTCGAAGAAGATGCGCGCCGTCGACTGAGGCACCGGATCAAGCGAGTGCGACGCGAAACGGACGTGAATATGGTATAGTCGAAACTTCATTGCGGGCCGGGCAAGGGTAGTCCGGGACTTTGGTCCGATTGCTGGCAAGGAGGGGAGAAAATGCCGGAAATCGCCGAAAAGGAAGATCGTCGAATCTATCCGCGCGTCGAGATCGATCGCGGCGCACGGGCCCATCAGCAGGAAGACATTGTCGAAGGGGCGATCGGTGACGTTTCCGCCGGTGGCGTTGCCCTGCGTACCGATACTCAACTCGAGATCGGCCAGGAGGTCAGCCTAGAAATCGAAGGCATGAGCATGGTGACCGGGCGGGTCAGCCGTGCGCTCGAAGACGGCTTTGTCGTGCAATTGGCGTTGGAGCCGGATGAGCAGGATCGCTTCCTGGCCGAAGTCATGCAGATTCAAAACGATATCACCGATCAGAAGAACGACTAGCGCCGTTGTGACGGTGCTCCAGACAGGAATTCATAAAAACGGAGGGGAAGTCATAAATGACCCGTTTTCTCGCATCCGATACCAATCCGGGTGGGTTCAAGCTTGAAGAGATCCTTAGGGCAATTCGCAAGGATATTCTCATGCGGGCCCTGAAGGTGGTGGACGATCCGTCCAACGAGGCGCAGCACGTCATCGACAACAACATGAAAATTCTCGACCTTCTGACTCAGGCAATTCAGTTGGCAGAGGATTCAAGCAGAACCCTGGATCGGGGGTTCGGCCCCAGCCATGCAGCCGACGGAGGCCCGCCGAGAGTTGGGGAACCGTGATGTGAGCATATCGTCGTTTGTCAAAGGCGGCGGTCAATCAGGCGCCGCCTTTTCAGTTCCGGTGTGTAGCAAATGCAACCATGAAACAATTTTGCCGAGCCCTATAAAATCACTACTAGAAGTTCGGGCGGGTAGAAAATACGAGAATACACGCAATATAGACGATCGATGTTGTTGATCTCGTTGTGTTTATGTAATCTGTCACCGAGGGTAAATGTGGGGTTGTGATGACTTCTTCGATGGCAGGAAAGAAACTGCTGATCGTCGACGATGATTTAAAACTTTTAGAATTCTTGGACGATTATTTCTCGGCCAAAGGTTTTTCCGTCGAGGCCGTTAACAGCGGGTTGCGCATGCAGCACAGCCTTGCCAAACAGCAGTTCGACTTGGTCATCCTGGATCTCGGCCTGCCCGACGGAAACGGAATAGACCTGGCCCGCGAACTGCGCCGGACTTCCAATATCCCGATCATCATGCTGACGGGGCAGGGCGGCGCGATTGATCGCGTCGTGGGACTCGAGGTCGGCGCCGACGACTATGTCTCCAAGCCGTTCAACAACAGGGAATTGCTGGCCCGGGTGAATGCGGTCCTGCGGCGGGCTGCGTCCCAAAAAGAAACCGTCGAGGAGAACGAGTCCGAGACTTCCTGCAGCTTTGAAGGCTGGAAGCTGGACCTGACTCGCAAGAAATTGACCTCAGCCGAAGGTGAAGTCGTCCCTTTGACCAAGAACGAATACAGCCTGCTGCTGTTTCTGTTGAGGCATGCGGGGCTGGTGGTGACGCGTGAGGAACTGCTGGACAATATGGGCCGCGATACCCTTGAGAGTTTCGACCGAAGCGTCGACGTCTTCATTTCGCGGCTCCGTAAGAAGATCGAACCCGAGCAGGCGATGCCCCACGTGATCAGAACCATCCGAGGCGCCGGCTATCTGTTGGACTGCCCGGTGTCCTGGGAATAGCGCCTCCGTTCGCCGCCGCCGGTTACGGCTTGGTTGATGATTCCGCTTGAACACCTGGTGAAAACGGCATTTGTGACAAACTGAAACCGAATTTCCGTTGATTGTCATCAACCGGAAAAGCCGGGATGTTTCTTTAGGTCGGGCGCACCCGTATGCCGGCCGCTCCTGAGGGCATTCCAAGCGGCCGATCCCGGTTCAGCCAAGGGATGATCTGAAAAATGGCGTGCCCTGGTAGATTTGACGTTCGCCATCGGAGTTCGTGATGTCGGCAGCGTTTATGGTTCGTTTGTTGGCCCCGGCTTTTCTTATGGTGCTGGCCGGCGGCTGCGATGAGCCGGATCCGGTCAAAATCGGGTTCGTCGGAGGATTCGAAGGCAGAAGCGCCGATCTGGCCCAGGAAGGGCGGGACGGCACTCTCCTCGCCGTGGAGGAATTCAATGGGGAAGGTGGTGCCGGCGGCCACAGGGTCGAACTGCTCGTTCGGGACGACCGCAACAACCCGGAGGTGGCCAGGAAGGCCGACGAGGAACTGGTCGCGGAAGGTGTGGTTGCCATCATCGGGCACATGACCAGCCAGATGTCCTTGGCGGGTGTCGAGATTGCCAACAGGCATCGCTTATTGATGATGAGCCCGACGGCCAGTACCAATGACCTGACGGGCGTCGACGATTATTTCCTTCGGGTCTATGCGGCCAGCGACGGAGACGCCGAGGCATTGGCCTTTCTGGCTTTCGAGCATCTGAAGGTCAAAAGGGTATCGGTGACACTCGATGTCGGCAATCGAGCCCACACGAAATCATGGCTCGACGCCTTTTCGAAAACCCTCACCGGTCGGGGCGGCGAAATCGTGACTGTCCGCGAGTTCGTATCCTCGGAATCCGCCAGCCTTGTCACCATTGCCGATGAACTGCTCGTTCCCGATCCGGATGCCGTCTTTGTTCTCGCCGGATCACTGGATACGGGACTGCTGTGCCAGTATCTGCGTGGGCGTGGTTTTGACGGGCCGATCCTCGTTACGCAATGGTCCGTCACCTCCGACATTCTTGCCCATGGCGGCAAGAGCGCAGATGGAATCTATTTCATTGACACCTATAATCGTGACAGTCGGGCGCCGGCCTTCGTCAAGTTCAAGACGAATTTCAGCAAGCGTTTCAACTACGAGCCCGGTTTCGCGGCCACGTATTCCTACGAGGCTGCGACCATACTGCTGAAGGCGTTGACCAAGACCCGGGACCGGGAGCGCATCAAGGATGAGATTCTGGAAACCGGCGAATACTCGGGACTACAGCACAAGATATTCTTTGACCGGTTCGGCGACGTCAATCGGCCCCGCTTTTTCAAAACGATTAGCGGAGGACAGTTCGTGAGTGCCGAATGAAAGCCATGCGCACCTACACTTTCCGAAGCGTTCTGGCCGTCGTCCTTGGGGCATTCGCCTGCCTGCCAATCCTGCTGATCGCCGGCAGCTTCCATTTCTATCTCGAGGGCAAACTGGAAAAGCAGATCACCGAGAAGAATCAGATCCTTGCAAAAACCGTTGCCGGAAGGATCCAGAGTGTCATCCATCATCCGCTCTCCTTGTTGCACTCGATCGATGCGTTGTCGGTAATCCATTCCCCCCATGTCGTCCGGGAATCGGGGCCGTCGGAACTGGATACCTTGGTGGCGGGGGAGGACGGCATTGAATCCGTCCTTTTTCTGGATCCGGACGGAATCCTGGTTGACGGCGGATTCAAACCATCCATGGCAGCCCGCAAGCGGGACCTCATCGGATTGTCGATGGAAGGAAAGCAATATTTCCGAGAGGCCATAGGAAAACCGAAGCCTTACTGGTCGGATGTGTTCTCGACCATACTGACCGGGCGGCCTTCACTGGCCGTCAGCCTGCCTACCGACTACGGGGTTCTGGTCGGCGTTTTCAACATCGACTGGTTGGATGACATCATTCAGCAGATCGGTGAGGCCGTCGGTGTCGAAGTCATCGTCACCGACCGCAAGGGAGTCATGATCCTCAGCAAAAAGCATGACATGGACCGCCAGAGGATCAATCTCAGCTCTTTCGAATCCGTGCGCCGTGGATTGTCCGGAGAGGAGGGGACGTTCCTATACGTGGCGGACAAGGAACGCCGACTGGGATCGGTTGCCCGCGTACCCGAGACGGGATGGCTCGTTATCGTTTCACAGTCCTATGACTCGGCGTTTGCGCCGCTTTCCCGGCTCCGGTTCTTCGGGATTGGCGGGCTCTTCCTGGTTCTGCTTGCTGTGGCGTCTGCTTCCCTATACCTGGCCGGGCAGATCACCAAGCCTCTGTCGCATCTTTCACGGCAGGCCCGCTTGATCGCCCATGGCGACCTCGATCACGAGGCTCTGCACAGTTCCTATTCGGAAATCAATACGTTGGCCGCCGAATTTGGACACATGGCTGACGAAGTGAAGAAGCGGGAATCGGAACTCCGCGACAACCAAGAGCGCTTCCGCACCGTTATCGATGGATCGTCCGCTGCCGTCGCCCTCAAGGAACTCGACGGCCGCTATATCCTCGTGAACGAGGAGTTCGCCCGGCGGGTCGGACGCTCTGTCGGAGAGATCATCGGTAGATACACCGAGGATACGAGAAGCCGGGAATTCTCGGAGCGGTCTCAGTGGTCCGACCGCGAGGTCATACGGACGGGAAAGCCGATCGAGTACGAATACTGGGACAAAGACGAGAATGGCAATGTCCGGTTCTATCTGGTCAACAAGTTCCCGGTTCGGGACGCCAACGGAAGCCTTCGTGCAATCGGCATCGTCAGTGCCGACGTGACCGATCTAAAACGTGCCGAAACCGAATTGCGGAACATAGCCGAAAGGGTTTCCGGCGCGGTTGGAGTGGACTTTTTCCGCGTGTTCGTTCGCCAGATATCCGAGACCCTGGATATGGATGTGGCCTTGATCGGGCGTCAGGCCAAGGGGCGACCGAATTGGATGGAAACGGTTGCAATCTGGGCCGACGGCCACGAAGCGCCTCCAATCTCCTTTGATATCGCCGGAACTCCCTGTGGCGATGTTTTCACCGGTGGTCTCTGTGTATTCCAGTCAGGCATTCGGGAACTGTTCCCGAAAGATGGAATGCTGGCTGAACTCGAGGCCGACGGATACGTGGGAACCCCCCTGGTCGGGTCGGACGGGCAGACGGTTGGCCTTGTCGCGGTGGTTAGCCGCAAGCGGATCCTCAATCCGAACAAGATCGTTCCGATCCTGAAAATCTTCGCGGCGCGTGCCGGAGCCGAACTTGAACGTCTGGCAATGGAAGAGAGCCTGCGCCAGAGCGAACTCCATTACCGCAAGCTGTTCGATAGTCTGGTCAGCGGTTGCGCGGTCCACGAAATCATTTGCGACGACAAGGGGACCCCGGTCGACTACAGGTTCCTCGACGTGAACCCGGCGTTCGAGAAGATCACCGGACTTCAGGGAACCGATATGATCGGCCGGCGCGTCCGGGAAGTGCTGCCGAATATCGAGGAGGTCTGGATTGAAACCTACGGCCGTGTCGCCCTGAAGGGCGAGTCCATCGAGTTTGAGCAGTACAACGCCGATCTCGGCAAGCATTTCCATGTTTCGGCCTTTTCACCGCAACTGAACCTTTTTGCTGTCAGTGTCCACGACGTGAGCGAGCGCCATCGGGCCGAAGCGGCGTTGCGGGATTCCGAGCGCGATCTTCGGGGCATATTCGACAACATGGTGGATGCTTTCGTTCGGTGGCGGATCGATGGCACCATCCTTATGGCCTCTCCGGCCTTTGCCCGCATTTTCGGTATTCCCATCGAGTATGCGATCGGCATGAATTTCAACGAGTTCCTCAATATCGGTTCCGGGATGGAAACGCTGACCGCGGCGGCCGACGCGGCGGGGCGTATCGAGGGATTCGAGGTCGCGGCGACCACGGCGGACGGCAAGCCGATCTGGCTGTCCATGACCGCGCAACGGCTTTCCGATGAATTCGGCGATGTGCTGGGGTTCGAGGGGATCGCCCGTGACATCACCGGCCGCAAGGCGACCGAGGACGCCCTGCGTCGCTCGCAGCGTCTCGAATCCATCGGCCAGTTGACCGGGGGTATCGCCCACGACTTCAACA
>NPIG01000097.1_pt2 | contig 30651 bp, 30 predicted proteins | sample 8637441 | NCBI WGS metagenome assembly NPIG01 (sample SAMN07420675, study PRJNA396082) | bioreactor metagenome | isolation source: sample BR6 brine-fed electro-methanogenic bioreactor BR | place: Japan: Kochi | collected 2016-06-14
GCGGAGGCTCCGTGAAACAGCACGTGACACATTATTTGTGAAACCGCTCTAAGAGATAAAGCCGCCTGTTTTCAGGGAAAGGAGCTTTTGCCCATGATCCCCTTTCAGGAACCCCTTTCGGTTACTCTGCCGAGAAATACCGCCTTTCTCCCCCCGCTTCTGGAGATGGGGACATGCTTTTTCGAAAACTCCGGAGCCAGCCGGGAGCGATCTCTCCGGATGCAGCTCGCTCTGGAGGAGATCTTTATGATGCTCTCTCCCCAGAATCCTCCTTCTCCCAAGGCCCCCAAGACTCCCCCTCTGGAGATCACCTTCCGCAGGGCTCCTCTGGGAGTGAGAATAACCGTTACGGATTCCCAAAAGGAGGGGCTCGCTCCCGGGGAGCTGGAAGAAAGGAACTCCCCGGAGCTGGAGGAGATGGATGCCAAGCTGGGGGGATTTTTACTGAAAAAAATGGCGGATCTCGTCTCCTTTCATCAGCAGGGAGAGGAGGGAAACATCTATCATCTCTTCTTTTCCTTGGAAGAAAAGTCCTCTTCTCAGGCTCCTCCCCAGAGCAGCCCTTTTCCTCCGAAGGAGATCCGGGTGCTCCAGGTAGGTTCTCTTCTCCCCGAAGAGGCCCCCCGGGGGGCTTCCTTTATGCGGGAATACGCTCCGGAGGCTCTGGACAAGACCCCATGGGTCTCTCCGGAGAAGCTCGCAAATCTTATTCTCTCAGAAAAGCTTCTCCCCTGCACGGTGCGGAACGAGGAGGGAGAGATCTTCGGATTCGGGGGGCTTCTCTTTCAAGAGGAGACCCCCGGCACGCCTCGGATGATTCCCCCGGGAGTACACCGAAGCCTTTCCCTTTCCGAGATAGGGGGACAGATAATCCCCTGGCTTCTGGATCAGGCTTTGTCTCAGGGATGCTTCGGAGTAACCGCCCTGCTCCCCTCGGAGGAGGAAACCGCCCTGAAGCTTTTTGGAAATTATGATTTTGCCCGGTATGCCCGGATTCCGAACAGCTTCGGCTTTACCCGGCACAGTCCGGGAAAAACCGGAGACCTGCTCTGCCGGATCTTGGGAAAACCGGAATTCCCCCCCTTTTTTACAAGCTGGAAAGACGAAAGAAGCATAAAACCTCTTCTTGAAAACGCGGGGCTCTCCCCGGTTTTTGCACGCCCCCAAATGGACGCCTCTCTTTCGGGACGGAGCATTCTGCACATTACCGTCTCCCCTTCGGAGCAACGGGGGGAGATTCGGGTGCTTCATTTCGGAGTGGATCTTTTTCTCCAGACCCGTCAGGCCCTAAAGCATCTCCGAAAGCTCAGTATTCCCGGAGTGCTGTTAAAGCTCCCCCTGGAAAAACCCCAGACCTCTCTTTTCGCAGAGAAGTTTCATGAGATAGGCTTTACCGTCTGTGGCATCTCTCCCAACTTCCCCGGGGGGATGGAGATTCTCTACTATCTTTCCTTTACACCCTAAAGGGGGTTCTTCCATGGCCCTTGCATCCAGAGACGGAACCAAACACGGAACCAGGGAGGAGATCCCCGAAAAGGATCTTTCCGGAAACTCCTCTCTGGGAAGGCTCATCTCCCTTCTCCGGGAGATGCAAACCATCACGGTGCTCCTTTCGGGAGGGGTGGACAGCGCCTGCCTCGCCTGGGCCGCCGCCAGAGCTCTCCCCAAATCGGCGGTGCAGCTCCTCACCCTCACCTGCCCTCTGGTGGAGGAAGAGGAACGGCGTATCGCCCGGCAGGTGGCCTCCCAACTGGGTCTTTCCTGGCACCTTCTGGAGGTGCCCACTCTGGAAATTCCCGAGGTGCGTAAAAACTCCCCCAGACGCTGCTACGCCTGTCGCAAGGCCATGCATGCCAAGGCCAACGCCTGGATTAGAGAGCGCCGTAAGGGCCCCCTTGCAGACGGCGTGCATGGAGAAGACCGGAAAGAGTACCGGCCGGGACTCCAGGCAGCGGAGGAAGACCGCATCCGCCATCCCCTGGAAGAGGCGGGGCTCTCCAAAGAAGAAATTCGGGAGTGCCTGCGGCGGGGGGGCTTTCCCCACTGGGATCGTCCCCCCAGGCCCTGTCTTGCCACCCGATTTCCTCCGGGGGTGTTGCTGAAAGAGCAAAATCTTCTTCTGGTACAGCGGGGCGAAGAGCTTCTTCGGGAGCACGGCTTTTCCCGGGGGCGGCTTCGCTTCTTTCCCCCCGGGGCGGGGGTGCTGGAGCTTCCGGAGGAGGACCTTTTCCGGGCTCTGGAGGAACGGGAGAAACTTACCGGGGATCTTCTTGCCCTGGGCTTCGGGGTGATTTCTCTTGATCTGGAGGGACACCGCCGGGGAAAGATGGAGCGGTTTCACAAATAACGTGTCACGTGCTGTTTCACGGAGCCTACGCTTGCGCCTCCCCTCTGCTCCCCCGAGTGGCCGAACCGCTCTACAACCGGAAGCCCCGGGGCTTTCAAAAAACTTTATCATTTCCAAAGGAGATTTTTCACATTATGGATTCCATGAAAAAATTGCAGCACTCCCCCCTTTTTATTGCGGATGCCCATTTCGATCTCGCTCCGGATTTGTGGTACCGCCACGTTCGGGGGGAGCGCCATATCCTTGGGGAGCGCTATCTTCCCTCCCTTCGAAAGGGGGGACTCTCTCTGGTGGTATCCTCCCTTTTCTTGAGCGACATCTATCTTCCGGAGCTGGCTCTCCGGGGAACTCTGGATCAGATTAGCGTGCTTCTCCAGGAAATTGAAGGGGCCAAGGATGACGTAACCCTCTGCACCTCCGCAGGGGAGGCCCGGAAGGCCCACGAGGAGGGAAAGATCGGCATGCTTCTCTCCTTCGAAGGAGCGGAACCTCTGGGAAACGATCCCTATCTGCTGCGTATCTTCCACGCCCTGGGGGTTCGGGGGATAGGGCTGGTCTGGAGCCGCCGGAACTACGTGGGGGATGGCTGCTTTTTCTCTCCCAAGGCAAGCGGCACTCCCGGGGGGATCACAGACTTCGGGGTGGGGGTTCTCGCGGAGGCGGAGCGGCTGGGGATGTTCATCGATGTGAGCCACCTGAACGATCCGGGGTTTTGGGACGTGATGAACCTCACCACAAAACCCGTCATGGCCTCGCACTCCAACTGCCGTAGCATTACCCCCTCCATGCGGAACCTCACGGACGAACAGATCCGGGCCATCGCAGACCGGGGAGGGGTAATAGGGCTCAACGTCTGCAGCGCCTTTATCAAGGAGGATTACAAAGAGCACCGGATCACCCCGGAGGATATGATACGCCACGTGGAACATATCATCTCCATCGGAGGGATGGACTGCCCCTGCTTCGGCTTCGACATCTGCGACCATCTTCCGGATTTGGGCTTCTCCGGGGATCTCCACTCCTACGACGGACTCAAAGATCACGGAGAGGTCCCCGCCCTTCTGGAGGCCTTCCGCAAAAAGGGCTATTCCGAGGAGGATCTCGCAAAGATCGCCGGAGGCAACTATCTCCGGTTTCTCAAAGAGACCCTGGGATAAAAAAGAGCTCCCCCGGAAAAAAACTGCTTCCGGGGGAGCAACTTTTTGAAAGGCGGGCACTCAGGAGACACCAGAAACGCTAAAAGGGCGCAAACCCCATGGAGGCCATGAAGTCCTTCTGGAGCGATTCCAACTGCTCCCGAATCATCTCCTCATGCCCCTGCTCCCACCGGGCAAGCTCCTGAAGGATCTCCCTGCCCTGGGGATCCTCCATTTTTGCCGCAGCATTTTCGTAGAAGGCATGAAAATCCCGCTCCATGGAGAGGGCTATGCGAAGCACCCCGAGATCTGTGGAGCATTCCCGGATGGGAAGCTCCACCCCCCCTCCTCCCTGGGCTTTTTCCAGGAGGCTCTTTCCTTCCTGCACATCCATAGAGGGAGAGAGATTCTCTCCCCACCCTCCCCTTTCACGAAGGGCGTTTCTGTGAGCTTCGAGGTACCGGTAGTGCCCCCGCTCCCAATCCGCCAGGTAGAGAAGAAGAATCCGCACATTCTCCCGCCGCACTTCCTGGGCAGATCGGGCGTAGAAGTCCCCCGCCTCCTGCTCCATTCCCATGGCAAAATCCACAATATCCACCGCCAGAGTCATGGTACACACCTCCTGTACGCCATCTTCTCAAAGGAGCTCTCGGGGCAAAACAGCTTTCCCCGTGCCGTAAAAAACGGGCCTCTGAGGGAAGATCCCCTTTTTTCGCATTTCCCTCTCCAAGTTCTGCGTTGGTTCCGGTCAGGCCACATCCTTGTGGGTAACAAAAATTCGATTGGCCATACCATGCCCCAGAGCGAGACGGCTCTCCCCCAGAGCCACCATGGCGGAACCTTCCGCACAGCCTCCTCGAAGAACGCGAAGCACCACGCCGGGAATGATCCCCATATCCGCCAGCCTTCGGTGCATACACTCCCCTCCGGAGAGACGGAGAACCTTGACTTCCATACCTTCTTCAGCAAAACAAAGAGGAAACATGGGTCACACCTCCTCAATCCATATGGATACTGCCTGCTCTCGGTCCAGAGATAGAGGACGTTTGTGCACGGATACATCCAGCGAAAAACTTTCTCCATCTTCATTCCGGCGGAGATACGCCACCTCGGAACCGGGGTAGATTCCCTGTTCCGCCAGGAAAAGACGGTGCTCCTGCTCTGCGGTTACTCTCATCACTCGGTAGATTTTACCAGGCTCCGCCAGCATGAAGGGGAGGCAAAGCCCTTCTTTTTGTTCCATTGCCTCCATACTCTGGGAAAGCTCCTGTACCCAAGGCTGTTTCTCCCGTCGGGCCCGGGCAATATAGTCCACCAATCCCAAAAGACGATGCTCTGCGGAATGATCAAGTTCATGTTCCATAACACAGGCTATCTCCTGGGCCCGGAAGCGTTCGATCCCAAGAAGTTCGGAGAAAAGATATGTCAGATGCTCGTGCCGCCGGTATACCTGAAGAGCCCGAGAGCGCCCCTCTTCGGTAAGTTGCAAATCTCCGTACTGCTCATGCTCCAGCATGGAGGCATCCATAAGCTTGCGGCAGGTGGCCACCACGGTGGCCTTGGATACACTCACCCTTCGGGCAAGCTCCGTTACCGTGGCTTTTCCCTTCTCAATCTCCATGGCCAAAATGGCCTCCAGATAATCTTCTACTCTTGAAGAAACACTCATGTTTTTCCTCCCATGGTGTTATAAGACACTAACAATAGTTTCCTTTCAAGAGTACGCTAGGATCCCAAAAAAGTCAACAAAAAAAGCGACCCCCCGGGGGGATCGCCTCTTTACACGTAACGTGCTATGGGGAAAGAATTTCAGCTTACAGAGAGATAGCCTCCACGGGACAGGCGCTCACGCAGGCACCGCAGTCCACACAGGCATCATTTACCTCAGCCTTACCGTCCACCATGGAGATGGCCTCCACGGGACAGGCGCTTACACATGCCTCACAGCCAACACAGGTATCCTTATCCACTACTGCTGCCATGACGTATACCTCCTTCAACTTAAAGAAACCACCGTTTCTTTCTCTGAAAACCGCGGAAAACCCATCACAGGTCTTCCCTTCGCAACGCAACCGCCAACCTCCCCATCTCGGAGAGATAATCTTTTTTGATGAAATGATGCGGGTACCGCCAAAATACTCCTAGAGAGAGATGGCTTCTACGGGGCAGGTGCTCACGCAAGCGCCGCAATCCACACAAGCATCGTTCACTTCAGCCTTGCCGTCCGCCATAGAGATGGCCTCCACAGGACAGGAACCTACACAAGCCTCGCAACCTACACAGGTATCTTTATTTACCACTGCAGCCATAACCCATACCTCCTTAAAAAATCTTTAGTCTTTCTTCCGGGGAGCAGAATATCACAAATGTGGGGGTTTCCGCAATGAAACATGCGCTTTTTTACTTTTTCGAAAAAAAAGGTCCTCCAGGGAATCTCTTTGGGATTCTTTTCGGAAAAGATTTTCCGTAGTATGATGGGATGGCTTCTCGAAAAAACTACGTCCCTTTCAAATTGAGAACGATCTTCAAAAGCTTTTATCGAGAGTTGCCACAAAAAAACCCTGAAAAAGGAGCATGGACGTGACATTACAGCGAAGCCGCCGCATGTACCTTTCGATTTTTATCTCCCTCCTGCTTTCCGCCCTGATGGGAGGCATTCTCTTCTTTTCCCATCGGGATATGCTGAAAAAACATCTGGAATTTGCCCGGGAACTCCTGCTCCGGGATGTCTCTCAGCGCTTTACCACTCTTTTCGAGGGATATTTCTATTGGGATGCCATGATAGAGGCTCTGGAGGAGGGAGACACCGCCTTTCTGGAAGAGATGTTCCTGGAGATGCAGGAAGAATACCATCTTCAGGAGTGGCTGGTGGAAAAAGAGGGAGCCATCCTCTATCGCTTCGGCAGCACTCTTTTCCAGGAACCCCTCCTAGCCTCCCTGAAACCCCAAACACTTGAGGTGATCTCCGAAAACGGAAATTTCTACCTGGCACAAAAGGTTCCCCTTCTCTACGAAGACGGCACCCCCTCGGACTATTACGCTCTCCTGGGAATCGACAACGTGGAGACCCTTCACACCATCAACGCCTTTCTAGGTTCTCATATCGTCATCACTCCAGAACCCAAGGGAATTCCCTTTGCGGGGGGATACCACCTTCAAGGGACCCAGATGATCCGAAGCTTTTTCAAGAATCCTCTGGCACGAAACCTTCTTCTTCTCTCCTTTGTCCTCGTGGGTGCTTTGGCATACAGCGTCACATCCATCTTCACCCGGCGCCACGCTCTGGAGACCCAGCTTCTCACCATGTCCATGGTGCTGGAGAAGCGGGACGCCTACACATCCCATCACTCCTGCAAGGTGGCGGACAACGCCCGGGTTATTGCCAAGGCTCTGGGGCTCTCCTCCTCCAGGCAGGAAATCCTCGTCCGGGCGGGTCTTCTTCACGATTTGGGAAAGCTCTTCTCCCCCGATGCGATCCTTCTCAAAAAGGGGCGCCTTACCCCGGAGGAGTTCGACATCATGAAACAACACCCCGGAGACGGAGCGGATATGGTGGAGAACATTCTCAAGGAACGCCATCTGGCCCGAATTATCCGGGAGCATCACGAGCGATGGGATGGCTCCGGCTATCCCCAAGGACTTTTAAAGGAAGAGGCCCTTCTGGAATCCCGGATCCTTGCGGTGGCGGACGTTGTGGACGCCATGATGAGCCATCGCCCCTATCACGACCCCCGAAGCCCCCAAGAGGTACGGGAACACCTGCTCTCCTGCCGGGGGACCCTTTACGATCCCCAGGTGGTGGATGCGGCTCTCAAGGCTCTTCTTTTTCATGCGGATCAGGCTCCTTCACTCCCCTCGAAATACGCCTCCCTCTTCTCTCCCGGAAAGACCTGGGGCCTCCTGTAATCCATGCACTCCCCCCAGGAAGAGGGCATTCTTGAAGGAACTATCGAACGTGTCACCTTTCACAGCCCGGAGACGGGCTTTTGTGTTCTGCGGATAAAGGCCAAAGGATTCCGCGATTTGATAACCCTCACGGGAGCCATCCCCTCCGCACATCCCGGGGAGTGGATTCGGGCGGAGGGACGCTGGAAGATGGATCCCAAGTACGGCCGACAGTTTCAGGGGGATGTCATTCGAGCCACGCCCCCCGGGAGTCTGGAGGGGATGCAGCAATACCTCGCCTCGGGGATGATCCACGGCATCGGCAAGGCCATGGCGGCACGTCTTATTCGGGCCTTCGGCATGGAGGTCTTCCGGATTATCGAAGAGGAGCCCTCCCGGCTGGAGGAGGTGGAGGGGATAGGCCCCACCCGGTCTTCCCGGATTGTGGAAACCTGGAAAGAGCAACGGGAGATCCGGCACATCATGGTCTTTCTCCACAGCCACGGCGTGGGGACCAGCCGGGCCTTCCGGATCTACAAGGCCTACGCAGATCAGGCGATCCAGAAGATCCAGGAAGATCCCTACTGCCTCGCCCGGGATATCTGGGGAATGGGGTTCAAAACGGCGGATGCAGTGGCGGAGCGGCTGGGAATTCCCAAAGATTCTCCCCTTCGGGGAAAGGCGGGGGTGGAATTTCTTCTTCAGGAGCTTACCGGCCAGGGGCACTGCGCCTATCCTCGGCAGGAGTTGGAGGAGAAGACCGCAGAACTTCTGGAAATCCCCCCCGAGGTGGTGCATCATGCGGTGGATGAGGCCCTCTCTTCCGGGCGGCTCCGGGAACATGAAGACCTCCGAAAGGAGTCTCTCGAAGGGAATCCCCTGATCTACCTCACCGCCATGGATGAGTGTGAGCTTCGGTTGAGCGAACAGATCCGGAAGATCCTCGCCACGGAACCTCTTCCCATCCCCTCCAACCACGTTAAGGCTCTGGAATGGGCGGAGAAGCAGCACGCTCTTGTTTTAGGAGAATCTCAGCGCAAGGCCCTTCTCACGGCGCTGCAGCACAAGATGTGCATTCTCACCGGAGGCCCCGGAGTAGGGAAAACCACCATCATCAAAATTCTCTGCACCCTTTTCAAAGCTGCCCGGAAAAAGGTTATCCTCGGAGCTCCCACGGGACGGGCGGCCAAACGCATGAGCGAGGCTACCGGAGAGGAGGCCAAGACCCTGCATCGGCTTCTGGAGTTCGATCCCCGCACGGGGGGATTCAAACGCCAGGGCGATAACCCCCTGGAGGGGGATGTCTTTATTCTCGACGAGGCAAGCATGATTGATCTCGTGTTAGCCTGGCAGTTTGTACGGGCTCTCTCCCGAAGGAGCACCCTTATTCTGGTGGGAGACGCGGATCAGCTCCCCTCGGTGGGGCCCGGCAAGGTTCTTCAAGACTGCATCGCTTCGGGAACCCTTCCGGTGGCCCGGCTGGATACCATATACCGTCAGGCCGCCACCAGCGCCATCATCACCAACGCCCACCGGATCAACCAAGGGGAGTATCCCTTCTTTCCCTCCAAAAAGGAGAAGGGGCTTTCGGATTTTTACTTTGTGGAGTGTGAGGATCCCGAACGGGGGGGAGATCTTATTCTGCGGATGATCACCGAACGGATTCCTCGGCGTTTCGGACTCCATCCTCTGCGGGATATCCAGGTGCTCTCCCCCATGATGCGGGGCCAACTGGGAGTGCTGAACCTGAACCGGCAGCTTCAGGAAGGCTTAAACCCCTCGGGACCTTCCATAGAACGTTTCGGCTCCACCTTCCGGGAGCGGGACAAGGTGCTCCAGGTGGTGAACAACTACGATAAAGACGTCTTCAACGGAGATATGGGATATATCGAAAAGATCTCTTCCGAGGATCAGGAGCTGCTGGTACGATTCGATGATCGCAGCCTCCGATACTCCTTTCAGGAGCTGGACGAGCTTATCCTGGCCTACGCCATCAGCGTACACAAGAGCCAGGGGAGCGAATATCCCGGGGTGATTCTTCCGGTGCATACCCAGCACTATATGCTCCTGCAGCGCAACCTCCTCTACACGGGGGTAACCCGGGGAAAGGAGCTGGTGATTCTTCTGGGCACCAAAAAAGCCCTTGCCCTCTGCCTGAAGCGGGGAGAGAGCAAGAACAGGGTCACCACCCTGGGAGAACGGCTTCGGGGAGAGGAAAAGAAGAACCTCAAGAATTTTGCTTGATCCGGCGTTTCTCCGGAAAGAAAAATGTGCTACCATGACCAGGTTTCACTACGGCAGCAAATGAGGAGGCATGGAACCCATGGCACTGGATCGTCCGGATCTGGAAAAGATAACGCTTCTCGTGAACAGCTTCGGGAAGAGTATGATAGAAATCAGCGAAAAGATGGGGATATCCCTCTCCTTCATCAAAAGAAAGGCCTGTCTCGGCATCAACGCTCCGGGGAGCAAGCTCGCCACGCTTATCTCGGTGCACGGCGAAGGATGCCACGGCACGGTCTCCCTTTTCATGGATTTCGCCAGCTTTTCGGAGTATGTCGATAAGATGACCCACGGCATGCTTGAGGCCTCCACCACGGATGACACCGCTCTCAGCGTGGCGGGAGAGATCTCCAACATGATCAGCGGCTACGCAGTGATAACCCTCTCCCAAAAGGGCTTTGAAGGGCTCGACATCACACCTCCGCAGATTTTTACGGGGGAGAACATCAAAACCCTCCGGCTCCCGGAGGATCAGGGCTACACCTTCACCCTCCCCTTTCATCTGAGCGAAAATCCTGAGTCTCTCGTGTACCAGGTACTTCTCTTCCGGAAGTAACGTAGCTCCAGCCCCTCGTCAGAAGTTTTTCGGGGGGCCTTGCTTTTCGTCCAGATAGGCCACCGCAATTTCCGCAAGTGCTTCGGAAACGGTCTTCTTGCGATCCGCCGCATAGGCGGCGATACGCAGATAGACCTTCATGGGAAGCCGCACCGTGGCGGGACGCTCTCCCTGGGAGTCTTCCTGGTGCTGCCACTTTTTGTGAAGCATGGATCGCAATGCTTTGAATTCGTCCATGTACAGATTCCCTTCTTTCTTCCATTTCCATTCACCCGAGAAGGCCTTTTCAAGAGTCCTCAAAGACCTCCCTTTCGGGAGACTCTCCCTCTGCCTCAAGCCTCTGAAGACGTTCGGAGATGGTGGGGTGGGTATGCTTCCATCGCCGGTAGAGAGGATCCCCTCCGATCCAATGCAGCTCCCCCGTGGCGAGTTTACGAAGGGCCCCCATCATAGCAGATCTTCCCGCAAGATTCGCCCCGTAAGCATCCGCCTCGAACTCCTCCCGCCGATAGAGAGGGGAGAGAAGCCCCGAAATCAGAGATCCTCCGGCGCTTGCGGTCAGAAAAAGAAGCAGAAACTTTCCCTGCACCGTGGCGGCGGTACCTCCCGCATCCATGGGGAGAGGGAGCTCCCAGAGCACCCCCATAAAACCAAAGAGAAGCACCATGCTGAGTACACCCCAGAAAAGACGCTTACGAATATGCCCATGCACGGCATGACCGATCTCGTGAGCGGTTATGGCCAACAGCTCCGGCTCCTCCATCTTTTTCAAAAGGGTGTCGAAGAGGAGAATCTTCTTGGCCTTGCCCAGGCCGAGCACCATGGCATTGGCGTGGTGAGAACGCTGGCTCTCATCCCCCACAAAGACCCCCTCACACTTTAGAGATGCCTTATCAAGAAGAGCCTCGATCTTCTCCTGTACAGAAGCGTTCTCCAGGGGTTTGAGAGTATAGAAGAGAGGGAGAATCCACTGAGGGGCGATGTAGGAAAAGAGCAGAAGCACAGCCACGGAGACAGCGGCTCCCCAGAGATACCAATAGTGCAGCGACGTGAGGGAGACCAGGGCTGCGAAGAGAGGAAGCATCACCAGCATCTGGATACCCAGAGACTTCAGCCGATCTCCCGCAAAGACCTTTATATTCCCCGTGCCAAAACCGTGCCGGACCTCAAGAACAAAATCGTGGTACACATCCAGAGGAAGGCGCAGCAGGGCACTTCCCACCACGAAGACGCCGAAACAGAGTAGACTCCCCACCCATCCGGATCCTCCCACACGTACCCCCCAGCTGCAGAGAACCCCGAGGCCACCGAAAAAGAGAAAACCCCCCAGCAGGAAAAACCCCGCAGCCTGGGAGAAGAAGCTCAACCGAAGACTGTGGAGAGCGTAAGCTATCTCGTGGGAGACCTGATACCCCTGGGAAAAAAATCGCTTCAGAGATTCCGGGATCCCCCGCTCACGAAGATTTTGATAGTAGCGAATATTGCGCCATAGCAGAAAAAGGTTCCAGAGGGCATCTCCCCCCAGAGCCACAATACACAACCCCACAAATGTCATAGGTTCATCCTTTCCGGACAGATCGTCCCATACAAACAACGTGTACATTTTCCAGAAGCTCCATTATGGAGGAGATTGTCGACTCTGCCAACCAGAAGAAAGGTTTTTTCGAAGAAATCTTTTGTATGGGACTCCTCCCGGGCCTGGCAAGGAGCTTCCCTGAAGTTATTTATTGCATAGAATAAATCCACCCCCTTTCTGTTTAATGTAAAATTTTCCCTTGACTTTTCAAAAGCCCCGTGGTATAAACTCGTGCAAGGTCTATTTTTTCATTTTTCTTTTGTGGAGGAAAACCATGTTCCGTATGCACAGCCTTTCGGCTTCTTTCTTTTATTATTACGCCTTTAGCAACGCGGGACCCCTCAGGGGGTGGGCCGGCGTTTAGGCGTACGTGCTCACGGAACTACCCCAGAGGGCTCCCGCTTCCAAGCGGGGGCCCTCTTTTTTATACTCTCCACTTTGAGACTATGCAGCACCACAATCATGATACGCCAACTCTGGAAGGAGGAGCTAGAAACATGCAGAAGAGCAAGGACGAGCAGAGAACAGGTCAGTTACAGAGGGTTGTACAACGAGTATGGGAGAGGGTGCCTCACTATCGGGCCAAGATGGAGGATCTGGGAATTTCTCCCGGAGACATCCGCAGCCCGGAGGACCTCTCCCGGCTCCCCTTCACCACCAAAAACGACCTTCGGGACACCTATCCCTATGGTCTTCTGGCTTGCGATAAAGAAGAGGTGGTGCGCATCCACGCCTCTTCGGGAACCACCGGAAAGCCCACCGTGGTGGCCTACACCCGACAGGATATCGCTACATGGTCCTCTCTCATGGCCCATCGCCTGGCGGTGGCGGGACTCTCCTCCAAGGACATCTTCCAGATCGCTCTTGGATACGGCCTCTTTACGGGGGCCCTGGGATTTCACTGGGGAGCGGAGGAGCTGGGCACCCTGGTGATCCCCTCGGGAGGGGGCTTTACGGAGCGCCAGGTGCTTCTCATGGAAGATCTTGGAACAACAGCCTTTACCAGCACCCCCTCCTACGCACTGCACCTTGCGGAGGTGCTGAAATCTCGAAAGAAAAACAACCTTCAGCTTCGGCTGGGAATTTTCGGAGCCGAGGCCTGGACCGAGGAGATGCGCACCCACCTGGAACAGAGTCTCGGGATTATGGCCCTGGACTCCTACGGGCTTTCGGAGATCATCGGCCCCGGGGTGGCCATGGAGTGTCCCCGCCGGGAGGGACTTCACTTCGACGAAGAGCACTTTCTGGTGGAGATCATCAACCCCGAGACGGGAGAAGTACTTCCCCCCGGAGAGACCGGGGAGATCGTCATCACCACCCTCACCAAGGAGGCTCTTCCCATGATCCGCTACCGTACCCGGGATCTCTCCCGGCTCTATCCGGAGCCCTGCTCCTGCGGATGCGGGGAGAAGCGGATCGCCCGCATTTTGGGACGCAGCGACGATATGCTGATTATCCGGGGGGTGAACGTCTTTCCCTCTCAGGTGGAGGTGGCTCTGGGAAGGGTACCGGGACTTTCGCTCCACTACTTCCTGGAGGTCTCCGAAAAGGGGGGCATGAAGGAGCTCACGGTCTGCTGCGAGAGCATAACCTCCCTTTCGGAAGATGCGGCGGGAAATCTGATACGCCGGAGCTCGGGAGAGCTGAAGGATCTTTTGGGGGTTCGGGTGGGATTCCGGCTCTTCGAGCCCGGAGTTCTGGAGCGATCCGCGGGGAAGGCAGTGCGGGTCAAGAAAGTGGCGTGATTCCCAGAGATGGGATGCTGGTTGGAGTTTGAAGAGAGGCTTTACAGATGACACACGGAAGACAAGAACACAAAGGAGGAAAAGACATGAGTCCCATAGTTGAGCGGAGTGAAGCGGAGATGGAAATTATTCGGGAAGATCTGGGAGATCTGGCCCTGGCGCATCTGGAAGCCCTGCGGGAAACCGAATAGGAAAAGACCGTCTTTATCCCGAAAGAGCCCCTTTAGGAGCGGAGCAATTCGTTTCTAAAGGGGCTCTTTTTCAGAATCCGACCTTCGAGAGAAAGAATTCTACGGCCTTTGCCCCTCTCCATACCCCAGAGCCAGGGCCGCATTGAACGCCGCTCCCAGAGGGAGCACATCTTCGTCCACGTCGAAGAGAGGGGAATGCAGGGGATAGCAGCTTTTCCGTGCCTCGTTTCCTGAGCCGAGAAAGTAGAAAACCCCGGGGATACGCTGGGTAAAGTAGGAAAAATCATCCACCTCCATGGAGGGACGCTCCTCGGGGGTGCACATGCACTGTTTTCCCAGAAGGGCCTCCCCCTGGGCGTATACGTACGAAACCAGCCCCTTGTGATTCACCACACAGGGATAGCTCTCCCGTATACGCACAATGCCCTGGGCCCCCATCCCCGCCGCCACCCCCTCCACGGTCTTCTGGAGCCATGCCCGAAGGTGTTTGCGCACCCCCGGATCAAGGGTGCGGAGGATGCCCGAGAGGAAGGCCTCCCGGGCCACGGCGTTTCTCGCCTCTCCGGCGTTGAAGGTTCCCACGGTGAGCACTGCGGGCTGCACGGGATCCACCTCCCGGCTTATTCCCTGCTGCAGCAGCGCCACCAGGCCGGAGGCGATGGCAAGGGCATCCTTCCCCTTATGAGGATAGGCTCCGTGGCACCCCTCACCGACGATATGGATATCGAACATATCCGAAGCGGCATAAACCCTTCCGGGGGAGATGCGCACCTTCCCCGCAGAGAGCTCCGGAGAGACATTGTAGCCGAAGATACACTCCGGCGGGGGATTTTCCAAAGCTCCATCCCGAATCATGGGAAGGGCTCCCCCCTCGGTCTCCTCGGCGGGCTCGAAGAGAAGCAGGGCGGTACCCCGAAACTCCTGGCGCATCTCCCGAAGAAGACGCCCGGTCCCCACCAGGATGGCCGTATGAGCATCGTGCCCTGCGGCGTGCATCTTTCCAGGCACCATGGATCGGTAGGGAACATCCTTGGCATCGTTCATGGAGAGAGCGTCCATATCCGCCCGAAAGGCCATCACCGGACCGGGAAGCTCTCCCGGCACCACCCCCACAATTCCGGCCCCCGCACAGCGTCTGCTGGAGATTCCCGCATCTTTGAGAGCATCCTCCACCACAGAGGCGGTTCTCTCCAGAGAAAAGCCCACCTCGGGATGCTGATGCAGATCCCTCCGAAGAGCCACAAGCTCCTCCCGAAGGGCCTCTCCCTTTTTCCTCAGAAGCTTCATTCTATTTTTAATATGCTTATCCATGGTCATTTTTCACCCCATCCTCAGCTCTTGGCTCCCCGAAAAGGGAGACAGAATCCAGATATTTCCGCCTGCACACTACCATTCCGGGAAAGACTTTGTCAATAACATTGACGTCATACAGTTTTTCTCGGTATGATGAGCCATGCTCCGGGAAAGGTTCTCTTTTTCCGAGGCCAATGCAAGGAGTGATGGAGATGATACACGGAACAAACCGTGAAGAGGAGGAGAAAATCCTTCTTATTCTGGGGCAATCGGACCGCCCCATGGGAGCCAGTGCCATTATGGCTGCCCTGAGAGGAGAAAACATCAACGTCAGCATGGCCACCGCGGGGCGTTTCCTCTGGAATCTGGAGCAGCGGGGATACGTTCTCCAGGTGAGCAACAAGGGACGAACCCTTTCAGAAAAGGGCAAGAGCCTTCTGCGGCAAATCCGGAAACAGAACGAACAGCTTCATCTGGCGGAGAATTTCCTTCACACCCTGGAGGGGCAGGATCCCCAGAAGATTCTCAAGGTTCTGGTGGCAAGACGGGCCATTGAACGGGAAACAAGCCGCCTGGCGGCCTTCTCTGCCACAGACCGCACCATGGGGGCTATCTTCACCCACGCCAAACCCCTGAAGGACATCAGCCTCGATGAGGTGCTGGAGCGAGACCGGGATTTTCACGAGGCCATTGCGGAGGCTGCGGGAAATGAAGTTCTCTCCGCCACACTCCGGCTGGTGCGTCAAGATCGTAACATCCGGACTCTGCTGGCAAAGATCCGGGCGGAGCACCCCCAGTACAGCCTGGGGGCAGATCATCAAGCCATTGCGGAGGCCATCGCCCGAAACGATCCGGGAGGAGCCGAGGAGGCCATGCTTCGGCACATCGATAACATTATCGGAGACGTGCGGCGCTGGTTTCTGGAGGAGAACTCCCGCCCCGCCTCATCCTGATCTCCCGAAGCTCCCAAAAAAGAAACACCGAAAAGGGGATGGTTTGAAAACACACCATCCCCGAATCTCCGAAAAAAGGATATCCATATCCTCCTCGGCATCTTCTCCCTTTTCCGCTTTCCCCGTTACACCAGCCGGCGAAGAAGTTTTTCCCGATCCCCCTCCAGAAAATCCACCGGAGGAATTTCCAGCATGGTATAGCACCCTGGAGCCATGCGGAAGCTCGCCCTCATGGCGGAGACCATCACCTGGGCAGTGGCGGCAGGATTCTGCAAGGTCATATTGAACTCCATGCGCTGATTATGGGTGTTTCCGGAGACCCCCCGGCGGATCATATGCACTCCGTGCCCCTGATCCATAAGCTTTTCCACACAGTCCACCGCATAGACGTGGGTTTCGTCGTGGCAGAAGTAGGGATCCTCCTGAATGGCCTTCTGAACCTTCTCAAAGACCGCCCCTTCTTCAAGCTCCACATAGACGTACCGCTTGTGCAGCCCTTCTCCCTTGGGAAGGGTCTCCGAGAGAGCGTTACGCACCCCCGGAAGCTCCTTCACCGCCACGGTATGCCCCATGCTCATGCCGGGGCCAAAATTGGTGTAGGTAATGCCTCGGGGGGCAATGGACTCCAGAAGGGCCCGGACCACCGAATCCGATCCCGGATCCCACCCCGCACAGATCACCGCCACGGAACCGCTTCGGGCGCCTACTTCCTGAAGATGAGCCCGCATCTCCATCACGGGCTCTCCATGGATATCGAAGCTATCCACCGTATGGATTCCCTTTTCCAGATAGAGAGGAGCCACTTCGGGCACCGCCCGGCTGGCGATGGCGAGCACCGCCCCGTGAACCTCCGAAAGCTCCCCCACATCCCCCACCACGGGGAGGGAAAGCTCTTTTCTCAAGGCCTCCGCCTTCCGGGGATTCCGGAGAATCACCCCCGCAGGTTCCATATCCGGAGCACTCTCCAGAGCCGCCAAAACCTCCCGCCCCACGTTGCCGAACCCCACCAGGGCAATGCGTTTTTGCAACGTTGCACTCTTGGTCATATCTCTCGTCCTTTCCATGTATGAATGGCTATCTCAGTCGTATCACTCTTGGAGATCCCCGTGGGGCTCCTCCGAAAGATCCAGAAAACATGCCGCCAAAAAGGCGGCGCCGTAGGCCATGGCCTCCTCGGCGATATCAAAATCCGGGGTATGCAGGGAACAAGGCTCTCCCGTACCCTCCCCCCTGGTGCCGAGCATGAAGAAGCTTCCCGGGGCCTCCTGAAGGAAATAGGCAAAATCATCCACCCCCATGGTAGGCTCCGGAAGAAGCCTCATGGAGCCCTTGCCGAGGGCCCCTTCCCCTACCTCCATCCAACGTCTGGTTCTCGCTTGGTGATTAATCAGGCAGGGATAGCCTTCGGTGAAGGAAATTTCTCCCCGAGCTCCCAGAGCGGCACAGCAGTGATGAACAACTTCCGAAAGCTGTTTCTTCAGCCGTTCTCTTCCGGAGGGCTCCAGAGATCGTATGATACCCGAAAGCTCCACCCTTGGGGAGAGCACATTCCGGGCCCCCTCCCCCACAAATCGGCCGATGCTTATCACAGCAGAGTCCAGGGGGCTGGTGCGGCGGCTGACGATCTGCTGCAGTGCCACCACGCAGGAGGCTCCTGCAGCGATGGCATCAACTCCCTCGTGGGGAGCCGCTCCGTGGGCTCCTTTGCCGGAGATCACCACATCGAACATCTCCGAAGCCGCATGAAGTTTTCCCGGAAGATATCCCAGGGTTCCCAGAGGAAGAGCGGGATCCACGTGAAGCCCCAAACACCAGTCGGGGGGATGCTTTTTCAGAGCCCCCTGGCGGATCATGGGAAGGGCTCCTCCGGCGGTTTCCTCGGCGGGCTGAAAAATACCGAGAAAGGTTCCTCGTTGGGGTTCGGGATGCTCCCGCAAAAGCCGAAGCGCCCCCAGAAGCATAGCGGTATGCGCATCATGACCGCAGGCATGCATGACCCCGGGAATCTGCGACCTGTAGGGCACCTCCTTGGCATCCTGAATGGGAAGGGCATCCATATCTCCCCGAACCAAGAGACAAGGCCCCGGAAGATCCCCCTCCAGAGGAGCCGCAATACCCGTTTCGGCATAGCGCTCCGAGGATATACCAAGCTCCCCAAGATGCTCTTCCACTTTTTCGGCGGTGCGGTGGAGGTCGAAATCCAACTCGGGGTGCTGGTGCAGATCCCGCCGGATGCGGATCATCCAGGGGAGGATCTTCCGGGCGGATTGAAGCAAATCAACGGTACCCATACGCCATATCTCCTTTTTTCATACACATTATGAGAGAAAGGACTGCTCAAGCACTCCCGCTCCATAGAGGGCTTTAGATTCTTTGCGATGCCATGCCCAGGACTGGGTTCCCCAGGCAAAATGCCACCACTCATCGGAACAGTTCACAAAACCCTGGGCATCCAGAACGTGGAAAAGAAGCCGGCGATGACGCAGATACACCTCTTCCTCTCGCTGCAAAACACCAGCGCGTGCCCGCTCTTCGAAATAGCGGGTAGCCGACCGGGGAGAAGCTTCATCAAAGGCGGATCCCATGGGGAGAAGCAACCCCTTCTCATCCGCTATGGAAAGATCCACCGCCCCGCCGGTGAGATGCGGCGGGGGAGCAGAGGGATCCTTTCGAGGAGAGGCCACAAAGGTTCGGGTTTTACGCAGAAGCTCCTCCTGTGATGCTCCGGGCTCCTTTGCCCGAAACCAAGCGAAACAGGCATCAAAGAGCCCCTGCTGCACCTCTTGAGGGCGCCAGGCGTCAAAGACCACAAAACGACAGCCCTCAGGAAGATTTTCCCAGGCCCGGAGAAGCCGAAGCAGCACCTCCCGCCGAACAAAGCAGGTGGGCAACGCCCCGGAGATGCCCTGGTGAAAATAACTCGGCAAAAGGGCAATCTTCTCCGGCGCCAATCCAAGAGGCACAAGGGGATCTCCCGAATCTTCTATGGGAAAAACATAAATTTCGGAAGCGTTATCTTCCAAAATTTCAGGAATACCTTGGGAGTAGAAATCTTCACTAAAATCCATACAGCACCTTTCCTCTTTAAATTCAAAAAAACTGCAAGGCTCACAAATGTAGCACTCTTCTTGGGTGAAAATATAAGTTTCCCCGGAGCTTGAACGCTCCGGGGAAACGCACAGAACCTATTGATACCCGATGGTCACCGCAATGGCAAGGAAAATCATCTGCACCACGTACATAATACCGAAGAGAGGCACAAAGAACTTCCACCACTTGCTCAAGGGCACGTGAGCAATGGCACAGATGATGGGGATATCCGCAGTGGGCCACAGAATGTTAGAGAAGCCATCCCCATAGTGGAACGCCAGCACCGCAGTCTGCCGGGTAACTTCGAGAACATCCGCCAGAGGAGCCATGATGGGCATGGTGGTAGCAGCCTGACCGGAGCCCGAAGGAATAAAGAAGTTAATACAGGATTGCACCAAAAGCATCCCCTGGGCAGCGATCTGGTTGGGGAGGTGCGCCAGAGGAGCCGCAAGACCGTTGATGACGGTGTCGATAATCTGGCCATCCTGAAGCACGATCAAAATGGCTCGGGAGATCCCCACCACCATGGCACCGAAGACGATGTCCTTGAATCCGTCGATCATCTCTTCCGCAATACGGTTGGGCTTCCATCCCGCCACAAGGGCGCTCGAAAGACCCATGGTAAGGAAAAGACCGATAAGTTCGTTAAAGCCCCAGCCCCATCGCAAGGTTCCCGTCACCAGAAGCACCATGGTGGCCAGAACGATGAGAAGAATAATTTTATCCCGTCCCGAAAGCTCCTGATTGAGAAGATCCTCTTTTTTCAAGGCAAATTTCCCCATGTCCACATCTGCCATAACGCTCTTGGAGGGATCTTTCTTCACCTTGGCGGCATAGCGCATGGTCCACCAGATACCGATGGCAGTAAACACCACCAGAGAAACCGCCCGGAATCCGATACCCGAAAAGAGGGGCAGCTCCGCAAACTTCTGGGCAAGCCCCACCGTATAGGGGTTGGTGGTGGCCGCCGCAAAACCTATGGCAGTGGAAAGACAGACCATGGAAAGCCCTACCATAGCATCGTACCCCATGGCAATACCGAGCCCCACAAAGAGCGGAATAAAACCGTACACCTCGGAAAACATGCCGAAGAGGGATCCTCCCAGAGCAAAGACAATGAAGAAGACCGGTATCATGAGAAACTCTTTGCCGTGCAAAATTCGGAGAAGCCATCCGATAAAACCATTCATGGCTCCAGTACGTACCACAAGGTAGAAGGAGGCGTAGGCCAGGAAGACGAGAAAGACCACCTCCGCCGCATCCACCATCCCCTTTTGAATGGCCATAATAGCCTCGAAGGGCCCCACGGGAGAGGATTCCACCGTATGATAACTCCCCGGCTGGAGCACCATCTTAAACCATCCCGGAGCAACCTCCACGTTTTCCCGAACGAACTCTCCCGCCGGGAGAATCCACGTAAGAGCCGCCGCAAACATAATAAGGCAGAAAAGAAGAACGTATACATGAGGGACCTTCATCTTCTTGGGAACTTCCGGCTCATAGGCCTCCTTTGCCCAATCCGCAGCTACAGAATCTTTTTTCTCCGTCATCACAACCACCCTTTCTTGCAGAATAGACATCCAAAACATTTTCTCGGAGCTTCGCCACGCTTCCGTCGACTCATTATTCATGAGTAGTGGCCAGAAAACAGTCTACATCTCCCCAGGCAGCCTGTCAACCCGAAAAAACCATTGCCGCCACAAAACCAGTTCCCACAAGCTTTTTCGTTCGGCAATCTCCATTTACTCTCAAATGTATTTAAAATATATCCCTTGACGAACCAATCGCTCTTCCCTTACAATCATCCTGCATGATTAGTGGCTCCTCAAGTCATGCTATCTACTTATGGAGGTGTGTGCACTATGGAAAGGATGTACAAAGCAACACGGGGATGGGGCTTCAGGCTTCTTCTCGCCGCAGGGCTTCTCACTCTGGGAGGTGCCGCTTGGGCTGCCGAGGGAAGCACCCCGAATTTCGGAGCTCTCTCGCTCCTCCCCCCGATCATCGCCATCGGGCTCTGCATTATCACCAAGGAGGTTATTCCCTCCCTCTTCCTTGGAATCTGGGTAGCGGGAACCATGTTGGCGGGGTGGAACCCCATCAGCGGCTTCGGCAAGGCCGTGGAGGCCCTGTGGAACAATCTGGGAGATCCCTGGTCCGCCAAGATTGTTCTCACCAGTCTTACCATGGGCGGTCTCGTGGGGATCATGCGGGTAGGAGGCGGCGTAGACGCAGTGGTGCAGTGGATCACCAAGAAGATCAGCAGCGTCCGGGGGGCCCTTCTCATGACGGAGCTTGCGGGTTTCGTGATCTTTTTTGAAGACTACGTGAACACCGTGGTGGTGGGTACCACCATGACCCCCATTACAGCCAAGTACCGAATCTCCAAGGAAAAACTCTCCTACATCGTGGATTCCACCGCAGCCCCGGTGGCGTGCATTGCGGGGATATCCTCCTGGATCGCCTACATGGTGGGGCAGATCGGCAGCCAGTTCACCGCTCTGGGAATTGAAAGCTCTCCCTACGTGGCGTACCTGCACTCCATTCCCTATATTCTCTACAACATTATCACTCTGGTGGTGGTCACCTTCTGCGTGCTCTCCCTGCGGGATTTCGGCCCCATGCTGAAGGCGGAACGCCGGGCCCGCACCACCGGACAGATTATCCGGGAGGGGGCGGAACCCCTGGTGGCGGAAGAATCGGATAATCTGGAGCCCTGCGAAGAATGCCCCCGAAAACTTCACAACTTCGTCATTCCTCTTCTGGTACTGGTGGGCTCCATCTTTACGCTGCTCATCATTACCGGAGGCTGGCCCAACGTGGGGATCGCCGAAGCCATCGGGGAGGGAAGCAGCTCCACCGCCCTCGTCTGGGGGGCCTTCACCTCCGTATGGTTTACCATCCTTTTCTACGCCCTTCAGAGGGTAACCACCTGGAAACGCCTTTTCCGGGGCTATCTGGACGGCATGCGCTCCATCTTCGTGGGAACCCTCATTCTCATCTTTGCCTGGGGGATCGGCTCCTCCATCAAGGCGGTGGGGGTACCTCTCTACGTGGCCTCCGTGGTGGGAGATGTACTCTCTCCCATGTGGCTTCCCATGCTCTCCTTCCTGGCAGGGGCAGTGATCTCCTTCTGCGCCGGCACCTCCTACGGCACCATGGCGGTGCTCATGCCCATCGTGGTACCTCTTGCCCACAGCCTCTCCCTCGGGGCGGGGATGGACCCCATGATCGCCATTATTCCCACCATCGGGGCGGTCTTCGGTGGGGCGGTTTTCGGAGATCACTGCTCCCCCATCTCGGACACCACGGTGATGTCCTCCATGTTCACCGGGTCGGATCATATGGATCACGTGAACACCCAGGCCCCCTACGCCATCGTGGCGGCCCTGGGAGCCTGCGTGGGATACGCCGGAGTGGCTCAGGGCTACTCTGCCCCGGTGAATCTCGCAGCGGGAGCCGCAGCAGCAGTAGCCATCTTCTGGATTCTCTCCAAGAGAGTGGAAGACGGGCCTTCTCTGGATCTGGAACATTCTGAAGGGTAGTATTGTACCCGGCACATTTCTTGAGGGCGCTCCCATGTTACGGAGCGCCCTCCTTCCTTAAGGAATCCAGTATCAGGAGATCCGGGGCTACGAAAGGAGTTTCTTACCATGACATCCCAGGAACACCCTTTTTCCTTCATGAAAATCCACGGAAACGGCAACGACTTCATACTCATGGACAACCGAAAAGGACATTGCAAAGAATCCCTCTACCCCTCCCTGGCTCAGGCCCTCTGCCCCCGGCGCACCGCCCTGGGGGCGGATGGCCTTCTTCTTCTCGAAGAAGATGCCACCAGGGAGATCCCCCTGGGCATGCGGATTCTCAACAGCGATGGCCTGGAGGGGGAGATGTGCGGCAACGGCGCCCGCTCCTTCGCCCGATATCTTGCGGAAAAGAAACTCTGCCCCCCTGAAGAGATCCGCTTTCGCACCAAGGCAGGGATCATGCACGCCATAGCTTCGGGCTCCTCGGTTCGGCTGGATCTAGGAATTATGGACTGCACTCCTCTGGAGAGAGAACACTCCCTCATTCTCAACAATCGGAAAATCCGGTACCGCTTTCTCCGGGTGGGAGAGGTAGGAGGGGCGGGAGTCCCCCACGCAGTGATATCTTTGGAAGACAACAAGCTGGAAAACCTTTCTCTGGAGAAGCTGCAGGAACTCGGCCGGGAGGTGCGGCACGCCACCCAGGCCTTCCCCGAGGGGACCAACGTGAACTTTCTCTCCATTGAGGGGGGAACGGTGCGGGTACGCACCTACGAGCGGGGGGTGGAGGATTTTACCCTCTCCTGCGGCACCGGCTCCATCGCCAGCGTTGCCGCCCTAGGGTACATGAGGGGAGAGGACCTCCGAAAAAACCGCATCATATCGGCACAGAATCCCGGAGGCATCAACCAGGTGCATCTTCTTCCCCGGGAGGAATCACCGAATCTGCACCGGGTTCTTCTGGAGGGGGCCACCTTTGTGGTCTGCACCGGAGAGATTGAGGGAGATCTTCGGCAATCCATCATAAAAACCATCTCATAATGCCAAGAGGATTCATGGAGAAACTGTTGTGAAAAGCCCCGGACTTCTCCCGCAAAGGGAATCCGGGGCTTTTTTTGCCGACATGGAAGGCCCAAGGAGAGAGCATTTTACAAATTCAAAGAAATCTTATACCATATCAGCTATACCCATATCAGCTATACCCATATCCTTAGAGTTCTCTCCAAAATTCATCACAATCACGAGGTGTTTCCCATGAAAAAATTTCTCTGTGCTTTTCTATGCGTTTTTATGATGATTCTCCTGGGAAGTATGCAGGTCTTTGCCTTTGAGAGCCCCCCCCAGAACGAAGTTATTTTTGGAGATCAATCCTGGACAAGCATTCGTTTTCATCACCGGGTAATGGCCTATCTTCTCCAACATGGCTACGGCATGGAGCCGAGATTTACCGAGATGGACCCCGTCCCCTCCCTTATCGCCCTGCGAAGAGGAGACAACCACATCATCATGGAAATATGGACTGAAACCCGGCAAGACTGGTGGAACACCACCCGAAGGAGCGGCAGGGTGCGGGATTTCGGCATCATCTTCCCCAACACCCCCACGGGGCTCTATGTCCCCACCTACCTGATCAAGGGAGATCCCGAGCGGGGCATCCCTCCCCGGGCACCGGATCTTGCCTCGATCTTCGACCTTCCCAAGTACAAACACCTCTTCCCAGATCCTGAAGACCCTTCGAAGGGCGTTATATACAACGCTGTTCCCGGATGGCGGGCTCACGAACGATACATAAAAAAAATCCGGGGATACCGTCTGGGGGAGGAACTTCTCGAAGATTTTTTCAATCTGCACTCTCCTCCCTCTCAGGAAGCTCTGACGGAAGCCATCCGGAAAGCATACCGGGAAGGCCGAGGAATCGTGGCCTATTACTGGGAACCCTCCGCTCTTCTGGGAGAGCTGGACATGACCCTTTTAGAAGAACCCACCTACGACGAAAAGGTTTTCCTTGAGACGGGGCTCTGCCAACACCCCAGCTTTACCGTGGAAAAGGCGGCCTACGCCCCATGGGTGGAAGAACACCCTCAGGCCGGGGAAATTTTACAAAATTACTACATGTCCACGGAGACCATGCAGGAAATCCTCCTCTGGATCCATAAAAACGGGGATGATCCCGCCAAGGGAGCTGTATGGTTTTTGCGCAACCACCCCTCTCTCTGGAAATCCTGGATGCAGGATCCCGAGGCAATCCAAAGGGTGGAAAAGGCTCTGGCCACAGCCCCCTGACTTGACGATCAGAGGGTAAGCTTCTTTTCCCCCAGCACCTTTTCCAGGGCTCGAAGCCTCTCCACCGCCTCCTGGCGGGAATCCTTTCCCAGGGCCACCACCAGAGCCTCCAGAAGGGTGATGGCAGGAGCAATGGAGTAGTGATCCTTCGTGGCGGCCACGCAGAGCACATGATCCGCCCAGGCCACGGCGGGACAGGCGAGATCGTTGGTAATAAGCACCACCTTCACCGAGCGTTCGCGGGCAAAGCGCACCGCCTCGATGGTGGCCACCGCATAGTGAGGCCCCCCCACGGAGAGGGCCAGCACCGCATCCCGAGGGGTGAGATCCATGAGGGGGGCATAAATCTCATCAGCCCCCTGAAGGGAGAGGCAGGAAACATTTTTACGAAACTGCTGCAGCAGCGAAAAGGCATAGAGCATGGCCCCCCGGGAGGAACGCATCCCCAAAAGAGCCAGATGCTCCGCCGAGGCCAGACACTGCACAGACTCCGCAAACTGCTCCGCCAAATGGGCCGAGAGAGTGTTGCGTATGCTCTCCGCATTCGCCGCAATCACCTGAAAGAGAAGGTTTCCCTCCTCGGAGGCAAACTCCGTGGCCTCCTCCTTCCAGGATTCTTCGAGCTGCCACCAGAGGGAGGTGCGGGTCATGAGGAGAAGGCTCTGGATCTCATCCTGAAGAGCTCCGTAGGATTCGTATCCCAGATGCGCCACCGTGCGCACCACCGTGGCGGCACTTACCCCCGCCTCCTCCGCAAGCTGTTCCACCGTAAGAAAAGCCACCCGCTGATATTCCGCTATAATGAAGAGGCAGACCATACGCTGTCTCTGGGAAAATTCTCGGGCTCCCTTCCGGAGTTTCTCAAAAAAATCGCTGGGTCTTTTTTCTTCGTTGTAGGGCATGCTATTCTCCTTCGTGTTTCGTCCTAACGCTTCGGCTCATGTATGCACCGGAGACACTTTTCTCCTCGTTACTTCATCTCAGTATAGCAATGAAAGAAATTTTTCACAAGGAAGAATAACTTTTCCCCTTCGACTCCCCCTAGTGGGTTGTTCCACATTATTAAGATGGCAAGGAAAATCTTCTTCATGGAGGGCACACGGCCCTCCATAACATAAACTTTTTAAGGAGCATCATGCCACGTGAAAAAAACTCTCTTTTTATCACTTCTTTCCCTGCTCATTCTTCTCTTTCAGCTTTTGCGAGTTCTGGCAGAAACCTTGCTCCCCCCGGAAGGATTCTCTTTTGCAGAGGGGCTTCTTCTCCTTCGGCTGCACCGCAACCGGGGGATCGCCTTTTCTCTCTTCTCCTCTTCTCCCACATCTCTCCTCCTGGCTCTTCTCGGCTCCTTTCTCGTGCTGGGAGGTTTTTTCCTCCTACAACGAAAAAAGCTGCACCCCCGGGGGCTTTTCTTCTGGGGGACTCTTCTCCTGGCGGCGGGGGGGATAAGCAACCTGGGAGAACGGCTTTTCCATGGAGCCGTCACAGACTATGCGGGTTTTCCCCTCCCCCTCTTCGGCTATCTTTTTATAAATCTTGCGGATCTTGCTCTTCTTGTGGGAGCGGGGACAGTAGCCCTCTCCCTGAGAAGAGATTCCTGAAATTTCCGCATAACAAAAACACCGGGGAGTTTCCCTTTTGGGAAAGCTGCCCGGTGTTTGTTTTTTACAAACCTCAGATCTCTCTGAAAGAAGGTTCCGGAAAGAGAGGGGCTCCAGCCGCTGCTCCTATCCTCCGAGATAGAGAGCCAGTTGGGGGAACCGAATAAGAAGGCCGATCATGACGAAGATCATGCCCACGAAGGGGATGATCCAGACCGCAAGATCCTTCATGGAGCCCTCCTTGCGCACTCCCTGCACCACGTAGAGATTCAGCCCCACAGGAGGGGTGATGAGAGCCATTTCGATGAGGAGAATGAGCAGAATGCCGAACCACACCGAGTTATACCCCAACCCCACAATAATGGGATGCACCACGGGTATGGTAAGCACCATGAGAGAGAGAGTTTCGATAAAAAATCCTAAAATCACGTACATGCCGATAATGGCAAGAAGGGTCTGGAAGGAGGTGAGCCCCAGAGAGTTCACCAGCGTGGTAATCTGATCCGTAAGCCCCAGAGAGATGAGCACGAAATTCAAAAAATTCGCCGCCACGATGATGAGCATAATCATGCCGGTGGTGCGCATGGTCCCCTCAATGGATTGACAGAGCATCTTCAGGGTTATCTTACGATTCCATGCGGCGATGCCCAAGGCTGCAAGCACCCCGAGGGCCGCAGACTCCGTGGGGGTGGCGAACCCCGCATAGATGGATCCCATGACCACCCCGAAGATGAGCAGCATGGGAAGCAAATCTCCCAAACTCGCAAAACGCTCTCCCCAGGTGGCCTTGGAGGTATGTGCCCCGAGCTCCGGCCGGGCTACGCAGGCTGCAAAGATGAAGAGCATGAAGAGCAGAGAGAGGGTAATTCCCGGCAGAATTCCCGCCACAAAGAGCCTCGGAATGGAGGTGTTTGTGAGAAATCCGTAGACGATAAGGTTGATGGAGGGGGGGATGAGAATTCCCAGGGTTCCTCCCGAAGCAATGCTCGCCGCAAAAAGCCCCTGATTATAGCCGAAGCGCTTGGCCTGAGGGAGAGCGATGGTGCCCATGGTGGCAGCGGTGGCTACGCTGGATCCCGAGGTAGCCGCGAAGAGGGCACAGGTGGCGATGTTGGCGTGCATGAGCCCTCCCGGAAGCCAGGAGAGCCATCGGTTCATGGCCTGATAGGTCCTCTCCGCTATTCCGGAATAGACCAGGAGCTGCCCCAGAAGAACGAAGAGCGGAATGGCAAAGAGACTGAAATCCTTGCTTGCCGCCCAGGAGATCTCTCCCACCGCCCGATGCAACGGAAAGGGAGAAAAGATCTTCGCCAGAATAAAGCCAAGATCTCCCATGGTAGCCGCCACAGGAATACTGATCATGAGCAGAAAGAGAAGAATTGCAAACGTCGTTCCCCAGATCATAGAATATTCTCCCCCTTCTTAGCGTTCATCTCCATAGTCCTCAAATCCAGTCCGCTCTCTTCCTTTACATCCTCTTCAAGCTCGGGACATCCCGAAAGAAGAGCCGCCCCTGCCATATCTCCCCGAAGAATGCGACTCAACGTAACCACTCCTAGAAGAAGAATCACCAGGCAAAAGAAAACAAGCCCCGCAAACCAGGCAAGCTGAGGAATCCAGAGGGGTGTCTGAAGAGGAGTGTTGGCCTTGGCATTAATTTCATAAGACCTGTGAAAAACGCTCCAGGCATACCAGGTAACAGGAAAAGCGAAGGATCCCAGGGCTATAAGCGAAGCCATGTCGAGAAATTTTTTCCAGAAGTTCCCAAATTTCGTATACAGCACATCGATGCGGATATGCCCCTTGTGAAAGAGAGCGTAGGAAAAGGCCCAGACACTGATAAGGGCCATGGCATAGCTGGAATACTCCTCGGACCCCCGGGTGGAGATGGCAAAAAACTTTCGCAGCAGCACCTCCAAACCGATAAATCCCGCCATGCCGAAGAGAATAATACCGCACAGAAGAATGCTGCACCGGGATATCCGTTCCGCCCAAAAAAGAGTTCCGTTGTTTTTTTCTACGGTCATAGAGCTACGCTCCTTCCTCCTCCGAGGAATCTGAAGAGGCGGCCCTTAGGTACCGCCTCTTCGAAAATCCTTTCCGGTACTTCGATCTCACAATCCCCGAAAAAAGGCTATTCTGCTTTCAGTCCTGTAACGGCTCCGATGGTATCGTTCCAATCCTTCACCGCCTGGGGATCTACCTTTTCTGCCCATGCGGGAAGCACCTTCTCCACAAGAATTTTTTTCGCCAGCTCCAGATCCCCGGGAGCCACGGGAATAAGGGTCAGATTATTAGGAGTTCCATCAAAATCTCCGGTTCCCGTAAGGGCGTTGATACCGAGCTGGGTCTCTTCGGCGGTAACTTCCCAGGCGGGAAGTTCCATCTCTGTCTTAATAAGTGTACGGATTTGCTCCTGCTCCTCCGGAGAGAAGGCGTTCCATACATTCAGGCCCATGACGGTGATTACATAGTCCCAGCCTCCCACAGGAAGAGGATAGACATACTTGGTCACTTCTCCCCATCCTGCGTTGTATCCCGAGAGACTTCCCGTGACGGCCCCCTCCACGATACCCTGCTGCAGCGACTGAGCTACTTCGCCGAAGGAGATATTGACCCCTGTGGCTCCCAGAGCATCAATGAACTGGGATGTTGTCCATCCGCTGGCCCGGATTTTTTTGCCCTTCAGGTCCTCCAGGGTTTCTATGGGTACTGTGGTGAAGAGTACCTGGGCGGGATAGGGAACCACCGCAAGGAGCTTGGCTCCAAAGGATTTTTCGATGGCCTTCTCCATCACCGGGAAGTAGGCATCCACCACTTTTCGGGCATCCTTGATATCCAGAGCCAAAGAGGGGAGATCCAGCCCCGCCAGCTCGGGACAATCCGAAACCACATAATCCGCCACGGTGCAGACCACATCAAAAACCCCGAGACTGATGGGTCGAAGCACCGCAGCACCGGTCATGTTCACCTGCCCCAGAGAAGTCATAATCGTTTCGATCTTGCCGTTCATAGCCTCCGGAAGAGTTTTGGTCCAGAAGGGCTGTTCGAAATTCTTATAGAGGGTGAGATTGCTCCAGCTTCCCACTACCCGAAGCTGCTGGGCTCCCAGAGCGGGAACCGCACAGAAAATAAGAATTAACCCCACGAGAGCGAATCTTTTGAATCGAGACATACCGTAACCTCCTTGATAAATTTTTGCCAACTTTACAAAGCCTCCGCACCTACCACCGCTCATGCTTATTACGTAAGTTGAGAACCCCTCCTTTCGCACCTCCTGCGGCTACACCCTATGCCCCTGCAAGATCTTAGAGTGCGGAAGAACCCCGGAAATAAAGCTCCGGGCGGCGATCCGCAAAGACGGGGATTTTCTTTCGAATCTCCTCCACCTGAAGGGGATCAATCTCCACCGAGAGAAGCCCCTCCTCCTCCTGAAGCTCCCCCAGGATCTCTCCCCAGGGATCAATGACCATGGAGTGTCCGAAGAAGGTGGTATTTCCCTCGGTGCCCACTCGGTTGCAGGCCACCACAAACATCTGATTTTCAATGGCCCGGCTGATAAGAAGGTGACGCCAGTGAGAAAGCCTGGGGTAAGGCCATTCAGCCACCACAAAGAGCACCTTGATGCCTTGTAGAGCAAGGGTTCGGATAAGCTCAGGAAAGCGGATGTCGTAGCAGATGACCCCGCCGAAGAGGTGCCCCTCCAGAGTAAAGGTGGCGACCTCCTCCCCCCCCGCAAGATAGAGGTGCTCATCCATGAGCTGAAAGAGGTGCATTTTGTCGTACCGGGCCTGCTCCTCCCCCTGCCGATCGAAAACGTACATGGAGTTGTACACCTTGGCATTGTCGAGGTTTGCCACGGAACCCGCCACGAGGTTGCAGCTGCACTCTCTTGCCAGGGGGGCAATCTCTTCCCGCACCCGGGACCCGTTTCTATCCGCAATCTCCTGAATGTTCCTGAGGGAATATCCGGTGTTCCACATCTCCGGCAGCACCACCACATCCGGAGCATCTTTCGAAGCCTTTCGAATCCACTCTTTGACGGCCCCAAAATTCTCCTCGGGCTTCCCCAGAGCGATGGGCATCTGTACAAGGGTTATTTTCATACTTCTACCTCCTTTGCCTTAGAACTGCCTTGGTGTTTTCTCCCTCTTGGGGGAAACTAGAGCGGTTTCACAAATA
>NPIG01000196.1_pt1 | contig 30431 bp, 28 predicted proteins | sample 8637441 | NCBI WGS metagenome assembly NPIG01 (sample SAMN07420675, study PRJNA396082) | bioreactor metagenome | isolation source: sample BR6 brine-fed electro-methanogenic bioreactor BR | place: Japan: Kochi | collected 2016-06-14
CATGGGCGGCCAGCGCCTCGAACTTGTTTGGTGCGGTGACGAAGGGCAGGCCGGTGATCGCGGCCATATTGGCGGCGACGGTTTCGCCCCAGCCCGCCTGGGTATTCAGGCCGGTGCCGACGGCGGTGCCGCCCTGGGCCAGCTCGTAGATGCCGGGCATGGCGGCCTGAACCCGCGCCAGCCCCTGACGGATCTGGTGGGCGTAGCCGGAAAATTCCTGCCCCAGCGTCAGCGGCGTGGCGTCCTGGGTGTGGGTGCGGCCGATCTTGATGATATCCTTGAACTCGTCCGACTTGGCCTCCAGCCCGGCGGCCAGCTTTTCCAGCCCCGGCAGCAGCACGTCACGCACGCTCATCGCGGTCGCGATATGCATCGCGGTCGGGAAGGTGTCGTTCGAGGATTGTCCCATGTTGCAGTGATCGTTGGGGTGCACCGGATCCTTCGATCCGATCTCGCCGCCCAGGATCTCGATGGCGCGGTTGGCGATCACCTCGTTGGAGTTCATGTTCGACTGGGTGCCCGAGCCGGTCTGCCAGACCACCAGCGGGAAGTTGTCGTCGAACTTGCCCTCGATCACCTCGCCGGCGGCCTGGATGATGGCATCGGCCAGCCGCGCGTCCAGCTTGCCGCTGGCCTTGTTGGCCTGGGCGCAGGCCTGTTTGATCACCCCAAGCGCCCGAACGATGGCCACCGGCTGCTTTTCCCAGCCGATCGGGAAGTTCAAGATCGAACGCTGGGTCTGGGCGCCCCAATACTTGTCAGCGGGGACTTCGAGCGGGCCAAAACTGTCGGTTTCGGTGCGGGTTTGGGACATCGATCTCTCCGTTTCGTATGCGGTTGCATGCCGTCTAGCCGCCCCGCGAGGCAGGCGCAATCGGCCAGTTGCGCGCAGCATAATTTCTTCCGCCAGGAAGGTATAGAAGGCAACGGCAGAACAAATTTGCGCCCGCCGGGATCTGGAAGATTGTCATGCCCGACCCACATAGTAGGATGAGGGGGCCGCACCGGCAAAAGCCGGTCGCCGCACAGCTGCCAGAACGAAGGGGTCAGCGCATGTCCAGCATATCGATGTCGCCGGTTCTACTGTCTCGTCTTGGAGCCCTGCTTGCGATCGTGCTGGCCGTATTGTTCGTCACCGACCCGGCCCGGGCCAACGGCCTGGCCGAGCCCTTTGTCGGCGATTATACCGGATCGGCCGAGGTGATCGGGGTCGATGGCGAGCGCATCCCCCGCGACATGAGCGTGAGTATCCGTTCCAACAAGCAGGGGTTCACGGTCGAGTGGACCTCGACGACGCGGAAGCCTGACGGGCGGCTGAAATCCAAATCCTATTCGATCGATTTCCTGCCCACGGAACGCAACGGGCTGTACAGCGCGGCGATGCGGCGGAACGTGTTCGGCCATTCGGTGCAGCTGGACCCGATGAAGGGCGAACCCTTTGTCTGGGGCCGGATCCTGGGCGACACAATGACAGTATTCTCGCTCTTCGTCGACGAGAACGGGGATTACGAGATCCAGCAATTCGACCGCACCCTGGCCGAGGGGGGGCTGATGCTGAAATTCACCGACTCGCGCAATGGCGAACAGAAGCGCTCGGTCGAAACCTTCCTTCGGCGGCAATAGGGGCCCGGCCCGGACCCGCGGGACCGAAGGTTATTTGCGGAAACTGTCCAGCGACACAACATCGGCGTCGGGGCGCGCCGGCGTTTCGTCGGCCTCCGGTTCTTCTGCGCCGTCGGCCAGATCGTCGTCCGCGTCTTCGCTGTCTTCGGCGGCCTCGAACCGCAATCCGAATTCCACCGACGGATCGACAAAGGTCTTGATCGCGTCATAGGGGATATAAATCGGCTCGGGCGCGTCACCGAAGTTCAGGGTCACCGAGAACCCGTCTTCCGACACTTCGAGATTTTCGTACCAATGCTGCATCACCACGGTCATCTCGTCCGGGTAGCGTTGCGACAGCCAGTCGGCGATCTGCACCTCGGGATGCTTGGTGTCGAAGGTTATGAAGAAATGATGCGCACCGGGCAGACCGTTGTCCTGAACGTCCTTCAGCACGGTCCGGATCAGACCCCGCATCGCCTGATGCATCAGGTTGCCGTAATCAATGTCGCGCGACATCTCTGAACTCCACACCAATTGCCGTCAGCATAGGGGATTCGGCGGGAAACGAAAGAGGGGTTGCGCACCTGCGCGGGTCACACCACGCCCCAGAGCGGCCCGGCGCCGGACAGCGCGGAAAGGGTCACCGCGAGGCCGCGTTGCGCGCCCAGGATCAGCAGGGCCGCAGGCGCGATCAGGGCCAGGGCGACCGGATCGACGGGGACAAGATCTGGTTGGGGCAGGGCGACCGCGCCAAGGCGGATTTTTCCGATCCCTCCGACCGCCCGCAGCAGTGCGGGCCCCGCCAGCACGGAGGGGGCACGCGGGGGGGGTACCGGTTGGCGTCCTTTGCACGATGGCGATGCGTCCGATGCAGACCGAGGGCCCGGGCTGACGCCCGGCAGCCTTTGGTTTGCACCCGCAGCGCCTGGCGCACAGGCCGCCGTCAACGCCCATCGGCGGCACCGGCAGGAGAGCGGCGCCTTACGCCCAGGCGAGGACTTGCCCGGTCATGCAGATCGGCAGCGTATCTGGGGGCAATTGGCCCAGCTGCTCGAACAGGGAAATCATGTCGAACTGGTTATAGGCCTCGACGATTTTGTCGCCGGCGAAGCGGGCGATGACCTGGCCGGTCATGTCGATCGGCGCGCCATTGTCGGTTCGCACCATATGCGCCTGTACCAGGGCCGCCAGCCAATCCCCGCTTTCGATGCTTTTATGCATGGTCACCTTGATGTCGCCGACATGTTCGCGCATCACCTCGACCAGTTCGCGGAATTCCCTGGGTCCCATTTCCATTTCGGGCAAGATGCCCTTCGCCTCCGAGGCCGGTACGAACATTTCGTCGATGGCATCCAGGTTGCCCCGGAACCACACCTCGTCGAACCAGCGCTGCAATAGCTCGGTCTTGGTCATCACCACACTCCCAATAGACTTGAAAGGGTGGCGGAATTTCCTCACCAAATCCTAAACGTATTCATGAATTTTAGAGGAAAGTGCAGGCTTCTGTTGCCAGGTGCCTGCGAACCCCGCCTTACGCGGCTAGGCGCAAGGGCTTAAGTTTCGGTCTTGTTACCGCTTACGCAGCAACGGCGACCGGAGCACGATTGTCGTTGGCAATTATGCTTTACGGACCGATAACGGTGGTACCTCACCGGGACAAAGCAAACCCTTTTACACGTTCGTCGATCCTGTTTCGGCCCCATGTCCCGCCAACGCCGGGTGTTTGGTGGAGCCGCCGGGTACCGCCCCCGGGTCCGATCCGCTTATTACGAGCGCGTTTATGTCCATAGTCCCCGAGGGGACGAGGCGAATATAGGGGCGGCTCGCGGCGATTTGAAGGGGCAATCGTCGGATCTGCGTGCGGTGGCGTTAACCGGGTTTTGGGGGCCGTTCGGGACGGGAGTGACAGGCGTGCACCCCCTGTGCACCGGGTGTGCACCGGCGCGGTGCGGGGGGACATGTTGCGCCGGTGGGTTAAGGCGGCGGGCGGGGGCGGCCGAAATCCTGCGAAGATTTCGGGCTGTTTTCCGACGCGGAAAACAGGGTGAAAGGTTGACTGTCGCGCGCCAAAACCCGCGTCGGGTTTTGGTCGTTTTCCGCGCCGGAAAACGGGCCGCTCAGAGCAAACGGCGGATCGGGGCCTGATTGCAGAAGATCACCACCTGGCCGCGATTCTCCACCGCGCGGAACCCGCGGCTTTCCAGCTCCTGCAGAAACCGCTCGATCCCCACATAGCGGTCGATGTCGCGGCGTTTGCGGCGCACGACCTCGCCCTGCTGCACCGCCTTGGAGGCGAACAGGTCGCGCAGCCAGATCTCGGGCGAAAGGGCGGAGCGGGTCTCGAACATGGCCGCAGGGTCCCGCGGCAGGGTTAAATCCCGGTTAACCGCGCTTCTCCGCACGTTCCGCCATCACGTTACGGGCCAGGCTTTGCGTATACCCTTCAAGATCGGTGAGTGCCGCCTCGGCGGCTTCGGCGTCGCGGGCCTCGATCGCATCGGCGATACGGCTGTGCAGCCCGACGATCTCTTCGCGCGAGCGGGCGGTGAAGGTGATCATGTTCATCAGGGGCTGCATCGCCTCGACCGCCCCGGCGAGCTGGTATGACAGCACCGGGTTGCCGGCGCCGTCGACCAGCGCGCGGTGAAACGCCACGTCGGAGGCGCAAAACGCCTCGTCGGTCAGTCCCGGCTGGCCCTGGCGAAAGATCTCGGCCCGCATGGTGGCCAGATGATCGGCGCTGCGCCGTTGCGCGGAGAGCGGCGCGCAGGCCCGTTCCAGCGCATAGCGCGCCTCGCACGCGGTGTCGAAGCTGACCGCGTTCATGCTGAGCAGCAGGGTCGAGGTGGTGATCTGCTGGCTATAGGCATCCTCATAGCTCAGCCGGTTGACGAAGGCGCCGCCGGTGGCGCCGCGCTGCGTGCGGATCAGGCTTTGCGCCGCCAGCCGTTTCAGCGCCTCGCGCACGGTGGGGCGGGATACGCCGAAACGGTCGGCCAGTTCGGATTCGGACGGCAGCCGCTCGTCCACGATCAGATCGCCGGCGATGATCGCGTCGCGGATCGCCGCGGCGATCTGGGGCGAGAGGTCACGGTCGGGATCGATGTCGTATCTCACGGGGCTCAATGCTCCTTTTGGTCCGGTTTTCATACATTTTAAATGTCAGACAAATAATTGTTTGACAATTGACACGCTGCGGAGAACTGTACCGGCGAAACGGCGCATGTCCAGTGCAACTGGCTGCGCATCTGCATGAGGGAGAGTTTAAAGATGGCTGCGGATATCGAAACGGTGCTGGCCGCCGCGCGCGCGCATTGCAACGAGGTGATCAAGCCCAATGTGGACGCTTGGAACGCCGCCGGGGTCTGGCCGCGCGCGGCCTCGGACAAGGCCGCCGCACTGGGTCTGACCGGGCTTTATGCGCCGGAGGACTGGGGCGGGCAGGGCCTGCCGCTGGGCGAGGGGATCCGCGTCTATGAAGAGCTGGGGCAGGGCGACGGCGCCTATGCTTTTGCGCTGTCGATGCACAACATCTGCACCTTCGCGCTCTGCGGTTACGGCACCGACAGCTTCAAGCAGGAATGGGCGCGCGAGCTGACCTCGGGCCGCAAGCTGGCCAACTTCGCCCTGACCGAGCCGCAGTCGGGCTCGGACGCCGGGAAAATGTACAGCCGCGCCACCCTCAACGGCGACGGCACCTGGACGATCAGCGGCGCCAAGGCCTGGGTCAGTCTCGCGGGCGAGGCCGACCTTTACTTCACCGTGGTCAAGACCAGCGACCAGCCGGGCCACAAGGACATGGCGATGATCGCCATTCCGAAGGATACGCCGGGCCTGACCTTCGGGCCCCGCTATGAAACTCCCAGCTACAACTTTCTGCCGCTGTCCGAGATGTACATGGACAACGTCACCGTGTCGGAAGAGAACATTATCCTGCCGGTCGGCCAGGGCCTGCAGGGCTCGCTGATGGCGATCGACATCGCGCGGGTCTCCATCGCCTCGGGCTGCTGCGGGCTGATGCAATCGGCGCTGGACACCGCGCTGGCCTATGGCAAGGGGCGCAAGATGTTCGGCGCGACCGAGCTTGACCTCGACGGCATCCAGTGGATGCTGGGCGAGGTGGCGACCGAGCTGGAGGCCTCGCGGCTGCTGTATCGTGCGGCGGCCAACGCGCTGGGAACGCCGGAGGGGCCGGTGATGGCGGCGCATGCCAAGCGTTTCGTGCCCGACGCGGCGCTGAAGGCGGCCAATACCTGCACCCAGGTGCTGGGGGGTATGGGCCTTCTGAAGCCCTACGGGCTGGACCGGCTGAGCCTGCTGGCGCAGATGCTGCGCATCGTCGACGGCACCACCGAGGTCAGCCGCGTGGTGATCGGCCGGGCGCTGAAGAAACGCGCCGAGGGGCTGGAGGCGCTGCCGGTGCCCAAGGGGTTCGGCGAGAGCTGAGGCCGATCGGACGGCGCACGGCGCGGGGAGGTGGCCGCGCAGTCATTTCCGGGTAGGATGGCCGGAGTAAAGGGAGAGGGGGCGCCGCCCCCGCCCGCCGGGGGCGGGCTCCCCCGGGATATTTGAAGTGAGAGGAAGGGGCGGGCGCGGGTCCGCACCGCAACCGGATGCACAGAGGAGAGTGAGATGTTCAACGCGCTTGTGGTGAACAAGGACGAAGACAGCGGCAAGACCAGCGCCGCGGTGCAGCAGATCTCGGTCGATGACCTGCCCCATGGCGAGGTGCTGGTCGCGGTCGAGTATTCCACCGTCAATTACAAGGACGGGCTGTGCATCGGGCCGGGCGGCGGGCTGGTGCGCAAATATCCGCATGTGCCGGGGATCGATTTCGCCGGCACCGTCGAGGAAAGCGCGGACGAGCGTTACAAGCCCGGCGACAAGGTGGTTCTGACCGGCTGGCGCGTGGGCGAGGCGCATTGGGGCGGCTATGCGCAGAAGGCGCGGGTGCTGGCCGACTGGCTGGTGCCGCTGCCCGAGGGGCTGGACACGCGGGCGGCGATGGCGGTGGGCACCGCGGGCTTCACCGCGATGCTGGCGGTGATGGCGCTGGAGGATCACGGGCTTGAGAAGGAGCATGGGCCGGTGCTGGTGACCGGGGCGGCCGGCGGCGTCGGGTCGGTGGCCACCGCGATCCTGGCCAACCTGGGATACGAGGTGGCGGCGGTGACCGGGCGGCCCGAGCAGGAAGACTATCTGCGCGGTCTGGGCGCCAGCCAGATCGTGCCGCGCGAGGAGCTGACCGAGGTCACCCGCAAGCCGCTGGAGAGCGAGCAATGGGCCGGCTGCGTCGACGCGGTGGCCGGCGCCATGCTGGGCCGGGTGCTGAAGCAGATGAAATACGGCACCTCGGTCGCCGCCATCGGCCTGGCCGGCGGCGCGGCGATCGAGGGGGCGCTGATCACCCCCTTCATCCTGCGGGCGGTGAACCTGCTGGGCATCGATTCTGTGATGCAGCCCTATGACAACCGGCTGCGCGCCTGGCTGCGGATCGCCAAGGACCTGCCGCTGGACAAGCTGGAGGCGATGGTGCAGCCCGCCACGCTGTCCGACCTGCCGGCCCTGGGCAAGGATATCCTGAAAGGGCAGGTCAAGGGGCGCGTGGTGGTCGACGTGAACGCCTGACGCTGACGCGCCGTCGCCAAGCGCGGGCGGCGAAAAACCGGCCCCGGGGTGCTTGCGCCCCGGGGTCTTTTGCATTTCAGTGCCGGCAAAAGGCCGGAGGAACGGATGAAGCTGGATATCGATTTCGTGCGGGCGCAGTTTCCCGCGTTTTCCGAACCCTCACTTCAGGGGCAGGCGTTTTTCGAAAACGCCGGCGGATCCTATACCTGCCGCCCGGTGATCGACCGGCTGACCCGCTATTACACCCAGCGCAAGGTGCAGCCCTACGCGCCCTATGAGGCCAGCCGGTTGGCCGGAGAGGAGATGGACGAGGCGCGCAGGCGCATGGCGGCGATCCTTGGCGTCGACACAGATGAGCTGTCCTTTGGCCCCTCGACCACGCAGAACACCTATGTTCTGGCCCAGGCGTTCCGGCAATGGATGAAACCGGGAGAGGCGATCGTGGTGACCAACCAGGACCACGAGGCCAATACCGGCCCCTGGCGGCGGCTGGCCGAGGCCGGGATCGAAATTCGCGAATGGAAGATCGATCCGGCGACCGGGCATCTGAACCCCGAGGACCTGGAAACCCTGCTGGATGAAACCGTGCGGCTGGTGTGCTTTCCGCATTGTTCCAACGTGGTGGGCGAGATCAACCCGGTGACCGAGATCACCGCCATGGCCCATGCCGCCGGCGCCTTTGTCTGCGTCGACGGGGTCTCTTTTGCGCCGCACGGGTTCCCGGACGTGGGGCAGCTCGGTCCGGACATCTACCTGTTCTCGGCCTACAAGACCTTCGGGCCGCACCAGGGGGTGATGGTGACCCGCCGCGCCCTGGGCGAGCTGCTGCCGAACCAGGCGCATTATTTCAACGCGGACACGCTCTATAAACGTTTTACCCCCGCCGGGCCGGACCATGCCCAGGTCGCCGCCAGCGCCGGGATGGCCGATTATTACGACGCGCTGTGCGACCATCACGGTGGCCCCAAGGGCGACGCGGTGGCGCGGGCCGGTTTCGTCAACGGGCTGATCCGGGGGCATGAGGCGACGCTGTTGCAGCCGCTGCTCGACGCGGTCAAGGACCGCAATGACGTGCGGCTGATCGGCCCGTCGGAGGCCACGTCGCGGGCGCCGACGGTCGCGCTGGCGCTTGACCGGGCCGCCGAACCGGTGGCGGCCGCGCTGGCCGAGCAGGGCATCATGGCGGGCGGTGGCGATTTCTATGCCGTGCGCGCGCTGCAGGCGCTGGGGGTCGATCCCGGGCAGGGGGTGCTGCGGCTGAGCTTTACTCACTACACCCATCCCGACGAGGTTGACCGCCTGCTTGCCGCGCTGGACAAGGTTTTGTGATCTTTCTTTGATCCGATCCGCGCCCGCCGGCGTAACCGCAGGAAAACGGCGGGGCGTGCATGCGTGAAGAAATATCTCCGGTCATTCTGTGGTTCCGGCGCGACCTGCGCCTGAGCGATCATGCGGCGCTATCGGCGGCCTGCGACAGCGGGCGGCCGGTGGTCCCGGTCTTCATCCTCGATGATCTGGCCGAGGGGCTGGGCGCGGCGCCGAAATGGCGCCTGGGGCTGAGCCTTGAGGCGCTGCGGGCGGACCTGGCGGCGATGGGCAGCCGGCTGATCCTGCGCCGGGGGCCTGCGCGGGAGGTGCTGCAACGCCTGATAGGCGAGACCGGGGCCGACACGGTGCTCTGGTCCCGCCTGTACGATCCCGATGCGCAGATGCGCGACCGCGATGTGAAATCCGCGCTGAAGGGGCAGGGCATCGCGGCGCGCTCCTATCCCGGGCATGTGCTGTTCGAACCGTGGACGGTCGAGACCAAGACCGGCGGGTATTACCGGGTCTATTCGCCGATGTGGCGCGCGGTGAAGGATCGCGATGTGTCCGCCCCGGTGCCGCGCCCCGAGCGGATCGCGGCGCCTGCGGGCTGGCCGCCATCGGACCGGCTGGCGGATTGGGCGCTGGGGGCTGGCATGCGGCGCGGGGCCGAGATCGTCGGCGCGCATGTGCGGTCGGGCGAGGCCGCGGCACTGGCGCGGCTGGATCGGTTCCTGAGCGAGGGGATGGAGCTGTACAAGGCGCGGCGCGATTTCCCCGGTGTCGCGGGGACATCGGGGCTGGCCGAATACCTGTCGCTGGGCGAGATCAGCCCGCGCCGCTGCTGGCATGCGGCGCTCTGGGCGCGGGAGGCGGGCATGACGGGCGCTGAGACCTTCCTTAAGGAGTTGGCCTGGCGCGAGTTCGCCTATCACCTGATGTATCACAGCCCGCATATCCTGACCGGCAACTGGCGCCCCGAATGGGACCGCTTCCCTTGGTCCACGGACCCCGATCACCCACATGTCCGCGCCTGGCAGCAGGGGCGCACCGGAATGCCCTTTGTCGACGCCGCCATGCGCGAGATGTATGTGACCGGGCGCATGCACAACAGGGGCCGGATGATCGTCGCCAGCTACCTGACCAAGCACCTGATGACCGATTGGCGGATCGGCCTGAAATGGTTCGAGGATCACCTGATCGACTGGGATCCGGCGAGCAACGCGCTCGGCTGGCAATGGACCGCCGGGTCCGGCCCCGATGCGGCGCCCTATTTCCGGGTGTTCAACCCCGAAACACAGCTGGAGAAATTCGACCGCGACGGCGCCTATCGGCGGGCCTGGATCGCCGAAGGGCAAGGGACCCCGGCCGAGACCGCGCGCGACTATTTCCGTGCCATCCCGAAAAGCTGGGGGCTGTCCGCCGATACCGCCTATCCGGCGCCGGTGGTCAGCGCCGAAGCGGGCCGGCGGGCCGCGCTCGCCGCCTATGAAAACCGGGGGTTCGCGGCGGTTGAAAACACATGACTTGCCAGATTTTCCGGCCCGGCCTAGCCTGATTTTCAAAATACAGCGGGGAGCGTCCATGATCCTGACATCGACCGAGGGGCAGAAGGAGCTGCCGAGATATTTCGCGCAGGTCATGGCGATGCTGCAAACCATGGATTGCGGACGGCTCGACATCCGGCTGCCTGACGGGCGGGTGTTCCGCGCCGAGGGGCGCGCACCGGGTCCGGTGGCCGAAATGCACGTGCATCATCCCGACCTGTTCGCCCGGCTGATCCGCGAGGGGGACCTGGGGTTCTCGGACGCCTACCTGGAAGAATGGTGGAGCACGCCGGACCTGCAGGCCTTCATGGATCTGGTGCATCGCGGCAACGACACCGTCTACGACGGTTTTCCCGGCCAATCGCTGGTGCGCGCCTATGAAAAGCTGCGGTTCTGGCTGCAGCGCAATCACAAGAAGCAGGCGCGCAAGAACATCTCGTACCACTATGATCTGGGCAACGATTTCTATCGGTTGTGGCTGGACGATACGATGACCTATTCCAGCGGCCTGTTCGAGACCGGGCAGGAGCCCCTGGAAACGGCGCAAGAGGCCAAATACGCCAGCATGATCGACCAGATGGGCGCCAAGCCGGGCGATCACATCCTTGAAATCGGCTGCGGCTGGGGCGGGTTTGCCGAATATGCCGCGCGGGAACGCGGGCTGCGGGTGACCGGGCTGACGATCAGCAAGGAACAGTTCAACTACGCCCAAGACCGCATTGAAAAAGCGGGGCTTTCCGGCCAGGTGGAGTTCAAGCTCCAGGATTACCGCGACGAGCGGGGGCACTATGACGGCATTGCCAGCATCGAGATGTTCGAAGCGGTGGGCGAAAAATACTGGCCGGTCTATTTCGACACCGTGCGAGAGCGGCTGAAACCCGGTGCCAATGCCACGCTGCAGATCATCACCGTCGCCGACAAACGGTGGGAGGTGTATAAACGCGGCGTCGATTTCATCCAGAAACACATATTTCCCGGGGGCATGCTGCCCTGTCCTCGGGTTTTGCGCGAACAGGTGGAACGGGCGGGTCTGACGGTTTTGCGGTCGAAGGAATTCGGCCCCAGCTATGACCTGACGCTGCGGCGCTGGCACGAGACCTTTAACGGGAAGTGGGAGCAGATCGCCGACATGGGGTTCGACGACCGGTTCCGCCGGATGTGGAATTTCTATCTAACCGCTTGCGCCGCCGCCTTTGACAGCGCAACTGTGGACGTGACACAGATCACCGTATCCCGCCCCGCGTAAAAGGCCGACCCCATGCCCACCGCCGCCCGCCTCGTTGCCGCCATCAGCCTTGCCCTGGTGGCGCTGGCGGTGTCGCTGCAGGTGCCGCCGCGCATGCCCGAGCACACGGAGTTCGGATATTTCTTTCATGTAAACATCGGCTTGGGCCTGGTGTGTGGCTGGATCGTCCTGGGCCGGCGGACCGGCCTGGGCGTGATCGGGGCGCTGAACAACGGGGTGGCCGCCGTGGCGGTTCTGGTGTTCTGGGGGCTGGCGGTGCAGGGCGGCTATGAAATGATCCGGCTGGCGATGAACCGCCGCTATGATGGGCCCATCGAGGCGATCTACGCGATCTTCGAACTGGCGGTCGGCTATGCCCATGTCTTGCTGGCGCCGGGGATCATCGCGACGCTGCTTGTCGGGGCGGTCCTGTCCGGTCTCGCGACCGAAACCGCCGGAAAGATGTGGCGGTAATCCACTGATAAAATAAGGTTTTCTGAAATTGTCGACCCTGTTCTTCTATGGCAGCTTGCGCCATGCGCCGCTCCTTGAGATCGTGCTTGGCCGGAGTGCGGCACAGATCGACGCCCAACCGGCGACCCTGCCGGATCACGGTGTTTACTGGGCGCAGGACGAGGCCTTTCCGCTGATCGTATCCGAAGCGGGCTCCTCCGCGCCGGGCCTGCTGGTCCGGAACCTGAGCGCGGAGGACCTGGCGCGACTGTCCTATTACGAGGGCGGCTTCGGTTACGGGCGCGAAACTGTACAGTTTCAGCTCGAAAACGGGGACTCGGTCGCAGGCGAGGTGTTCTTCCCGGCGCCCGGTCTTTGGCGGCGCGGCGGCCTCTGGTCGCTTGAGGATTGGGAGGCCCGCTGGGGCGCGATCAGCTGCCGGGCAGCCCGCGAGGTGATGGATTATTACGGGCGGGTTCCGGCCAGCGAGATCGCAGAGCGGCTGCCCTCGATCCGGCGTCGCGCGGCCTCGTGGCTGGCGGCGCAGGCGCGGCCCGCCGATCCGGAACGCGATATCGACCGGGACGTCGAGGTGGTCGCGCATCGCCATGCGCATCTGTGCTTCTACGGAATCGAGGAGGCGGACCTGCGATTCCGCCGCCATGACGGTGCCATGAGCCCGGTTCTGAACCGCAGCGCGCTGATGGTGGGGCAGGCGGCGGTGGTGCTGCCCTATGATCCGGCGCGCGATTGCGTGCTGCTGGTCGAGCAGTTCCGCGCGCCGGTCTACCTGAGCGGCGATCGTGCGCCGTGGATCTGGGAACCGGTGGCGGGGCTGGTCGATCCGGGCGAAACCCCGGAATCCACGGCCATGCGCGAGACCGAAGAGGAGGCCGGGCTGCGGTTGCACCGGCTGGAAAAGATCGGCGAAGCCTATTCCAGTACCGGTTCTTCCGGGGAATATATTCACCTTTTCGTGGGGATCGCCGACCTGACCCGCACCACCGCCAGTGGTGGTCTGGCGTCCGAGGGCGAGGATATCCGCAGCGAGATCGTCACTTTCGACGCGTTGATGGAGGGGATCGACACCCAGCGATATCGCGATCTGCCATTGATCTCGACCGCTCTGTGGCTGGCGCGACACCGGGAAAGGCTGCGCGGATAGGCCCAGATTTCGCCCCCCGGCGGGGGGCGGCAATTTTGTTTGCCCGGGCAATTCGGGGCCGGAACACTCTCCCGCAATTGATCTCAGGGGGCCGCGCGCGCTTGAGGTTGCTTCGGGGCGACGCTACACCGGACGGGCAAGCCAGTTGATGGAGGACAGGATGCGCATCGCACGGGATCTGGCCGAGGCCGTTGGACATACCCCGCTGATCCGGTTGCGGAAAGTCAGCGAAGAAACCGGCTGTGAGATTCTCGGCAAGGCCGAGTTCATGAATCCGGGCCAGTCGGTCAAGGACCGCGCCGCGCTCTATATCATCCGCGACGCGGTGGCGCGCGGCGAGCTGAAGCCGGGCGGGACCATCGTCGAGGGCACGGCGGGCAACACCGGCATCGGTCTGGCGCTGGTCGGGGCCTCGATGGGGTTCAAGACGGTGATCGTCATCCCCGAGACCCAGAGCCAGGAAAAGAAGGACATGCTGCGCCTGGCCGGCGCCGAACTGGTGCAGGTGCCCGCCGCGCCCTATCGCAACCCGAACAATTTCGTGCGCTATTCCGAGCGGCTGGCGAAAGAGCTGGCCAAGACCGAACCCAACGGCGCGATCTGGGCCAACCAGTTCGACAATGTCGCCAACAAGCAGGCCCATGTGGAAACCACCGGCCCCGAGATCTGGGAGCAGACCGGCGGCAAGGTCGACGGCTTCGTCTGTGCGGTGGGTTCGGGCGGCACGCTGGCCGGCGTGGCCGAGGCGCTGCAGCCCAAGGGCGTGAAGATCGGGATCGCCGATCCGCTGGGCGCGGCCCTATATGATTATTACACCACCGGAGAGCTGAAGATCAGCGACGGCGGCTCGATCGCCGAGGGTATCGGACAGGTGCGGATCACCGAGAACCTCAAGGGGTTCCGGCCGGACCATGCCTATCAGATCCCGGACGAGGAGGCGCTGCCCTATATCTTCGACCTGCTGCACGACGAGGGGCTGGTCCTGGGCGGTTCCTCTGGCATCAACGTGGCCGGTGCGGTGCGCCTGGCGCGGGACCTGGGGCCGGGCCATACCATCGTCACCGTGCTGTGCGATTACGGCACGCGCTATCAGTCCAAGCTGTTCAACCCGGACTTCCTGCGGGAAAAAGAGTTGCCGGTACCGGATTGGATGACCGCGGCCCCGGCCAGCATTCCCGGCGTGTTCGAAGACGTGTGATGGCGACGCGGGGGTCACGGCGGCTGCGCGCGGCGGCGGGCCCGATCCCGGCGCTGGCTCTGGCGCTGATCCTTGCGCTGGCGCTGCCGGTCGCCTGGGCGACGGCGCAGGACAATGCAGCGGCCCCGGTCACGGCCGAGGCCGAACCGCAACAACCGGTCGATCCCTACTACGCCGCCTGGCAGGACACCGCCCGCCGTGCCGAGGCCGCGATCGATGCCGATCGCGCCTCGAACGCGGCGCTGGAGGATCTGCGCGCGCAGCTGGTTGAGTACCGGCAGACGTTTCTGTCCGCGCGCGACCGCAACTCGGCCCGGATTGCGACGCTGCAATCGCAGCTCGAGGCGCTGGGGCCGCCTCCCGCGGAAGGCGACGAGGAGCCGGCCGACATCGCCGAGCTGCGCGCCCGGCTGTCGCAGCAGATGCGCGACCTGCGGGTTCCTTCCGTGGTGGCGCAGGAGGCCTATAATCGCGCCGACGGGCTGATCGCGGAGATCGACCGGATCATTCGGGAACGCCAGACCCGGCGAATGTTGTCGCGCGGCGAGACCCCGCTGAACCCGGCGGGCTGGACCGAGGCGCTGCGCGACCTGAGCCACCTGGCCCGCGATATCCGAAACGAAACGGTCAGCAGCTGGAAGGCGGCGCGCGACGTTAACCGGTTGCGCGACAACGCGCCGCTGATCCTGATGTTCACGCTGGCCGGGCTGATCCTGCTGGCGCGCGGCCGGGCCTGGGCCGAGGGGGCGGGCGATTCCCTGCGCCGCCTGGGCGGGCGGGGCACCGGCGTCTGGGGCTTCATCGTGTCGTTGGGGCGGATCGGGCTGCCGCTTGTCGGGCTGTTCCTGGTCACCCGCGCGGTCAATGCCTCGGAGGCGGTCGGGCTGCGCGGCACCATGTTCATGAACGTGCTGCCGGTTTGGGGCACGATCATCCTGGGGTTCCTGTGGCTGGGCGACCGGCTGTACTCCAAGCGCGACCCGGACGCCTTGATCCCGCTGCCGGCGCCGGCGCGGGCCTCGGCGCGGCGCAACCTGGTCTATGTGGCGATTCTGCTGGTGCTGTACCGGGCGGTCGACCTGATCGAAACGGTGCAGAACATCTCCGAGACCTCGCGGGCGGTGCTGGTGTTCCCGCTGATCCTGGTGGCGGCGGCGGTCCTGATGCGGCTGCGGCGGATTACCCTGGTCGATACGGCCGATCCCGAGCAGGCGATGCTGCCCGCCGGGCTGCGGCGGATCGCGCCGGCGCTGCGGTTTCTGTCGATGCTGGTGGCCTTCGTGGCGCCGTTGCTGGCCGCGGCGGGGTATCAGACCCTGGCCGAGGCGATCGTGTTTCCGTCGCTGATGACGCTGCCGGTGCTGGGCGTGGTGCTGGTGCTGCAGCGGTTCCTGCGCGACCTTTATGCCTGGCTGTCGTTCAAGGGCGAGGCAGTCGAGGAATCGGTGGTGCCGGCGCTGGCCGGGTTCCTGCTGGTGCTGGCCTCGGTGCCGGTCCTGGCGCTGATCTGGGGCGCACGGGTGGCCGACCTGACCGAGCTGTGGACCCGTTTCCTGGCCGGGTTCAGCATTGGCGAAACGACGATTTCGCCGACCGATTTCCTGACATTCGCGGTGATCTTCGGCATCGGCTATGCCGCCACGCGGGCGCTGCAGGGGGCGCTGAAAGGCAGTCTGCTGCCGCGCACCCGGCTGGACACCGGCGGGCAGAACGCGGTGGTCAGCGGTACCGGATACCTGGGCATCCTGCTGTCGGCGCTGGTGGCGATCACCATGGCGGGAATCGACCTAAGCTCGCTGGCCATCGTTGCCGGGGCGCTGTCGGTGGGCATCGGTTTTGGCCTGCAGAACATCGTGTCGAACTTCGTCTCCGGCATCATCCTGCTGATCGAGCGGCCGATTTCCGAGGGCGACTGGATCGAGGTGAACGGGCAGATGGGCTATGTGCGCGACATCTCGGTGCGCTCGACCCGGATCGAGACCTTTGACCGCACCGATGTCATCGTGCCCAACGCCGACCTGGTCAGCGGGCTGGTGACCAATTACACCCGCGGCAATACGGTGGGCCGGGTGATCGTTCCGGTGGGCGTGGCCTATGGCACCGATACCCGAAAGGTCGAAGATATCCTTTCCGCGATCGCCAACGCGCACCCGATGGTGCTGGCCAACCCGGCGCCGACGGTGGTGTTCCAGGGCTTTGGCGCGGATTCGCTGGACTTCGAGATCCGCGCGATCCTGCGCGACGTGAACTGGGTGCTGTCGGTGAAATCCGACATGAACCACGAGATCGCCAAGCGGTTCGCGGAGGAGGGGATCGAGATCCCGTTCGCACAGCGCGACATCTGGTTGCGCAACCCCGAGGTGTTCCGCCAGGCCTATCTGGATCCGGAGGCGGACACCGACGGCGAGGAGGCGGAGACCGCCGTCAGCGAGCCGCAAGAGGGAGGTCAGGATGGCTGAGACCCGGCTTTTGTTCCTTGAGGATGCCTATCGGCGCAGCGCGCCCGCCCAGATTGCGGCGCATGGTGACGATGGCGGCGTGCTCCTTGACCAGAGCCTGTTCTATGCCACCGGCGGCGGTCAGCCGGGCGATGCCGGTTGGCTGCGCTGGGATGGCGGTGCGCTTGAGATTGCCACGGCGCAGAAGGCCGGAGCAGGGGCAATCGCGCTGATCCCGGCGGATGCGGCGGCGCCGCTGCCACCGGTGGGCACGGAGGTGATGCAGGAGATCGACTGGGACCGGCGGTACGCGCATATGCGGATGCATACCGCGCTGCACCTGCTGTCGGTGGTGATCCCGCTGCCGGTGACCGGCGGCGCGGTGGGGGCCGGCAAGGGACGGATCGATTTCGCCATGCCCGAGCCGCCCGAGGACAAGGAGGCGCTGTCAGCGGCGCTGAACGATCTTGTGGCGCGCGACCTGGCCGTGACCGAGGACTGGATTACCGAAGCCGCGCTCGACGCCAATCCGGGGCTGGTCAAGACCATGTCGGTGACCCCGCCGCGCGGTGCCGGGCGGATCCGGCTGGTGCGGATCGGAGAGGGCGGGACCCAGGTCGATCTGCAGCCCTGCGGCGGCACCCATGTTGCCCGCACCGGAGAGATCGGGCGGCTGCGCCTGGGCAAGATCGAGAAAAAGGGCCGGCAGAATCGCCGGGTTTATCTCCACCTGGAGGAATAGGGTGAATTCCGGCTTGCATTACCGGCGATGATCCGGCACATAACCGCCGCACGGACAGTTGGCCGAGTGGTCGAAGGCGCACGCCTGGAAAGTGTGTAGGCGGGAAACCGTCTCGAGGGTTCGAATCCCTCACTGTCCGCCACCACATACCCAAATGATATCGAACGTTTTTCTGAGATGGGAAGCGTGTCGGAATGCCCGTCATCCGGCCTGTGCGCCGGCCGCCAGAGGCATGTCATCGCGGGCGCATTCGCCCCCGGATTTGGCCCGGGTCTCTGCGCGGCATTTGGCGCCATAGGGTTTTCGGGCGTCGGGAAAGGCGCGGCACCAGACTTTCAATGATTTGGACGCTGACGCCCGGCCGAATACCCCAACGCAAAGACGGGATTTCGCATAAGGCCGGCTGCGTGACGCCGCCGGGAACAGCGCGTTTTTCAGGGCTCAGCGCCGGCTCGTTTCAGCCGGTGCAAACCCCAAGCGGATACCACGGCTATCAAAGCCAGCAGCGTGTTCAGGACCGTCGCAGCCCCGGGGCCGTGGTGCTCGATCAATGTGGCATAGGCGATCGGAGCCGCGGCCGCGCCGTAGAAAGATGGCCCGATCAGGCGCCCAGCGATCACAGCGTAATCGCCGACCGGGAACAGCACCAAGGGCAGGCTGCCGCGCGAGATGGTCAGCAGGCCGTTGCCGGCGCCGTAGGCGAGGACAAAGACCATGGCGGCCAGGCCGGCCCCGGCGATGGCGTGCCCCGCCAGCATACCGGCGAGCAGGATTGCCGCAGCGAGAAGGGCCAGCCGTCGCGGATCAAGCCAGCGGCCAAAGAGGGTTTCGGCCAGACGCGCGGCCGACTGCGCAATGCCGGGAAGCGCGGCGAGCGAGACCGCTGCCTCTGGCGAGAGCCCACGGCCCGACAGGATCCCGATCAGGTGGGCCGACAGGCCGGAACTGAGAAAGGCGGTCGCGGCAACGAGTGTCGCGAAGAGCCCGGCCGCCAGCCGTTGGTGGCGGGCAATGCGGACGCGGCGTTTGACCCTTTTTCCCCCTTCGGGCGCCGTATGCCGCACGGGCAGCAGACAGTAGAGCGGAAGCATGGCGAGGGCGAACCCGGCATAGACCATCATGCCGCTGCGCCAACCGATGGTCTCCTGCAACAGATGTCCGAGCGGCCAGAAGACGGTCGAGGCCAAGCCGCCGAGCAGGGTGATCTGCGACAGGGCGGGGCGCGCCGAGGGACCGCCCGCCTGCACCAGCGCCGCGAATGCGGCCTCGTAGAGGCTCATCCGCATGCCGATCCCCAGAACAAGCCAGCCGGCGAGGTAGAGCGGTGCGCTATGCGACAGGCTGACGGCGACACAGCCCAGAGCCAGCAGCAAAGACCCAACCGACATCACCGTGCGACCGCCGTGGACGTCGAGTTGATGACCAAGCCACGAGGAACTCAGCCCCATCACCACAAGGGCGAGGGAAAACCCGCCATAGGTCAGCCCGGGCGACAGGCCCAGATCCGCCCCGATCGCCGGGCCGAACACGCCGAGCGCGTAGTAGGAGATGCCCCAGTTCACCATCTGGGTCAGGCCGATGGCGGCGGTGGTCCTGCGCGCCAGCATGGGCTAGCGTCCGATGTCCGTGCTGTCCCCGGAGCCGAGCGGGCGCTGCATCAGCACGGTGTCGAGCCAGCGTCCATGCTTCCAGCCGACCGAGCGCAGCGTGCCCACATCGGCAAATCCGAGGCTCTGGTGCAAAGCGATCGAGGCGGCGTTGCCGGAGTCGCCGATCACCGCGATCATCTGGCGGAACCCGGCCTCGGTGCAGCGGGTGATCAGCGCGTCGAGCAGGGCCCGCCCGACGCCGGTGCCGCGATGGTCGCTGCCGACATAGACCGAGTTCTCGACCGTGGCGCGATAGGCAGGCCGGGGGCGATAGGGACCGGCATAGGCATAACCGGCCACCGTGCCACCCCGCGTTGCCACGAGATAGGGATAGCCGTCACGGGTGAGGGTCTGCCAGCGGGCGCGCATCTGGTCCGGCGTGGGCGGTTCGAGCTCGAAGCTGGCGGTGCCGGTCAGAACCTCGCCCGCATAGATCCGCTGAACGGCATTAATGTCATCCGGCCCGCAGGGTCTCAGGCTCAGGTCAGAGGGCAGGGTCATCAGGCGCTCCGCAAATGGTCCGGGGCGACGATGTCATTTCCAAGGAAGAAAGGAAATGATATGGGAATTATAAAAAGTATAAGGAAAACTTTGAAGAGCTCACCCACCCTTCGGCATCTCGACATCCTGATCGATGTTGTCGCGCTTGGCACGTTTTCGGCGGCGGCGGAGAAGGCGCAACTGTCGCAACCGGCGGTCAGTCAACAGATCCAGCAGCTCGAGCGGTATTTCGGGCTGCGGCTGCTGGAGCGGGTCGGCCGGAAAGTGCGGCCCACCGATGCCGGGCAGGTTGTATTGGCAAGTGCGCATCGGATCCGGGAAGAACTGGCGGCGACCCACGACGCGATCCAGCCCTATCGCGCCGGCAGCGCCGGGCGGGTGCGGATCGGCACCGGCGCGACGGCTTGCATCTATCTGTTGCCGCCGATCCTCAAAGCGCTGAAACGCCGGGTGCCCGGGCTCGAAGTCGTCGTGCGCACCGGCAACAGCCCGGACATCCAGCGCCTGGTCGAGGACAACGCGCTCGATCTGGCGATTGTGACCCTACCGGCAGCGGGGCGATCGTTGGAGACGACAGAGCTTCTCACCGAGGAGCTCGTTGTGGTATTTCCGGCCAATGAAGCGCCCGCCGGAGATGCGGTCACACCCGGATTCCTCGCCGCCCGGCCGCTCGTGCTCTATGAAGATATCGGGCACACACGGGTGCTGATCGACCGATGGTTCCAGGATGCGGGTCTGAATCCGAAACCGGTGATGGAACTCGGCAGCGTCGAGGCGATCAAGGAACTGGTCGCTGCGGGGCTGGGCTGGTCGGTGCTGCCGGCATCGTCGGTCGCCAACGCAAAGGTCCCGGGCCTTGGGAGCGCGTCGCTCGCGCCATGTCTCACACGAAGTCTCGGCCTGCAGATCAGGCGCGACAAGCGGCTGACCGCCGGGCTGCGGCAGATGATCCGCGCGCTCGAAAAGGGTCTGCGGGACGGGGGCGGTGATCCCTAAGCGCACGACTTGTCCCGGTCATGCCAAGGGTGTTGCAGGCGATCCCGAACGCGCATTTTTTCCGATTTCCGAGCGTGATGGCGAGGCCGGCGGCGGACGCCCAGGCGGGCGGGGCGCGCGCCACATCCTTCAGGCAAGCCGGAGTGGAAAGGCGGCACCGGCCCTTGCACCGCCGCGAAGACGGGCAGGAAGGCCGAGGCGAGAAGGGGAAAGGGCGCTGGATCGAATTGCTCGCGGCGGTACCGCGGGTCGCGTCGCGCACCGCCACCATCCGGTGCGCCCCGGCCGCCGTTTCCGGATGCTGGACATCCATCTCCGCCTGATCACTTGCCCGGCACCAGGTTGATCCGCCGGGTTGCATCACCCCGCAACGACGACCTTGGTTCTCCAGGTTTCGCATGCGGAGGCGAGATCGGGTGGCAACGGCCGATCGGTAAAGAAAACGCCGATATCCGCAAGTGATGCGATACGCGCCGGGGCGCTGCGGGAGAACTTGGTCTGATCCGCCACGAGGTAGGTCTTGCGGGACTGACGCAGGATCGCCTGGCTGACGCTCACCTCCTGAATGTCGAAATCAAGCAGGTCGCCGTCCCGGTCGAGCGCCGAACAACCGATCACGGCGAGATCGAATTTGAACTGGCGGATGGTTTCCGATGCCAGATTTCCGACGAGGCCACCGTCGGCCCGCCGCAGTTGCCCGCCGGTCACGATGATTTCGCAATCTCTGTTCCCGGCGAGGATATTGGCCACGTTCATGTTGTTGGTCACGACCATCAGATTCTCGTGGTGCATCAACTCTTCGGCGACGGCCTCGGTCGATGTTCCGATATTGAGAAAAATCGAGATGTTGTTCGGGATCTCGGCCGCACAGGCCTGTGCAATGGCACGCTTGGCTGCGGGGTTCAGGTTGCGACGTTCCTCGTAACCGATATTCATCGTCCCGGAGGGAAGCACAGCACCACCATGCACCCTCTCAAGCCGCCCGGCTTCGGCCAGATCGGTCAGATCCCGGCGAATGGTCTGCACGGTCACCCCGAAACGCTGCGCCAGGCCTTCAACCGTTACCTTCCCCTCGCGACGCGCAATCTCGAGGATTTCAGGGTGTCGGAATGTTTGCGACATAGTTGGCCTTTCGCTTCTGTACGCATTCGCCCGTGTCCTCGCACGAATTTACCCCAAAAAATCATCACACACGAACAGAAAAGCAACAACAAACGCGCATATGGTCCGTCCTTCCGGTCAGGATCCAGTTGAATGTCCAGATGGATCGCAACCGCAAGACTTTGGTTTCTTTGAAATTTATCAAAATAGAAAACAAACGAACCGAAAAAACTTGCGAACCGCGCCCTCTTTCGCCACAAAAGAACCACTGACGCGCCTGGAGGGGAATCGCGTGGGGCATTCCAAAGACGCTACGACACTTGACCTGTTCATCATTGGCGGCGGCATCAATGGATGCGGTATCGCCCGGGATGCGGCGGGGCGCGGACTGTCGGTTGGCCTGGCCGAAATGAACGATCTGGCTTCGGCCACCTCATCGTCATCGACCAAGCTGTTCCATGGCGGGCTGCGCTATCTCGAGTATTTCGAGTTCCGGCTGGTGCGCGAGGCGCTGATCGAACGCGAAACACTGCTGAAGGCAATGCCTCACATCAGCTGGCCCATGCGCTTTGTGCTGCCTTATCATGAGGATATGCGATTTGAGTCGGACACACCGACGTCAAAGTTGCTCGGTCTGTTCGCACCTTGGATGAAAGGGCGCAGGCCCGCTTGGCTGATCCGGCTGGGGCTGTTCATGTACGATCATCTGGGCGGGCGCAAAATCCTGCCCGGGACAAGGACCGTCGATCTAAACGGGTCCAAGGAGGGGGCGCCGCTCCAGGATCGCTTTGCGAAGGCTTATGAATATTCCGATTGCTGGGTCGAAGATTCACGGCTGGTCGTGCTCAACGCCCGTGATGCAGAGGCGCGCGGCGCGCGCATCATGACACGGACCCAAGTGATTGGCGCGACCAGCGAAAACGGTATCTGGCGCATCGAAACGCGCAATACCGAAAACAATCAGTCGGCAACCTTCTATGCCCGCGTGCTGGTCAACGCAGGGGGCCCTTGGGTCGGTGATATCATTCAGACCAAGATCCACCTGACCTCGCGCGAGGGTGTGCGTTTGGTGCGGGGCAGCCATATCGTGACCCGTAAACTCTATGACCACGACAAATGCTATTTCTTTCAGGGTACCGATGGTCGGATCATCTTTGCCATCCCGTACGAAACGGATTTCACCCTGATCGGCACGACCGATGCCGAACACGACGACCCGTCGCACCGGCCCGAATGCACGCCCGAAGAGCAGGACTACCTGCTGGGTTTCGCCAACCAGTATTTCAAGCGGCAGTTGACCCGTGACGATGTCGTCTGGACCTATTCCGGCGTGCGCCCGCTCTATGACGACGGCGCCCGCAGCGCCACGGCGGCAACGCGGGACTATACGCTCAAGGTGGATACCAGCGCCGGTGCGCCGGTATTGAACATCTTCGGCGGCAAGATCACCACCTACCGCCGCCTTGCCGAAAGCGCGATGGAGAAGATCGGCGAGCACCTGGCCCTGTCCAAGGGAACATGGACCGCAGGCATCCCCCTGCCAGGCGGAAATTTCCCCGTGGACGGCGTGCCCCGTTTGGTGGCCAGTCTGCAATCCCGCTTCCCGTTCCTGAGCGATTCCTGGGCGCTTCGGTTGGTGCGCGCCTATGGCACGGAAGCGGCCGAAATGCTCGGCCGGGCAGAACAAACCGCTGATTTGGGACGGGATTTCGGCGCCACTCTCACCGAGACAGAGGTCAACTGGCTGATGGCCCATGAATACGCGCGTACGGCAGAGGACGTGATTTGGCGGCGGACCAAGCTGGGGCTGCGGCTGACAGCCGAGCAAACGCAGGCTCTTGATACCTGGATGGCGCAGCGTCGCCTTTCCACACCTGCAGCGGCGGAATAAGGAGGAGAACCGGATGACGCTGGAACTGAAGGGCGTATCAAAGACTGTCGAGGGGCAGACCCACATCCATCCGACGGATCTGACGCTGGAAAATGGCACGATGAACGTGCTGCTTGGACCGACCCTGTCGGGCAAGACATCGCTGATGCGGCTGATGGCAGGGCTGGACGTGCCAGCCACCGGCCGGGTCCTCTGGAATGGAGGGGATGTCACCGGCCAGCGGGTTCAGGACCGCAAGGTCGCCATGGTCTATCAGCAGTTCATCAACTACCCCTCGATGAGCGTCTACGACAACATCGCGTCGCCGATGAAACTGATGGGGGCGGACAAGGCCGAGATCGATGCCCGCGTCCGCGAAACCGCCGAGCTGATGAAGCTCACCCCGATGCTTGAGCGCAAACCGCTGGAGCTTTCGGGTGGCCAGCAGCAGAGATGCGCCCTTGCGCGCGCGCTGGTCAAGAACGCCGGTCTCGTTCTGCTCGACGAGCCGCTGGCCAACCTTGACTATAAGCTGCGCGAAGAGCTGCGGGTGGAGATCCCGAAAATATTCGAAGCCTCCGGGGCGATCTTTGTCTATGCCACGACCGAACCGGAAGAGGCGCTGCTTCTTGGCGGTAACGTCGCCACGCTATGGGAAGGCCGCATCACCCAGTTCGGCCCGACCCCGTCGGTCTATCGTCGGCCTGTCGATGCCACCACGGCGCGGGTCTTCAGCGATCCGCCGATGAATTTTCTGCAAATCTCCAAAACCGGCAATCGCATCCTGTTCGGCGACGGGCAGAGTGCGCCCGCCGCAGGCAAAATCGCAGAACTCGCCGACGGCCGGTACACGGCCGGATTCCGCCCCGACCATCTGGAGATCGGTAAGAACGCCCCGGATGCAATGGAATTCAAAACCACTCTGTCCGTGACCGAGCTGACCGGATCAGAGACTTTTGTGCACCTGGACCATCATGGGGAACGTTGGGTCGGTCTGATCCACGGTGTTCACGAGTTGACCTTGGGCGCTGAGCTCAGCGTCTGGCTCGACCCGCGCCATGTGTACGTTTTCGGTGAGGACGGCAAGCTCGTGGTGCCCGCCGCCTATGCTCTTGCAGCCTGAGGGAGGGAACCATGGCCAAGATCACACTTGATAACCTTGCGCATTCCTACCTGCCCAACCCGGGCAGCGAGAATGACTTTGCGCTGAAGGAACTGAACCACGACTGGGACGATGGCGCGGCCTACGCGCTGCTTGGCGCGTCGGGCTGTGGCAAGTCCACGCTGCTCAACATCATCTCCGGGCTCTTGCACCCGTCACAGGGACGGATCCTGTTCGACGGGAAGGACGTAACCCACGCGCCGACTGTCGAGCGCAACATCGCGCAGGTCTTTCAGTTCCCGGTGGTCTACGACACCATGACCGTGCACGACAACCTGGCTTTTCCACTGCGCAACCGGGGCAGGGACGAGACCTATGTCGCGGAGCGTGTCCAGGAAATCGCCCGGATGATCGGCATGGAAGACATGCTGAAGAAGAAGGCGCGCGGGCTAACCGCCGACGCCAAGCAAAAGATCAGTCTTGGCCGCGGCATGGTGCGCAAGGACGTCAATGCGCTGCTTTTTGATGAGCCCCTGACGGTGATCGACCCCCACATGAAGTGGGAGCTGCGCACCCAGTTGAAGAAGCTGCATCACGACTTCGGTCATACGATGATCTACGTGACCCATGACCAGACCGAGGCGCTGACCTTCGCCGACAAAGTGGTCGTCATGTATGACGGCCGGGTGGTGCAGATCGGGACGCCCGAAGAGCTGTTCGAGCGGCCCGAACACACCTTTGTCGGCTACTTCATCGGCTCGCCCGGCATGAACGTAATCCCGGCGCGGGTGGATGGTAACAAGGCCTATGTGAACGGCGCCTACGTCCAGTTGGCGCAGGGCTACAAGCCGCTCGACGGCAAGGTCGAGATCGGTGTGCGCCCGGAATACGCCAAGCTCAGCCAGACCGAAGGTCTGCCGGTCAAGGTGCGGCGTGTCGAGGATGTCGGCCGTCACAAGATCATCCGCGCCGAGTTCTTCGGCACGGACATCAACATCATCGCCGGCGAAGACGACCCTGTCAGCGCCGATATGAACCGCGTCACCTTCGATGCGGCCCATGTCAATGTCTACGCCGACGACTGGCGCGTTCAGGGGGAGGCGGCGTAATGGAAAAGACAGTCAATCAGAAGGCATGGCTCCTCGTCCTTCCGGTGCTCTTGCTGGTGGGCTTTTCGGCGGTGATACCGCTGATGACGGTGGTCAATTATTCCGTTCAGGACACATTCGGGAACAACCAGTTCTTCTGGGCCGGTCTCGAATGGTTCAAGGAGATGCTCGAATCGGAGCGGATGTGGGATGCGCTTGGCAGACAGCTGATGTACTCGTGCATCATTCTGGCCATCGAGGTTCCGCTGGGCATCTTCGTGGCGCTGAACATGCCGAAATCTGGTTTCTGGTCCAGCTTCTGCCTTGTGCTGATGTCGTTGCCGCTGCTCATTCCGTGGAACGTTGTGGGGACCATCTGGCAAATCTTTGGCCGCATCGACATTGGCCTTCTGGGCTACACGCTGGACGCACTTGGCATTGACTACAACTACACGCAGGACACGCTGGCCGCCTGGGTCACGATCATCGTGATGGATGTGTGGCACTGGACCTCGCTGGTGGCGCTGCTGGCCTATGCCGGCCTGAAATCGATCCCCGACGCCTATTTCCAGGCGGCCAAGATCGACCAAGCCTCGCGCTGGAAGGTGTTCCGCTTCATCGAGCTGCCCAAGATGATGGGCGTGCTGATGATCGCGGTGCTGCTGCGCTTCATGGACAGTTTCATGATCTACACCGAGCCGTTCGTGGTCACCGGCGGCGGCCCCGGCAACGCGACCACACTGCTGTCGATCGACCTGGTGAAGATGGCGCTGGGGCAGTTCGACCTCGGCCCGGCCGCGGCCTTCTCGATCATGTATTTCCTCGTGATCCTTCTCATCAGCTGGGTGTTCTACACCGTGATGACCAACCTCGATAAGCGGGAGGGCTGATCTATGGCCGATATGACCGTAAGCCAAACCTCGCCGCGCGGCCTGTCCCTGCCCAAGATCAACAGCCGCGTCGTGGTGATGACCCTCTATCTCCTGTTCTTGCTGTTGCCGATCTACTGGCTTTTGAACATGAGCCTGAAGACCAACACGGAGATCCTGAACGAATTCACGCTGTGGCCGCGCGATCTGACTTTCGCCAACTACGCCACGATCCTGACCGATCGGGCCTGGTACATGGGCTATGTGAACTCGCTGATCTATGTGAGCCTGAATACGGTGATCTCTCTCGCGGTGGCGCTGCCCGCGGCTTATGCCTTCTCGCGCTACCACTTCATGGGCGACAAGCACCTGTTCTTCTGGCTGCTGACCAACCGTATGGCGCCACCCGCCGTCTTCGCCCTGCCATTCTTCCAGCTCTACAGCTCTGTGGGCCTGTTCGACACCCATATCGCCGTGGCGCTGGCACACTGCCTGTTCAACGTGCCGCTCGCGGTCTGGATTTTGGAAGGCTTCATGCGCGGTGTGCCGAAAGAGATCGACGAGACCGCCTATATCGACGGCTATAACTTCGGCAGCTTCTTCGTGAAGATTTTCACCCCGTTGATTGCCTCCGGCATCGGTGTCGCCGCGTTCTTCTGCTTCATGTTCTCTTGGGTGGAACTGCTGCTCTCGCGCACGCTGACCACGGTGGACGCCAAGCCGATCGCCGCGATCATGACCCGCACCCAAGGGGCCAGCGGCATCGACTGGGGCGTGTTGGCCGCGGCAGGCATCCTGACCATCGTGCCTGGCGCGCTCGTGATCTACTTCGTTCGCAACTACATCGCCAAGGGCTTTGCCCTGGGTCGTGTGTAAGCCTCTGGAAAGGGAGGACTTCCAATGGACTGGATGGCTTGGACCTGGCCGACCGCGATCTTCTTCGCCGTCATCGCATTGCTGCTGATCACCTTCACCGTGCTTGCGATCAAATTCGCGGAAACGCCCCGTACGGGCATCCTGCGGATCGAAACAACGAGGGGCGACCGGCTCTTCATCACCCTTCTGGGCTCGGCCTTTATCAATCTGGCCTGGCTCGGGATCGTGGGGGCGCATCAACCTTACGCCCTCATCGTCTGCCTGATCTACGCCGCGGCGGTTTTCCGCTGGGTTTAGACCCAGGCCACCGTGGCCGGGACAAGAGGAGACCCGTCCACGTTCAAAAAAACCTCGTGCATCGGTTCAAAACGGGAGGATTCAACCAATGAACCTTAACCTGAAGTCAACCACAGCGGCATTGCTGGTCCTTGCGGGCCCGGCTTTTGCCGACATGGACGCCGCCAAGGCGTTCCTCGATGCGGAAATCGGCGATTTGTCGTCGCTCAGCCGCGCCGAGCAGGAAGCGGAAATGCAGTTCTTCGTCGACGCGGCCAAGCCGTTCGAAGGCATGGAGATCAAGGTCGTTTCCGAAACCATCACCACGCATGAATACGAATCCCAGGTCCTGGCCCCGGCATTCACCGCCATCACCGGCATCAAGGTCACCCATGACCTGATCGGCGAAGGCGACGTGGTCGAAAAACTGCAAACCCAGATGCAGTCGGGCGAGAACATCTATGACGCCTATGTAAACGACTCCGACCTGATCGGTACCCACTGGCGTTACCAGCAGGTCCGAAACCTGACCGACTGGATGGCCGGCGAAGGCGCGGATGTGACCCTGCCGACGCTGGATCTGAACGATTTCATCGGCCTGAGCTTCACCACCGGCCCGGACGGAAAAGTCTACCAGATGCCGACCCAGCAGTTCGCGAACCTTTACTGGTTCCGCTATGACTGGTTCAACGACGAAAAGAACAAGGCCGACTTTAAGGAACAGTTCGGATACGATCTTGGCGTTCCGGTCAACTGGTCTGCCTATGAAGACATCGCCGAATTCTTCACCGGCCGCGACCTGTCGCATCTGGGAGTTGAAGGCGAGGTCTTTGGCAACATGGACTACGGCAAGAAAGACCCCTCGCTTGGCTGGCGTTATACCGATGCGTGGATGTCCATGGCCGGCATGGGCGACGTGGGTGAGCCCAACGGCCTGCCGGTGGACGAATGGGGCATTCGCGTAAACGAAAACTCCCAGCCGACCGGCTCCTGTGTGGCCCGCGGCGGGGCAACCAACGCGCCCGCCGCTGTCTACGCCGTGACCAAGGCAATCGAATGGCTGGACAAATACTCGCCGCCCGCGGCCGCAGGCATGACCTTCTCCGAAGCAGGCCCGATCCCCGCGCAAGGCAACGTGGCGCAGCAGATGTTCTGGTACACCGCCTTTACCGCCGACACCGTGAAGCCCGGCTTGCCGGTGATGAACGAGGACGGCACGCCCAAGTGGCGTATGGCACCCTCGCCGCATGGGGTCTACTGGAAAGACGGCCAGAAGGTTGGCTATCAGGACGCCGGGTCCTGGACGTTGATGAAATCCACCCCGGTGGATCGTGCCCAGGCGGCCTGGCTCTACGCTCAGTTCGTCACCTCCAAGACAGTGGACGTGAAGAAATCCCACGTCGGCCTGACCTTCATCCGCGAATCCACCGTGCAGCATGAAAGCTTCACAGAACGTGCCGACAAACTGGGCGGTCTGGTCGAATTCTACCGTTCGCCCGCCCGCGTCGCATGGTCGCCCACCGGCACCAACGTTCCGGACTATCCGAAGCTGGCCCAACTGTGGTGGCAGAACATCGGCGACGCCATGTCCGGTGCGAAGACCGCACAGGAAGCACTGGATTCGCTCTGTGCCGATCAGGAACGCGTTCTTCAGCGTCTTGAGCGTGCAGGCATCCAAGGCGACATTGGTCCCAAGCTGAACGAAGAGCGTGACGCAGAGTATTGGTTCGCCCAGCCCGGCGCGCCCTACGCGAAGCTTGAGAACGAAGACGAAGAGCCCAAGACCGTCAGCTATGACGAGCTGATTGCGTCCTGGAAGTAAGCCTTCTTCTCCGGTCGGGGCCCCACGGGGCCTCGGCCACCCGAATTCGTTTCACCTGACATTCGTGCCGGTACGGCGCAGGCAGACATCGCTTTGAGGAGTGGCGGTCATGACCCATATTCTGGCCATCGATCAGGGTACCACATCCACGCGAGCCATAGTGTTTGACCAGTCGATGACGGCAATCGCAACTGCGCACGAAGAGTTTCCGCAGCACTTTCCAAATAGCGGCTGGGTCGAACATGACCCCTCGGACCTCTGGTCTACGACCGCCGCTACCTGTCGCGCCGCCATCGAGAAATCCGGCGGGGTCGAAATCGCGGCCATCGGCATAACCAACCAGCGGGAAACAACGCTGGTCTGGGATCGCGCTACCGGAAAACCTATTCACAACGCCATCGTCTGGCAGGATCGCCGCACCGCGGACATCTGCAAGACATTGAAAGCCGAAGGTTTCGAAGAGGTCGTGACCGATCGCACCGGGCTGTTGCTGGACCCGTATTTCTCGGGCACCAAGCTGGCCTGGCTGCTTGACAACGTGGAGGGCGCCCGCGCGCGCGCCGAGGCGGGCGAGCTGATCTTCGGTACGGTCGATACCTGGCTGGTCTGGAACCTGACCGGCGGTGCACACCACGTGACCGACGCGACCAATGCCGCGCGCACCATGCTCTATGACATCCACAAGGGGCGCTGGTCGCAAACCATTTGCGACCGATTGGGCATCCCGATGTCCATGCTTCCCCAGGTGCACGACTGCGCCGCTGACTTCGGTGAGACGCGCGCCGATCTCTTTGGCCACCCGATCCCGATCCTGGGCATCGCGGGCGACCAGCAGGCCGCCACCGTGGGGCAGGCCTGTTTCGCGCCGGGCATGCTCAAATCCACCTATGGCACCGGCTGTTTCGCGCTGATCAACACGGGCGACACGCCAATGCGCTCGCAAAACCGGCTGTTGACCACCATCGCCTATCAGCT
>NPIG01000501.1_pt1 | contig 30423 bp, 29 predicted proteins | sample 8637441 | NCBI WGS metagenome assembly NPIG01 (sample SAMN07420675, study PRJNA396082) | bioreactor metagenome | isolation source: sample BR6 brine-fed electro-methanogenic bioreactor BR | place: Japan: Kochi | collected 2016-06-14
GGCGTGCACCCCCTGTGCACCGCCCGTACACCGCCGCAACGCGGCAAAAGATGCAGCGACGCAGTAGGTAAGTCAGTTTAGGTGACCCAAGCTGGAGGGCCAGAGATGACGGGACGGACGGGACAATGCATGTGCGGCGCGGTGCGCTTCACCGCAACCGACCTCGGAGAGTTCGGTGTCTGCCATTGCGAGATGTGCCGCCGCTGGACCGGATCGGCCCTGTTCGGTGTGACCGTGCCCGAAACCGCGATGCGGATCGATCAGGGTGACGCCATCGTGGCGCGCCGCAGCTCCGACTGGGCGACGCGGAGTTTCTGCGGCAGCTGCGGCTCGCCGCTCTGGTACCGGCTCGACAGCGGGGTCGACGGCACCGGCGATTACGAGGTGGCGTTGGGCCTGTTCGACGATCCGAACGGATTCACGCTGGAGCAAGAGATCTTCATCGACTGCAAGCCCGACAGCTATGCGCTGGCCGGAGATCACAAACGAATGACGCGCGCCGAGGCCTTTGCCGCCTTTGGTGTGACACCGGACGACGTGTAATCCGCGCCGCCCCCGACAAGAACTCGCCGCGGACGCGGCATTTGCATGGAGGATCTATGCCATGACCAAATACGACGAAAACTGGGCCGCCGCGGAAGAGACCAAGCGCAAGTGGATGGCCGAAAACGGCATGTATGCCGAGAGCGAGGAGCATTCCTCCTGCGGCGTGGGCCTGGTGGTGTCGATCGACGGCGCCAAGAGCCGCAAGGTCGTCGAGGCCGGCATCGACGCATTGAAGGCGGTTTGGCACCGCGGCGCGGTAGACGCCGACGGCAAGACCGGCGACGGCGCGGGCATCCACGTGCAGATCCCGGTTCCCTTCTTCTATGACCAGATCCGCCGCACCGGGCACGAGCCGCGCCAGGATCAGCTGATGGCGGTGGGTCAGGTGTTTCTGCCGCGCACCGATTTCGGCGCGCAGGAGACCTGCCGGACCATCGTCGAAACCGAAGTGCTGCGCATGGGCCATTACATCTACGGCTGGCGCCACGTCCCGGTGAACATCGAGGTGCTGGGCGACAAGGCCAACGCCACCCGGCCGGAGATCGAACAGATCATCATCTCCAACGCCAAGGGCGTGGACGAGGAGACCTTCGAGCGCGAGCTTTACGTGATCCGCCGCCGCATCGAGAAGGCCGCCGCGGCGCAGGGGATCAACGGGCTTTACATCGCCTCGCTCAGCTGCCGCTCGATCATCTACAAGGGCATGATGCTGGCCGAGCAGGTGGCCGAGTTCTATCCCGACCTCAAGGACGACCGTTTCGAAAGCGCCTTCGCGATCTATCACCAGCGCTACTCGACCAACACCTTCCCGCAGTGGTGGCTGGCGCAGCCGTTCCGCATGCTGGCGCACAACGGCGAGATCAACACGCTGAAGGGTAACGTCAACTGGATGAAGAGCCATGAGATCCGCATGGCCTCGACGACCTTTGGCGACATGGCCGATGACATCAAGCCGATCATCCCCGGCGGCAGCTCGGACTCTGCCGCGCTGGACGCGGTGTTCGAGGTGCTGGTCCGCGCGGGCCGCAAGGCGCCGATGGCCAAAACCATGCTGGTGCCGGAAAGCTGGTCGAAACAGGCGGTCGAGCTGCCGCAGGCCTGGCGCGATATGTACTCCTATTGCAACAGCGTGATGGAGCCCTGGGACGGTCCCGCCGCGCTGGCCATGACCGACGGCCGCTGGGTCTGCGGCGGGCTCGACCGCAACGGTCTGCGCCCGATGCGCTATGTGGTGACCGGCGACAACCTCCTGATTGCCGGCTCCGAGGCCGGCATGGTGCCCAGCGACGAGGCCACGGTGCGCGAAAAGGGCGCGCTGGGCCCGGGCCAGATGATCGCGGTGGATATGGAAGAGGGCAAGCTGTTCCACGACACCGAGATGAAAGACAAGCTGGCCGCCAGCCAGCCCTTTGGCGATTGGGTCAGCAAGATCACCGACCTCGACGAGGAATTGGCCAAGGTCAGCGAGAAACCGCTCTTTGCCGGCGACGAACTGCGCCAGCGGCAGGTGGCCGCCGGCTATACCATCGAGGAGCTGGAGCAGATCCTGGCGCCGATGGCCGAGGACGGGAAAGAGGCGATCGCCAGCATGGGCGACGACACCCCCAGCGCGGTGCTGTCCAAGATGTACCGCCCGCTCAGCCATTTCTTCCGCCAGAACTTCTCCCAGGTGACCAACCCGCCGATCGACAGCTTGCGCGAATACCGGGTGATGAGCCTGAAGACCCGGTTCGGCAACCTCAAGAACGTGTTGGACGAGGACAGCAGCCAGACCGAGATCATCGTGTTGGAAAGCCCCTTTGTCGGCAACGCGCAATGGGATGAGCTGGTCAAGCATTTCAATGCCGACCTGGTCGAGATCGACTGTTCCTTCGGCTCTGGCGAGGGCGCATTGCGCGAAGGGCTGGCCCGCATCCGGGCCGAGGCCGAGGACGCGGTGCGGTCGGGCGCGGGGCACCTGGTGCTGACCGACCATCTGTCGGGACCCGGCAAGGTGGCGATGCCGATGATCCTGGCCACCAGCGCGGTGCACAGCCACCTGACGCGCAAGGGGCTGCGCACCTTCTGCTCGCTCAACGTGCGCTCGGCGGAATGCATCGACCCGCATTACTTCGCGGTGCTGATCGGTTGCGGCGCCACCGTGGTCAACGCCTATCTGGCCGAGGATTCCATCGCCGACCGGATCGAGCGCGGGTTGCTCGACGGCACCCTGACCGAGAACGTGGCGCGCTATCGCACCGCCATCGACCAGGGCCTGTTGAAGATCATGGCCAAGATGGGGATCTCGGTGATCTCGTCCTATCGCGGCGGTCTGAACTTCGAGGCGGTGGGGCTGTCGCGCGCCATGTGCGCCGAATATTTCCCCGGCATGACCAGCCGGATTTCCGGCATCGGCGTCAGCGGCATCCAGCGCAAGGCCGAAGAGGTGCATGCGCGCGGCTGGTCCGGCGGTGCGCAGGTGCTGCCGATCGGCGGCTTCTACAAATCGCGCAAATCGGGCGAGACCCACGCCTGGGACGCGCAGGGCATGCACATGATGCAGATGGCCTGCAACCGCGCCTCTTTCGAGCTGTGGAAGCAGTATTCGGCGAAGATGCAGTCGAACCCGCCGATTCACCTGCGCGATCTGTTGGACATCAAGCCGCTGGGCAAGGCGATCCCGCTGGAAGAGGTGGAGAGCATCACCGCGATCCGCAAACGCTTCGTCACCCCGGGGATGTCGCTGGGCGCGCTCAGCCCCGAGGCGCATAAGACGCTGAACGTGGCGATGAACCGGATCGGCGCCAAGTCGGACAGCGGCGAGGGCGGCGAAGATCCGGCGCATTTCGTGCCGGAGCCCAATGGCGACAACCCCAGCGCCAAGATCAAGCAGGTGGCCTCGGGGCGGTTCGGCGTGACCGCCGAATACCTCAACCACTGCGAAGAGCTGGAGATCAAGGTCGCCCAGGGCGCCAAGCCCGGCGAGGGCGGCCAGTTGCCGGGGCTGAAGGTCACCGACCTGATCGCGCGGCTGCGCCATTCGACCAAGGGCGTGACGCTGATCTCGCCGCCGCCGCATCACGACATCTATTCGATCGAGGATCTGGCGCAGCTGATCTATGACCTGAAGCAGATCAACCCGCGCGCCAAGGTGACGGTGAAGCTGGTGGCCAGCTCGGGCGTGGGCACCATCGCCGCGGGCGTGGCCAAGGCCAAGGCCGACGTGATCCTGATCTCGGGGCACAACGGCGGCACCGGCGCCAGCCCGGCGACCAGCATCAAATATGCCGGCCTGCCCTGGGAAATGGGCCTGACCGAGGCGCATCAGGTGCTGGCGATGAACAACCTGCGCGAGCGGGTGACGCTCCGGACCGACGGCGGGTTGCGTACCGGGCGCGACATCGTGATGGCGGCGATGATGGGGGCCGAGGAATACGGCATCGGCACCGCCGCGCTGATCGCGATGGGCTGCATCATGGTACGCCAGTGCCAGTCGAACACCTGTCCGGTGGGCGTCTGCACCCAGGATCCCAAGCTGCGCGAAAAGTTCACCGGCACGGCGGACAAGGTGGTGAACCTGATCACCTTCTACGCCCAGGAGGTGCGCGAAATCCTCGCCTCGATCGGGGCGCGGTCGCTCGATGACGTGATCGGCCGGGCCGACCTGCTGACCCAGGTCAGCCGCGGATCCGCGCACCTGGACGATCTGGACCTGAACCCGCTGCTGATCACGGTCGATGGCGCCCATGACATCGTCTACAACCGTGACAAGCCGCGCAACGTGGTGCCGGACACGCTCGACGCCGAGATCGTGCGCGACGCCGCCCGGTTCCTCAAGGACGGCGAGAAGATGCAGCTCTCCTACGCGGTGCAGAACACCCACCGCACCGTGGGCACCCGCACCTCCAGCCTGATCGTGCAGAACTTCGGCATGCGCAACGCGTTCCAGCCCGACCACCTGCACGTGAAGCTGCAGGGCAGCGCGGGCCAGTCGCTGGGCGCCTTCGCCGCGCCGGGGCTGAAGCTGGAGGTCTCGGGCGATGCCAACGACTATGTCGGCAAGGGTCTGTCGGGCGGCACCGTGGTGGTGCGCCCGCCGCAGGTCAGCCCGCTGACCGCCTCGGAGAACACCATCATCGGCAATACCGTCCTTTATGGCGCGACCGCCGGTTACCTGTTCGCCGCCGGGCGGGCCGGGGAACGCTTTGCCGTGCGCAACTCCGGCGCCCATGTGGTGGTCGAGGGCTGCGGCTCGAACGGGTGCGAATACATGACCGGCGGCGTGGCGGTGATCCTGGGCTCCATCGGCGCCAACTTCGGCGCCGGGATGACCGGCGGCATGGCCTATCTCTATGATCCCGAGGGCAAGGCGCAGACCCTGATGAACATGGAGACCCTGGTGACCTGCCCGGTGACCATGGATCATTGGGAGGCCGAGCTGAAAGGTCTGGTCGAGCGTCACCTGGCCGAGACCGGCAGCCGCAAGGCGGCGGACATCCTGCAGCATTGGGACCTGGAAAAGGACCACTTCCTGCAGGTCTGCCCGCAAGAGATGCTGAAGCACCTGCCGGTGCCGCTGAGCCGCGAGGCGCAGGCCGTCCCGGCAGAGTAATCGCCCGAACGCGACAAACAGAGGCCCCGCCGGATCGGCGGGGCCTTTTTCATTGTGAGGTGACGGTTTGTCCCGCCCGCCCCCACGGCGGGCGCTTTCGCGCCCACCATGGGCGGCCGCGTGCCCCGTTCGCCCTCCGCCTCTTTCGCGTTGTTGCGCCGCGCCCTATAGCTGGGACATGGCCCGGAAGACAAAAACGAAGAAAGCCACGACGAAAACCGCCCGAAGGGGATTGGGTGACGTGCTGCGCGCGCCGCTGCGTTGGCTGCGGCGCTGGGCGCTGCGCATCCTGCTGGTGCCGGTCGCGCTGGTGCTCGTGCTGGTGCTGCTCTTCTCGGTGGTGAACCCGCCGATCACCCACACCATGTGGGTCGAATACGGCAAATACGGCAAGCTCGACCGCCAATGGGTGCCAATCGAAGAGATGGCCCCGGTGATGGCCCGCTCCGTGGTGGCCGCCGAGGACGCCAATTTCTGTGAACACTGGGGCTTCGATCTGGGCGCGATCCGCGCCGCCATCGCCGAGGGCGCGGCGCGCGGCGGATCGACCCTGACCCAGCAGGTGGTCAAGAACGTGTTCCTCTGGCAGGGGCGCAGCTGGACCCGCAAGGCGCTGGAAACCGCGATCACCCCGCTGGTCGAGGCGGTCTGGTCCAAGCGCCGCATCGTCGAGGTCTATCTCAACGTGGCCGAGATGGGCGAGGGGATCTTCGGCGTCGAGGCGGCGGCGCGGCACTACTTCGGCGTTGCTCCGGACGCGCTCAGCGCGCGGCAGGCGGCGCTGCTCGCCGCGCTGCTGCCGGCGCCGAAAAGCCGCTCGGCCGCGACCCCCTCGGACCGGGTGCGGCGGCGGGCGGCGGCGATCATGGACGGGGCGGCCACGATCCGCGCAGACGGACGCGCCGCCTGTTTCGAGGATTGAAAATCCGGGCCCGGCAGGGCAATGGTGTTCGAACACTCCGAAACACCCCAAGACCTTGATCCCGATGGCCCGATTGTACCACGTCCCCCTTTCCCCGTTTTGCCGCAAGGTGCGCCTGGCGCTGGCCGAAAAGCGCATCGAGGTGCAACTGGTCGAGGAACGCTACTGGGAGGAAAGCCCCGATTTCCTGCGCCGCAACCCGGCGGCCAAGGTGCCGGTGCTGCAGCTCGACGGCCGCACGATGAGCGAAAGCGCGGCGATCTGCGAATATCTCGACGAGACCCGCCCCGAGCCGCCGCTGATGCCGCGCGACCCCGCCCAGCGGCTGGAGGTGCGCCGCCTGATCGGCTGGTTCGACGACAAGTTCCACAACGAGGTGACCTCGAAACTGCTTTACGAGCGGGTCAACAAGAAGGTCACCGGACAGGGCTACCCGGACAGCGGCAACGTCAAGGCCGGGTCGAAGGCGATCAAGTACCACCTGGATTACATGCACTGGCTGCTGGATCACCGCCGCTGGCTGGCCGGCGACGCGATGACGCTGGCCGATTTCGCCGCCGCCGCGCATCTGAGCGCGCTGGACTATATCTCTGACGTCGACTGGAACCGCTCTTCGGTGGTCAAGGACTGGTACGCCAAGATCAAGTCGCGTCCGGCGTTCCGCTCAATCCTGGCCGACCAGGTGCCGGGGTTCCGCCCGCCGCCGCATTACACCGACCTGGATTTCTGACCCCGGGCCGGGCCGGGGGCTGTCTGCCCCCTCGCGGCCCCAAGGGCCGCTCACCCCCGAGGATATTGTGAGCCAGAAAAACACATCCCCCCTGAAACAGCGCCTGGTCGCGCAAGCCCTGGAGGAGGGGTTTGTCGCCGCGCGCATCTGCCGGCCCTGGGACGTGCCCGAGGTGCCGGGGCGGCTCTCGGCCTTTGTCGCGGCGGGCTATCACGGGCAGATGGGCTGGATGGAAGAGCGGATGACCTGGCGCGGCGATCCGCACGCGCTCTGGCCCGAGGCGCGCTCGGTCATCATGCTGGCCGAAAGCTATACGCCCGGCCACGACCCGCGCGCGATCCTGGCGCACCCCGGGCGCGGCGCGATTTCGGTCTATGCGCAGAACCGCGATTACCACGACATCGTCAAGAAGCGGCTGAAGCGGCTGGCGCGCTGGCTGATTGCCGAGGCCGGCGGCAAGGTGAAGGTCTTCGTCGATACCGCGCCGGTGCCGGAGAAGCCGCTGGCGCAGGCCGCCGGGCTGGGCTGGCAGGGCAAGCATACCAACCTGGTCAGCCGGGAGTTCGGCAATTGGGCCTTTTTAGGGTCTGTTTTCACCACGCTGGAGCTGCCCGCCGATAGGCCCGAGCGGGACCATTGCGGGTCTTGTCGCGCCTGCCTGGACGTCTGCCCGACGGAGGCCTTTCCGGCGCCCTACCGGCTGGACGCGCGGCGCTGCATTTCCTACCTGACGATCGAGCACAAGGGGCCGGTGGAGGAGGCGTTGCGCGAAAAGCTGGGCAACCGCATCTATGGCTGCGACGATTGCCTGGCGGCCTGTCCCTGGAACAAGTTCGCGGTGGCGGCCAGCGATATGCGCTATGCCGCGCGCGAGGCGTTTGCGGCGCCGAAGCTGGCCGATCTGGCGCGGCTGGACGATGCCGGGTTCCGGGCGCTGTTCTCCGGCTCTCCGATCAAGCGGATCGGGCGCGATCGCTTCGTGCGCAATGTGCTCTACGCGATCGGAAATTCCGGCGATCTGTCGCTCTGCGCGGTGGCGCAGGCCCTGACCGGCGATCCCGACCCGGCGGTGGCGGATGCCGCGCGTTGGGCGGTCGGGCGTCTGCAGGGATGACGCAAACGGGCGCGACGCGGCGCGATTGAGCCGTCACAGAACGGCAGGAACAGGGCAGGGGGCAGCAGGCATGGCGTTGGCATTGGGCGTGGACACGGGCGGAACCTATACCGACGCGGTGCTGATCCGCGACGAGGCCGAGGTGCTGGCCAGCGCCAAGGCGCTGACCACGCGGCACGACCTGGCAATCGGCGTGGGCGAAGCGGTGCGCGCGGTGCTGGAGCGGGCCGGCGTCGCGGCGGGCGAGGTCGGGCTGGCGGCGCTGTCGACCACGCTGGCCACCAATGCGCTGGTCGAGGGGCAGGGCGGGCGCGTGGCGCTGATCCACATCGGGTTCCGCCCCGGCGACCCGGAGCGGCCCGAGCTGCGCGAGGCGCTGGCGGGTGATCCGGTGCTGGAGCTGACGGGCGGGCACAGCCATGCGGGAACCGAGGCGGCGCCGCTCGATATCGCGGCGCTAAATGCTTTTTTAGAGACTAATATGGGTATCTCCGGCTATGCCGTGGCGGCGCAGTTCGCCACCCGCAACCCGGCGCATGAGCTTGAGGCGGCGCGGATCATCGCGGAACGGACGGGGCGCCCGGTGACCTGTTCGCACCAGCTCTCGGCGCGGCTGAACGGGCCGAAACGGGCGGTGACGGCGGTGCTGAACGCGCGGCTGATCGGTATGATCGACCGGCTGATCGGGCGTGCCGGCGATGTGCTGGCCGAGATCGGAGTGACCGCGCCCTTGATGGTGGTGCGCGGCGATGGCGCGTTGATGAGCGCGGACCAGGCCCGGGCGCGGCCGATCGAAACCATCCTGAGCGGCCCGGCGGCCTCGATCGTCGGCGCGCGCTGGCTGACCGGGGCCGAGGAGGCGCTGGTCTCCGACATCGGCGGCACCACCACGGACGTGGCCCTGATCCGCGGCGGACGGCCCGCGATCGACCCGCAGGGCGCGCAGGTGGGCGGTCATCGCACCATGGTCGAGGCGGTGGCGATGCGCACCACCGGCTTGGGCGGCGACAGCGAGGTGCAGGTGCGCGCCGAGGGGCTGTCGGGGGGCGTCACCCTGGGACCGCGGCGGGTGCTGCCGGTGTCGCTGATCGGTACGGAGGCGGGGGCGGTGGTGCTGGAGGCGCTGGAGGCACAGCTGCGCCGTCCGGTGCCGGGTGAGCATGACGCGCGGTTCCTGCGCGCGGTTCCGGGTCTCTCGCCCGGCGGGCTGGCCCCGCGCGAGGCGGCGTTGTTGGAGCGGTTGGGCGGCGCTGTGCTGCCGCTTTCCGACGTGCTGCGCACGCGGCTCGATCAGGGGGCCTTGGCCCGGCTGGTGGCGCGCGGGTTGGCCCAGGTCGCCGGCGTGACGCCTTCGGACGCCAGCCACGTGCTGGGCCGGTTGGACAGCTGGAACGTGGATGCGGCGCGCATGGCGCTGGAGCTGATGGCGCGCAAGCGGGTCGGCAGCGGTGCGCGACTGGCCGCGGATGCCGACAGCCTGGCCCGGATGATCGTGGATCAGCTGACCGAACAGACCGCTTTGGCCTTGTTAGAGACTGTTTTTGCCGAGGAAGAGGCAAGTTTCGGCCTGCCGCCGGAGCAATTGGCGCGGCATGTGCTGCTGCAGCGGGCGCTGGCCGGGCATCGCGGGCTGATCGCGCTGGATGCGGCGCTGAACCTGGATGTGATCGGTTTGGGCGCCTCGGCCCCCAGCTATTACCCGGCGGTGGGCGACCGGCTGCGCTGCCGGATGGTGTTGCCGGAACACGCGGGCGTGGCCAATGCCATCGGCGCGGTGGTGGGGCGGGTGACGGTGCGGCGCAGCGGCACGGTGACCGCCCCGGCCGAGGGCAGGTTCCGCGCCCACCTGGCCGAGGGGCCGATGGATTTTCCCGACCCAGAGGCCGCTTTGGCCCATTTAGAGACTGTTTTGCGGCAAGAGGCCGAGGGCGCCGCCCGCGCCGCCGGTGCCGGGGACATCCATGTTACCGCCCGCCGCGACATCCGCACCGCCCAGGTCGAGGCGCGCGCGGTCTTCGTCGAGGCGTCCCTGACCGTCGAGGCCAGCGGCCGCCCCCGCGTGGCGCAGGATTAGACCCTAAACTGGGAAAAATCGCCCCCTATTCCGCTGCCTGGCCGCGTTTTGGCAGCACCCAGTCGGGGCGCGGGAAATGGCAGGTATAGCCGCCCGGATGTTTCACCAGGTAATCCTGGTGGCCCTCTTCGGCCTCCCAGAAATCGCCGACCGGTTCGACCTCGGTCACTACTTTACCAGGCCAGATGCCGGAGGCCTCGACATCCGCGATGGTGTCCAGCGCGCAGGCCTTCTGCGCCGCGTCGACGTAGTAGATCGCCGAGCGATAGCTGAGCCCGATGTCGTTGCCCTGCCGGTTCACCGTGGTCGGGTCGTGGATCTGGAAGAAGAATTCCAGCAGCTCGCGGTAGGAGATCACCGCCGGGTCGAAGATGATCTCGATCCCCTCGGCATGGGTGCCGTGGTTGAGATAGGTGGCGTTGGGCACGTCGCCGCCGGTATAGCCGACGCGGGTGCCCAGCACGCCGGGTTTCTTGCGGATCAGGTCCTGCATGCCCCAGAAACAGCCGCCCGCCAGAACGGCGCGTTCGGTGGTGCTCATCTCTCAGCCCTCCACTTGGTCCAGGTAATCGCCATAGCCCTCGGCCTCCATGTCGTCGCGATGGATGAACCGCAGCGAGGCGGAATTGATGCAGTATCGCAGGCCGCCGCGGTCGCGCGGCCCGTCGGGAAACACATGGCCCAGGTGGCTGTCGCCGTGCGCCGAGCGCACCTCGGTACGGATCATACCCAGCGAGCGGTCCTCCAGTTCGGTCACGTTGGCCGGTTCGATCGGCTTGGTGAAACTGGGCCAGCCGCAGCCCGACTCATATTTGTCCGACGAGGCGAACAGCGGCTCGCCCGAGACGATGTCGACATAGATCCCCGGTTCGGTGTTGTGCAGCAGCCTGCCGGTGCCGGGCCGTTCGGTGCCGCTTTCCTGGGTGACGTAGAACTCCTCGGGCGACAGCGTCGCGATGACGTCGGGGTCCTTGCGGTATCGGGTCATGGTCGGCCTCCTGCGCGGGTCTGAGGCAGAAAATGGGGCGAAACCGGAGGAAAGCAAAGGTCTATTTCAGCATCTCGCGCAACCGTGCAAAGGTCTCATCCCTTGGCCGGGACCGGCACCGGGGCGGGCTGGCGCGCCAGCTGCACCGCCAGGATCCCGGCGGTGACGATCAGCACGCCGACGATATCGAGCGGACCCAGTTTCTCGCCCAGCAGCACGGCGGCGATGGCCACCCCGAAGACCGGATTGAGAAAATGGAAGGTCGCCGCCCGCGTCGCCCCGATCCGGTGCAGCAGCACCACCCAGACATAGGTTGCCGCCAGCCCCGGCACCAAGGTGGTATAGGCAAAGGCCGCCACCAGCCGCAGGCTCAGCGTGGCGTGAATGGTCTCGGTCAGCGGCGCCGCGACGAACAGGATGGCCGAACCCACCAGCATCTGCAGCCCCACAACCATCATGAAATTCCCGCCCGAGGTCGCCCCGCGCACCGCCAGCGTGGCAAAGGCCAGCGCCAGCGCGCCGATGCCGCAGAGCATCACGCCGAACAGGTCGACGCCGGCGCTGATCCGCGTGCCCATGATCAGGCCGACGCCGGCAAACCCCGCGACCAGCCCCAGCACCCCCAGCGGGCGCAGGCGCTCACCCAAGAGCAGCCAGCTGGCCAGCGCCACCAAGAGCGGCATGGAGGAGGCGATGATCGCCGCCAGCCCGGCCTCGACCGTCTGCATGGCGACGAAGTTCAGCCCGAGATAAAGCGCGTTCTGGCAGATGCCGAACAGGATGGTCGCGTACCATTGACCGCGCGTCAGCCGCCAGCTCTGGCCCAGCGCGCGGGCGATCATCACCCCCAAGAGCCCCGAGATCAGGAAGCGCAGCGCCAGCGAAAACAGCGGCGAGGCCTCGGCGACGATGATCCGGGCCGAGGTGAAGGCCGAGGACCACATGAAGGCGAACGCCAGCCCCATGACGATTGCGCGGATGTCCATCTTGCCGTCCCCTGCCGTTCCTGCCGGGGAAATGGCTAGACGGGGCGGGGAGGGAAGACAAGGGGGCGGGGTCAGAACCGAGGTCGGTTCGACACGTCCCCATGTCCGGAATCAAGGCGCGTCGCGCCGCCGGGCAACCCCCGACCGCCCAGACGGGCGGGCGCTTTTGCGACGGTTGCGCGCGGAAGCCACGCCCGATGTGGTGGCAGCGATAAAGTGACGGCCTGGCAGATTCGCCGCGCCCACCCACGGTCGGGCGCGGCGCTGTGTTTCGCTATGGGCGCCCGCCTACGCCTCTGCCTTGCGCAGCACCAGGAAGGTCATCATCCGCAGCGGCGGCAGCGATTTCTGCTGCACCACGCTCAGCGAGGGTTCGCCCAGAACCGTTTCGATGGCGAAATCCGAATGCCATCCCAGCACGTTGGCAAAGGGCGCCGAGACCCGCTCCAGCGCCGCGAGCGGCCCCCTGGTGCGCTTGAAATGGTTGGTGATCACCACCTTGCCGCCGGGTTTGCAGACCCGGGCGATTTCCGCCATCACCCGTTCCGGCTCGGGCACAACCGACAGCACGTGCATCGCGGCGACGGTGTCGAAACTGTTGTCGGGAAACTCCAGCGCGCGGGCATCCATCTGGCGCAGGCGGATGGTCTGGCGCAGGCCCATCTCCTGCACCTTGTTGCGGGCCTTGTCCAACATCTCTTCACAATAATCGATGCCGGTCACGTCCAGCCCGGCCCGATAGTACGGCAGCGCCAGCCCGGTGCCGACCCCGACCTCCAGGACGCTGCCCGCGCGGGTGTTGATGTATTCGACCGCGCGGCGCCGGCCGTCATTGGTGATCGCGCCGAATGTCTTGTCATAGACCGGCGCCCAGCGGGCGTAAGAGTTTTGAACGGCTTTGATATCCAACGGGTCACCCTTTGCGGTTGTGAGGGGGTCTTTTGACGATCAGCGCCCACAGGATCGTTCCGACATAGGCCAGGCACAGAACGATCAGCGTGGTCCAGGCATAGGTGACCACGCCGGCGGCGACGAAGGCGAAGGCAAGCAGAAAGAATTTGACGTTCTCGCGCGAAATCTTGGTCGCCTTGAACGACCAGGTGGGAATGCGGCTGATCAGCAGCAGCCCGATCGCCACCATGTACAGGCACAGCAGAATGCCGGGCAGCCGCGGCGCCTCGGGAAAGGCGAAGGACACGATCATCGGCATCAGCACCAGCAGCGCACCGGCGGGCGAGGGGACGCCGGTGAAATAGGCGGTCTCGCTTTCCCGATCCTCGGATTTGGCCGAAACGTTGAACCGCGCCAGCCGCATCACGCAGCACACCGCATAGACCAGCACCGCCAGCCAGGCGGCGTTGCGCATGTCCTGCAGGGCCCAGAGATACAGCAGCAGCGGCGGAACCACGCCGAAATTCAGGAAATCGGCCAGTGAATCCAGCTCGGCGCCCATCTTGCTGTCGCTGCGCAGCAGCCGGGCAACCCGCCCGTCAAGCCCGTCCAGCACCCCGGCCACCAGGATCAGCCGCACCGCCAGCGAATAATCGCCATGCACGCCGAAACGGATCGCCGAAAGCCCCGCGCAGATCGCCGCCACCGTCAGCATGTTCGGCAACAGGTGGATCAGCGAAAACTCGGACCGGGTCTTTTCGGGTGCATCTGCCATGACTGCGATCTTCTACACCCGCTCGTTCATATGCAAATCGGCCAGCACGGTTTCGCCGGCGATCATGGTCTGGCCGACCTGTACCTGCGGCTCCACCCCGTCGGGCAGATAGACATCCAGCCGCGACCCGAAGCGGATCAGGCCGAACCGCTCCCCGGTCTGCATTGTCGCCCCGATCTCGGTGAAACAGACGATGCGGCGGGCCACCAGCCCGGCGATCTGCACCACCGCGATCGACCGGCCATCGGCCATCCGGATCGCCAGGCTGTTGCGTTCGTTGTCGACGCTGGCCTTGTCCAGCGAGGCGTTGAAGAACTTGCCCGGGCGATAGGCGATGGCTGTGATCTCGCCCGAAATAGGCAGACGATTCACATGGCAGTTGAACACGCTCATGAACACGCTGACCCGGGTCAGCGGCTGATCGGTCAGGCCCAGCTCGGCGGGCGGTACCGCGGGTTCGATCAGCGACACGATGCCGTCCGCCGGACTGATGATCAGGCCCTCGCGGTCCGGCGTCACCCGTTCGGGATCGCGAAAGAAGTAATAGCACCAGACCGTCAGGCCGACACCGATCCAGCCGAGGAAATCGGAGACCAGGAACAGGCCCACGGTAACGGCGGCGAAGATGGCGACAAACCGGACCCCTTCACGATGCATCGGTTTGATGAACGTGCCAAGCATCTGCATTTTCAGGTTTCCCTTGGGCAAATTGTGCCACACTCATAAGGCGACAGTGCGCTCTTGCAAAGGGGGTGTGTGGGCTGCGGCGCCGGAGGGGCGATCTGTCGCCCAGACCGCGATCCGGGGCCGCGCGCCCCGGGGGTTTCCGGCGCTCCCGTCCCCGGGCCGGGATCACGGCCCGGGCGGCCGGCCAGGTTTCGCCACGGGCCCGGCACGGAAGGGGGAGCGCCGCGCCCCTAATGCACCATGATGCCTGTGCGCTTGGCCTTGTTCTCGGGCTCGACGTGGATGGTGATCACGCTGCCGGGCAGCAGGTCTTCCAGTGCCGCCTCGACCCGGTCGCAGACCTCGTGCGCCTCGTTCACCGTCGAGTCGCCCGGCACCACCAGGTGGAATTCCACGAAGGTGGCGCTGCCGGCGTGGCGGGTGCGCAGGTCATGCGCCTGGTTGGCTCCGGTGGCCTCCTGCGCGATCACCTGGCGGATCTCCTCCAGCACCTCCTCGGGCAGGGCCTCGTCCATCAGGCCGGCCACCGAATGGCGCATCACCTCCCAGCCGGCCCAGAGGATGTTGATCGCCACCAGAACCGCCAGCAGCGGGTCGAGCCAGGGCAGCCCGGTCGCCACCGCCAGCAGCACGCCGACCGCCACCCCCACGGAGGAGATGACATCGGTGCGCAGATGTTTGCCGTCGGCCAGCAGCGCGGGCGAGCGCAATTTGCGCCCCTGGGTGATCAGCACCCAGCACCAGACCCCGTTCAGCACGCTGGCCGCCGAGTTGACCAGAAGCCCCGCGATCGGCGCGGTGATCACCCGCGGTTGCAGAAACGCGGTCCAGGCCTCGTGCAGGATGGCGAGCGCGGCAACCACGATCATCACCCCCTCCAGCACCGCCGAGAACAGTTCGGCCTTGTGGTGCCCATAGGGGTGGTTGGCGTCCGCCGGGCGGTTGGCGTAATGCACCGCCGCCAGCGCCGCCAGCGCGGTGGCCACGTTGACGATGCTTTCCAGCGCATCCGACAGCAGCGCGACCGATCCGGTCATCCGCCAGGCCAGCAGCTTGATCGCCAGCACGGCACCGCCGACCAGCAGGCTTCCGATGGCGATTTGTGTGCTGCGGTTCATGGGCAGGGCTCCTTTGCGGCGGACCCGCCGTTTAGGCGAGGCGCGGGCGCGGCGCAACCGCCCCAAAACGGAACAGGGCCGCCCGATCCGGCGGCCCTGTCCATATCGTCGCTCAGATCAGGCCGATCAGGCGTTGACGCTGTCCTTCAGCGCCTTGGCGATGGTCATCTTGACCACCTTGTCGGCCTCTTTCTTGAATTGCTCGCCGGTGGCGGGGTTGCGCACCATGCGCTCGGGGCGCTCGCGGCAGTAGATCTTGCCGACGCCCGGCAGGGTCACGGCGCCGCCGGCCGAAACTTCGCGGGTGATCAGGCCGGTGATCGCGTCCAGCGCGGCGCCAGCGGCTTTCTTGTCGGTGCCCATTTCCTCTGCCAGCGCAGCCACCAGCTGGGTTTTGGTCATCGGTTTTGCCATTTCTTGGTCTCCTTCGTCCGCCCGATTTTGGGCCTCATCGCGTAACTTTAGCGCTATCTTGTAGTCAAACACAACGCATAGTGGCGTAGTTCAACCCCAATTGTCGTGTTTTTTTCCGATTTTCGCCCTTATAGGAAAGGGGTTTCGTCAAATGAACGCAATTTCCGGCTGTGCAGACGCTCCAGCGGCATGGTCCGCAACCGCTCCATCGCCCGGATTCCGATGCTCAAATGGCGCGAAACCTGCGTCTTGTAGAAGTCCGACGCCATGCCCGGCAGCTTCAGCTCGCCATGCAGCGGCTTGTCCGACACGCACAAGAGCGTGCCATAAGGCACCCGGAACCGATAGCCGTTGGCGGCGATCGTCCCGCTCTCCATGTCCAGCCCGATCGCCCGGCTCTGGCTCAGCCGCTGCACCGGGCCGGACTGGTCGCGCAGCTCCCAGTTGCGGTTGTCCAGCGTCGCCACCGTGCCGGTGCGCATCACCCGCTTGAGGTCATAGCCCTCCAGCTCGGTCAGTTCCGCCACCGCCTCCTGCAGCGCCACCTGGATCTCCGCCAGTGCCGGGATCGGCACCCAGACCGGCAGATCGTCGTCCAGCACCTTGTCCTCGCGCAGATAGGCATGGGCCAGCACGAAATCGCCCAGCGCCTGGCTGTTCCTCAGGCCCGCGCAATGGCCGACCATGATCCACGCATGCGGCCGCAGTACAGCGATATGGTCGGTCGCCGTTTTCGCGTTCGACGGGCCGACGCCGATATTGACCAGGGTGATGCCGCCGCCGTCCGGGCGCTTGAGGTGATAGGCCGGCATCTGCGGGATCTTGCCCGCTGCCGGGATCGGCGTGGCGGGATCGGTGATCTCCACATCGCCGGTGGAGACAAAGCTGCTGTATCCGCTCTTGGGATCGGCCAACTGCGCCCGGGCGAAGGCCTCGAACTCGCTCACATAGAACTGGTAGTTGGTAAAGAGCACGTGGTTCTGGAAATGCGCCGGGTCGGTGGCGGTGTAATGCGCCAGCCGGGCCAGCGAATAATCCACCCGCTGCGCGGTAAAGGGGGCCAGGGGCCCCACTCCGTCGGGCGCGGCATAGGTGCCGTTGACGATGTCGTCATTGGTGGTCGACAGGTCCGGCACGTCAAAGACATCGCGCAGTACGAAGTCGGTCGCGCCCTCCTGCGGCACCGCGATGGCGGCGTCATTGGCCACCGCGAAATGCACCGGCATCGGCGTGTTCGACGCCCCGATGGTCACCGGCACCCCGTGATTGTCCAGCAGCAGCCCGATCTGCTGGATCAGGTAATTGCGGAACAGGTCGGGCCGCGTCACGGTGGCGGCATAGGTGCCCGGCGCCGGCACATGGCCGAAGCTCAGCCGCGTGTCCACATGGGCGTGCGTCGTGGTGGTGATGCGGATCTCGGGGTAATAGGCGCGGATGCGCGCCTCGGGCGCGCCGCGGGCCATCACCTCGGCGAACCGGGTGCAGAGGAAATCCACCGCCCCGTCATAGAGCTGCTCCAGCCGGTCCACGGCCGCGACAGGGTCGGTAAAGCGGTCCGGCGCCGGAACATCCGGCGTGTGCAGCTTGATCATGATTGCGGCTCGAACAGCGCGATCTTCTCGAACTTGCGCACATCGACCAGGCCCAGGTCGGAAATCCGCAACTCGGGGATCACCACCAGCGCCAGCAGCGAATGCTGCATATAGGCGTTGTTCAACTCACAGCCGCAGTCCTGCATCGCCCGCATCATCGCGGCGGCTTTCCCGGCCACCTCCTGCGCCGGCGCGTCCGACATCAGCCCGGCGATCGGCAGCTCGACCAGCGCCAGCTCGGCGCCGTCGCGGAATACGGTGACGCCGCCGCCGACCTCCGCCAGCCGGTTCGCCGCCAGCGCCATCTGCGCCCGGTCGGTGCCCACCACGATCATGTGGTGGCTGTCATGCGCCACGGTCGAGGCCATCGCCATCCGGCCCGTGTAGCCGAAGCCCGAGACGAACCCGTTGACCACCCCGCCGGTGGCCCGGTGCCGTTCGACCAGCGCGATCTGGCACACCTCCCCTTCGCCCTCGACCAGACCCTCGCGCACCGGCAGATCGGCCTGCAGCGCCTTGGTCGGCGCCTGGTTCTCGATCACGCCGATCACGTTGGCGCGCACGGTATTGGCGCCCGTCGGCGCGGCGATCTCGAAATCCCGGTCGGTCAGCGCATGGCCCAGGTGCACGGTGCCTCGCGCGCTGTCGGGCCAGTCGTAATGCGGGCAATCGACCAGGCATTCCCCGGCCTCGGCCACCAGCCGCCCGCGCGCGAAGACCTGCTCGATCGGAAGCGTGACCAGGTCCGAGGACAGGATCACGTCGGCCCGCCGCCCCGGTGTCAGCGATCCCAGCTCACGCTCCAGCCCGAAATGCGTCGCGGTGTTCAGCGTCGCCATCTGCAGCGCCACCAGCGGCTCGCAGCCGCAGGCGATGGCGTGGCGCACCACCCGGTTCATATGGCCGTCATGCACCAGCGTGCCGGAATGGCTGTCATCGGTGCACAGGATGAAGTTGCGTGGATCCAGCCCCTTTTCGGTGACCGCGGTGATCTGGCTTTCCACATCGTACCAGGCGCTGCCCAGCCGCATCATGCTGCGCATCCCCTGCCGCACCCGCGCAATGGCGTCTGCCTCACAGGTGCCCTCGTGATCGTCCGCCGGACCGCCGGCGACATAGGCGGCGAAATCGGGCCCCAGGTCAGGCGATGCGTAATGCCCGCCCACCGTCTTGCCCGCCGCCTGCGTCGCCGCGATCTCGGCCAGCATCTTGGGGTCCGCCGCCGCCACGCCGGGGAAATTCATCATCTCGCCCAGGCCCACGATGCCGGGCCAGGTCATCGCCTCGGCCACGTCGTCCGGCGTGATCTCATGCCCGGTGGTCTCCAGCCCCGGCGCAGATGGCGCGCAGGAGGGCATCTCGGTAAAGACATTGATCGGCTGCATCAGCGCCTCGTCGTGCATCATCCGCACGCCCTTCAGCCCCAGCACATTGGCGATCTCATGCGGATCGGTGAAAATGCTGGTGGTGCCATGCGGGATGATCGCGCGGGCGAATTCGGCGGGCGTCAGCATGCCGCTCTCGATATGCATATGCGCGTCGCAGAGCCCGGGCAGCATGTACCGCCCCCTGGCCTCGACCACCTCGGTGTCCGGGCCGATGCAATAAGAGGCGTCCGGCACCACGCAGGCGATCCTCCCCTCGGCGATGGCGATGTCGTGATCGGGCAGGATCTCGCGGCTGTGCACGTTGACCCACTGGCCCTGGCGGATGACCAGATCGGCGGGCGCTCGCCCGGCGGCGACGGCGATCAGGCGGGGCGCGCATTCGGCCCATGTTTTGACGGTGTTCTGCTCCATGACGCACGTTGACACGGGATTTTTCGGCAATCAAGCTGACGGATTGTGAAGGTTTTTCGAAAGGTGCTTCAAATGGATCTTGAAACGGTCCCCGCCGATCGGTTCGGCGCCGCGCTCAGGGGGATCGGCCTGAACCTTCTGGTGCGCGACGTGCGGGCCGAATGCGCCTTTTTAGAGACTGTTTTCGGCCTGAAATCGCATCAGGTCAGCGATGATTTCGCGATTCTCACCTATGGCGATCAGCTGTTTCAGCTGCACGCCGACGCCACCTATCATTCCAACCCGCTGCTGGGGCTGCTGCCCGAAACCCCGCCGCGCGGCGCCGGGATCGAAATCCGGCTCTACGACAGCGATCCGGACGCCGCCTGCGCCCGGGCGGACCCCGCCGGCGGCACCATCCTGCAACCGCCGACCGACAAACCCCACGGTCTGCGCGAGGCCTATATCCTGTGCGAAAACGGCTACGCCTGGGTGCCCAGCCGCCCGATCGCCGCGCCGAACGACTGATCCACGACCCCCCGAAGGAGCCCGACATGACCGTCACCGACCTGCGCCCCAACATGGACCATTGGCCCGAGCGGGTGGATCTCGCCGCCGCCTTCCGCTGGACCGCCCGGCTGAACCTGCACGAGGCGGTGGCCAATCACTTCAGCCTGGCCATCAACGACGACGGCACGCGGTTCCTGATGAACCCCAACCAAATGCATTTCTCGCGCATCCGCGCCAGCGACCTGATCGTGGTCGACGCCAATGATCCCGACACGCTGGAGGGCCCCGACGCCCCCGACCCCACCGCCTGGGGGCTGCACGGCGGCATCCACCGCCATTGCCCGCACGCCCGCTGCGCCATGCATGTGCATTCGATCCACGCCACCGTGCTGGCCAGCCTCGCCGACAGCACCCTGCCGCCGATCGACCAGAACTGCGCCACCTTCTTCAACCGCTACGTGATCGACGACCACTATGGCGGGCTGGCCTTCGAGGACGAGGGCGAACGCTGCGCCGCGCTGCTCACCGACCCCAAGAAGAAGGTGATGATCATGGGCAATCACGGCGTGATGGTGATCGGCGACACGGTGGCCGAGACCTTCAACAGGCTCTATTACTTCGAACGCGCCGCCGAGACCTATATCCGCGCGTTGCAAACCGGCCGCCCGCTGCGCGTTCTGCCCGACGACATCGCCGAAAAGACCGCGCAGGAGCTTGAGGACTACCCCGAACAGGACGTGCGCCACCTGGCCGAACTGAAGGCGATCCTCGACGAGGAAGGCTCGAATTACGCGAGTTAGAGACCGGTCCTGCGGTTGGGGAATGGAATCCATGCCTCCGGCGGGGATATTTGCAGCCAGAAAAAGACGGGGGTGGTGCACTGCCACCCCCGCCGAAAAGCCGTTTCCGGTCTTTTCCTGGCGCGGTCATCGGCGTCCCCGCCTGTACCGCGGGAAAAGCCTGTCTGGATCGCAGTAAACGCCAGGTTAATGGCGTCGGCTGCGAGTTCTTTTTCTGGCCCTAAATATCCCCGCCGGAGGCATCGCGCGCAGCGCGATTTTCCCCGCTCAGGCCTTCTCGAACAGCGCGATCAGCGCGGTGTCGTCCCTGTGCGGACCCGCCGCCTCGTCGCCATAGATCCGCACCTCGGGCAGGCGCAGCTCGCGGATCGGCCCTTCGGCCAGCGCCTCCAGCTTGGCGGCAAAGCCGGCCGCCTGGTAATGCGCGGCGTTGATCGAGATCGCGAAGAGCGCGCCGGGCCGGGCCACGGGCAGCAGCGCGTCCAGCGCCTCCGGGCCCACGTGGCCGGTGGTGAAGGTGCCCGAGGAGACCACCCCGGCATAGCTCGCCGGGGCCAGCGGCAGCCCCTTGGTCAGGTCGGCCTCGACCGTGCGGCGATAGAGCCCCTTTTGCGCCGCGACCGCGAGCATCTCGCGGCTGATGTCGGCGGCGTCCAGCGGCCCGATGCCCAGGTCGGCCAGCACCTCGCTGCACAGGCCGGTGCCCGCGCCCACGTCCAGAACCGGCCCCTGTCCGCCGGCCCCGGCAAAGGCGCGGGCGGTGTGGATATGCAGGCGGTAATCCTGTTCGGCGGCGAACCCGCTGTCGTAATCCTCGGCCCAGTCGGCATAGAGGCGCACGGAATCCTGCGGTGTTTTCAATGAATAGGCGGCGTCGAGGTCGGGGGTTTTTTCTTGCATGCCCCCAGCAAGGCATCGCGCAGGCCGAAATTCAACCCCCCGGCCGGGCTTGCAAGGGGCCCGCCGCCCGCGCATCTAAGGGGAATGACCAAGACGCTTCTCTGCATCGGCTGCGGCTATACCGCCCGGGCGCTGGCCCGCCGCCTGCGGCCCGAGGGCTGGCGCATCCTGGGCACCACGCGGACGCCGGAGAAGGCCGCGGCGCTGGCCGAGGCCGGGATCGCGCCGCTGATCTGGTCCGGCGACGGCCCGCTGCCGCAGCTCGCGGAGGCCAGCCACCTGCTGATCTCCGCCGCGCCCGGGCCCGGGGGCGATCCGGTGCTGGCCGCGCTGGGCGCCGACATCGCCCGCATCGCGCCGCGGCTGGCCTGGGTGGGGTATCTCTCCACCACCGGGGTCTATGGCGACCACCAGGGCGGCTGGGTGGACGAGGACAGCCCCCTGACGCCGGGCACCGAACGCGGCCGGGCGCGGGTGCGGGCCGAGGCGCAATGGGCCGCCGTGCCCGGTCTGCCGCTGCACATCTTCCGCCTGGCCGGCATCTACGGCCCCGGCCGCGGCCCCTTTGCCAAGGTGCGCGCCGGCACCGCGCGGCGCATCGTCAAGCCCGGCCAGCTGTTCAGCCGCGCCCATGTGGGGGATATCGCCCGGGTGCTGACCGCCTCGATCGCGCGGCCCGATCCCGGCGCCATTTATAATGTCTGCGACGACGACCCGGCCCCGCCCGAGGACGTGATCGCCGAGGCCGCCCGCCTGCTGGGTCTGCCGCCGCCCCCCGAGGAACCCTTCGAGAGCGCCGAGATGACCGCCATGGCGCGCAGCTTCTACGCCGAGAGCAAGCGGGTCCGCAACGACCGCATCAAATCCGAGCTGGGCGTGCACCTGCGCTACCCGACCTACCGCGAGGGGCTGGCGGCGCTGCTGGCGGAGGAGCGGTAAGGCTGAGACGTTATTCGGATGCGTCGGAAGCCTTGATCGCTGTTACCAAAGACTTCGCAACGCTTAGGACGGGGACACCGACCAGCGCCGTAGCTACTTGCCAAGGGGCGCCCAGCCAACTGGCGAGTACTGCTAATGCAAGGGCAACAACAGAAATCGCCGCGCCAAGCCATTGTCCTCTTCTACCAGCTTGGACATTTGCCGGGACGATTTGTCTTTCCAGAGCAATGCGGTGCTCTTGCTCGTTTTCGGCCATCTTGAGAATGCGTTCCGGAGCATCGGGTACGACTTCTGCGTATTTGGCGAAGTCTTCTGGACGAGGTAGTGCCCCCGCCCAGAAACGTTGAGCTTCTAGCTCAACTGTTTCCCGTCGCCCATCTTCATGGATGATTTCAGCGCTTTGCTTTACAGCCTCAGCTTGCTGGGAATCGCTTCCCACTGTGGACAGATTGTTTGAATTTTTGTTCTGCTCGCCTGACATCCGCAATCAGAGCCTCTCTATCAGCACGAATACCTGAGTACAGGTCTTTTTGCATGTCAATGACAGGCGCAGAAAAGGCGTCCACACTTGCTGACATGCCGGCAGATACACCGCTCCAGAATCCGCCAAGTCTCGTCGGGTAGGTAAGTTTCCGCATCGTGTCAGCCTCCGCTTTCAATTTAGAGACGGATTCTCTTTTTTGCAAACTTCGAGTTGTAATTGCAAAGAAACCGTGAAGTGACCGATCTACGCCCGCTTCCCCGCAATCGACGCCACGTCCAGAACCTCCAGCACCTTGGCCTCGATCTGCTCGGCGCTCATTCCGGCCACCGCGTACATATCCTCGGGGCTGGCCTGGTCGATGAAGATATCGGGCAGCACCATGGAGCGGTATTTCAACCCGCTGTCGAACACGCCCTCTTCGGCCAGCAGCTGCGCCACGTGGCTGCCGAAGCCGCCCACGGCGCCCTCTTCGATGGTGATCAGCGCCTCGTGCTCTGCCGCCAGCCGCAGGATCAGATCCCGGTCCAGCGGCTTGGCGAAGCGGGCATCGGCGACGGTGGGGGAAATCCCCCGCGCCGCCAGCGCCTCCGCCGCCTTCTCGACCTCGGCCAGCCGGGTGCCGAACGACAGGATCGCCACCCGCCCGCCTTCGCGGATCATCCGGCCCTTGCCGATCTCCAGCACCTGGCCCCGCTCGGGCAGCTCGACACCGACCCCCTCGCCACGCGGATAGCGAAAGGCGATGGGCCCCGCGTCATGCGCCGCCGCCGTCGCGACCATGTGCTTCAACTCGGCCTCGTCGGCCGCCGCCATCACCACCATTCCCGGCAGGTTGGCGAGAAAGGCGACATCGAAGGCCCCGGCATGGGTCGCCCCGTCCGCCCCCACCAGACCGGCCCGGTCGACGGCAAAGCGCACCGGCAGCCGCTGGATCGCCACGTCATGCACCACCTGATCGTAACCGCGCTGCAAGAACGTCGAATACATCGCGCAAAAGGGTTTCAGCCCGCCCGCCGCCAGCGCCGCGGAAAAGGTCACCCCGTGCTGCTCGGCAATGCCCACATCGAAGCACCGCGACGGGTAGCGTTCGGCAAACAGGTTCAGCCCGGTGCCGTCCGGCATCGCCGCGGTGACCGCCACGATCTTGTCGTCGCGCGCCGCCTCCTCGACCAGCGCCTTGCCGAACACGCTGGTATAGCTCGGCGCATTCGACGGCGCTTTCTTCTGCTCGCCGGTGACCACGTCGAACTTGGCGGTGGCATGGCCGCGGTCGCGGGCCCTCTCGGCGGGGGCATAGCCCTTGCCCTTCTTGGTCAGCGCGTGGATCAGGATCGGACCGGTGGCCCGCGCCTTGACCATCCGCAGGATCGGCAGGATCTGGTGCAGGTCATGGCCGTCGATCGGCCCGATGTAGGAGAACCCGAGCTCCTCGAACAGGGTGCCGCCCATCGCCATGCCCTTGAGCATTTCCTTGGCGCGCTTGGCGCCCTCGCGGAACGGCTCGGGCAGCAGGCTCACCGCCCCCTTGGCCGCCGCCTTCAGCTCCTGGAACGGCTCCTCGGCATAAAGCCGCGACAGGTAGGACGACAGCGCGCCGACCGGCGGCGCGATGCTCATCTCGTTGTCGTTGAGGATAACGATCATCCGCTTTTTCAGGTGGCCGGCGTTGTTCATCGCCTCGAAGGCCATGCCCGCGCTCATCGCGCCGTCGCCGATCACCGCGATGGCATCGCCCAGCCCCTCGGGCACCACGCCGCCCAGGTCGCGCGCCACGGCAAAGCCCAGCGCCGCGCTGATCGAGGTCGAGGAATGCGCCGCTCCGAACGGGTCATAGGGGCTCTCGCTGCGCTTGGTGAAGCCGCTGAGCCCGCCCTTCTGCCGCAGCGTGCGGATGCGGTCGCGCCGCCCGGTCAGGATCTTGTGCGGGTAACACTGGTGGCCGACGTCCCAGATCACCTTGTCGCGCGGTGTGTCGAACACCGCGTGCAAGGCAACGGTCAGTTCCACCACCCCCAGCCCCGCACCCAGGTGCCCGCCGGTCACGCTCACCGCCGAGATGGTCTCGGCGCGCAGTTCCGAGGCCAGCTGGATCAGCTGTCCGTCGCTCAGCCGCTTCAAATCGGCCGGGCTCTCGATCCCGTCCAGCAGCGGTGTGTTCGGTCGGTCTGACATCTGCGCCTCCTTCGGCGGCAGGGGTTAGCTGTCGCGCGAGATAACGAAGCGCGCCGCCTCCCGCAAGGTATCGGCCCGTTGGCCATAGGGGGCCAGCGCCGCTTCGGCCTGCGCCACCAGCTCGGCCGCCCGCGCCCGCGCGCCCTCCAGCCCCAAGAGCGACACGAAGGTCGCCTTGCCGGCCTCGGCATCCTTGCGCAGCCGCTTGCCCGCCTTCTCGGCATCGCCTTCCTCGTCCAAGATGTCGTCGGCGATCTGAAAGGCAAGGCCCAGCGCCCCGGCATATTGGCTCAAAGGCGCGATATCTGCGCCCGCCAGCCGCGCACCCGCACAGGCCGCCCAGTCGATCAGCGCCCCGGTCTTGCCCGCCTGCAGCCGGGTGATCTCCTCCAGCGTCAGCGGCACACGGGCCGTTTCGGCGGCGATATCCAGCGCCTGGCCCAGTACCATGCCCCGCGCGCCGGAGGCGCGGGCCAGGCTCAGCGCCAGATCGGCCCGCACAGCCGGATCGCCGCACTCCTCATGCGCACAAAGCTCAAACGCCAAAGCCTGCAGCGCATCGCCGGCCAGCACCGCGGTGCCCTCGTCCCATGTCACATGCACCGTCGGCCGCCCCCGGCGCAGATCGTCGTCGTCCATGCAAGGAAGGTCGTCATGCACCAGGGAATAGGCGTGCAGCGCCTCGATCGCGCAGGCGGGCCAGATCGCCCGCTCGGGGTCCACCCCATGCAGCCGCGCGCCCTCCAGCACCAGGAACCCGCGCAGACGCTTGCCGCCTTGCGTGGCATAACCCATCGCCTGCACCACCGGCAGCGCGTCGAGCTCGCCCAGAACATGGTCGAAATGCGCCTGGATGCGTGCCGCATCCCCGGCCAGCCGGTCCGCGAACATTTACTGCCCTTCGACCGGTGTCGTGCCCGTCGGGTTGCCCTCGGCATCCAGGGTGATCGCCGCCACCTTCTCCTCGGCGCGCTTCAGCTCGTCCTCGCAGCGTTTCTTCAGCGCCGCGCCGCGCTCGTAAAGCGCGATCGATTCCTCCAGCGCCACCTCGCCGCGCTCCAGCCGGTCGACCACCGACTCCAGCTCTTTCATCGCCTGTTCAAAGCTCATCTCTTGGACGGGGGTGTCACTCATGTCGCGGCCTTTATCAGTTCTTCCACATGCGCCTTGGCCGAAACGGCCAATGCGTTCAGATCATACCCGCCTTCGAGAGTCGATACGACCCGCCCGCCGCAGATCTCATCGGCAAGCTTGCACAGCTCGGCGGTGATCCAGGCGAAATCCGCCACCTCCCACTCCAGCTGCGCCAGCGGATCGTCGCGATGGGCGTCGAACCCGGCCGAGATCACGATCAGCTCGGGCCGGAACGCGCGCAGCCGGTCGAACCCCATGCGCCAGGCCGCCCGCATCTCCGCCCCGCCGCTGCCGGGCGCCAGCGGCAGGTTCAGCACATTGTCAAAGGCGCCGGTCTCATCCGCCCGCCCGGTGCCGGGCCAAAGCGGCATCTGCTGGCTGGTGATCACCAGCGCGCGGCGCTCGTCCCACAACAGCGCCTGCGTACCGTTGCCGTGATGCACGTCGAAATCCACCACCGCGACCCGGGCCAGCCCGTGATGGTCCAGCGCATGTTTCGCCGCCAGCGCGGCGGTCCCGAACAGGCAAAACCCCATCGGCGTGTCATGCTCGGCGTGATGGCCCGGCGGACGGGTGGCGCAAAAGGCATTGCCGACCTCGCCCGACAGCACCATGTCGACGCCCCGCAGCGCGCCGCCGACGGCGCGGAACGCCGCCTCCAGCGATCCGGGTGACATCCAGGTATCGGCATCCAGCTGCACGATCGCCGGCTCGGCCCCCTCCTCGGGCCGCCTGGCGCGCAGCTCCTGCAGGTAGGATTTCGGATGCAGCCGCAGGATATCGTCCTCGGCCGCCAGCGGTGCGGTCACGCGCGTCAGATCCAGCGGCTCCAGCGCATGCAGAACGTGCTCCAGCCGCGCCACCTGCTCGGGGTGGCCTTGCGGGGTTTCATGCCGCAGGCAATCGGCATGGGTGATCAGCGCTGTCGTCATCCCCGCACTCTTCCTCTCACTTGAAATATCCCCGCCGGAGGCATGAAACCGCCGCGCAGCGGCATACGGTCAATCCGGCGCCAGCATATAGCCCGCCCCGCGCACCGTCTGCAAATAGCGCGGCTGTTTCGGGTCCGCCTCGATCTTGCGCCGCAGCCGCGTGATCTGCACATCCACCGCGCGCTCCTGCGCCTGGCCGCGGTCGCGGCCCAGCTCCTCGACCAGCTTGGCGCGGCTCACCGGCTCACCCGGGCAGGCGGAAAAGATCCGCATCAACTGGCTCTCGGTGGCGGTCAGCCGCACCAGCTGGTCACCCTGCCACATCTCGCCGCGTTCGATGTCATAGCGGATCGGACCCAGGTGCAGGATCTTGGGCACCGCCTGCGCCGCCGGGGTGTCGGGCATCCGCCGCAGGATCGCGTTGATCCGCAGCAGCAGCTCCTTCGGCTCGAACGGCTTGGCCAGGTAATCGTCGGCGCCCGCCTCCAGCCCGGCGATGCGGTGCTCGGTCTCGCCCCGCGCGGTCAGCAGCAGGATCGGCGTCGACAGCCCGGCACTGTCGCGCAGCGCCCGCGTCAGGCTGACCCCGTCCTCGCCGGGCATCATCACATCCATCACGATCAGGTCGAATTCCAGCCCCGACAGCACCCGCCGCGCATGCGCGGCATCGCGCGCCGCGGTGACCAGGAACCCGTTGCGCATCAGGAACTTCCGTAACAGGTCGCGGATCCGTTCATCGTCGTCCACGATCAGCAGATGTGCATCCATCGCGCTCATCCGGTGCTGTCCCTCAGCCGTGTATAGGCACGGCGCATATCGGCATCCATCATCGCCTCCAGAACCTTGCGGAACCCCGCCACCGCCTCCGGTCCGGCCTCGCGGTAGGCGGCGCGCATCCGCGCCCGCTGGGCATCCGACAGCTGCGCCTCCAACTCCTTGCCGGCCTCGGTCAGGTAAAGATGCCGTTCGCGCTTGTCCAGGTTGCCGACCCTGCTCTCGACCAGACCGTCGGCGATCAGCGTGCGCAGCACCCGGTTCAGCGACTGCTTGGTCACGCCGAGGATCGCCAGCAGGTTGTTCACCGTGGTGCCCGGCGCCCGGTTGATGAAATGGATCGCCCGGTGGTGCGCCCGGCCATAGGCCAGTTCGGCCAGGATCCGGTCGGGATCGGCGGTAAAGCCGCGATAGGCAAAGAACATCGCCTCGATGCCCTGCCGCAATTGCTCGTCGGTCAGGAACAGCAGGCTCTCGCCGCTGTGCACCTGCGCTGCGCGCCCATCCGTCATGGTTGTCTCCGCCGTTCTTGGTCGCTCCGCCCGAGTTTACGTCAGTCTTATTGACATTCCAAGACCGAACCGATATCGAATCGCAGCTTTGGCGCAATTTTATGTCCGCATCGGACGTACCAAGGCAACAAACGGAAACCACGCAAGCAGATGGAGAGCGTGACATGTCGGGATATGATGACCGCGACGGCAAGATCTGGATGGATGGCAAGCTGATCGATTGGCGCGAGGCGAACGTACATATTCTGACCCATGCCATGCATTACGCCTCTTCGGTATTCGAGGGCGAGCGGTGCTATAACGGCAAGATCTTCAAGGGCGTGGAACACTCCAAGCGCCTGCGCAACTCGGCGCAGCTCCTGGACATGGAGATCCCCTATTCGGTCGAAGAGATCGAGGCGGCGAAATACGCCATGCTCGAGGCCAACGGCTGGTCTGATGCCTATGTGCGCGCGGTGGCCTGGCGCGGCGCGGGCGAAGACATGGGCGTTTCGGCGGCGCGCAACCCGGTCCGCCTGGCCGTCGCCGGCTGGGAATGGGGCGCCTATTACGGCGACGCCAAGATGAAGGGCGCCAAGCTGGATATCTCCAAGTGGAAACGCCCCAGCCCGGAAACCATCCCGGTCAACGCCAAGGCCGCCGGTCTCTACATGATCTGCACCATGTCCAAACACGCCGCCGAGGCCAAGGGCTGCTCGGACGCGCTGTTCATGGATTACCGCGGCTACGTGGCCGAGGCGACCGGCGCCAACATCTTCTTCGTCCGCGACGGCGAGGTGCACACCCCCACCCCCGACTGCTTCCTCAACGGGCTGACCCGCCAGACCGTCATCGAGATGCTGGAGCAGAAGGGCGTCAAGGTGCACGAACGCCATATCGAGCCGGGCGAGCTGGAAGGCTTCGAGCAATGCTGGCTGACCGGCACCGCCGCCGAGGTCACGCCGGTGGGCCAGATCGGCGATTACACCTTCGAGGTCGGCGCGATCACCCGCGACATCGCGGAAAGCTATGAGAAACTGGTGCGGAGCTGATCCGCGCCGCCGGATCTGAGTATTTTTTCAAAGAAGAAGCAGGGGGCGTTGCGGCGCCCCCCTTTTTTCATTCTGGCCGCGCCTGTCGTAGGGGTCCATCCCCCGCCTCTAATCGACAAAGCGGGGCGCGTTAATCCGTTCGGTTCTTCAAAGTCGTCCAGGCTGCGAATGCGCGACGGTCCTTGATGCCGGCGCTTTGAAATCGCTTGATCGCGAGTTCTGCGGCATCGATGTAGGTTTCAACGTCAGTGCGTGTGAAGCGCGACGTCGGGTCGTAGTCGGCTTCGTGGCGCTTCTCCTGTAGCGCTTTGAACTGGCTGGCAAAATCTTCGATGTCCTTTGGGAACTTCGCCAGCATGCTCTTGTTACTGCATTGGTTTTTTGCAAATCCATGCTCAACGGCGCGATAGGCCTGTCGCCAGGCCGGCGCGCTGCGATCCGCGTTCCTTCCTCCGATCAGGCAGTCTGCGCAATTCCAGCATAGCGCATGAAACATGGCGTAATATGCTGTACTTAAGGCCCTTTTTAGGTCTGACTGTCTTGGCCTGCGGGCACCCCCATATCGGGCGAGGCGCCGCGCCGTACGGATGAGATCAAGCGGCCGCACCGTCCAGCTCGTTCGGCTTCATAAAGCTGAACACCGGAAAACGTTCTTCATGCAGCTTCTGGAGCGGTTCTCTGAGATGACGGGCAAGCCCCATGACCTTTTCCGGGTCCAGCCTGCCGCTGTCGGTCTCAAAAACGATTTCGACTCGCAGAATCCTTTCGCCGTCGTGATCGAGATCTTCTTTGACGAAGACATCGACGATATGAGCCGGTTCAAGTTGCTTCTGGACGACATCCCGGACCGCCGTGATGACCTGATCCTTGATCTGCATCCCTTTTCTCCTTCGAGAACAATATAGGACATTAAGGGAATTTTGTGAATCCCCAGTGAATTCTGTCTTGGCGTACGCGCAGGACGTTGCGGTGGGTCTTAGGACTCCTCCCCCACCAGCGCCGCCGAACGCCCCAGCTTCCCCAGCATGT
>NPIG01000503.1_pt1 | contig 30298 bp, 26 predicted proteins | sample 8637441 | NCBI WGS metagenome assembly NPIG01 (sample SAMN07420675, study PRJNA396082) | bioreactor metagenome | isolation source: sample BR6 brine-fed electro-methanogenic bioreactor BR | place: Japan: Kochi | collected 2016-06-14
ACGGCGACGGCTACTTCGCCATCGAAACCGGCGACGGCGAACGCTACACGCGCAACGGCCGTTTCCGTCTCGACGACACCGGGCAGATGGTCACCATGGACGGCGACCCGGTCCTGTCGGATACCGGCGCCCCCTTCTTCTTCAGCCCGCAGGACCGGAACATCGAGATCTCCCGTGACGGTACCGTGGCCACGGAAAACGGGGTTCTGGGCCGGCTGCGGGTGGTCCGTTTCGACAACCCCTATTCCCTGAAGGAAGTTGCAGGCGGCCTCTACACGGCCGAAGAGGAACCGCCCCTCGACGTCGAGGCACCGGACGTCGTCCAGCACATGCTGGAACAGTCGAACGTCGAGCCGATCATCGAGATGACCAAGATGATCGACGTCCATCGCACCTACAAGAGCGTACAGAAGCTGGCCGACACCGAGCACGAGCGGATCAAGAAAATGATCGGCGAGCTCGCCAACCCGAACGCCTAGGCGTCGGGGAAACCGACGGGACAGACGGCTAGCACACGGAAAGGACGGGAACTATGAGAGCTTTGGATATCGCCAGTACCGGAATGGTCGCGCAGCAGCGCAACGTATCGGTCATTTCGAACAATCTGGCCAACATGAACACGACCGCCTACAAGCGCCGGCGGACCGAGTTCCACGATCTTCTCTACCAGAACCTGCGGCGCGTCGGCACCACGTCGTCCGATGCCGGCACGGTGGTTCCGGCGGGCGTTCAGATGGGTCTCGGCGTCAAGCTGGCCGCGGTCTACCGCATCCACGAGCAGGGCAACCTGTCGGCGACGGACAACACCTTCGACCTCGCCATCGAGGGCCCCGGCTACTTCCAGGTGCGGATGCCCAACGGCCAGACCGCCTATACACGCGACGGCACCTTCCAGCTCAATGCCGACGGCGAAATCGTCACCCATGACGGCTATCCGGTTCTGCCGGGGATCACCGTTCCCAACAACGCCATCGACGTGACGATCAACGAGAGCGGCGAGGTCCTGGTCAAGCTGGACGGCCAGACGTCCCTGTCGAACGTCGGCCAGATCCAGCTCGCCACCTTCCAGAACGATGCCGGCCTCGAGGCGATCGGCGACAACCTCTATACCGAAACGCCGTCGTCGGGGAACGCCGTCACCGGCAACCCCGCGGAGACCGACTTCGGCTCCATCCTCCAGGGCTTCCTGGAAACCTCGAACGTCAACGCCGTGGAAGAAATCACCGAACTGATCTCGGCCCAGCGCGCGTTCGAGATGAACGCCAAGGTCGTGACCACCGTTGACGACATCCTGAACACCGTTTCGAGCATGAAGTGAGGAGCGGGACCATGAAACGCAGGTTGATCACATTGGCCTTGCTGGCCCTCACGGGCGCCCTGATGGCGCCGGGCAGCCTCGCAGCGCCCGCCGATCAGGTCGCCCTGCGTCCCTCCGTCGTGGTCGAAGGCCGAATCGTCACCCTTGGCGACCTGTTCACCGGCGCCGGCGAACATGCCGGCACCGCCGTCGCCTATTCACCGGCTCCCGGCAAGCGCGCCGTCTACGATGTCCGCTGGCTGTATCGCGTCGCCCAGGCCTACGGCCTGAACTGGCGCCCGCTGACCATGCAGGACCAGGCGGTCGTCGAGCGGGCCAGCACGATCGTTCCCCGCGAGGAGGTGGAGGCTCAGATTCTCAACGCCCTGCTGCCGCAGGGGATCGACGCCGGCGCGACGGTGGAACTCAGCAACCGTCTGCTGCAGATCTACCTGCCCGAGGGCTCGACCGGCCAGGTCGGCGTCGAGGACATCACCTACAATTCGCGCACCGGCTATTTCTCGGCCGTGATCGCGGCGCCGGCGGACCAGCCGGGCGCACAGCGCTACCGGGTTACCGGGCGCGTCTACAAGGTTCAGGAAGTTCCCGTTCTGGCCCGCCGTGTCCTGCCGGGCGAGATCATCCGGGAAACCGATATCGAGTGGCTGTCCGTGCGGGCCGACCACGTGCGCACCGACACCGTCGTCGAACTCGACGAACTGGTCGGCAAATCGCCGAAGCGCCTGATGCGCACCGGCCGCCCGGTCCGTACCCGCGACATCGGCGAACCGATCCTGGTTCCCAAGCGTGCGCTCGTCACCATCCTGTACCAGCAGCCGCGGATGACTCTGACCGCCAAGGGGCGCGCGCTGGAGGACGGAAGCGAAGGCGACACCGTCCGCATCGCCAATACCCACAGCAACACCGTCATCGAAGGAATTGTCGTGGGCGCGCATATGGTCGCCGTTCGGGCGCCCAGCAACGCGCTCATGAATTAGGAGCAAGCAGTCATGAAACGCGAGAGGATCACTTCAGCCACCCGCATCCTGATCGCCGCCGCCCTTGCGTTCGCGGTCGCCGGGTGCAACACCCTGACCCGCCTCTCCGAGGTCGGCGACGGCCCTGCGCTGAGCCAGATCTCCAATCCGACGGCGTCGCCGAAGTACCAGCCGGTCAGCATGCCCATGCCGGCCCCAATGGCCGCCGACCACAACCCGAACTCGCTGTGGCGCCATGGGGCCAAGGCCTTCTTCAAGGATACCCGCGCCAAGGAAATCGGCGACATCCTGACCGTGAAGCTGGAACTGAACGACAGCGCCAATTTCGACAACAAGACCGAGCGTGACCGCGACGACAACGAGGACACCGACGTCACTAACCTGCTCGGCCTCGAAGGCGAGTTCACCAAGGTCCTGCCGGAAGGACTGAACCCCTCTTCGGTGATCAGCTTCGGCAACGCCCACTCGACCTCGGGTGACGGCAGCATCGCGCGCAGCGAGACGTTGGAACTGACCTTCGCCGCGGTGGTCACCCAGATCCTGCAGAACGGCCACCTGGTGATCATGGGGCGCCAGGAAGTGCGGGTGAACGCCGAGCTTCGCGAACTGATGGTCACCGGTGTCGTCCGGCCCGAGGACATCGACTCCGACAACTCGATCACCCACGAGCGGATCGCCGAGATGCGCGTCGCCTACGGCGGACGCGGAACGCTGAGCGATCTGCAGGCCCCGCGTTGGGGCACCCAGATCTGGGACATCGTCTTCCCCTTCTAGACGACATCCTTCCCATCCCGAAAAGACAAAGGCCGATGCGATGCATCGGCCTTTTCTTTTTGCGAACCCCGCGCCGGTCAGTCGTCGCGGTGCGTTCTTTCCATCCGTTCGTGGCGCTCCTGGGCCTCGATACTGTAGGTCGCGATCGGCCGCGCCTCCAGCCGCGAGATGCTGATCGGCTCCTGGGTCTCCTCGCAGAACCCATAGGTGCCGTTCTCGATGCGCTCGAGGGCGGCATCGATCTTGGAGATCAGCTTGCGGGCACGGTCGCGTGTCCGAAGCTCCAGCGAACGATCGGTCTCGGCCGAGGCGCGATCGGCGATGTCGGGGGCCACCAAGCCGCCCTCCTGCAAATTCTGAAGCGTCTCGCTGGAAGCGTGGAGAAGCTCGTTACGCCAGTTGACGAGCTTGAGACGGAAGTACTCAAGCATGGTCGGATTCATGAATGGTTCGGAGTCGGAAGGTTTGTATTCTGGCGGCAGCGTTACCTTCATAGCATCCGTTACCCTTCCATTAGGAGAAATTCGCGGCGGAATATAGGGGTGACGGCTCGGGCCTGCAAGCCCGGATACGGGCTTAGGCCTCAAACCACTCTGGAAGGCGCGGAAAGAGCGGGAAAAAGGGGTTCAGACTTCGCGGGTGAGCTTGGCGATTTCGACTTTGGCCCGCAATTCGATCTCGTCGAGGATCGCATTCAACCGCGGATCGTCGCTTTTGTTGCGATGCGCCCGCAGGGTATGCGCCAGCTCGGCCAGCTTCTCCTTGGGGATGGCCCCGAGCAGAATGTCGCGGCGCAGCGCCTCGAGCCGGTCGAGGACGGCTTCGCCGTAATCGCGGGCCAGGGCGCGCGAACGCTCCTCGGTGGCGTCGGGAACCTCCTGGACCGACAGGATCGATTCCACCGAACCGACCGGCTGCGAGTCGACGGGTGCCGACGTCGGTGCCGCCGACCCGGATTCACGGAGCTCGTCGGCGAAATCGCTCTCCGTCGCCGCCGAAGTCTTCTTCTTGCGGCTGGTCGAAGAGGTCGCCTTGGTCGGGCCCAGATTGGAAATCTTCATCCCTGCGGGGGTCTCCAATACGCATAACGCCAGGGTCGAGTATACACACGCCCCAGGTTAAGAAGGGGTAAAAAACCGCGCAAGAACATCTGTACGCTCGGTATTGCGTCCGATCCTCCGATCAATACATTAATCATATAGTCGGATATTTATCTTGTCCGTATTGCCCGGAAACAAACGGTTTTGCGTTGCACTCTCATTTAATACCCTATAAAAATTATTGGATTAATGCAGCGACGGGCCGGCGCTGATTGCCGGCCGGCACAACCAATCCACGGATAGAGGACGACACGATATGAGGCACATCCGCAGTTGGGGTACGATCGCCGGCACCTTGGCAGCATTCGCCACCCTCGCCACCGCCGCCGCGGCCGAGGAAGTGAATCTGTATTCCTACCGCCAGCCCTTCCTCATCCAGCCGATGCTGGACGGGTTCACCAAGGAAACGGGCATCAAGGTGAACGTGGTCTACGCCAAGCAGGGCGTGCTGGAGCGCCTGAAGGCTGAGGGCGACAACAGCCCCGCCGATGTGGTCCTGACCGTCGATATCGGCCGTCTCAACGAAATCGCCGAGGCCGGCGTCCTGCAACCGGTCCAATCCGAGGTCCTGAACGCGAACATTCCGGAACAGTACCGCCACCCGGACGGTCTGTGGTTCGGCCTGACGACGCGAGCCCGCGTTTTCTTCGTCAGCAAGGAACGCGTTGCGCCCGGCGAGATCGCCACCTACGAGGCGCTCGCCGATCCGGCATTCGAGGGACGCANNNGCATCTGCGTCCGCTCGGGCAAACACGTCTATAACGTGTCGCTGTTCGGCTCGATCGTCGCGCACAAGGGCGTTGACGCGGCGCGGGATTGGCTGTCGGCGGTCAAGGACAACCTGGCTCGCAAGCCGCAAGGCAACGATCGCGCCCAGGCCAAGGCCATCAAGGAGGGTGTCTGCGACGTGGCGATCGCCAACACCTATTACTACGGCTACATGGCGACCAACGAGAAGAATCCCGAGCAGAAGGAGTGGGCCGAGGCGGTGCGCATCGTATTCCCCAACCAGGACGATCGTGGCACCCATGTCAACATCAGCGGAGCCGGGATCACCAAGAGCGCCAAAAACCGTGACAACGCCGTGCGTCTGCTGGAGTACCTCAGCAACGATGCCGCCCAGCAACTCTACGCCGAGACCAACCTCGAATACCCCGTCAAGCCGGGGGTTCCGCTGCACCCGCTGGTCGCCTCGTGGGGAAGCTTCAAAGCCGACTCCCTGAACCTGGAAGAAGTCGCCCGCAACCGGGCCATCGCCGCAAAACTCGTCGATGAGGTCGGATTCAACCAGTGACGATCCCTATATGAAGGGGCCGGGGTGCGATGGTGACCGCCGCCGCATCCCGGAACATGCACGGAGAAACGCAAACAAGAATACCAAGGGATCGTAACTTGGACCTGACGAGAACTGAGGATCTTCCGGCCGCCGCGCGGTGGTTTCCGGGACGGTGGCGCATCGATGGCTGGACTCTGGGGTCCTTCGGCATCGCCGCCGCCGTCGCCATTCCGCTGGCGACCGTACTGGTCCTGGCCGCGGCATCGAGCGACGGCATCTGGCAGCATCTCCTGTCCACCGTCCTCGGTCACTACGTCGAAACCACCCTGCTTCTGATGCTCGGCGTCGGCCTCGGGACCCTGATCATCGGCACCGGTACCGCCTGGCTGGTCACCATGTGCCGGTTCCCCGGCCGCCGGGTTTTCGAATGGGCGCTGCTCCTGCCGCTCGCCGTTCCCAGTTACGTCATCGCCCACATCTATACCGACCTGCTGGAATATGCCGGACCGGTGCAGTCCCTGTTGCGCGACATGTTCGGCTGGACCAGCGCCCGCGACTACTGGTTCCCCGAGATCCGCTCGCTGGGCGGCGCCGTCGTCATGATGACGCTGGTGCTGTATCCCTACGTCTATCTGCTGGCGCGGGCCGCCTTTCTGGAGCAGTCGGTCTGCGTCCTCGAAGTCAGCCGGACCCTCGGCGCCGGACCGCTGCGCAGCTTCCTACGTGTTGCCCTGCCCCTGGCCCGCCCGGCCATCGTCGCCGGCATCAGCCTTGTGCTGATGGAAACCCTCAACGACTTCGGTACCGTCGACTTCTTTGCCGTGGCGACCTTCACCGCCGGCATCTATGACGTCTGGCTGAATATGAACAGCGTCGCCGGGGCGGCACAGCTGTTCACCGTCCTGCTGGTCTTCGTGCTCGCCCTGTTCGCCCTGGAGCACCTTGCCAGACGCGGCCAGCGTTTCCACCACACGACACCGCGCTACCGCGGCCTGTCGCGGGCCCGGCTCGACCGAAAGGCGGCGACCGCCGCCTTCGCCGCCTGCCTCTTCCCTGTCCTGTTCGGTTTCGTCGTGCCGGCGACGATGCTGGCGCGGTACTCCCTGACCACCTTCGAAACCTCGGCTTCCGCCGCCCTCGGGAGGCTCGCCCTCAACAGCCTGACCCTCTCCGGTTCGGCGGCGTTCCTCGCCGTCGCCATCGGACTGTTCCTGGCCTACGGTCTGCGCCTCAACGGCGGTGCGCCGCTGCGCGCGGCGACACGCTTCGCCAGCATCGGCTATGCCGTTCCCGGCGCCGTCCTGGCGGTCGGCGTCATCATTCCTCTGGGCGCCTTCGACAACGCCGTCAATACGGCCATGGAGTCCGCCTTCGGCATCTCGACCGGACTGCTTCTCAGCGGCACCGTCGGCGCCGTCATGTTCGGCTACCTGGTCCGTTTCCTGGCGCTCTCCTTCGGCACCCTTGAAGCCAGCCTGGGCAAGATCACGCCGAGCATGGACGGGGCCGCCCGCACGCTCGGGCAATCGGCTTTCGCGACCCTGCGTCGTATCCATCTGCCGATGATGCGGGGCAGTCTGCTGACAGCGGCCATTCTGGTGTTCGTCGACTGCATGAAGGAGTTGCCGATGACCATGCTGCTGCGGCCCTTCAACTTCGACACCCTGGCCACCCATGTCCATCAGCTCGCCTCGGACGAACTCATCGAGGAATCGGCACTGGCGGCTCTGGCCATTGTCGCTTCGGGAATCCTGCCGGTCATCCTCCTGAGCCGCAGCATCGCACGGTCGCGGCCGGGTCAGGACCTGCCGAAGGAGGCGCCGTGATGAGTGCCCTGCGCATGGAGGCAATCCGCCATGCCTATGACGGCCATCCGGTGGTCGACGGCGTATCGCTGGACGTCGGTCCCAACGAACTGGTCTGTCTGCTCGGCCCCTCAGGATGCGGCAAGACGACCCTGTTGCGTCTGGCCGCCGGGTTGGAGCACGTACAAAGCGGCCGCATCCTGATCTGCGGCCAGATCGTTGCCGATTCCGCCGGCGCCGTCCATGAAACGCCGGAACGCCGCGGAACCGGTCTGATGTTCCAGGATTACGCCCTGTTCCCGCACATGACGATTGCCGACAATGTCCGCTTCGGCCTTCACAATGGAACGTTAGGCGAGCGCGGGTCCTGGGTCGAGAATGCCATGGAGAGGATCGGGCTCGAGCGCTTCGCAAGGGCCTATCCCCATACCCTGTCCGGCGGGCAGCAGCAGCGCGCCGCCCTGCTTCGGGCCATCGCGCCCGGCCCGCGAATTCTTCTGCTCGACGAGCCCTTCTCCGACCTCGACGTCAATCGCCGCATCCAGGTGCGCGACGCGACCCTCGACCTGATCAAGGAAACGGGAACCGCGACCCTGATGGTGACCCATGATCCCGAGGAGGCGATGTTCATGTCCGACCGGATCCTGGTCATGGAGAACGGCCGCATCGTGCAGTCGGGAACGCCGTTCGAAACCTACTTCAATCCGAACAGCGCCTTCGTCGCGGCCCTGTTCGGTCCGGTCAACCGGCTGGAAGCGACCGTCCGCGGCGGGTGCGCTGAAACACCGCTCGGGAGCTTCGATGCGACGAATCTCGCCGACGGAACCCCGGCCGAGGTGCTGATCCGGGTCGAGGGCTTGAAACTGGACACCACACCGCCGGCGGCCGGACAGTCGCCGAGAGTCCGCTTGATCTCCGCCCGGCTTCTCGGACGCTCGACCCATGTGCGCATCGCCGTCGACATGGGCCGCGGCCGCGAACAGATTTTCCAGGCCCGTGTACCCGGCACCTTCCTGCCGCACGCCGATGCCGCGGTCCACGTCACCGTCGATCCGTCGCAGGCCTTCGTGTTCCCGGCACCGCCCCAACCGGCCGGCCCTGCCGGGTAAAAACTGCAGGGCACCCGGTTTCCCGGTCACCCCTGCCCGGCCTGCCCATCGCCCATGCCCTTCATCCTATTGATTTATAAAAGTTTTCTCCGCACGCCATATTGGCACCGGATTTGCTTATTAGTTTGGAAATCGGAATCCCCTGCGGGGGGTCAGACACGCGGAGTTGCGACTATGGGCGTATATGGAGCCTTTTCGCCGAGCGTCTTCGGGATGCTCAGCCAAAGCCAAGCTCTCAATACCATCGGCATCAATATCGCCAACGTGAGCACCGGTGGCTACCGGGCCCGCGAGACCCGGTTCTCGACCCTGCTCAGCGAGTCCGTGTTCAACGAGTCCGACCTCAACGGCGTGCGCCCCCAGGAGATCCAGCGCATCGACAAGCAGGGCCTGCTGCAGGCCAGCGACAGCCCCTTCGACCTCGGCATCAGCGGCCGCGGCTTCTTCATCCTCTCGGATACTTTCGACCAGTCCGGCCGTACCTTCTACGGCCGCGACGGCTCCTTCCAGATGCGCACCGTCAACGACATCTCGGTGACCGCCGACGACGGCAGCACGATCACCGTGCGCGACGGCTACCTCGCCGACAAGAACGGCTATTTCGTGCTCGGCTGGGAACCTGACGCCAACGGTGAATTCACCGATTCCGGGGGAACGCTGACTCCCTTGCGGATCGACTCCTACGCCTTCTCCGATGTCTTCGAACCGACGACGACAGCCGATCTCGTCGCCAACCTGCCGGCCAACAACGACGCCGGCGAGGCGGAGACCTATGCGGTCACCGTCATCGACAGCAACGGCGACCGGCAGACCGTGACCTTCAACTTCACCAAGAGCTCGACCCTCAACCAGTGGGAGATGAGCGCGACCACGTCCCAGGACGCCGTGTCCCAGGTCGATACCGTCACCCTGGCCGGCACCATCGAGGCCGGCGACGTCTACAGCGTCACGGTCAACGGCAATACCATCACCTACACCTGTACCGGCGCCGAGGCCGATCTCGACGCCGTCCGCGACGGGTTGATCACCAATCTCAACAACAATCCGACGGTTTCGTCCCTGGTGACGGCGGCCGCGGGCACCGCAACCGGCGAACTGACGGTGACCGCCAACGAGGCCGGTTCGGCGATCACCGTTTCGTCCAACGCCACCGACGGCGGCGGCACCGCCGACAACACGGCGACGGCCGCCACCACCACGCCCAACGTCACGACGACCCAGACGACCGCGGCGACGACCCTCCTCTTCGACGGGACCGGCGCCATCGTCTCGCCCACCACCGTCAACATGGCCTTGGGATTCGAAGGTGGCGGGACGGCCACAGTGGCCATCGACGTCAGCGAGATGACCCAGTTCGCGGGCGGCTTTCTGCCGCATTACTTCAACCGCAACGGCTATGCCTCCTCCCACATGGAAAGCTTCGGTTTCGATGCCGACGGCCATGTGATCGGCACCTTCGAGGATTCGACCCAGCGGGTTCTCTACAAGATCCCGATGGCCATCTTCAGCAACCCGAACTCGATGGAAGAGAAAAACGGCAACGTCTATGTCCCGACGCCGGACACCGGCGAAGCCGACGTCGTCGGCGCCGGTTCGCTTGGCGCCGGTGTCTTCATGCCGAGCACGCGCGAGCTTTCCAACGTCGACATCGCCACCGAATTCACGAACATGATGCTGACCCAGCACGCCTACAATTCCTCGGCCACGGTGTTCAAGACCGTCGACGAAATGGTAGAGGTCATCCGCGACCTCAAACGCTAGAACAAACCGGAATCCTTCTGCCCGGCAATAATTTCCCCTGTTTGCCCTTTGCTCCGCCGGAGCCCGGCAAGACCGGCCTCCGGCGGTGTCCTGTTCGGATATCTCGTATTTTTCTCGTTCATTATCAATGCACTAAAGGCACCCCACATCTGGCACGCTTTTCGCAAGGATGGGACAGGCCGGACATCCGGCCGATGCGGAATTTCGGGACACTGGCTTGAGACGGATGCAAACGATGACTGTTATGGAACATGCAATGGCCGCCGCGTTCCCAGTCCGTCACTGGACCAGGGCCTGCGCAGCACTGATCATCGGCGCGATCGTCCTGATGGCCGCCACCGCGGCCCACGGCGCGTCGCGCATCAAGGATGTCGTGACCTTCGAGGGCATCCGCGACAACGTGCTGGTCGGCTATGGGCTGGTGGTCGGGCTGAACGGGACCGGCGACAACCTTTCCGACGGCCATTTCACCAAGCAGAGCCTGCTGGCCATGCTCAACCGCCTCGGCGTCAAGCCGACCGAGGACGGTCTTGATTCGGACAACGTGGCGGCGGTGATGGTGACCGCCAACCTGCCCGGCTTCGCCCGTCAGGGTACCCGCATCGACGTCACCGTCAGCGCCCTCGGCGATGCCGAAAGCCTTCTTGGCGGCACCCTGGTGGTGACGCCGCTGCTCGGCGCCGACGGCGAGGTCTATGCCGTCGCCCAGGGCCAACTCGCGGTCGGCGGCTTCTCGGCCACCGGCGCCGCCGAAACGGTGACCAAGGGCGTGCCGACCAGCGGCCGCATCGCCAACGGCGCCATCGTCGAACGTGAAGTCGGTTTCGAAATGGGGTCCATGGACACCGTCAAGCTGAACCTTCGCAACCCCGACCTGACGACGGCCCGCCGGATCGCCCAGGCCATCAACGCTTTCCTCGGCACCGCCGCTGCGGCCTCCTCGGATCCGTCGACGGTCCGGGTCAAGGTGCCGGCGAACTACCGCGACCAGGTCGTCGAGCTGCTGACCGACATCGAACAGCTTCGGGTCGAACCGGACCAGTTGGCCCGGGTGGTGATCGACGAACAGTCCGGCATCATCGTGATGGGTGAGAACGTCCGCATCAGCACGGTCGCCATCGCCCAGGGCAACCTGACCATCCGTATCACCGAAACGCCGCAGGTCTCGCAGCCCGGGCCGTTCGCCGAAGTCGGCGAAACCGTCACCGTTCCCCGCACCGACATCCAGGTCGAGGAAGGCCAGGAGCGCCAGCTGACGGTCCTCGAACCCGGCGTGTCGCTGCAGGAACTCGTCAACGGCCTGAACGCCCTCGGCATCGGTCCCCGCGACATGATCACCATCCTCCAGGCGGTCAAGACGTCGGGCGCACTGCAGGCCGAGATCGAGGTGATGTGATGACCGACACCTCCCTCGCCCTTCAGGCCCAGAACGCCCTTGCCGCCGGCCAGACGGCCCCGCGCCTCGGCGCCGGCATGGATATGACCCGCGCCCGCCAGGCGGCGGAGGATTTCGAGGCCTTTTTCCTGAGCCAGATGCTGCAGCCGATGTTTTCGGAACTCGACGCCGAGGAGCCCTTCGGCGGCGGTCAGGCCGAAAAGATGTGGCGTTCGCTTCAGGTCGACGAGATGGGTAAGGCCTTCGCCAAGGGTGGCGGGGTCGGAATCGCCGACATGGTGTTCCGCGAAATGATCAAGATGCAGGAGGTCCAATGAGCATGGATGTTGCCAAGCGGATTGGCGATCTGATCGTATTGAGCCAGCGCCTGGCCGACCTTCTGGCCAAGGAGAACCGCGCCTTGCGGGAGAACCGGCCCGAAGAGGTCCGCCTGATGCTCGAACAGAAGGACGAACTGAGCCGGGCCTACGAGAGCCGGGTTGTCGGCCTCAGAGAACACGGCGACGGTGAATCCATCGCCGCGGTCGACCCCGCGTCCCGCGAACAGTTGCGCGAACTCGGAAAGCTGATCCAGGAATTGAGCGCCGATAACGCCCGGCTGCTGCAGGTCGCCATGGAAGTGAACCGGCGCGTTCTGCACGGCGTGGCCGAGGCGCTGCGTTCCGGTCAGCCGGGGCCCGGCACCTATTCCAAGACCGGCGACCTGGGTCATGCCCAACGACGCAAGGGCGCACAGGCCGGCCCCCTCTCGCTCGACCAGTCCTTGTAAGCGCAACCGGGAGACTCGATCATGGCCGGGACCATCACGCTGGCATTGCGCACCGCACAGAGCGGTCTGCTGGTCAATCAGCAGGCCCTCGATGCCATCGCCAACAACATCGCCAACGTCAACTCGCCCGGCTATTCCCGCAAGGTCGTCAATGTCCAGCAGCGTGTCGTCGGCGGCACCGGTGCCGGCGTCGAACTGTCGGAAATCACGCGCGTCGTCGACGAAGGACTGGTCAAGAGCTATCGCCTGGAATACGCGACGACCTCCGAACTCTCGGTCCAGGGCGACTACTACGACCGCCTGCAGGACCTGTTCGGGACCCCCGACAGTAACACCTCCATCAGCCACGCCCTGGCCGATTTCCTGAGCGCCATCGAAAGCGTCGCGGTTTCGCCCGACAAAACGCTCGAACACAGCGAAATGGTCCGGCGGGGTGAAGATGTCGCCCTCAAGCTGCAGGCCATGAGCGCGACGATCCAGGACCTGCGGCAGCAGGCCGACGCCGAAATCGAGATAACCGTCGATCGCATCAACGAGCTGACCAGCCGGATTGCCGACCTCAACGACAAGATCATCCGCAACAAGACGGTCACCGCCGACGTCAGCGACCTTCGCGACCAGCGCGACCAGGCCCTCGACGAACTCTCCGGCCTGATCGACGTCCGCTACTTCTATCGCGGCGACGGCGACGTCGTGGTGTTCACCTCGGCCGGCCGCACCCTGGTCGACAACGTGGCCTTCGAACTCAGCCACAACGCCGCCAGTTCGGTCACCCCGACGGTCACCCATTCCGAGGGCGACCTCGACGGCATCTATGTCGGAACGCGTATTGCCGGCAACGACATCACCGACGAGCTGCGCGGCGGTGAGCTGAAAGGCCTGGTCGACCTCCGCGACCAGATCCTGACCGACCTGCAGAGCCAGCTCGACGAAATGGCCGCGACCGTGCGCGATGTCGTCAACCAGGTGCACAACCGGGGCATTCCTTTCCCCGGCCTGCAGTCCATGTCCGGCACCCGGCGCTTCATCGACACCTCGGATGCGTCCAACACCGCCAACCAGACCATCACCATCGATCCGACCAATGGCGTCGACGACGTCACCATCGCGCTGTTCGACGGCAGCGGCGACCAGCAGGCCTCCACCACCCTGCGGACCATCATGGGCGGCGGCGGCCCCTTCACGGTAACTCAGATGTCCACCAACCTGGAGACCTGGCTGCAGGCCAACGGCGCGGCGTCGGCCTCGGTCGGCCTCGACAGTTCGGGCCGGCTGGACATCCAGCTCAATGCGACCGACGTCTCCCTCGCCTTCCGCGATGAAACGGCGACGGCCGACGGCAGCACCCAGGCCGACGCCGAGATCGGTTTCGATGCCGATGGCGACGGCACCATCGATGAAACCGTCAACGGTTTTTCGTTCTTCTTCGGACTGAACGACTTCTACGTCGACAACGCGGTCCGCAACATCCACGAATCCAACGTCATTTCCGCAGGCTTCACCTCTTCGGCCTCGACGCTGCGCTTCGTCGACGGCACGGCGAACATGCCGCTGGACCCGGGCGGCGGCAGCGACGTCACCCTGACCATTCCGGCCGGCAGCACGCTCCAGGAAATCGCCGCGCTGATCAACGCCAACGTCAGTGACGTCTCGGCATCGGTGGTCGCCGACGGTTCCGGCTACCGGCTGCGCATCTCGCACGACTCCGGCATCGACATGGCGGTCACAGAAACCGCCGGCACGCTGCTTTCGACCCTCGGCATGCACATGGCCGACACCCGCGTGGCCAGTCAGTTGGAGGTTCGCAGCGACATCATCGAATCGCCCTCTCTGATTTCGCGCGGCATCATGCAATGGAACGCCGACCTCGGTGCGGCCGGCGAGTACTACACCAGTGTCGGCGACGACACCGCGATCCAGGCCCTGGCCACGCAGTTCAACGGCACCAACAGTTTCGACGCCGCCGGCGGGTTGGCCTCGCTCAACGTCAACTTCACGCAGTATGCGGCCGCCATTCTGTCCCGCAACGCCAGCCTGGCCGACAACAACGCGACGCAGTCGGCATCCCAGTCGGCCCTGTCGGACTCGCTGAAAACCAAGTCGGACAACATGCGGGGCGTCAACCTCGACGAGGAGATGGCCGACCTGATCAAGTTTGAACAGGCCTACTCGGCCGCGGCCCGTGTGATCAACGTGATTCAGAATATGTTCGACGCCCTCGACCAGGCCGTCGGCTAAGGAGCACTGGCATGACCCGCATCGCCGATCTCGCCGCCAGCAACACCGTAATCGCACGGATTCTGGAAACCCAGAAGCGGCTGCACGATCTCGAGATCCAGGTGTCGACGGAAAAGAAGTCGCAGACCTATCAGGGGATCGCCCGGTCGTCGCAGCAGCTCGTCAACTACGAGAACGCGCGGGACAAGCTGGAATCCTTCGTCGCCACCAACCAGACCATGGACATGCGGCTGCAGACGACCGTGACCGTGGTCGACGGCATCAAGACGACCCTGACCGAGTTCCGCGATGCCCTGTTCGACTACGAAGCCGGCAGCCTCGACAACGAGCAGCGGGTCAAGGACATCCAGGACGCCGCCTTCCGCGCCCTGACCGATCTGTCCGTACACCTGAACGCCGAGGTCGACGGCCGCTTCATCTTCGCCGGTGGCCGCGTCACCACCCAGCCCGTGGATTTCGGGCTGACCAACCTGAGCGACTTCCAATCGCAGTTCGATGGCGAGGCCGTCGTCTACCCGCCGACCCGCGAAGCCCATGTCGAAACGCAACTGACCACCGACACCGCCACCACCGGCAACCTGACCTTCACCGACAACGTCGCCCCAGCCGCCGATACGATCACCGCAGCCAACGCGGGCACCCTTGCCGGCATTGCGGTTGGCTCCAAATTTACGGTCTCGGGCAGCGGCACCCACGACGGCACGTACACCGTCGTTTCCAACAACGGCACGACCATCGAGATCTCTGGCACCATGGCCGCCCCATTGGATGAGATTACGGTGGACAACGACTTCACCACGGCCGACGAAACCGTCGCCGCCACCATCTCGGTGTCCAACTACTACAGCGGCGACACCACGACTCAGACGCACCGGGTTTCGGACAACCGCGATTTCACCATCGACCTGAATGGCATCGATCCGGCGTTCGAGAAGGCGATCCGGGCCATGGGGATCATCGCCCAGGGCGCATTCGGAACCAACGGCGGCCTCGACCAGCACCCCGAGCGCCTCGATCAGGCCATCTACCTCGTCACCTCGGCGCTGGAACTGACGCCGACCGGCACGCCGCCCTTCGGCGCCGAAAACACCAGCAACATCCGGCAGATCGAACAGGACCTGGGTTACCAGCAGGTGCTGATCAGCCAGACCAACGAGCAGCACGAGGACCTCATCGCCTTCTTCGACCAGCGGGTGATCGATTCGGAAAACGTCGACTCCCTGGAAGTGATCTCCCGCCTGCTCGACGAGTCCAATGCGCTGGAGGCAGCCTATCAGGCCATTTCGAGGCTCCAGAAACTCAGCCTGACCAACTTCCTGTAGTCCCGACCCGTCCTCCCGCACCCGATGGATGCCGGGCCCTCAAAGTTTTCAACGGACTGAAACAGAAGATTCAAAAAGAACCATGTTTTCTTCATGGTTCCTTCAACTGTAACCACAGTATTGATCACGGAAAACGAATTGAAACCAGCCACTTAGCGAGTTATTATGGGCCCGGTTCAAAAATTAGTTGGACAGGCTATTACTGGGCTTCGCAACGTCGGCAGCAAGCATTGCCTACGGCAATTTGAGGAGAACGCAGATGGCGGACGAGCAGGGCGTGGAAAACTTGGAGAATTGGTCGTCCAACGAGGAGGGCGCGTTTGGTTTGTCGAAGGCCGCGGTCATGCTCGATCAGGCCCGTAACGATAAGGGAAAGCTCGCGGCCGCCCTCGACAACAACTTGGAAGTCTGGATCGCCATCAAGACGCTGGTTGGGCGCGACGACAATCCCCTCCCGCAGGAAACCAAGCAGAATCTCGTCAAGCTGAGTCAGTTCGTTTCCCAGACGACGATGGCACAGGGTGTCGATCTGCCGGCCGAGATCCTCGATACCTTCATCAACATCAACCTTCAGATTTCCGAGGGTCTTCTCGAAGCGATGCCGCGCAGGTAATACCGGTTCCATCCTGCGAATTCCGGCGCCCCGCGAGAAGCAGAAGCTGAGTGGCCGAAAGCAGCCCATACATGCCTCGACATATTCTGATCGCCGGACTGGGTAGCATCGGCCGGCGTCATCTGGCCATCGTCCGCCAAACCCTTCCGGAAGCACGGATAACCATCCTCCGCCATTCGGCCTCGGCCACCGAAGCCGTGGACGGAGCCGAAGTGATCACCGATATCCGGCGCGCCCTCGACGCCGGCGTGGAAGCCGCCGTCATCGCCAATCCGGCGTCGCTCCATCTCGAAGTCGCCCTGCCCCTGGCCCGCGCCGGCATCCACCTGCTGATCGAAAAGCCCCTCTCGCACAGCGCCGAAGGAACCGACGCACTGATCGACGCCTGTGCCGAGACCGGTGCCGTCCTACAGGTCGGCTACTGCCTGCGCTTCGACCCGTCCCTGCGTACGATGAAAAAGGCCTTCGACGAAGGTCGTATCGGCCGCGCGCTCGGATTTCAGGCCTCGGTCGGACAGCATCTCGCGGCGTGGCGACCCGTTGCCGATTACCGTCGGACCGTCAGCGCGCGGGCCGAACTGGGCGGCGGCGCGCTGCTCGAACTCAGCCATGAAATCGACTATGCCCGCTGGCTTCTCGGCGAACCGACCGCCGTATCGGCCCGGCTGGCCCGTTCCGGTGAACTGGAGATCGACGTCGAGGACACCGCCGACCTGATCGTCACCTTCTCTTCGGGAATCGCCGGAGCCCTCCATCTCGACATGCTGCAACGTCCGCCGACCCGCACGGCCCGCCTTTTCGGAACCGAGGGGACCCTGAACTGGGACGGCATCCGCCACGAGGCGTGGTTCCACCCCGCCGACGGCAGTGCGCCGCAGGTTCTCCACCGGTGTGGAGACGGAGCCATGGACGAAATCTACCGCGCCCAGTTCGGCCATTTCCTCGAGTCCGTCGCCAAGGGTCTTCCGCCGCTGGTCGGCGGCGAGGCCGGTCAAAGGACCATCTACGTGATCGAGGCGGCCCGGCGCGCCTCGCGGGAGGGAAGGACCGTCAGTCTATGAGCCAGACCATCGGTTTCATCTTTGCACGCGGCGGATCGAAGGGTTTCCCGCGCAAAAATGTGGCCCCGTTCCGCGGCAAGCCGCTGATCGCCCACGCCATCGAGGCCGGCCTGGCGGCGCGCCTGGTCGACCGCGTCGTCGTGTCCACCGACGACGCGGAGATCGCCGACACAGCACGCCGATGGGGCGCCGAGGTGCCGTTCATGCGACCGGCTCGCCTGGCTTCCGACGAGGCCCCCGAATGGCTGGCCTGGCAGCATGCCCTGGAAACGGTCGAAGAAATGGGTGGAACCCCGGTCGATCTGTTCGTCAGCATCCCGGCGACGGCCCCGTTGCGCATCGCCGCCGATGTCGACGCCTGCATCGAGCATTTCAACGCCGGAGCCTTCGACGTGGTGCTGACCGTGACCCCGGCGGCCCGCAATCCGTACTTCAACATGGTCACCCTGGCCCCCGACGGCCGGGCGCAACTGGTCATCCCGCCCGAGAAGGCCGTGCATCGGCGGCAGTCGGCGCCCGCGGTTTTTGATATAACCACCGTGTGCTACGTGGTCCGTCCGGCCTTCCTGAAAACGGCCACCGGCCTGTTCGACGGCCGGGTCGGTGCGGTCACGGTGCCCTACGAGCGGTCGATCGACATCGATACCGAAACCGACCTCCGGGTCGCGGAAGCACTGGCAGGAGCGGCTTCATGACGGCGCGCGGACGCGATCTCGCGGAACTTCAGGACCTCACAGGGCGGGTCGCCCTGGTGACCGGCGGTGCCGGGCACATCGGCGGTGCCGTTGCCGATGCCCTGGCCGAACTCGGCTGCGCCGTCGCCGTGACCGATTTGGACGCCGCGAAATGCCGCGCCGCCGCCGAGGACATCGCCGCCCGCCGTGAAGTCAGGACACAGGGCTTCGCCGCCGATCTCGCCGACGAAGCGGCGGTGAAGGCACTGCCGGACCAGGTCGCCGACACCCTCGGCGGGCTCGACATCCTGGTCAATTCGGCCGCATTCGTCGGAACCTCGAACCTCAAGGGCTGGGCCGTTCCCTTCGCCGAGCAGAGCGCCGACACCTGGCGGGCCGCTCTGGAAGTCAACCTGACCTCGGTCTTCGTGCTGGTCCAGGCCGCGACACCCCTCCTGGAAAAAACAGGCAAGGGCTCGATAATCAATATTTCCTCCATATACGGCATGGTCGGGCCGGACATGCACCTCTACGAGGGCACCAGCCTGGGCAACCCCGCCGCTTATGGCGCCGCCAAGGGCGGTCTGTTGCAGATGACCCGCTGGCTGGCCACCGCCCTGGCTCCGGCCATCCGGGTCAACGCGGTGACCCCGGGTGGCATCGCGCGCGGCCAGTCCGAGGATTTCGTCCGTCGCTACGAAGAGCGCACCCCTCTCGGCCGCATGGGCCGCGAGGAGGACATCAAGGGCGCCGTCGCCTATCTGGCCGGGGATCTTTCGGCCTATGTGACCGGTCAGAACCTCGTCGTCGACGGCGGGTGGACGGCGTGGTAGCGGCGCTGACCATCGCCGGCCGGACGATCGGCCCCGGCGCGCCCTGTTTCGTCATCGCCGAGGCCGGGGTCAATCATGACGGCGACCCCGCCCAGGCCGAAAGGCTGATCGACGCGGCCGCCGCCGTCGGTGCCGACGCCGTCAAGTTCCAGACCTTCAACGCCGAGCGGTTGACCGTTTCCGACGCCCCCAAGGCCGCCTACCAGAAAGCGTCCGGCGATGCCGGAGAGACCCAGCAGCAGATGCTCAAGCGGCTCGAACTGCCGGACTCCGCCTGGAAAAGGCTGCGGGACCGCTGCGCCGCCGCCGGTCTCTGCTTCCTGTCCTCGCCCTTCGATGAGCGGAGCGCCGACTTCCTGGCCGCCCTCGGTATCGACGCCCTCAAGATTCCGTCGGGCGAGATCACCAACCTGCCGTACCTGCGCCATGTCGCGGCCCTGGGCCTGCCGCTGATCGTTTCGACCGGCATGGCCGACCTCGACGAGGTGGCGGCCGCGGTTGCCGCGATCCACGACGGCGGCGATCCGCCGCTTTCCCTGCTCCATTGCGTCAGCGCCTACCCGGCGCCCGCCGAGGCATGCAATCTGCGGACTCTGGCCACCCTCGAGGAGCGCTTCGGCGTTCCCGTCGGCTGGTCCGACCACACCCTCGGCATCGAGGTCACCCTGGCCGCCGTGGCCCTGGGCGCCTGCATCGTGGAGAAGCATTTCACCCTCGACAGCACCCTGCCCGGCCCCGATCACGCGGCCTCCATTGAACCGTCGGACCTCAAGGCGATGATCGCCGCCATCCGCAAGGTCGAGAGCGCCCTCGGCGGCGCGGAAAAGAAGGCTACGGCGGCCGAGCACGAAACCGCCGCCGTCGCCCGCAAGAGCCTCGTTGCCGTGCGCGACATCGCCACCGGCGAGACCCTGACCGGCGAGGACGTGGCGGCGCGCCGCCCGGGAACCGGCATCCCGCCCTCTCAGCGGGAGGCCTATCTCGGCCGCCGGCTGAAAACGGCGGTCGCGGCCGGAACCCTTCTCGTTCCCGAGATGTTCGAGTGAGGCCGACCATGCCGCGCCGCATCGCCGTCGTCACCACCAGCCGCGCCGATTTCGGGATATACCGCCCGCTGCTGCAGTGGCTGTCGGAAAACCCGGAAACCGACCTGCGCCTCGTGGTCGGCGGCATGCACCTGCGTCCCGACCTCGGCCATACCGTCGACGAGATCACCGAGGCCGGTTTCGCCATCGCCGCCCGGGTCGATCACCTGGGAACCGGCGACGCCCCGCTCGACATCGCCCGCGCCATGGCCCGCGGCACTGAGGGCTATGCCGCCGCCTACGCCGAACTGGCGCCCGAGATCGTCGTCCTGCTCGGTGATCGTTTCGAGATGCATGCCGCCGGTGTTGCCGCCCAGCCGTTCGACACGGCGGTCGCCCACCTCCACGGCGGCGAACTCACCCTCGGCGCCAAGGACGAGTCCTACCGCCACTCGCTGACCAAGCTCAGCCACCTGCATTTCGTCGCCACCGAGGAATTCGCCCGCCGCATCCGGCAGTTGGGCGAGGAGGACTGGCGGGTCACGGTCTGTGGCGCGCTCAGCCTGGACAATCTCGGTTCCGTCGCCCTGCTCGACCGGCCGGAACTGGAAAAGCGCATCGGCCTGCCCCTGGACCGGCCGCCGCTTCTCGTCACCTACCATCCGGAAACCTACGGCGACCTCGCTCCCGGCCAACAGACCGCCGAGCTGGTCGCCGCCCTGGCGCCACTCGACCTCCCCGTCGTCGTCACCGCGCCCAACGCCGATGCCGGCGGGCAGGAGGTACGCCGCCGCCTGGAAGAATTTGCCGCCGGCCGCCCCGACTGCGTGTTCGTCGAAAACCTGGGCACCCAGGCCTATTTCTCGCTGATGCGCGAGGCCGCCGCCATGGTCGGCAATTCATCCAGCGGCATCATCGAGGCCGCCTCGTTCGGGCTGCCCGTGGTCAACATCGGCAACCGCCAGCAGGGCCGCCCGCACGCCGGCAATGTCATCGACACACCCTGCCGCAGCGGCCCGATCGCCGAGGCCGTCCGCAAGGCGGTCGCTCCCGGGTTCCGGGCTTCCCTCGCCGGTCTGGTCAATCCCTATGCCCAAAACCGGTCGGCAGCCCGGATCATCGGCGAGAGGCTGACCTCGGTGCCCCTCGACGCCCGCCTTTACAAAAAAGTGTTTCTCGACCGCTGAAACTACCTATTAAGGGGTAATGCGAGTTCAGCTTTACCCGAAAGCGGTAATCCGGTATGATTTTTGCTTGCATTTCCTAGTCTAGAACAGACGGGATGGAGCCGATGTCGACCGTTCTCAGCGCCTTCAGTGCCTCGACCTTCAACCAGGCGAATCTGCTCGCCAAGATGGGCGAAGTTTACGAGAAGCAAGCCGAGCAGAAGGCGGAATCCATCAGCAATCACTACGATGCACGGATCAACGCGGTAAACCTGACCAAGGGCCGCTGGGAAACCGTACGGACCGGCATCCAGGAAGCGCGTTCGGCCATCAGCACGACCACAGCGAAGGTGCGGTCAATCCTGACCAGCATCGACAACATGATCGAAGCGGTGAAGAAGGCCGACAAGAACTCCGGGAGTTCCCTGGGCACGGACGCCTACGCCGCCAGCTTCGATGCCTATCTGCGGGGGCTGGACACCACGGCCCAGAAATCCGGTCTTCAGCCCAACCTGATCGGATCCGCCAAGTCCCAGCTGGACTACCGGGCGAACATCCACGGCTCGACCAACACCATCCACGGCGCCTTCCTCGGCAGCGACTATTACATCATCGACGACGAGGGCAAGTACTGGGCGCTCGACCGCAGCGCCAAGACCCTCAAGCGTTACGACGACTATCCCAACGAGGCCACCAGCACGGTCGGCAATTTCCAGACCGGCATCCGGCTCGACAACCTGAATGGCGACGACATCACCTTCACCATCGGTCCGAATACCGGCAGCCCTCAGACCTTTTCCGGCACCCTTCACCGCAAGGGGCTGCAGATCATGGATTCCTGGGGATATGACGGCCTGACCACCGAGAACGGGCGGCAGCGGGCCCTCGACGACCTCGAGGCTGCCAAGGACGCGATCGAATTGGAGATCCGCCGCTACGAGATCGCCTTCACGACCTCCAATTTCTATGAGCGGGTGGCAGACAACGAGATCTCGGGTCTGACCAAGAAGACCAACGCGTATCTGATCGACCAGGCGGCCGAGATTCAGGAACTCCAGACGAAGCTGGCGTCGGAATACCAGTCGGCAGCCAGCCGGGTCACCCAGTCCATTGCCATGCAGAATCAGTACGCCAAGCTGCTCAACCCGTTGTTCAGCGACAACCTGGTCAACATCTTCGCTTAACCGGAATTTTCGGATCGGCTAGGCCGCGGCGTCGGTGTCCGGCGATTGCCCGCGTTTGCCGACATCGCTCAGCTCTTCCCGCCCCTCGGCGATCTCCGTCAACAGGGTCTTTGACTCGCCGGCCATCCACATACACAGGTCGCGATACTGATCGAGGAAGAAGTGGAAGAACTCCTTGCGCGCCTTGGGGTCGCGCACGCGGGTTCCGCCATAGGCGCCAAGGCGCACCATCGAGGCGAAAGAGCCGCCGATGATCTTGAGAAGGCCTTTGTGTTCCGCCCAGTCGCCGTACCAGAACTTCTCGATCCGCTTCTCGAACTCCCAGAATCCCTCGTCTTCGGCCTTGGCGGCCTCGATCAGGGCATCGAATTCGCGGAAGAAAACGTCATGGGCATCGATATGCGGCTGGAGGTCGATCCTTTTGAGCAGCCCGCCGGGCCCGAAGATGATCAGGCGATCCTCGATCGATTTCAGCACCGCCTCCTGCTGATCCGGCGGATTGGTCAACTGGATCGCCGCCGCCACTTTCGGGCGGGCACCGTCGATGCGAGCGCCGTGGCTGCAATTTACGAAAGTCTGACCGCTCGACAGCATCAGGGAACTCAGGGTGCGCCGCGACAGATCCAGTGACCACGACGTCAGAACCTTGCCCCCGAAATTGCCGGGCACCTCACGCTCGAAGTCGGCATCGGTGTGGACGGGCCCCTCGTAGCCTTCCTGGAAATAGACGACATCCTTGGAATGATGCCCCCCTTCGAGTGGGCGGCCGCAATCGACACCGAACAGATAGATGTTCTGGAAACCGAGCGAAACGCAGACGCTGCAGGCCGCGTTCACGACCAGCGGGTCGGCAAACGACAACCCCCAGTTCTTATCCATCGTAAGGATCGACGTCGGGCTGAGTGGCGCCCGGTAATAGAACCACCTCCGGTCGAAAAGCTCGCTGGCCTCGGACCGCAATGTCGACGACGCCACCAGGCGGATACCCTCTAAACCGTACTCGTCCTTGAATTTGCGTAGGTTTCTGACCAGCGGGAAGGTGTTCTCGTTCTCGACGTGGAGGTCCGGACGCAAGCCGTTTTTGAGAAGAATCCCGAGCGACGTCCCGCAGGAAAACAGGATAACCCGGTCGCGCCACTTCTTTATGAACGGAAGAGTCCGGTCGAGGGATCCACCGGACCCGACGACGAAGACCGGCATCTGCTTTTCGGCCCGGCCTTTGCGGTGGATCACATGGAACCGGAACTTCCGGAGATTGTCGTACGTGTTGCGCATCATCAGGATCTCGTCCTCGAAGAATCCCGACGACAGGTAGAAGACCTTGATCTTCTCGTTGAGCATCTGCCGCGATTCGCGCAGCGCCCAGGAAAAATAGTGGAGATAGGCGTAGGAACCGTCGAGGAACGTCGAGCCCACGTCCTGGATCACAAGCTCGATCTCGCGAACGATCTTGACCGGATCGCCGCCGAGAATGAACCGGATGCCGACTCCCTTCTCCGCGGCGTCGCTGAAGACCTCCGCCCAATCGATGGCGTACAGGGAATGCAGGAGGAATTCCGGCACCGGTTCGACGAGAACCAGGGTACGGGCCATGTTGCGTTTCACAAAATCGACGACATGGAAGCCTAGTCCCACCCCGAAGATGAAAGCGAACCCCGTATCGACCACCGGATAGTTCGACGACTGCTGGCTCGGCCGCTCCACCCAATAGGAAGTGATCCGCCGCAACAGGTCTATGGAAACCGCCGACAGGTTACAGTGCGCGGGGCTTTCGAAGCCCAGCCGGTCCGGCTTCTTGAAATAGGAGTCGGTCTGTTCGGCCACCCATTCCGGGCCATTGCCCGGATAAAGCCTGATTTCGCCCAGGTCGATATTGACCGGGCGGTCGCCGTCGAAAACAGGGCGGGAAACCGTCTTGCCCTCGATCGCCGTCAGGACTCGCCAGACGTGGGGAAACCCCTTCTTGAAGGCAGACATGTTCCGCCGGAAGAGGTCATCCCGCTCCGCCTCAGACATCTATCCCCCTAGGAATCTGCGCTACCGTCCGGGCAGATTTCCTGCCACAGACCGTGATAGGCCTTTTCGAGATCGGCAATCCGCGCCTTAGTGTCGAACAACGGAGCCGCCTCGAGCCTTCCGGCAATCCCGTCGCGGAAAGCAGTGCGACGCTCGGCATCGCCGATCCAGCCGACCGCCAGTTCCACATAGCGTTCCGCCGAATCGGCAAGCAGTTCATCGGCCAGCCCGGCAAAGTGCAACAGGCTACCGACGATCCGGCGATGGCGCCCCTCGCCGGCCCAGCCGACAACCGGCAACCCGGCGCGAAGCGCCGCCATGGCCGATCCGGTGTGGGAAACCTGGCGGGGCAGCAGGAACACGTCCGCCTGCGCGAGGAATTCGGGAATCTGGACACCGGAAATGATATCGACGCGGTGCGCCATGCCGTAATTGCCGAACATCCCGATCAGCCGCGGCAAGGCGTACTCGTTGTGGAAACCCCGGTCGTTCAGGATGAGCTTGGCATCCGGCACCGCCTGAAGAATTCCTACCCAGGCTTCGACCGTCGCCGTATCGAGGAGTCCCAGGTTCACGTCGGCAGCGAACACGGGGTTCTCGTCGCGTTCAATGGCGTCGACGGGTTTCGGTGACGGCAGATCGACAAGGACGGCACCGTTCTCCAGGCGCACCAGCTTCTCCGTCATCGGCGCGGCGCCGTCCGGGTCGAGAATCGCGTCACCCAGGATCGCATCCATGCCGGACAGGCCGGTCCCGTAGGGGCATCCGTCCCAGGAAATCTGCAGCGGGGCCAACCGGGCCCCGAAAGCGGACAGCAGGGACGGGGTCGCAAAACCGCTGACGTCCACGAGGATATCCACGCCCTCGGCGGCGACAATGGATGCGAATGTCAGCGGATCGGTATCCCGCGTGTCGACCCAGGATTCGAAGCATTTCTGGAAGACGACGTTGAAGCTGTCGGATAGCTGACCCGACCCGAAACCGACGATCCGGAACGACTGGGCATTGTGCAGGGCAAGGATATCGGCCAAGGCCCGGGCCGGGGCGGAACGGTCCATGGCGCCGACCAGATAGCCGATGGTCAAGCGCTTCTTTGGGAACGGCGCGTATTCCGGGCCGATCATGTCCTGGGTCACGCCGAAGCGCTGCCCCCACTCCTTGACCATGGCGACGATTTCGTCGACATCGGCATCGGGGTCGGCCAGAAGATCGTTGATCGCTCCCACGAAGATCGCCGGGTCCTCGGGAGCCAGGGCGATTGCCACACGGTCGATCGAACGGGCCTCGGCCGCCTCGCCGACGGTCATCAGCGCCGTCGCCAGCAACTGCGCCACGCGGGCATCGCCGGGTACGGCGTGACGGGCGGCGCGGAGCGATTCGATGGCCGCCACATGGAGGCCCTCGATCATCAGCGTGTTCCCGAGCGCGGCATTGGCCTCGCGGTCATGCGGGTGAAAGGCCAGATGCTGGCGCAGCCAATGCTCGGCCTCGCTCCATTGCCCCTTGGCCGACGCCGCCATCCCCTGTTTGAAGAAAGGGCGCTCGGCGATATCGAGAAACGCGTCGCTGAACTTGGGCAGATTCGCGGGAATATACTGCTTCAGGTTCTGGGCCGGTGTCGAAGCAGACGCCAGTTTTGCATGGAAGGTCGCATTGTGGATATCGCCGGCCATGCCATAGAGCACGGCCAGCAGATCGGCGTACTCCATGTTGCCCGGCGCGACTTCCAGAGCCGCACGCGCAAACAGCAGGGACGTCGCAAAATCGTTGCGGGTGAACGCCGCCAGGGCGAGCAGGAAATAGGCATCGCCGCACTCGCCATCCGCGTCCAGATGAGCTTCGCACGCCTTCTCGACAGCCTCCCAGTCCTGCCGTTCAACAAGCTCACCAACGCGCCAAAGGAATTCCTCTTCAGGCGTCGTAGTCTCTCGACTCACAGCTTTGTCTCCGAAAGTTACGCAGAGGTATCGGTAGGTGTCTGGGGTGTCGTCCCCGGGGCCGGCGCCTCGGGTCGGCTCTCGGCGGGAACTCCGTCATCAGCGGGAACCGTATAGAGACCGCCCGCCAATTCGCGATTGATCGAAACCAGAACGTTGATCTTCTCGGGCTTCGGCAGGCCGATAAATCCGACCGTGTGTTTGTCGATGAAGTTGGCGAGAGACAGCACGTTGCGGCGGATATCCATCGGAATCGTGCACTCGGGAGCAAGGAGTTCCGACTGGATGATGGTCCAAAGCTGCCAGTTGAGCTTGACCGCCGCCAGCATCGACGGAATGTCACCGCTGTCCTGGGCTGCCTTCATCTTCAGGGCCGCCTGCGTCAGGGCCCACGCCTCCGTCTTGCGGGGGTTCCCCTCCGTCGGCGGCGTCTCGTATTTCCTCACTAAGTTTTGCGTGGACATAAGCCAAAACCTGCTTTTCGTGGGCGATCAGGTCCTGCGCCATTTTGAGAGCCTGGTAATGCATCCCCTGATCCACAAGCCGGCGAATCCGTTCACAGATAGGCTGCGAACTGGGTGCCGCCGTACAATAACTATCCACCAGGTTCTTAAAATTCTCTAAATGGCTCTCTTTTTCATTTGGAAACAAATATAGGCACTGCACCGCATAATAAACACGGCTGGCCGGCGTTGTTGCATCCTCAAAGGTCAGAATATCGGTATCCCGCATTATCGCGGCATCATTCATCACCAGCAAGGAAGCCGTATGTGAACCGGCATTTTCCAGCACAGCTCCATTGACGATGATCTTCTGACCCTTTCTCAATTGAAGCTTTAGAGGCATCTACCGATCCCAAATTCTAAATACCTGAAAAAACAACCGAGGAGGCACGAATGCCTCCCCGGCCATTTTTATTCGCCAACAGGCGAAAACATTAGCTGAACAGACCGAGGATACTCTGCTCGGCCTGACCCGCGAACGACAGAGACTGAATACCGAGCTGCTGCCTCGTCTGAAGGGCCAACAGGTTGGCGCCTTCCTCGTTGAGGTCGGCCAGCGTCAGCTTGCCGGCGCCTTCTTCCAACACATCCACGTACTGCTCCGTGAAGTCCAAACGGACTTGCAGGATCGCGATGTTGTTGGCGAGGGTCGCCGCCTTGGACCGAATGTTTGCGATCGTCTTGTCGAGACGGGCGATCGCGAGGTCGGCCTTCGAGTTGAACGCAGCAAGCTCGGAGGCCAGCGACAGCGAGTAGACCGTCAGGCCAACACCCGAGAAGCCGAGGTTGCTGATGATATCGCCCTTGGCGGTAACGCCAAGCGCGGTACCGGCGGAATTCAGGAACAACGCACTCATGTTGAAGTTGTTGCCCTGAATGGCCAGCTTCGAGTCCGCCTTGTCGCTGAAGCGGATGTTCAGGGTCGACGAAGTCGAGTTCAGGAGGTTCAGACCCTGATAGGACGAGTCGTTCACCAGCTTCTGCAGCTGATTGGCGAGCTCTTCCAGCTGATCCGAATACTCGGTCCGCTGATCCTCGTCACCGCTTCGGGCACTATCGACGATACCCTTCATCTGGTTGACGAGGTCTTCCATCGCGGTGGCGGCCTCGAGAGCGGTCTGCAACGAGCTCACGCCCTGGTCGATGCCGTCTTTACGAGCATTCAAGTCCGAGGCACGATCGCTCAGCGACTTGGCCTGGAAGTACTTCACGGCGTCATCGACCGGGCTGGAAACCGCCAAACCAGTGGAAAGACGGTTCTGGGTCCGGTTGATCAAGCTCGTGGTGTTTTGGAGCGACAGAAGGTTTGCACGTACTGCCGCGGATAGGTTGACGTCAGCCACAATAAATCTCCCTTTCTAGAGATGTCACAGCTAGATGTGCGCTTCTCACACATCGGTGGTAGTCTAACACAGTTGCGATCCGGTGCCTACCCGGCTCAAAACGGGCCGGATGCGGCGGCTGGCCGCTGACGGACATTTTGTCCGACACCAAAAACAAGCAAACACCATGCCAATCCGAGCCGGCCGGGAACCCCGAGAATCCTGCCTTTTTTGGGGATGCTCCCCGCCGTTCACTGGGCCATTTTTGCCGGGGCGGCAAGAATTGCCGAGTAAATTCGACCCTGTTCGGCCTCGGTGAGGCTACAGGAGGACGGAAGACTCAAAGCCTGCATATGGAGTTTTTCCGCCACCGTGCCGTTCACCACCCGGGCGCCCTTGTGCGCCGGGCTCAAATGCAGCGGCTGCCATAGCGGTCTTGTTTCGATGTTATTCTCGGCGAGAATTCTTAATAAGTCGTAACGGCTGCAGCCGAACACGTCGGGATCGACGAGGATCGTCGAAAGCCACAGGGCGCTGCCGGCCCATTCCGCCTCGGGCATGAAGGTCAGCCCCGGCGTTGCGGCGCAGAAATCCCGGTAGCCGGCGGCGATACGCCTTTTGATGGTCAGCCGCTCGTCCAGGTTCTCCAACTGAGCGCAGCCGACCGCCGCCTGCAGGTTGGTCAGCCGGTAGTTGAACCCCACCTCGTCGTGGATCGCCTCGATATCGTCGCGCCGGGCCTGGGTGGTCAGATGGCGCGCCCGCTCCGCCCAGTCGGCGCGATCGGTGACGACCATGCCGCCGCCGCCGCAGGTGATCAGCTTGTTGCCGTTGAAGCTGAGGCAGGCGGCGTCGGCCAGATTGCCGACCGTGCGCCCGCGATAGGTCGCCCCGAGCGATTCCGTCGCGTCCTCGATGACCGGAAGGTCGTACTTGCGGGCCGCCGCCAGGATCGGATCCATGTCGGCCGGATGCCCGAGGATATGGACCGGAAGCACCGCCCCGACGCGGCGCCCCGTCGTCCGGTCGGCCAGGGCGCCGTCGCGGATCCCGCACTCCGCGGCCAGGAAGTCGGCCACCAGTCCGGCATCGATCTGCCAGGTTGCCGGATCGACGTCGACGAAGACGGGCCAGGCCCCGGCGTGACGGATGGCATTGGCCGTCGCCACGAAAGTCAGCGTCGAGGTGAGGACGCAATCCCCGGGCCGGACCCCGGCGACCATCAGCGCCGTATGCAGCGCGGCGGTCCCGTTGACCGTCGCCACGGCATGGGCGCAGCCTAGCCGTTCGGCCATATCGCTTTCGAAGCGTTTGACGAACCGGCCGGCCGAGGACACCCAGTTGGTGTCGACGCATTCCTGCAGATACGCCGCCTCGTTGCCGGTGATCCACGGCACCGAAAGCGGGATCGGCTGGCGCGGATCAGATGACATAACCATCCCTGCGGAACTCTTCCATGTTGCTGCGCACCCACTCGACGGTCCTGGCCAGCCCCTCCTCCAGGGTCAACGCCGGCGCCCACCCCATGAGTTCGCGCGCCAGGGTATTGTCGGACAGCAGCCGTTCGACCTCGCTGCCCTTGGGCCGCACCCGCTCGTCCTGGACCTCGCATTCCAGCTTCCGGCCGAGGATGTCGCCGATCATCGTGACGAGGTCGCCGATGCTGACCTCCCGGCCGGTGCCGAGGTTGATCGTCCGCCCCTCGATGCCGTCCGCCGAACCCGCGCACAGGAAACCTTCGGCCGTGTCGGTAACATAGGTCAGGTCGCGCGTCGGGGTCAGGTTGCCTAGCCCCACCTTGCCGCCCCGCAGCCCCTGCGAAATGATGGTCGGGATCACCGCCCGCGCCGATTGCCGGGGCCCGAAGGTATTGAACGGGCGCAGGGTGACGACCGGCAGCCCGAAGGACAGGTGGAAGGATTCGGCCAGTTTGTCGGCCGCGATCTTGCTGGCCGAATAGGGAGACTGCCCCTGCAGCGGATGATCCTCGGCGATGGGCACCCGCTGCGCCGTGCCGTAGACCTCGCTGGTCGAGGTGTGGACCACCCGCGCCACACCCAGGGTCCGCGCCGCCTGCAGGACATTGAGGGTACCCTCGGCATTGGTGCGCAGATAGGCG
>NPIG01000294.1_pt2 | contig 30271 bp, 30 predicted proteins | sample 8637441 | NCBI WGS metagenome assembly NPIG01 (sample SAMN07420675, study PRJNA396082) | bioreactor metagenome | isolation source: sample BR6 brine-fed electro-methanogenic bioreactor BR | place: Japan: Kochi | collected 2016-06-14
GCCGGCGGCGCGGTGATCGCCGCCGCCGGTCTGGTTATGCTGTTCATGCCGCCGGCCGGGGCCTCCGCCGCCTACCTTGTGGCAGGGGCGCTCCTGCTCTATCTCGGCTGGACCGCCGTCGCCATTCCCTATTCGGCCTGGGGGGCGGAGTTGTCGCCGGACTACGCGGCACGCAGCCGGATCACCGGCGCCCGCGAAGGCATGCAGATACTCGGCATCCTCGCAGCGGCCGCCATTCCGGCGCTAGCCGCCGCGGCACAGGCATCTCGGGGTCAGGGACTGGCGGCGATCGCCTGGCTGGCCATCGCCTGCGGCATTCCCCTTTTCTGGATATCCCTGACCCGGTTGCCCGAGAGCACGCCGGATGTGAAGAAGCGACTGCCCCGGTTCAGGCTGGCCGATCTCTCGTCGGCCTTACGCAACGGCGCCTTCCTGCGCCTGGTATCGGCGTGGTTCGTGAACGGCATCGCCAACGGCATCCCGGCGGCCCTGTTTCCCCTGTACATGGGGCACGTTCTCAAGGCCGACCAGGCAGCCCAGGGCGTTCTGGTCCTGGCCTACTTCCTATGCGGGGTGCTGGCGATCCCGGTCTGGCTGGCGCTCAGCCGACGTGTCGGCAAGCACCGGGCCTGGTGCGCCGCGATGATCGTCGCCTGCGCGGCCTTCGTCTGGGTGCCGCTGATCCCCGAAGGACATGTCCTCCCGTTCTTGCTGGTCTGCGTGGTGACCGGAGCGGCGTTGGGTGCCGATCTTGCCCTGCCGCCCGCCATGCAGGCCGATGTCGTCGACCTGGACACCTTGTGGACCGGCCAGCGCCGGGCCGGACTGTTCTTTGCCTTGTGGAGCATGGCCACCAAGCTGGCCCTCGCTCTCGCGGTCGGATTGGCCTTCCCGGTGCTCGACGTTCTGGGCTTCGACGCCCAGGGCGGCAATACGGCGGCGGCCCTGATGGCCCTGGCAGTGATCTACGCCCTCGTTCCGACCGTATTGAAACTGTGTGCGGTCGGGCTCGTCTGGCGACACCCGATCACCCAGCGACGACACCGGGCCATCGTCCGGCGGCTGACGGTCCGCGAGGCCGCGACTGCCGGACATGGCGAGGCGGGAGCCCCAATCCAATGAGAAAAGCCATCGGCGTCCTTCTACTAGCCGCCCTTACGATAACGGGATGTTCGAACATGAAACCCCAGGACTTCGCAGACACCTCCCCACGCTTTCTGATCGAGGACTATTTCTCGGGCCAGACCAAAGCCTGGGGGCTGTTCGAGGACCGTTTCGGCAATGTCCGCCGGCAGTTCACCGTCGACATCAACGGGCAATGGGACGGCCGCGAACTCATCCTCGAGGAGGATTTCGTCTATCTGGACGGGGAACGCGACCAGCGGACATGGCGGATCGTCAAGACCGACGACAAATCCTACCAGGGCCGCGCGGCCGACGTTGTCGGCACCGCTTCGGGGCAGGCTTCCGGCAACGCCCTCAATTGGCGCTATGAACTGGATCTCAAGGTCGGGGACGGCACCTGGCGGGTGAAGTTCGACGACTGGATGTTCCTGCAGCCCGGAGGCGTGGTCATCAACCGGGCCCGCGTTTCCAAATGGGGCATCGATATCGGCGAGGTGACCCTGTTCTTCAGCAAGGACGGGGAAGGGATTAACGGCTCCCGGCCCGACGCCTGATGAATCGGAAGAGGGCCCCGACCAGCGGCAGCCGCTCGTACAACTGCGCCGCCGCATCCCAATGGTCGATATGGGCCGACACCCGGCCGTCGGAATCGATGTGGATCTCGGAGACGCCCTCGACCACCCACGGTTCCTTCCCGAAGGCCGCGACATGGCCGGAGAACCGCCAACGGACCAGCAGGACATTGCCGTCGTAGGCCTTGTAGGTCACGTAGAAGCGCGGCCCCTGCACCTTTTCGAACATGTCCAGGAAGATGCGCCGCATGGCTTCGGGGCCGCGCACGTCGTTGAACGGGTCGGTGAACCGGACATCGGGTGTGACCAGTTCGTCCAATGTGTTCAGGGTGTCCGGCCCCATGGTCTCGTAGAACCGAAGATACGCTTCCGCGCTTTCCTGGATGGTCATTGCCGAACGAGCCTCCGCACCAGCCGGAAATAGACAGCATAAGGCAAACAGCGCAGCAGTTTGAGCCCCCAGGTGAACCGGCGCGGAAAGGTGATCTCGAAATTCCCGCGCGCCAGTCCGCGGGCAATCCGCCGTGCAGCCTCGTCGGCCGGGATCAGGAAAGGCATGGCGAAGTCGTTGCGGTCGGTCAGGGGCGTCTGCACAAAGCCGGGATTGATCAGCGACAGGGCCACTCCGTGCCCGTCCAGCTCCGGCTTAAGCGCCTCGCACATGTTGATCAGGGCCGCCTTGGTCGCCCCGTAGGCCGAGGCGCTCGGCAGCCCGCGATAGCCGGAGACCGAGGAGACCACGGCGAGATGCCCGGACTGCCGTTCGAGCATGCGCGGCATCAATGCCGCCAGGCCATGGACCACGCCGAAGAAATTGACCTCCATGAGATCGCGGAACGGCGCGGCGGTGAATTCGCGCACGTCGACCGGGACGTGTGTGCCGGCATTCAGCACGGCGAGGCTGATCGGTCCCATGTCGTATNNATTCGATGGCAGCGACGGTTTCATGGATCGCGCGTTCGACCGTTACGTCAAGAACGTAGGGCCGGATCGAGCCGGCGAGACCGGCGGCCTCGTCGACCAGCGAGTCGAGATCGGCTTGGGTGCGGGCACTGGCCGCGACCCGGCGTCCCTCGGCCGCATACAGCAAGGCAAGCGCCCGGCCGATGCCCTTGCCGGCCCCGGTAATCCAGACGACGTCAACCATCCTGCGAGATCTCCATTTTCATGCCGGTGCCGCAGGTTTGGCAAAGATACTCGATGACCGACCCGTCTCGGGCAGGAAAACGCATCTTCACCCAGCGGCCGTTTGCGTCGTACCACACCTCGTTTTGCAGTTCCCCGGTGTAGCGGTAGTGCCGCGCCCGCACGGAGCCGCTGGATGTCTGCACGTCCGCTTCACCGAGATCGAGGATCTCGACTGTATTGACGGAGCCGGTGATCGTGTTCAGCACCTGATTGCGTGTGACGACGTTGGGATTCCAGTGATTGGTCGGAAGCAGGTCCGGTTGAGATGCAAATTCCTTCTCCGGACCCGTGATCCAGAGCATCCCATCGCCGCGCCGTTCGGCGACGACCCTGGAGACATCGCCGTCGTCGTCCGTCTCCGCCTCCAGCCGGATGAGCCGGCCGTCCCGCCACTGCGCGGCCGAGCGATAGCTGTAGCGGTAGGCCGTGAAGAACAGGAAGGGGATTTCGAGTTCGAAATGCGCCTCGACGGAAAGACCGGACGCCGTGCGCGCGAAGTCCAAACGGTGCTCCCCGACCGCTTCGCCGTTGCGCATCACGGTGAAACGATGCTCGGGCCCGTAGACCGTCAGGGGATTAAAGAGTGTGTTGGCGTTTGCAGCCGTGCCCGGCACGGCGATGGCCACCGCTACCGCCACCGCCAACATAAACGTGCCGAACAATCGGGGTCTCCTCGCTGTCATTGGCCGCGCTCGCTGTCTGTCTCGATAGTGCCGACGACGGACACCTTGTTGCCGCCGTCGAAGCGGACGACGACAAGTTCGCCGGACGCGGGGAAAACGCCGGTCAGCGCCGTGATGTTGACCTGATGGGTCACGAGGACCACCGGTTCACCGAGGTCCGCGCCCTCGATCCAGGTCTTCAGCGCCCGGGTCTGAGGATCACGGAGATCGCTCCTGCGAAAGAACGAGTTGAGGACGGGAAGTTCCTCGACCGGCCCCAGCCCCAGGAGTTCGGCCGTCTCGAGGCAGCGGCACCACTGACTCGAAAAAACCTTTGCGGCCGAGATCCCGTTCGCGCGGAAACGATCCCCGATGCGATCGGCTTGCGCTCTCCCTTCCTGGGAGAGATTTCGCTGAGTTGCACAGTCCCCCAGAACGAAGTCGGAGGGATCTCCGGTTCCGGGTGCAACGGCATGTCGCAGAAGGGCAAGATGCCCTCCCGACTTCAAGGCCTGCCATGACGGTTGATCGGCGGCGAAGGACGGACTTGCAGCGTTCACCGCAACCATGAGGGCCAGCGCGAAGGCCGTCAGGGTGCGGCCTGCCCTTTCCGGTAATTGGGGAGCCGGGTGCTTCTCGTCTCGACAGGGACGAACTTCCATTTGATTCCAACAATCCGTTGCAGGGTCACGATCGCTTTGCAGGTCCCGAGTTACGGGGGTTTGGCAATTGATTCCCGGAGCGCAAGCCGGCCCGTTGCCCCGAGTCATGTCGGGATTTTCTGTTCTCTCGGCATATACGGAGGGCGACCGGCAATGGATCACCGGTTTGAACCAGCCGCCGGTAACAACGCGTCATTCTTCCGGCAAAGACCGACCCGCCGCTCGGCAACCAAGCAATCGCCCGCCGGCGTCACCGTGTCGGCGGCGGACGCCCCCGACGATCGGCGAACGGCTTGAACGGCTTACGGAAGTTGTCTTTGGGCCACGGCTCAGAAGGTGTAGTCCAGGGAACGATGCCCGGTAAGATGAACGGGACGTCCGTCTTCCCGTGAAAGAATGGCGCCTTTCGTACTGGCGACGATCTCGGGCATGTAGGAAAGACCGCGCACCTTCGCATTGATTTCCGCCGTCCGGCGCGCAGCCCAGTCCGGGAGGATTCGGGCCCGCCTCGACCTCATGGGTTGTCCTGCGGTTGCGGATACCCGCAGATCCGATTGGTAATTCACGCAGTATTATTGTGGGTATACACGCATACAGAGCGCATGCGTTTACCTAAGCTGCTTGTCAACCGCTCGTCTCAAAGGCCGGGAAAAGAAGGCCGACGGCCGGGCGGAAATGGGGGCAGGCTCTGGGAGTTTCGCTTGCACGAGAAGTCAGCGGGTCCGTGCCCGGCGATTTGTGCAGCCTTTTCACCCCGATCGAGAATTCCGCGTGTCCGAGCATTCTGCGAAGGAATGCCGGCGCCATGCGGCGGACGTACTGACTACGGGAAGGGAACCGACTCAACGACCCAAAAGGGAAACGGCCTTGAAATCAACGTAATCGATTCAAGAGGTGTTCAAGGTGAAAAAACCGGTCAAGCTTTACGATCTTTCGCAGCCGATAACCCACAACTGCCCCGGATGGCCGGAATACACGCCGGCACGGGTCAATCATGACTTCCTCAGCGCGGTGCACGGATTCAATGCCGAATTCCTGTACTGCAACACTCACACGGCGACCCATCTGGATGCGCCCTATCACTTCTATGAGGACGGCAAGACCCTGGACCAGATCCCCCTCGAAGGCTATGCGGGCGAGGCGGCGTTTCTGGACTTCCGGGGGATCGAGGCCGACACCCCGATCGACGCCGCTCTCATCGAACCGCAGATGAAGAACATCGAGGGGGCGGAGATCGTCGTCCTCAACACCGGCTGGTGGAAGAAGCGGGCGTGGTCGGAGGAGTATGTCCATGCCTGGCCCTACCTCACCGGATCGGGCGCCGAACTGCTGGCCGGGATGAACATCAAGGCTGTTGGCACCGACACCATCTCGCTCGGCGGCTGGGGCAGCCCGGAGAAGGGGCGGCCGTGCCACGAGGTCCTGCTGGGCCAGGAAATCATCATCATCGAGGAACTGCTGATTCCCGACGAACTGATGGACGGGCGACGGCTTTGGATCAGTGCCTTCCCGATCCTGCTTCCGGGATGCGGCGGGGCCATGGTTCGAGCGGTGGGCTATGAGTTCTGACCAAACCCTGCCCGAACCGGCATTGCTGTCGATCACGGGCGTCGAGAAGCGCTTCGCCGGCGTCCACGCCCTGCGCGGCGTGTCGTTCGATATCCGGGCCGGCGAGGTGCATGCCCTGGTCGGCGCCAACGGCGCCGGCAAATCCACCCTCGCCAAGGCGATCGTCGGCCACATCCGGCCAGATGCCGCCACCATGACGTTCAACGGCAAGCCCGTCGAAATCCGCTCGCCGCGGGATGCCATCTCGCAAGGCATCGCCATGGTCACCCAGCAGCTGTCGCTGGCCAACGACCTGAGCGTTACCGAGAACATCCTGCTGCCGGAACTGGGCCGGCCGGGACGGCTGCGCCCGGGGGCCATGCGGCGCGATGCGGCGGCGATCCTGGAATCCTTCTCCGACCTTTCGACCGATGTTCTCGACCTGCCGGTCGACCAGCTTTCCACCGCCCATCGGCAGATCGTCGAGATCGCCAAGGCCCTGGCCCAGAACGCCCAAGTCATCATCTTCGACGAGCCGACGACCAGCCTGACCCCGCACGAGGTCGAACTCCTGTTCTCGATCATCCGCAAGCTGGCCGCCGACGGGAAGGGGCTGGTCTTCGTCTCCCACCGCCTGGAGGAGATCTTCACCATCTCGGATCGCGTCACCGTGCTGCGCGACGGATCGAACGTCGGTCAGGCCGAGGCAACATCGAGCCTGACCCAGGCGGAACTGATCCGCCGCATGATCGGACGGGAACTGGGCGACGACGTCTACGGCCGCAAGATGGCCAACGGACGGAGTTCCGCAGCCAAGGCGCACGCCGAAGGGGAAAAACCGGCGCTCGAGGTGATCAATCTCAAGGCGCCGCCGGTCGTCGAGGACGTCTCGTTCGAGCTGTGGCACGGCGAGATCCTGGGCATCGCCGGGCTGGTCGGCGCCGGACGCAGCGAGACGGTGCGGGCCATCCAGGGACTCGAGCACGTGGCCGGCGGCCGCATCCTGGTCGACGGCCGGGATTTCAGGCCCCGCAAGTCGGCAGATGCCATCTCAGCCGGCGTGGTCATGATCCCCGAGGACCGCAACCGCCTCGGCCTGGTTCCCCATTTCAGCGTTCGCGAAAACGCCATGCTGAGCGCCATGGCCTTGGAGAAGAACATCCTCGGCCTGCCGTACGGACGGCTGATCGGAAAGCTCCGCGAGCTGCTGGATTCCCTGAGCCTTGACCACAGCTACCTGGACAGCAACGTGCTGACCCTGTCGGGCGGCATGCAGCAGAAGGTGGTGATCTCGCGGGCCCTGCTGCTGGCGCCGAAGGTGCTGCTGGTCGACGAGCCGACCCAGGGCGTCGATATCGGCACCCGCTCCGAGATCTATGCCATCCTGCGCAACCTGGCGAGCCAGGGGCTTGCCGTGGTCTTCATCTCGTCGGATTTCGAGGAGGTGCTGGGCATCAGCGACCGCATCCTGGTGATGACCGAAGGGCGGGTCGCCGCCATGCTCGACTCGGAATATCTCGACGAGGAAAAGCTGGCCATGTTCGCGGCGCCGCGTTCTTCGGCGGACGCGACCCACCGGCTTCTGAGCCGGCTGGCCTCCGAGTTCGGGGCCCTGGCCTACTGGATCTACCTCGATCGCGACATGGTCTACTGCTTCAACCAGGTCGTCCCGGAAGGACGCGAAGCGGTCGACCCCGGCTTCTCCGCCGGCAGCGTCGTGCCCATCGGCGAGACCCGCATCGGAGCCGCCGCGGCGGCCGACATGGACGGAGCCTGGCACGAACAGGGCGGCGTGAGCTCCCTTCTCCTGCAGAAACTGGGGTCGACCGGGCAGTCCCTGGGCTACATCGGCCTGTCGCGGGCGTCCGGTCCGGACCTCCCCAATCCAAAAGACGTTGCCGTCATGGTGGCTGAATCAACAGGAAGCTAAGGAAATGTCCTCGAATTCAACCGGCAATAATGCGTTCAAGGCCCTGTTGCAGAAAAGCCAGCTCGAACTGCGCATGCTGAGCGTGGTGCTGTTCCTGGTTTTCTGCCTCAGCCTCACCTCGCCCTATTTCCTGACGGTCAACAACATCCTGAACGTCATGGATCAGTGCGTCGTCGTGGGCGTCGTCTCGCTCGGCGCGACCCTGGTGATCCTGACTGCGGGCATCGATCTGTCGGTCGGCTCGGTGCTGGCGGTGGCCGGTGTCGTCCTCGGCATGAGCTTCGAACCCCTCGGCGTTTACGGCGCCATCGCGGCCTCGCTGGTCGCCGGCATGGTCTGCGGCATGATCAGCGGCCTGCTGGTGACCTGGGCCGGGTTGGCCCCCTTCGTCGCGACCCTGGGCATGATGGCCATCGCCCGCAGCCAGGCCTACGTGCTGAGCGGCGCGCGTTCCTTCAGCACCATTCCGCCCGAGATCGAATGGGTGGGCTCGGCGATGGTCTTCGGCCTGCCGTTCAGCTTCCTCTGTCTGCTGGCCCTCTATGCCGTGGTCTGGCTCTTTCTCAACCGGACCAAGGCGGGACGGTGCATCTACGCCATCGGCTCCAACGAGGAAGCGGCCCGCGTGGCCGGTATCGCGGTCGGCAAGTACAAGACCTTCTGCTACGTCGCCAGCGGCATGTTCTGCGCCATCGCGTCCCTGTTCCTGGCCGGGCGCATTCTTTCCATCGACCCGATCGCCGGAACCATGCTGGAGCTCGATACCATCGCCGCCATGGTCATCGGCGGTTCCAGCCTGATGGGCGGGCGCGGCTCGATCGTCGGCACCTTCTTCGGTGTCGTCATCATGGTGCTGATCCGCAACGGACTCAATCTGATGGGCGTCGATCCCTATTGGCAGGGAACGGCGATCGGCTCGGTGATCGTCGCCGCCCTTCTTCTCGACCGGTTTTTCCGCAGACGTGCCGCTCTAAGGGCTTAACCATAAACCGAAGACAGGAGAGAGAGATGAAGAAACTCATTACCGCAGCAGTTCTGGGAGTATTCTGTTCAGTCGCTTTTATGTCGTCCACTCCGGCCTATGCGGACGGCAAGAAGTTCGCCTACATGACGCCCAGCCTGACCCTGCCGTTCTGGCGCTACCTCGCCAAGGGTATCGAGGAAACGGTGAAGGCCAACGGCGACGAACTGACCACCTACGACAGCAACAACGACGCCTCCAAGCAGCTTGCCAACGCCCAGGACGCCATCGCGCGCAAGGTCGACGGCATCCTCATTTCGCCGACCGACTCCTCGACCTGTCCGAAGGTCCTGTCCCTGGCCGAGAAAGCAGGGATTCCGGTGATCATCGCCGACATCGGCACCGACAGCGGCAACTACGTCTCCTTCATCATTTCCGACAACTACGACGGCGCCAACGGCGTCGGCAAGATGCTGGCCAACGAGTTCAAGAAGAAGGGCTGGGAGAAGGCCGAGTACGCCCAGGTCACGATTTCGCTGGCTCGCGCCAACGGCCGCAAGCGCACCGAGGGTTTCCGCAAGGCCATGCAGGAAGCCGGCCACGTGGAAGTCGACCTGAAGCAGATGGAGACCTACACCGGCGACGAAACCTTCCGCTATGTCCAGGACATGCTGACCGCCCATCCGAACCTGAGGGGCATTTTCGTCGAAACCGACCAGCCCTCGATGGGCGCGGTTCGCGCCGTGCGCGCGGCGCGCAAGACGGGCGACGTCCTGGTCGCCGGCTTCGACGGTATCCCGGAATTCGTGAAGATGATCCAGGAAGGCAAGATCATCGGCTCGGGCATGCAGCAGCCGCACCTCATGGGGCAACGCTCCATGGAAGTCCTCTATGACCATCTCGCCGGCAAGAAGGTCGAGAAGGAAGTCATGGTGCCGATCATCGTTGTCGACACCAACAACATCGACGGCGTGCTGGACACCATCAAGACGTCCGTCTTCGCCGGCGAACTGGAATAGGTGCCGACGGCGACCTTCAAACGATCCGAAGTTTACCGAATGCCGGCTCCCCCGTTCGCGGGGGAGCCGGTTTGGTTAGGGAATGTCGCGATGGCCGGAGGGCGGGTGCGTCAGTCCTGGTCCAGATTCAGCCAGGTATCGAGCCCTTCCTGGCTGGCTGCCATGCTGTCGAAGTTGAGCAGGCCGCGCGAAATGGCTACGGCGACGGCGCGGGTTCGCGAATTGAAGACGGGACCGAAAGTCGAATCGACGCAGCTCGGGTCGATGCCCAGTTTCTCGTAGAGGTGCTTCAGGCGGCTCTGCACGGTGCGGGTCGACAGCTTGCGCCGTGCCGCGATGGCCTTGTCGGTCATGCCGAGGGCGATATCCATGAGGACCTCGTACTCCGAATCCGTCAGCCCCTCGAGGATGTCCTCCGAGCGCTGCTGGACGCCCCTGACCTCGCGGTCGATGATGCACTGGTCCTCCAGGAACACGCCCCGGATGGCCAGTTCGAGACGCTCCTCACTCGCGGATTTCAGCAGGTAGCCGTAGACGGCTCCGTTCGGCACGATGCGGGAAACGCCGCGCACGTAGGCCTCGTCGGCGTAATTGGACCAGAACAGGATCGGCATGTCCTGGGCCAGATGCCAGATCTCCTTCGCCGCCTCGACACCGCTGGCGCGCGGCATCTGAAGATCCAGGATGATGCCGTGGACATCGCTTTGGCGGACGATCTCGACGGCCTCGCGGCCGTCCTTGGCCTCATGGATGAATCCGCATTCCGGAAGGGCGTGCTTGACGGCTCCCTTCAGAAAGGACCGGTGCAGAGGGTCGTCTTCGGCCAGAAGTATCTTCATTTCACATGCCACTCATAATGGAGGGTCTCCAGCGCTTCGGCATCCACGTCGTTCATTGCGGTTCGTCCTTGCCCGAGTATGTCGTCGACGGCGTTCGGCGGGCGGTGCAGCTCTGCCAGCGGAACCCTGACGACCACCCGGGTTCCGCCTTTCGGATGGTTCCCGATAAACTCTATGGTCGCCGAGATCAAGGCGGCCCGGACACGCATGTTGTCCAGTCCGCCGGCCGGTTGTTGCGGTTGCGTCGTCACGCCGCAGCCGTCGTCGGCCACCTCGATCAGGAGATGGTCTTCGTCCACGTCGATCGCGACCGCCACCGATTTGGGGTGGCCGTGCTTGACGGCGTTGTTGATCGCCTCCTGGACGATCCGGAACAGCGTCGTGCGTTGGGATTCGGGACAGCTGTCGAGCAGGTCCGACCCGTGGTCGCGGACCTCGAAATCGATGGGGGGCCTTCTGCCGGCGACGGACCTTTCGAGTTGCGCCTCGACCGCCTGACCGAAGCCGAACAGTTCGAGCACGCCGGGCCTCGTGTCCTCGATGATGCGGCGCAGTTCCTTGATGCAGGTCGCGACCTCGTCTCCCAGTTCGACAAGCTCCGGCGTCCGATAGGCCTTCTGGCGGCCCATGCGCGCGACCCGGTGCGAGATGCGCGTCAGGTCGGCCAGGGTCTGGTCGTGAAGATCCATTCCCAGCCTCTTGCGCGCCTTTTCCATGCCCTCGGTCAGGCGCAGGGCGCCCAGCCGCAGGGCTTCCGCCCGGCCGCGCGCCGCCCCTTCGGCCATTGCCGCCTTCTTGGCCTGATCGGTGCGGATCAGGGCGTAGATGTACGGAGCCAGAAGGTCGGCGACCTGTTGCGCCGTCTCCACATCCGCTTCGGTGTATTTGTTCTTCTGATGGCTCGAGATGTTCAGCGCGCCATGCACGACACCATGGACCTGCATCGGAACATGCAGGCGGCTGTGCAGCTTGGCGTCGAAAATGGGGCTACTGAAGGAGCCGTCGAAGTGGAAGCGCTCGTCCTCCCAGGCATCTCCGGTCAGAAGGCTTTTGACCTGCCCCCAGAGGAGCGTTCGGTTCGGGAGGTTGATGATGGGAGACGGTTCCGCCACCTGGCTCCACCCCGTCGGGATGCCGACTTCGAAGACGACGGCGCAGTCGCGCCGGTCGGGCAGAATGAGCGCGACGTCCATGTGATCGGGCTGGAAAAGGCTGTCGACCTCCTCCGCCACTTTCCGCAACACGTTCTGATAGTCGAGTTGCCCCGCGATGGCCCGTGAGATCGCGAGATAGCGATCTACGAGCGCCTCTGAGTCCTTCAGCACCGAAGCGTCTCCCGATTCGACCTATAATTCCCAGGACGATTAAATCACGGATTGTACCGCTGCCAAAAGCGCCTCTCAGCGGGAATCGCGCGCAATCCCGCGCTACCGTCTACGGATATCCGCAGGGCGGGTTGCGTAACCGCGCATAACGGCGACGCATCGTCCGGCGGGTCGGGAATCGGGGGCTCGGCGGGCCGGGATTATCGTCTCCTTCGACTTCCCTTTGAGATTGAACCGGGGGCGGGGTTCCGGACCGGGGAGGACGTGTCGCACCGGTTGTCCGGACAAGGGCCGTGTCACAAAATCGCAATCAAAGTGCAATAAAAACGTCATGCTCGTCTTGAGTTTTGCCATCCTCCATGCGCAAGATCGTCGGCACCAAAAAAACCTAAGGTCGTGGTGGACGCGGAAGGACGGCCACGGCATGGACCCCGACAAGCATGGAGGCGAACGTCTGATGAAAGCGATTTTCTATCCGATCATGGCGGCGGCCCTGGTGGCGGCCGGGTCGGCCTCGGCCGGTACCCTGGACGACGTCAAGGCGCGCGGGCAACTCAACTGCGGTGTCAGCGAGGGCGTCCCCGGATTCTCCAACCCCGACGCTTCCGGCCGCTGGGTCGGCCTGGATGCGGCCATGTGCCGGGCGATCTCGGCCGCTATTTTCAATGATGACGATAAGATCAAATTCGTTTCGTTGAGTTCCAAGCAGAAGATCCTCGCGGTCGTCACCGGCCAGGTCGACCTGACCTCGCGCACCACCACCTGGACCATGAAGCGCGACACCAAGGAAGGCGTCGACTTCACCCAGATCGTCTATTACGACGGCCAAGCCTTCATGACCCGCAAGGAACTCGGCCTCAAATCGGCCAAGGAGCTGAACGGCGCCACCGTCTGCGTGACCTCGGGCACGACCACCGAGCTCAACCTGGCCGACTTCGCCCGCGCCAACGGCATCAAGTTCGAGCCCGTCGTCTTCGAGGGCAAGAAGGAGGCCGTGAACGCCTACAAGAGCGGGCGTTGCGACGCGTTGACCACCGACTACAGCCAGCTCGCGGCCTTCCGCACCACCTTTCCGACTCCGGACGATCACGTGATCCTGCCGGACGTCATCTCGAAAGAGCCGCTGGCGCCGCTGGTCAAACATGGCGACAACCAGTGGAAGGACCTGGTGACCTGGACCGTGATCGGCCTGATCACCGCCGAGGAACTGGGCGTCACCCAGGCCAATGTCGACGAGATGAAGGCATCGTCCAAGAACCCCACAATCCAGCGCATGCTGGGTGTGTCGGGCGACTACGGTTCCTACATCGGCCTCGACAAGGAATGGCTGTACCGGGCCGTCAAGGCGACCGGCAATTACGGCGAGATCTTCGAGCGCTATCTCGGCAAGGGCAGCGCGCTCAAGATGGATCGCGGCAAGAACGCGCTGTGGAGCCAGGGCGGCCTGCTCTACGTTCCGCCGCTCCGCTAGTCGGTGACTGATCGCTCCGGGGCGGTTCGCGGCCGCCTCGGGGCCCTCCGCCCATGACCGACTCCCTCGCTCCGCCGCGACGCAATCCGTTCGCGCCCGACCGCATCCTTTCCTCCCTCGGCCAGTTCGCCGTGGTCGCGGTGGTGCTCGGCTGCGCCTACTGGCTGTTCACCACCACCCAGGCCAATCTCAGGGCCCGCAACATCGAGTCCGGCTTCACCTTCCTGGGTCACGAGGCCGGATTTCCGATCGGCGATTCCCTGATCAGCTTCACACCGTCGGACAGTTACGGCCGGGCCTTCCTGGTCGGGGTGATCAACACCTTCTACGTTTCGGTTCTCAGTATCCTCGGGGCCACCGTCGTCGGCGTCGTCATGGGCGTCGCCCAGGTGTCGCGGAACTGGCTGATCGCCAAGCTGGCCGAAGTCTATGTCGAGGTCCTGCGCAACATCCCGCTGCTGCTGACCCTGCTGTTCGTCTACGGCGTGGTGCTGACCGGCCTGCCGTCGGTGCGCAAGAGCATCGAGCTGTTCACCGGCGCCTATCTCAACCAGCGCGGCCTCTATCTGCCGCGGCCGCTGCCCCAGGACGGGTTCGGGATCGTCGTCGCCGGAATCGTCCTCGCCCTTGTCGGCGCCGTCGTCCTGATCGTCTGGGCGCGGCGGTACCGCGACCGCACGGGCGTCGTCATCCCGTCGGTCCGCATCGGTCTCGGTCTCGTGCTCGGCCTGCCGGTGATCGCCTATTTCCTGGCCGGCTCGCCGCTGGATTGGGACCTGCCGGTCCTCAAGGGATTCAATTACCGCGGCGGATGGGTGTTCCGGCCCGAATTCGCGGCCCTGCTTCTGGGGCTGATCATCTATCGCGGCGCCTTCATCGCCGAGAACGTGCGCAGCGGCATCCGCGCGGTCAGCAAGGGGCAGCGCGAGGCCTCGGCGGCGCTGGGGCTGACGCCGGGGCGCACCATGCAGCTGGTGATCCTGCCGCAGGCGCTGCGCACCATCATCCCCTCGACCACCAACGACTACGCCAGCCTGGTCAAGGACAGCTCGCTCGCCGTCGCCATCGGCTATCCGGACATGGTGTCGGTCGGCGGCACCATGATCGGTCAGAACGGGCAGGCCATCGAGGTCATCGGCATGTGGATGGCCATCTACCTGGCGATCAATCTGGTGGTCTCGCTGCTGATGAACTGGGCCAACCTCAAGGCCCAGCTGGTGGAACGGTAGGGCGCCATGGCCGAGACCTTCATCGCCGCCCCCGACCTGCCGCCACCGCCGTCGACCGCCGGCGTCATCGGTTGGATGCGCGAGAACCTGTTCAAGGGCTGGTTCAATTCCGCCCTGACGGTTCTCGCCATGGCGTTTCTCGGCTTCACCATCCCGCCGCTGGTGAACTGGCTTCTTATCGACGCCACCTTCGCCGGCGATGCCGAGGCCTGCCGGGCCGCGGGCGGCGCCTGCTGGTCCTTCATCGGCGCCGAGTTCAAGCTGTTCATGGTCGGCACCTATCCCGGCGCCGAGGTCTGGCGGGCCGTCGTTTCGGGCGTGATGTTCGTGGCCCTGTTCGCCGCCACGGCGCGCCATCTGCTGTCGCCGGTGACGGCGGCGCTGCTGTGGCTGTTCCTGCCGGTGCCGGTCTACTGGCTGCTCGGCGGCGGATTGCTGCTGGAGCCGGTCGAGCCCACCAAGTGGGGCGGCCTGATGCTGACCCTGCTGCTGGCGGTGATCGGCGTCGTGATCTCGGTGCCGCTGGGTATCCTGCTGGCCCTTGGCCGTCGTTCGCGCTTCATCGCCATCAAGAGCCTGTGCGTCGGCATCATCGAACTGGTGCGCGGCGTGCCGATGATCACCATCCTGTTCATGGCCACCATCATGTTGCCCTTCTTCCTGCCCGAGGGCGTCGAGCTCGGCGTGCTGCACCGGGTGCAGATCGGCATCATCCTGTTCTCGTCGGCCTACATGGCCGAGGTGGTGCGCGGCGGCTTGCAGGGCATCGACCGCGGGCAGGTCGAGGCGGCGGCGGCGCTGGGCCTGAAGGGTTGGCAGACCACGCTTCTCATCGTCCTGCCGCAGGCCCTGCGCGACGTGCTGCCGCCGCTTATCGGGCGCTGCATCGCCCTGCTCAAGGATACCTCGCTGGTCATCATCGTCGGGCTTCTGGACTTCCTCGGAATTGCCAAGGCGGCGGCGCAGGATCCGTCCTGGCTCGGCTTCGACGCCGAGGCCTTCGTCTTCTGCGCGGCGGTCTACTGGATGCTTTGCTTCAGTCTCAGCCGCTACGGCCGTTCCCTGGAACGCCGGGGTCACGGCGCCTTCAAGGATTAGGGACTTCCATGGAAACCAGAACAGACACTGCCGGTTCCGACGTCGTCATCCGTCTGGAGGGCGTCCACAAGTGGTTCGGCGACTTCCATGTGCTGAAGAACATCGACCTCGAAGTCCGGCAGGGTGAGCGCATCGTCATCTGCGGCCCGTCGGGATCGGGCAAGTCGACCCTGATCCGCTGCATCAACCGGCTCGAGGAACACCAGCGCGGCCGCATCGTCGTCAACGGCACCGAACTGACCGGCGACCTGCGCAACGTCGAGCGCATCCGCAGCGAAGTCGGCATGGTGTTCCAGCACTTCAACCTGTTCCCGCACCTGACCATCCTCGAGAATCTTTCCCTCGCCCCGATCTGGGTGCGCAAGGTGCCGCGCAAGGAGGCCGAGGCCATCGCCATGCGCTATCTCGAGCGGGTGAACATCGCCGAGCAGGCCGGCAAGTATCCCGGCCAGCTTTCGGGCGGACAGCAGCAGCGGGTGGCGATCGCGCGGTCGTTGTGCATGAACCCGTCGGTCATGCTGTTCGACGAGCCGACCTCGGCGCTCGATCCCGAGATGATCAAGGAGGTTCTCGACGTCATGGTCGAACTGGCCGAGGAGGGCATGACCATGCTCTGCGTGACCCACGAGATGGGTTTCGCCAAATCGGTCGCCAACCGGGTGATCTTCATGGACTTCGGCGAGATCGTCGAAGAGAACGACCCGGAGACCTTCTTCAACAATCCGCGCATGGACCGCACCCAGCTGTTCCTGAGCCAGATCCTGTCGCACTGAGGCATTCCGATTCGGGCAAGGTACGGAGGGGCGTCGCCGTCCCTGATCCTTCGCTGTCGGGCAGAAGGGCGATGCGCCTAGAGCGGAATGCGGGTGGTGCGCTTGACCGTCCTCAGCGTGAACACGGTTTCGACCCGCACGACGCCGGGAAGGCGCGTGAGGATTTCCGTGTGTATGCGCTCGAATTCGGCGGCGTCGGCGAAAATGGTGCGGATCAGATAGTCTGACGGCCCGGCTACCAGATAGCAGTCCAGCACCTCGGGTACTTTCGCCACCGCTGCCTCGAAAGCGTCGAGGGCCCGGCGGTCCTGGCGTTCCAGCTTGATCTCGACGAATGCGGTGCCCGGCTTGCCGCAGACCTCCTGGTCGAGCAGCGTCACCGTGCGGGCGATCAGGCCACTCTCCTCAAGCAGCCGCACGCGCCGATGGCAGGCCGATGGCGACAGGTTGACGCGTTCCGCCAGCTCGACGTTGCTGAGCCGTCCGTCGTCCTGCAACAGGGCGAGAATGGTACGGTCGCGGTCGTCGAGAGTATTGCTTCGAATTTTATTCTCCATAATCGGCAAATTAGCACGAATTATACGAATGTATAACCGAATATGGCGGACGTTGCGCGGAAATTGCGCGTCATTTGTGATATATTATTTCAAGAAACGTTTCCCCGAAGGCGGGCCGTCACCTGGAGCGAGAACGCCGATGCGGCTTCGGCCCCGACAGCGGCCTTTTCACTCCCCGCCGCCGACCGTCGGTCGAGGACTGGAAATCTGCCAGCACGCTAGCCACAGGAGGAAGCACAGATGGCCAGGATCATTTGTATTCCCAGGGAAATAATGGAGGACGAGGGACGCGTCGCCGCCTTTCCCGAATCCGTGGCCCATTACGTTGAAATGGGGTTCGAGGTGGCGGTCGAGGCCGGAGCTGGACGCGGTGCCCTGCAGTCCGATGACGCCTACGCAGCGGCCGGCGCACGCATCGTCGACGACACCGCGGCGCTGTATGGCCAGGCAGACGTGATCCTCAAGGTCAAGCAGCCGATCTTCAACGAAGGGCTCGGCCGCCACGAGGTGGAGCTGATGCGGGAACGGGCGGTCCTGATCACCTTTCTTCATCCGGCGGCACCGTGCAATCACCAGCTGGTCCGCATGCTGCGGGACCGCAACATCACCTCGCTCACGATGGACGGAATCCCGCGCGAGGAATCTCACGCCCAGAAGATGGACGCCTTGACCTCGATGAGTACCGTGACCGGGTACAAGTCGGTGGTGATCGCTGCCGATCATTACCCCAAGTTCATTCCGATGATCGGCACCGCCATCGGCACCATCGCGCCGGCCAACTTCCTGATCGTCGGTGCGGGGGTGGTCGGACTGCAGGCCATTGCCACCGCCAAGCGCCTGGGCGGCGTCGTGGCCGCGGTCGACATCCGAGAGGATGCCCGCAAGGGAGCCACCAGTCTGGGGATCAAGGTGCCCGGTTTCGAGGTGCCGGATACCCTGGCACACGGAGAGGGCGGCTATGCCAAGGCGTTGCCGGCGGAATGGTTGGAGCGCGAACGCGAGTTCCTGAAGCCTCTCATTGCGGACGCCGACATCGTGATCGCCAGCGCCCTGGTCCCGGGCGAGGTCGCGCCGATCCTGATCACCGAGTCCATGGTGCACGCCATGAAGCCCGGCTCCGTGCTGGTGGATGTGGCGATCGACCAGGGCGGGAATTGCGCCCTCACCGAAAGTGGCAAGTCGATCGAACGTGACGGCGTCTGGATCTGCGGACGCCAGAATATCCCGGGGTCGACGCCGGTCCACGCCAGTTGGCTGTACGAGAAGAACATGCGGGAATTCGTGGCCAACCTGTTCAAGAAGGGCATCGATGACCCGGACCTCGGTGACGTGATCGCCGCCCATTGCCTTGTCACCCATGCCGGCGAGGTCTTTCACAAGGGGGCCCTGCACGCCATGCAGGACGCGGCCTAGGAGGCTCCGGGTACGGGGAACAGCGGAATGATCGAAGTCGCCTTGCTCCTCGGCGTGTTCGTCGTGTCGTTTGCAATCGGATACGCCCTCATCTCGAAGGTGCCGCAGCGGCTCCACACGCCGCTGATGTCGATGACCAACGCCATTTCGGCGATCACCATCCTGGGCGCGGTGCTGCTGTTTTCGGTGGAGACCACGGTACTCGAAAAGGTTCTGGGAGCGACGGCGCTTGTCATGGCGGCTTTCAACGTCGTCGGGGGTTTCGTGATCACACACCGCATGCTGCGCCTGTTCAAGACCAGGGGCGCCAAGCCGGCACAGGAATGACAGCCGGCGGGAACGCGGCAACTGCAGAGGGACAGGGGCGATGGACGGCGGATGGACCTGGGTCAGCGATTTTGCGGTCATCGCGATTCTGATCGCAGGAATCTGGCTGTTCCGCTTTCCGCGGCGGGCGAAGGCCGGCAACCTGGCCGCCGCCGTCGCGGTCATCCTGGCGTTCGTCCTCGTCGTCTGGCGCAATCCGGTGCTCGACCCCGGCGTCGTCGTCGCGTTCATCGTGGTCGGCTCGGCGGTGGGCTGGGTGGTGGCCGCCCGTGTCACCATGATCCAAATCCCGGCGATGGTCGCCTTCCAGCACGGGGCCGGCGGCGTTGCCGCGTTTCTGGTGGCGGCCGTCGAGTTGGTGCGCGAGCCGGTCGCCCTCGGCGGCCTCGGAACGGCGGCCGGTATCCTCGCCATGTTGGTGGGGGCGGCGACTTTCTCGGCGAGCATGATCGCCAGCGCAAAACTGGCCAATCGAACGAAGTCGACGCCGGTCGTCCTGCCGCGCCACAACGCGGTGCTGGTCGCCATCTCGGTTCTCGCCGTGGCGTTCGGAGCGGCGGTCGGCGGCGCAACCGGCAATCTGGGGATCGTCTTCGTGGTGGCGACAATCCTGGCCGCCATCGTTCTTGGCATCGTTTTCTCGATCCGCGTCGGCGGCGCCGACATGCCGGTGCTCATCTCGTTCCTGAATGCGACCGCCGGTCTCGCCGCAGCTCTGTGCGGGATCGTCATCCAGAACCGGCTGCTGATCGCCTGCGGCGCCACGGTGGCGGCGTCGGGTTCCATTCTGACCTATGTCATGTGCCGGGCGATGAACCGGGGCTTGTCGAAGGTTTTCGTCGGCATTGCGCCGCCGCACCCTGCGGCCTCTCAGGAATCCGCCCTCGCCGTCGCCGATGAGCCGGCCAGCGTCGACGGCGCGTCAATTCCGCCGGAGGCGGAGGCGGCCGCCTCCGATCCGTTCGCGCTCGCCCTCGACGCCCTTAGGGAGGCGCATTCGGTCATCATCGTTCCCGGGCTGGGCATGGCGATGGCGCAGGCACAGTTCGAGGTGGTCGCGTTGGGGAGCCGGCTCGAATCTCGGGGCGCCGTCGTCAGGTTCGCCATCCACCCGGTGGCCGGGCGGATGCCGGGCCATATGCACGTGCTGCTGGGCGAGGCCGAGGTCGACTACGCCAAGCTGTTTGACCTCAAGGACATCAACTCCGAATTCGCGGAAACCGATGTGGCGGTGGTCGTCGGGGCCTGCGACGTGGTGAATCCGGCTGCCGCGACGACCGAGGGCACGCCGATATCGGGCATGGAGATTCTCAAGGTGCACGAGGCCCGGCAGGTGATCGTCTGTAACCTCGACGACCGGCCCGGCTATTCCGGCGTTTCCAACGCCCTCTATGGTCGCTCGAACGCCATCCTCCTTTTCGACGACGCCAAGGCGACCCTTGCCCGTGTGCTCGAGGATTTGGGATAGGCAGGGCGATGCCGGCGGCGAAGGCGTCGACGCGCCTCCGGAACACGCCTAATATCCGGCTGCGAGACGGTCGAACAGCACCCCCTCCAGCATCCGGACGCTTGTCATGCCCTCCAATTCCCTTCGCGACAAAGACCAGGCCTACGCCCTGCATCCCTACACCGACCTGCGGGCGCATGAGCGCCGCGGTCCCCTGGTGATCAGCCATGGCGAAGGTATCCGCCTGTTCGACGAGACCGGGCGCGGCTATATCGAGGGGCTGGCCGGGCTGTGGTGCGCGTCGCTCGGCTATTCGCAGCCGCGCCTGGCCGAGGCGGCGCGGCGGCAGATGGAGACCCTGCCGTTCAGCCATTCCTTCCGCCACCGGGCGCACGCGCCGGGCATCGAGCTGGCCGAGAAGCTGATCGGCATGGCGCCGGTGCCGATGGGCCGGGTGTTCTTCGCCAATTCCGGGTCGGAAGCCAACGACTCGGCGATCAAGATGATCTGGTACTACAACAACGCCCGCGGCCGCCGCGATAAGAAGAAGATCATCTCGCGGCAGCAGGGCTATCACGGGGTCACGATCGCTACGGCGAGCCTGACCGGGCTGGCGGCGATCCACAGCGATTTCGACCTGCCCATCGACCGCATCCTCCACACCACCTGCCCGCAGGCCTACCATCAGGCCGAACCCGGCGAGAGCGACGAGGCCTTCGCCGACCGTCTGGCCGCCGATCTCGAGGCGCTGATCCTGGCCGAGGGGCCGGACACGGTGGCCGCCTTCATCGCCGAGCCGGTGATGGGCGCCGGCGGCGTGATCGTGCCGCCCGCCACCTATTTCCCGAAGATGCAGGCGGTCTGTCGCAAGTACGACGTGCTGGTCGTCGCCGACGAGGTCATCTGCGGCTTCCACCGTACCGGCAACCCGTGGGGCAGCCAGACTTACGGCATCGAACCCGACATCCTGACCTGCGCCAAGGCGCTGTCGTCGGCCTATCTGCCGATCTCGGCGGTGATGATCACCGATGCCCTCTATCAGGCTTTGGCCGACAACTCGGCGCGCATCGGCACCTTCGGCCACGGCTACACCTATTCCGCCCATCCGGTCTGCGCCGCCGTCGCCCTGGAGGCCCTGAAGATCTACGAGGAGGACGACATCCCCGGCCATGTCGCCGAGGTGGCTCCCGTCATGCAGCGGCATCTGCAGAGTTTCGCCGGCCATCCGCTGGTCGGCGAGGTGCGCGGCGTCGGCATGATCGGGGCCCTGGAACTGGTCGAGGACAAGGCGGCGCATCGGAATTTCGATGCCAAGCTCGGCGTCGGCGGGAAGGTGGTCGACGCCATGGAGCGCCACGGCGTGCTCACCCGCGCCATGATCCGCGACAGCGTGGCGTTCTGCCCGCCGCTGATCATCACCGAGGCCGAACTCGACGAGATGTTCGGCCTCACCCGCAAGGCGCTGGACGAGGTGGCGGCCGAAGTCCTGTGACGCCCTGGGCCGCTAGCCTTTGTCCCGCGCCAGGATGCGCTCGGCGCTGTCGTTCCAGACGTCCCAGCGGATGACCTTGCCGTCGCGGATGACGAAGCGGTCGATGTAGCGGGTGTTCTCGAAGGGCGTGCCGTCCGGCCATTCGCCATAGAGGGTGCCGAGGCTGTAGACCACGGTGCCCTCGGTTCCCGCGGCGACGTCGTAGGTCCCGTAGCTCTTCTTGACCCATTTGTAGCGATCGCCGTTGTAGGCCGCGATCTCGCGCGGATGTTTGAACTGCGCGCCGCCGGTGAAGGTGATGACCGAGCCGGGGGCCATGAAGGTGGCGGCGGTGTCGGGGTCGGGAACCATGGTCGCGTCGAGCAGCGACTGGACCAGGGCGGCGGCGGGATGAAGCGAAGACATGGCGATCGCCTCCCGCCTACATGCAGCCGGAGGCGGAACGCGGGATGTACTCGCCGTAACCGTCCTCGCCGAGCCAGGTCTCGCCGTCGACGATCAGGCGGCCGCGCAGGAAGACCTTGGCGACCTTGCAGCCCACCTCGTGGCCCTCGAACAGCGAGTAGTCCATGCGGCCGTGCCCCCGGGCGGCGCTGATCACGCCCTTGGCCTCGGGATCGATGATCACGATGTCGGCGTCCGATCCCGGCGCGATGGTGCCCTTGCGCGGATAGAGGCCGAACAGCTTGGCCGGGGCCGTCGCGGTGACCTCGACGAAGCGGTTGAGCGACAGGCCGCGATCGCGCATGCCGTCGAACATCACGGTCATGCGTTCCTCGATACCGGGGCCGCCGTTGGGTACCTTGTGGAAGCCCTCGCGGCCGAGCTGCTTGGACATGTTGAGGCCGTAGACGTCCTCGTAGGTGAACGGGCAGTGGTCGGTGGCGACGACGTCGAGGACTCCGGTCCGCAGGCCGCCCCACAGGGCCTCGATGTGATCGGGCTCGCGCAGCGGCGGGCTGAGGATCGCCTTGGCCCCCTCGAAGCCCGGCTTCTCGTACTCGTCGGTCGACAGGTACAGGTAGTGGGTGCAGGTCTCGGCGTGGACAGGAACGCCGCGCTGCTTGGCGTCGGTTACCGCCTCCAGCGCCTGCCTGGCGGTCAGATGCACGATGTAGAGCGGCGTGCCGGTCAACTCGGCGAAGCGGATCACCCTGCTTGTGGCCTCGCCCTCGGCGATCGCCGGGCGGGTCAGGTGGTGGTATTTCGGCGCCAGGTTGCCGGCGGCGACCGCCTGCTCGACCAGGTTCTGGATCATGTAGCCGTTCTCGCAGTGGACGCTGACCTGGCCGCCGTCCTCGCCGGCCACCTGCATGGCCTTCATCAGGGTGCCGTCGTCGACCATCAGCACGCCGGGATAGGCGGTGAAAAGCTTGAAGCTGGTCACGCCCTCGCGCTTCATCAGGGTTTTCATGTCGATCAGCGCCTGCGCGTCGACATCGGTCATGACCATATGGGCGCCGACGTCGACGGTGGCGCAGGCGGCCCGCCTGTGCCAGTCGTCGAGACAGGCGAGCAGGCTGGTCCCCTTGGTCTGGTTGCAGAAGTCGACGACCGTGGTGGTGCCGCCGAAGGCCGCCGCCTTGCCGCCGCTGGCAAACGTGTCGACGGTGCGGGCGGTGCCGAAATCCCAGTCGAGATGGGTATGGACGTCGATGCCACCGGGCACCAGGACGCAGCCGGAGGCATCGTGGACCTCGGCGTCGTCTCCGGCCTGCAGGTTCCTGCCGATGGCGCTGACGCGGCCGTCCTCGATCAGGACGTCGGCGATGATGTCTTCCGAAGCCGTTATGACGCGGCCGTTCTTGATCAGTGTGGACATCGTTTCCTCCATTTCGTGCATTATGCGGTAAATCATAATTGATTCTGATTTACCGCAAAGGGCTCTAGCCCAGTTCGAATGTCGTTACGCCGAAGACCCGCTCGACCGGCACCCCCGGATCGCCCTTGGTGTACATGCGGGCGGTTTCGAAGACCGGGGCCATGCCGTGGCGCCGGGCGAGGGCGACGGCCGCGGCGTTGGGCCTCGGCACGTCGAGAAAGACGGGCTCGCCGGGGACGCCGGCGATCAGATTGGCAAACAGCCTTTCCGCGATGTCGGGGCTGTCGGCGAACAACGGACCGATCTTGTGTCCGGATCGGCAGGGCCGGATGACGCCGAAGCCGCGAAGGGTCCCCCCATCGACGACACCCAGGGCCCTGCCACCCGGCCTGGCGATCCACGTGCGAAGAAACGCGTCGCGCGGGGCCAGGAACATCTCGCGGTCGTAGGCGGCGACCCGCTCGAACGGAACATCGGCCAGCTCGACGACACCGCCCGGCGCGGTGCCGCCGCCGGTTCCCTCGAAGCGCTCGTTGGCGTAGGCGTACTGGAAGTCGGAGCGGCGGTAGTTGTCCTGCTGGGCGACGACGCCGTCGAGTCCGACGTTGCGTCCTTTCAGCCGATCCATGCCGGCCTGCCAGATGCGGATGCCGTAGCCTTTGCCGCGGAAATCGGGACGCACGATGTAGAAGCCGAGGAACCCGAAACCCTCGCCGTAGGCGACGACCGAAATGCAGCCGACCGGCTCGCCGGCCAGCTCGCCGATCAGGAAGCCGTCGGGATCGGCGGTGCGGAAGGCCTCGGCGTCGTCGAGGCCGGGGTTCCAGCCCTCGCCGGCGGCCCAGTCGACGGCAAGGTCGAGATCGGCCGGGGTCATGGTGCGGATGCGGAAATCACTCATAGCCGTTTCGCCGCGTGCTGCGGTTGTCGATGGAAGCCAGTACAGGACCGTAGGCCGCCGTCCGGTCGGTTCCAATGCCTAAATCGCATGGCGGCTCAAACGCCCTTGCCGGCATCCGAACCGTAGCGCTTGCGCCGCCGCCGCAGGATCAGCGAGGTCACCAGGCACAACAGGACGATGGTGAACGAGAAGCCGGTGGTCAGGGTGCCGAGGGCATAAAGCACCGGCGTCGTGACGTTGGTCGTCATGCCGTAGATCTCGAGTGGCAGCGTGTTGAAGGATCCTGACGTCATCAGGGTGCGCGCGAACTCGTCGTATGACAGGGTGAAGCCGAACAGGGCGACGCCGATCAGGCTCGGCGCGATGATCGGCAGCACCACGAAGCGGATGGTCTGTGCCGAACTGGCACCGAGGTCGCGCGCCGCTTCCTCGTAGGCCTTGTTGAAGCGGTTGAACACCGCGAACATGATCAGCAAGCCGAAGGGCAGGGTCCAGGTCAGGTGGGCGCCGAGGGCCGAACTGTACCAGGTGGGCTCATAATCGATGATGTTGAACATCAGGCCGATGCCGAGGCTGACCAGGATCGACGGCACGATCAGGCTGGCGACGGTCAGGTAGAACAGGAAGGTCGAGCCCCGGAACGGCCTGCGGAAGGCGAGGCCCGCCGAAACCGAGATCACCAGGGTGACGCACATGACGATGAAGGCGAGGCGGATGGATCGCGAGAAGGCGCCGCCGAAATCGCCGACCGCCTGCTTCTCGAACAGGTTGACGAACCAGTGAGTCGACACCCCGTTCATGGGGAAGGTCAGGCCGCCGCTGGGTCCCTGGAACGACAGGATGACGATGGTCGAGATCGGGCCATAGAGGAACAGGACGAACAGCGCGAAAAACGCGGCCAGGATGTAGAAGCTCGGCGAACGGCCTTCGGTGTTCATGGTCACAGCTCCTTGCGGACGTCGACGACGCGGAGCATGGCCGCGACCATGATCAGCACGACGACCAGCAGCACCACCGCGTTGGCGGCAGCGGCAGGGTATTGCAGCAGGGCGATCTCGTTGGACATGGCGACGCCGACCGACGCGCTTTGGCCGCCGCTCATCAGGCGCACGGTGATGAAGTCGCCCATGACCAGGGTGACGACGAAGATCGAACCGATGCCGATGCCCGGCTTGCACAGCGGCAGGATGACGTTGCGGATGATCTGCCAGCCGGTGGCGCCGGCGTCGTTGGCGGCCTCGATCAGCGAGCGGTCGATGCGCATCATGGAATTGAAGATCGGCACCACCATGAACAGCGTGTAGAGATGGACGAAAGCCAGCACGACGGCGAAGTCCGAGAACAGCAGGAATTCCAGCGGTTCGTCGACGACGCCGATGCCGATCAGGGTCGAATTCAGCAGCCCGTTGCGGCCCAGGAACGGCACCCACGAGATCATGCGGATGATGTTCGACGTCCAGAACGGGATGGTGCAAAGGACGAAAAGAACGATCTGCCAGGTCAGGGTGCGGACGTGGAAGGCCAGGAAATAGGCCACCGTGAAACCGATCGCGAAGGTCAGGACCCATACCAGGGCGGCGTATTTGAGGGTGTTGATATAGGTGGTCAGCGTGACTTTGGAGGTCAGCAGGTAGATGTAATTGTCGAAGATGAAGTCGGGAATGATCCGGTATTCGTCGTAGTCCCAGAAACTGACGATGACGATGGTCGCGATCGGAACGACCAGGAAGGCCGCAAAGACGAGGGCGAGCGGGCTGACCTGGAAATAGGGAAGGACCGAGGCGGTCGATCGGGTAGTGGCTTTCATGGATGAGTCCTCTGGGACCGGAGGAGGGGCTTCGGTCGGCCCGAAGCCCCCCGCATCAGGCAGAAGTTAGGCGGCGATGAACTCGTTCCACTTGCGGACCATGTACTTGTTTTCGTCCATGACCGCGTTCCAGCAGGCGACGGCGCCCATCCGGTCGTAGAAGGAACCGCCGTCGCGGACGGTGCCGGCCTTCTCCATGACCTTGCCTTCCGGGCTGAGGATGTCTTCGGCGGCGGGCTTGCCTTCCATCCAGAAGGCCCACTCGGCCGCCGACATGTATTCTTTGGCGGTGTCGAGGCAGGCGCTGTAGTAGCCCTGGCGGTTGAGGTAGGCGCCGACCCAGCCCGAGAGGTACCAGTTGATGTACTCGTAGGCGGCGTCGAGTTCCAATCCCGACAGGTGCTTGGCCAGGCCGATGCCGCCGCCCCAGGCGCGGTAGCCTTCCTCGAGCGGCTGGTAGACGCAGGGGATGCCCTTGGCGCGCACGGCGGCGACGGCCGGCGACCACATGGACTGGATGACGACCTCGCCCGACGCCATCAGGTTGACCGATTCGTCGAAGCTCTTCCAGAAGGCGCGGAACTGGCCGGCCTTTTTGGCCTCGGTCAGGACCGCCATGGTCTTGTCGATCTCTTCCTTGGTCATGTTGCCCTTGTCGCCGTATTTGATCTCGCCCATGGATTCGCAGACCATGGCGGCGTCCATGATGCCGATCGACGAGATGTTCAGGATCGAGGCTTTGCCCTTGAAGTCGGGATCGAGAAGGTCCTTCCAGTTCTTGATCGGCTTGCCGACCAGATCGGGGCGGATGCCCAGGGTGTCGGCGTTGTAGATGGTCGGGATCAGGGTCATCCATCCGGTTTCCTCGGAGGCGAATTCCGAGGAGTCGGGACCCTTGGTGAAGCCGACGCTGTGCGGTGCGGTGCCCTGGGCGATCGTGGAATCCGGGGTCAGCTTACCGGAAGTGAAGATCGGCACGATCTTGTCGTAGTACTTGATCTTCTTGATATCCATCGGCTGCATGTTGCCGGCCGGGAAGACCTTCTTGCAGACCCAGTATTCGATGTCGGCGATGTCGAAGGATTTCGGCTGGGTGACGGCGCGCTGGGCCACCGAATCCGAATCCAGTGCCGTCATCTGCAGGGTGATGCCCAGGTCTTCCTTACACTTGTCGGCGATGGCGTTGATGTTGGAGACGCCGGTGCCGAACTGGCGCAGGGTGACGTTCTTGATGTTCTGCGCCCAGATCGACGGGAACCCGGTGATCGCACCGGAGCCGATCGCGGCACCGGCCGCGGCGGCCGCACTGCGCTTGAGGAAATGACGACGCGAGACGTCGTTGAATACCTTGGTGGTGGCATTGGTCTTCTTAGGCATTAGGCCCTCCTCGAGATCGTGTGGTGTTTTGATTGGTGCTCGGGTTTGCGGTTATCGGGTTTCCAGGACGTGGACCTCGTCCGTGTCCCAGCTCGCGCTGACCTGGTCGCCGACGGCGATCGGATCGGCGAAATAGGCGGCCTCGTCGACGGACATGACGAAGTCGTCGGAATCCGGCGACGCCATGCCAAGCCGGACCCAGGAACCCTGGTATTCGACCGAGGTCATGACGCCCTTGATGCGGTTGAAATCATCCTTGAGAGCCGTTCCTTCGCCGCGGGCAAGCGCGATACGGTCGGAGCGGACCGAGAACGAAATCGCATCCCCCTGCTGCACGCCGTCGGCCCGGGTCAGGAAACGGGTGCCGTTGGCACCCTTGAGCACGGTGCCGCCGGCCTCGCGGCCTTCGACGACACCCGAAAGCACGTTGTGGCCGCCGATGAAGCGGGCGACGAAGGGGGTGCGCGGCTGGTTGAACACGGTGCGCGCCGGGCCGGCCTGCTCGATGCGGCCGTCGTTCATCACCACCACCAGGTCGGCCAGCGCCATGGCCTCTTCCTGGGAATGGGTGACGTGGACGAAGGTGATGGCCAGTTCCTTCTGCAGCCGCTTCAGTTCGGCGCGCATGCGGGTGCGCAGGAAGGGATCGAGGGCCGAGAGCGGCTCGTCGAGAAGCAGCACTTCCGGGTTGGTGATCAGGGCGCGGGCCAGGGCGACGCGCTGCTGCTGGCCGCCGGAAAGCTGGTCGGGCAGGCGGACGGCATAGGCGTCCATGTCGACCATTGCCAGCAATTCGGCCGCCTTGGCCTGGCGCTCGCTCTTGCCCTCGCCACGCATCTTCAGGCTGAAACCGACGTTCTCGGTGCAGTCGAGATGGGGGAACAGGGCGTAGTTCTGGAACATCATTGCCGTGCCGCGTTTGGTCGGCGGCAGTTCGGTGACATTGTGGCTGCCGATGACGATATCGCCGTCAGAGACCGACTCGTGCCCGGCGATCATCCGCAGGGTCGTCGTCTTGCCGCAGCCCGAGGGACCGAGCAGGCAGCAGTAACTGGCGGCGGGGATTTTCAGGTTCACCGAGTCGACGGCGACGGTGTCGCCGAACCTCTTGGTCGCGCTGACGATTTCGATGGCGCCACGGGGGGTAGCGGTTTCGGCCACGCGGACTTTCTCCTCTTCGATCGATCCGGTTCCCCGGCGGGCGGGGCCGGCCGACTCTTGTCGTCTTCACACGGGAGGAGTCCTACGCAACCGCTATGCCATCGAGAAAAATTATTTATTTTCAGTCCGTTATGGCGTGTTGAGAGCGGTTCTTAGACGTTTTTCTGCCTATATATTCGGCAGCAGTATAAAAATGATTAAATTATATTCAGAAATTGCCCGAAACCGCCAAAACCAGCCGGAGCCGGCGCGCCGGGATTCGGTGATCCGACCCCAACCGCAGGTTTTTCTGCCCCCTTTTTTGGCGTTTCGAGTCCCGGCGGCGGCTGAATCCGGATAGGCTTTCGATCAACCGCGCGATGACAGGAGGACCTTCCGCATGACCGCCGAGCTGCTGTTCCGGGCCGACGAGTTGCGCCGCTTCACCCGCGATGCCTTCCTGGCGCGCGGCCTGCCGGACGCGGATGCCGAGACCATCGCCGAAGACCTGGTCGAGGCCGACCTGCGCGGCCTGTCGTCGCACGGGGTCGCCCGCATCCCGACCTATTGCGAACGCCTGCGCCGGGGGCTGGTCAATCCGGTGCCCGACATTTCCATCGAGCGGGTGACGCCGGCCGCGGCGCAGGTGGACGGCGACAACGGCATGGGGTTCCTGGTCGCCCACGCGGCCATGGACGAGGCCGTCGACATGGCGCGCGATATCGGGATCGGTCTGGTCGCTGCGAAGCGCAGTACCCATTTCGGGATGTCGGCGCTCTACGTGCTGCAGGCCATCGAGTCCGGCATGGTCTCGCTGGTCTTCACCAACTCGTCGCCGGCCCTGCCGGTGTGGGGCGGGCGCAGCGCCTTCCTCGGGGCGGCGCCGCTGGCGGCCGGCGCGCCGGGGGGCAGGCTCGGTCCCTATGTGCTGGACATGGCGATGACGGTGATCGCGCGCGGCAAGATCCGCCTGGCGGCGCAGCGCGGCGATCCGATCCCGCCCGGCCTGGCGCTCGATTCCGAGGGCCGGCCGACGACCGACGCCAAGGAAGCCTTCGAAGGCGTCTGCCTGCCGTTCGGCGGCCACAAGGGGGCGGCGCTCTCGATGCTCATGGACGTGCTCGGCGGCGTCTTCACCGGCGCCGCCTTCGCCGGGGCGGTCATCAACCCGCATCTCGATTTCTCGGCGCCGCAGAACGCCGGGCACCTGTTCCTGGCGATCCGGCCCGACCTGTTCATGCCGATGGCCGAATTCGAGGCCCGCATGGACACCCTGGTCGAGCGGGTCAAGGCCTGCCCGCGGGCCGAGGGCTTCGACGAGATCCTGATGCCCGGCGAACCGGAATCCCGGGCCCGCGTGAAGCGCATCGAGGCCGGCATCCCGCTGACGCCGGACATCGTCGAGATCCTCAAACTGGAAGCTGTCACCGCCGGGATCGACCCGCCGGCGGCGATGGGGTGATCCTTTCGGCTGAACCCCACCTCACCCTCCCGCCGCGTGCCGCGCCGGGCTCCTCCCTCTCCCCTCCAAGGGGCGGAGAGGGTAAGTTTTAAAGTCCCCGATTCTCCCTCTCCGCCCCTTTGGG
>NPIG01000504.1_pt1 | contig 30258 bp, 31 predicted proteins | sample 8637441 | NCBI WGS metagenome assembly NPIG01 (sample SAMN07420675, study PRJNA396082) | bioreactor metagenome | isolation source: sample BR6 brine-fed electro-methanogenic bioreactor BR | place: Japan: Kochi | collected 2016-06-14
GCGGCGTGCGCGCCTCGTCGATCAGGATGCTGTCGACCTCATCCACGATCGCGTAAAAGTGATGTTTCTGGAACAGGTCCTTGAGCTCGGACTTCATGTTGTCGCGCAGATAGTCGAAGCCGAACTCGTTGTTGGTGCCATAGGTGACGTCGGCGCCGTAAGCCGCAAGCTTGGCCTCCTGCGTCATGCCCGACCAGATCACGTCGGCGCGCATGCCCAGCGCCTCGTAGACCTTGCCCATCCATTCGCTGTCGCGCTTGGCGAGGTAGTCGTTGACCGTGACCACATGCACGCCCTTGCCCATCAGCGCGTTCAGATAGGCCGGGAAGGTGGCGACCAGCGTTTTGCCCTCGCCGGTCTTCATTTCCGAGATATTGCCCTGGTGCAGGAAGATCCCGCCCATCAGCTGCACGTCGAAGGCGCGCAGCCCCAGCGCCCGGCGGGCACCCTCGCGGACATTGGCAAACGCCTCGGGCAGCAGGTCATCCAGGCTCTCGCCCCCCTGTGCGCGTTTGCGAAGGTCCGCGGTCTTTTCCCTGAGCCCCTCGTCGCTGAGCTTTTCGAATTCGGGTTCCAGCGCGTTGATCTGTTCGACCAGCGGCCGCGTCGCCTTGATCTTGCGGTCGTTCGGCGTGCCGAACACCTTTTTGGCGAGTGTTCCGATACCCAGCATATTCTCTCCAGCGGCTCTGACTTTTACGTGGTTTTTGTCAGGCTTGCCCGCCTTGCGCACAACCCATAGATACGGGGGGAAAAGACGGTCCTGACGTCGGCCTTATGGCGATGTAAGGGGCGGGTGAAACGGTGTCAACGCCGCGGCCTGTCGCGGCCCAATGATAGGATGATTCAATGCTCAAAGGTCTCACTTTCCTGCCCGCACTGGCGGTTGCTGCGACACTGGCCCTTCCGGCCGCAGCCGAACCGCCCCGCGCCGACACGGTGGTCGCCCGCGTCAACGGCCAGGAAATCAAGCTGGGGCATGTCATCCTCGCCTTCGCACAACTGCCGCAGCAGTATCGGCAGCTGCCTGCCGAGATGCTCTATGACGTCATCGTCGAACAGCTGATCAACCAAAGCGCGCTCCAGCAGAGCGTCGGCGAAGACGTGCCGCAGGCGGTGGAACTGACGCTGGAGAACGAGCGTCGCTCGCTGCTGGCCGCCCAGGCGATCGACAAGATCACCGCCAGCGCGGTCAAGGACGACGACCTGCGCGCCGCCTATGACGCCAAGTACGGCGACAGCTACGACGAACAGGAATACAACGCCGCGCACATCCTGGTCGAGACCGAGGAAGAGGCGCAGGCGATCAAGGCCGCGCTGGACGGCGGCGCCGATTTCGCCGACCTGGCCAAGGAGAAGTCCACCGGCCCCTCGGGCCCCAATGGCGGCGCGCTGGGCTGGTTCTCCAAGGGGATGATGGTGCCGGAATTCGAAACAGCGGCCATCGCACTGGACCCCGGCCAGATCTCGGAGCCTGTGCAGACCCAGTTCGGCTGGCATGTGGTCAAGCTGAACGAGACCCGGCCGAAAGAGGCGCCCGAATTCGACAGCGTGCGCGAGGAACTGGCCGGTGCTTTGCGCGAACAGGCCGTCAACGACCGGGTCGATGAGCTGGTCTCTCAATCGCAGATCGAAAAGCCCGAGATCGAGGATTTCGATCCGGCGGTAATCCAGGATCTTGAGCTTCTGAGGAACTGATCATGGCGCAGATCGACCATGTTTCGCCACTGGCGCCCGCACAATTCCCGCAGCTTCCACAAATTGGCGGCGTGCGCTTTGCCGCCGCCGCCGCCGGGGTCCGCTATCGGGACCGCACCGATGTGATGCTGGCGGTGATGCGGCCCGGCACCGCCGTGGCCGGGGTCTTCACCAGGTCCGCCACCCGCTCGGCCCCGGTCCTGGATTGTCAGGCCAAGCTGGGCGGCGCCCCGGACGGCGCGGCGGCGATCCTGGTCAACTCGGGCAATTCCAACGCCTTTACGGGGCATTACGGCCAAAGCTCGGTCGCGGCGATCACCGCTGCGGTGGCCGAGGCCACCGGCGTTTCGTCCGAGCGCGTGTTCACCGCCTCGACCGGCGTGATCGGCGAGCCGCTGCCGCATGAGCGGATCCTGGCCAAGCTGGACGAGTTGAACGGCGCGCTGAGCGCCGAGGCGATCGAACCCGCCGCGCGGGCGATCATGACCACCGACACCTTTGCCAAGGGCGCCTGCGCCGAGGTCGAGATCGGCGGCAAGACCGTGAAGATCGCCGGCATCGCCAAGGGCTCGGGCATGATCGCGCCGGATATGGCGACGATGCTGGTCTATATCTTCACCGACGCGGCCTATGATCAGGCCGCGCTGCAGGCGCTGCTGGCGCGGCTGACCGATACCACCTTCAACTGCATCACCGTGGACAGCGACACCTCGACCTCGGACAGCCTGATGCTCTGTGCCACCGGGGCGGCGGATGTCGATGCCACCGGCAACGCGGATTTCGAGGGCGCCTTGCATGGCGTGATGCTGGACCTGGCGCAGCAGGTGGTGCGCGACGGCGAGGGTGCGACCAAATTCGTGGAAATCCGCGTCACGGGGGCGGCCAACGACGCCGATGCCAAGATCCACGGCCTCTCGATCGCCAACTCTCCGCTGGTCAAGACCGCCATCGCCGGCGAGGATCCCAACTGGGGCCGGGTGGTGATGGCGATCGGCAAATCCGGCGCCGCCGCCGACCGCGACCGCCTGACCATCCGGTTTGGCGACATCCTGGTGGCCGAAAAAGGCTGGGTCTCGCCCAACTACCGCGAAGAGGACGCCGCCGCCTATATGAAGGGGCAGGAGCTGGTGATCGCGGTCGACCTGGGGCTGGGCGACGGGCAGGCCACCGTCTGGACCTGCGATCTGACCCACGGCTACATCCAGATCAACGCGGATTACCGGTCGTGAAAACGGTTCTGGTATCCGCGGTTGCCCTGATCGACGTGGATGGGCGGGTGCTGCTGGCGCAGCGCCCCGAGGGCAAGTCGATGGCGGGCCTGTGGGAGTTTCCGGGCGGCAAGGTCGAACCGGGGGAAACGCCGGAAGCCGCGCTGATCCGCGAGCTGGAGGAGGAACTGGGCATCAACACCTGGTCCTCCTGCCTGGCGCCTTTGACCTTCGCCAGCCACTCTTACGAGGATTTCCACCTGCTGATGCCGCTGTTCGCCTGCCGCAAATGGCAGGGCCAGCCGCAGGCCCGCGAGGGGCAGACCCTGAAATGGGTCCGCGCGCGCGACCTGCGCGACTATCCGATGCCGCCGGCCGATATTCCGTTGATTCCGATCCTGCGCGACTGGTTGTGACAGCGACGGCACGGCGCCCCAGACCCCAAGACCTTTGGCCGATCTTGAGGTGACTTTGTGGCTTTCCGCCCACATTTTGTGGACGATAACAGCCTTTTGTCGAACTTATGAGCACTTTGTGTATAGGTGGCTTCCCCGGCCTTGGTGTATCATGAAATTGTCGTAATCGCGCGAGGAGGAACAGACGTGCTGCGCACCATCACAGTCGGTAGCTGTGTTTCGGTACAGGGTGTTTTTGTTCGGTCGCTGCCGGATGGAAGAATTGCTGTCCGCGTCGGCCGCGACATATACGAAGGAAAACCGGTGCAGGCTGCCGCTTGAGCGACCGGGTTTCCGTTAAAACAAAAAAGGGGACGGCAGATGGGGCCGTCCCCTTTGTTTTTCTCCACTGGTGCCCGAAGGCGGATCAGTCCAGCGTGCGGGTCACTTCCTCGCGCTCGAAGATCTCGATCACGTCGTTGGGACGGATATCGTCGTAATTCTCGAACGCCATGCCGCATTCCTGACCGGACTGCACCTCGGCGACCTCGTCCTTGAAGCGTTTCAGCGTCTTCAGCGTGCCTTCGTGAATCACCACGTTGTCGCGCAGCAGGCGCACGCCGGCAGACCGGCGGGCAACCCCCTCGGTGACCAGACAGCCGGCGACCTTGCCGACGCCGGAGACCTTGAACACTTCCTTGATCTCGGCATAGCCGATGAAGTTCTCGCGCACCTCGGCCGACAGCAGGCCGGAGGCCGCCGCCTTCACGTCGTCGACCAGGTCGTAGATCACCGAGTAGTACCGGATCTCCACGCCCTTCTGGTTGGCGGCGTTGCGCGCCGGCGCGTTGGCCCGCACGTTGAAGCCGATGACCGGCGCACCGGACGCCTCGGCCAGGCCGATATCGGTCTCGGTGATGGCACCGACGCCCGAGTGCAGCACGCGCACGCGCACCTCTTCGTTGCCGATCTTTTCCATCGCCTGAACGATGGCCTCGGCAGAGCCCTGCACATCGGCTTTCACCAGGATCGGCAGCTCGGCGACGTTTTCGTCCGCCTTGGCCTTCGCCATCAGCTGCTCCAGCGTGGTGGCGGCCCCGGCAGCGGCGCGTTTTTCCTTGGCGACATCGGCGCGGTATTCGGCGATCTCGCGCGCCTGCGCCTCGGTTTCGACCACGTTCAGCACGTCGCCCGCCTCGGGCGTGCCGTTCAGGCCCAGAACCTCGACCGGGACCGAGGGGCCGGCTTCCTTGACGCGTTCGCCCTTGTCGTTCTCCATCGCGCGGACCTTGCCCCACTGCTCGCCGACGACAAAGATGTCGCCCTGGCGCAGGGTGCCCTGCTGGACCAGCACGGTGGCAACCGGGCCGCGGCCCACGTCGAGCTGCGCTTCGATCACGGCGCCCTGTGCGGCGCGGTCCGGGTTGGACTTCAGTTCCAGGATCTCCGCCTGCAGCGCGACCGCCTCAAGCAGATCGTCCAGACCCTGACCCGTCACCGCCGAAACCTCGACGTCCTGCACCTCGCCGGACATCTGTTCGACGATCACCTCATGCTGCAGCAGTTCTGCCCGCACCTTGTTGGGGTCGGCGGCGGGTTTGTCGATCTTGTTGATCGCCACGATCATCGGCACACCGGCCGCCTTGGCGTGGTTGATCGCCTCGATGGTCTGCGGCATCACCGAGTCGTCGGCGGCCACCACCAGGATGACGATATCCGTCACCTGTGCGCCGCGCGACCGCATCGATGTAAAGGCCGCGTGACCCGGCGTGTCGAGGAAGGTCAGCACGTCGCCGCCCTTGGTCTCGACCTGATAGGCGCCGATATGCTGGGTGATCCCGCCCGCTTCGCCCGCGGTCACATTGGCGTTGCGGATCGCGTCGAGCAGCGAGGTCTTGCCGTGGTCGACGTGGCCCATGATGGTGATGACCGGCGGACGCGGCTGAAGGTCCTCGGGCTTGTCCTCGACCTCTTTGATCACGTCCTCGACATCGGCATCGGACACGCGCACCACCTTGTGGCCGAATTCCTCGATGATCAGCTCGGCGGTGTCGGCATCGATGGACTGGTTCTGCGTGACCATCATGCCCATGTTCATCAGCGACTTGACCACATCGGCGGCGCGCTCGGCCATGCGGTTGGCCAGTTCGCTCACCACGATGGTCTCGGGCAGTTGCACGTCGCGGACCACCTTTTCACGCTCGACGTTGCCGCCCATGGCCTTCTGCCGGGCGCGCTCCTGCTTGCGCTTCATCGCCGCCATCGACCGCTGCCGGCCGCCTTCGCCGCCGGACAGCGCCTGGTTCAGCGTCAGCTTGCCGGACCGGCGGCCGCCATCCTCGCGGCCCTTGCCGCGCGGGGCACGGGCCGGCTGCTCGCGCTCGGTCTTGCGCGACGGCTGCTGCGCCGCGGGCTTGCCGCGCGCCGCCTCGGGCTTGGCCACCGGTTCGGCCGGGGCCGCCGCGGCCTGCTTGGCCGCTTCCTCGGCTTCACGCCGTTTGCGTTCTTCTTCCTCGGCCTTCTGACGGGCGCGTTCCTCGGCCTCGCGCTGCTCGCGCTCCTTGGCCTCGGCCTCGGCGCGGCGGCGCTCCCGCTCTTCGGCGCGCTGGCGCTCTTCTTCCTCGCGCTGGCGGGCCTCGTCGGCCTCGCGCGCCTTGGCGGCCTGCAGCGCCTTCAGGCGGCGCTCCATCTCGGCATCGGAAATCCCGGCCGGGCGACGCGACGGATCACCCGCCTTGGCAGAACCGCCGCCCGACGTCTTCGACGTGCCCTGCTTGGGCACGACGACGCGCTTGCGCTTGGTTTCCACCACGACATTCTTTGTCCGCCCATGGCTGAAACTCTGTTTCACGTTCCCCGAACGGGGACCCCCACGCAGACCCAAAGTCTTTTTGCCGTCACTATCGCTCATAAAGCTCTTTTTCCTTCCCGGCGACCGTTGCCGCCGTCCGTTTCGCGCACTCCGCGCAAGCGTTGCGCTTCCTCTACAACACGTTTGCCGAGTCCACCAGAGGCCAGCGCTGCATGTATCACAGTTTCACGGCCAAAGGCCATGCCCAGCTCATCTGCCGTGAGCCAGCCGATGTAGCGGCCGTAATGCGGAGTGCTCAATTTCGACTTACCCCGGCCCGATCCGTCGACCGCCTGGATCAGCACTTCGGCTTCATCCTTGTCGAGCCAGCTCTTCACTTTCTCATACCCGGCAACCGCATCGCCGGATTTGCGCGCCAGGCTGATCAGGTCGATCACCCGGCGGGCCAACTGCCGCTCCACGATTTCGACCAGGTCCGCGGGCGGTTTCACCGGCTGCTTCAGACCGCGAGCAAACAAATTCTTGCTAACAGCCCGTTGCAGCGCCGCGCGGTTGGCCGCGACATAGACGCCGCGGCCCGGCAATTTACCCAGGATATCGGGCACGACTTCGCCGTCGGGCCCGGCCACGAACCGGATCAGCCCCGCCTGCGGATGCACCTCGCCCGTGGCGATGCATTTGCGTTCGGGACCGTCCTGCCGGTCTTTCGAGGCGCCACCGCGACTCATGTCGGACCCTACGGGGCCTGCGTTCAGGCCCCGGCCTCCAGGTTGGTTTCGGTGGCGTCGTCGCCGGCTTCCGCCTCGGCCTCTTCGTCCTCGGCCTCCAGTTCCGCAGGATCAACCCAGCCCAGCTGGATCCGCGCCGTCATCACCAGGTGCTGCGCCTCTTCCAGCGACACGTCGAAGGGCTCCAGGATGCCGTCATCCTTCACCCGCTCGCCATCCACGCTGGTCCAGCCGCCGGCCAGCTCCCAGTCCGCGCAGGTGGCGAAATCTTCCAGCGTTTTGACGCCGTCCTTCGCCAGCGCCTCGATCATCTGGGGTGTCAGCCCGTCGAATTCAACCAGGCTGTCCTCGACACCCAGGGCGCGGGCATTGTCCAGCGCCGCCTTGGCCTGCGCCTCCAGATAGTCCCGCGCGCGCGCCTGCAGTTCCTCGGCGGTGCCTTCGTCGACGCCGTCGATCACCAGCAGTTCGTCCAGCTCGACATAGGCGACCTCTTCGAGATTGGTGAAGCCCTCGGAGACCAGCAGCTGAGCAAAGAACTCGTCCAGGTCCAGGGTCTCCATGAACAGCTTGGTGCGCTGCTCGAACTCCTTCTGGCGACGGGCGCTTTCCTCTTCCTCGGTCATGATGTCGATGTCCAGACCGGTCAGCTGGCTGGCCAGCCGCACGTTCTGACCGCGCCGGCCGATCGCCAGGCTCAGCTGCTCCTCGGGGACCACGACCTCGATCTTGCCGGCTTCCTCGTCCAGCACCACTTTCGACACCTCGGCCGGCTGCAGCGCGTTGACCAGGAAGGTCGGCATATCCTCGGACCACGGGATGATATCGATCTTTTCACCCTGCAGCTCGTTCACCACCGCCTGCACGCGGCTGCCGCGCATACCGACGCAGGCGCCGACCGGGTCGATCGAGCCGTCGTAGGAGATGACGGCAATCTTGGCGCGCGAACCGGGATCGCGGGCCACGGCCTTGATCTCGATGATGCCGTCATAGATCTCCGGCACTTCCATCTTGAACAGCTCGGCCATGAACTCCGGCGCGGTGCGGCTGAGGAAGATCTGCGGCCCGCGCGGTTCGCGGCGCACATCCTTGATGTAGCAGCGGATGCGGTCGTTCGGGCGATAGCTTTCGCGGCCGATCTTCTCGTTGCGGCGCAGGATGCCCTCGCCGGTGCCCACGTCGACGATGACGTTGCCGTATTCCTCGCGCTTGACGACACCGTTGATGATGGTGCCGGCGCGGTCCTTGAATTCCTCGTACTGGCGGTCGCGCTCGGCTTCGCGCACCTTCTGCAGGATCACCTGCTTGGCCGATTGCGCGGCGATCCGGCCCATCTCGACCGGCGGCACCTCTTCGATGAATTGCTCGCCGACCTTGGGGTCCTCCATGTACTGGCGGGCCTGCTCGACGGTCATCTCGGCCTGGTAGTTTTCCAGCTCGTCATCCTCGACCACCGTGCGCACCCGGGTAAAGGTGGCCTTGCCGGTCTTGCGGTCGATCGAAACACGGATGTCCATCTCGGCGCCGTAACGGCTTTTGGCGGCGCGCGAGAGGCTCTCTTCCATCGCCTCGATCACCAGGCCCGGGTCGATCATCTTTTCGCGGGCCACCGCCTCGGCGGTCTGCAGCAGCTCCAGCTGGTTTGCGGAAGTGATTGCCATCACATGTCCTCCTCAACGGACCCTTCGGTCTCGATTTCGTCAAACTTGTCTTCGTCCAGGGCGCCGGCGGCCTTGCGCTGGCGCAGCATTTCCTTGATCAGCTCGTCGGTCAGAACCAGCTTGGCATCGCTCAGCCAGTCGAAGTTCAGGCCGATGGTGACCTCTTCGCCGTCCTGCTCGATATTGATCAGGACCTCGTCGCCTTCGACCCCCGCCAGAACGCCCTTGAAGCGCCGACGCCCGTCGATCAGCTCGCCGGTCTCCAGCTTGGCCTCGTAGCCTTCGAAGGTCTCGAAATCCTTCAGCCGGGTCAGCGGGCGGTCGATGCCCGGGCTGGACACCTCCAGCGTATAGGCGTCCAGGATCGGATCCTCGACGTCCAGAACCGCGCTGATCGCGTTGGAAATCTCGGCGCAGTCATCCACCTCGATGCCGCCGCCTTCCTTGTCGGCCATCACCTGCAGGGTGGTCGATTTGCCGGACATCAGCCGCACGCGCACCAGCTCGAAGCCCAGATCCTCGATCACCGGGGTGATGATCTCGGCCAGGCGCCGGTCGATCGCAGCCTTTGCTATCAGGTCGTTGCTCATATCGTCCAAACACAAAAAAACGGGCCCGCGGCCCGTCATACGTTATCCGGTGGAGCCCCAGGCCAGAGCCTGACGCGCCGCTGTTGAGGGGCATATACGCCCGATGCCTCGAGTCTGCAAGCCCCCTTGCGGCGGTCCCCGGAAAATCGGGGAACCGCGCCGCGACACGGGGATCACGCGATCCACCACCGCTCGGCGATCCGCCCGTCGTCCAGCGCCGCGCGGCTGCCGATCTTGCCGGGAATGCCCACCCCCCGATGGGCGGCAATCGCCATCTCCTCGACCGAGGGGTGATAGCGGAACGCCTCCCGCTCGGACAGCCCCTCGGGTGCCGGCAACGCGGCCACGTCGACGAAACCATCGCGCAGCGCCTCGGCGCGCACGCCCGCGTCCGGGATCACCAGGACCTCGACGCTGTCGGCCCAGCCGGCGCGGCCCTGCTTGTAGTGGTCCGCGACCTTCGTGGCGCGGAAATGGCGGCCCGGCTGTGCCTGCTCGACCCGATAGGCGCCGGTGCCCACTGCGCGCCCCAACTCGACGTCGATCTCGCCCATCGGCGCGATGATCCGCTCCGGCGCCGCCAGCAGATATGGCAGGTCCGGGGTGCCGGTGGCCAGTTCGATCCGCAGGGTCAGCGGCCCGACCGCCTCGACATGGCGCAGGCCCGGCACCTGCCAGGCCACGACCGAGGCCACGGCATCCGCCGCCGTCAGCATCCCGCCGTCGTGAAAGGCGACCCCGTCCTGCAGAACGAACAGCCACTCGCGCGCGTCCGCGCTGCCCTGCCAGCTGGCCGCCAGTTCGGGGCGCAGCACCCCGTCGGGCCCGATCTCGGTCAGCCCGTCGAAGATCGCGCCACGCGCCACCTGCTCCAGACTGCCGTCGCGCGGCACCGCCAGCCGCAGCCGCCCGCCCGGGCGCGGCGCCGCCTCCAGCGACACCCCGGTCGCCGCCAGCAGCGCCGCCGCGGCACCGGACGTGAACAGCGCCCGCCGGTCCATCCGCGTCATGCCACCACCTCCGCGATCCGGTCCATCACCCGCACCAGTTCCGAGCTGATCCCCGGCTCCGACAGGGCGTGCCCGGCATTGCGCACCATCTTCAATTCGGCGGCGGGCCACAGTTCGTTCAGCTTCCAGGCCGAACTTGGCGGGCAGATCATGTCATAGCGGCCCTGCACGATCACGCCCGGTATGTGCGAGATCGTGCCCATATTGGCCAATAGCTGACCGTCGAATTCCAGGAATCCATTGTTGACGAAATAGTGGTTTTCCAGCCGCGCGAAAGCACGGGCGTAGTGGCCGGGGCTTTCGCCCGAGTGACCGTTGGAATGGATCGAGGCCAGCGCGTTTTCCCAGGCCGACCAGGCGCGGGCATATTTGGTCTCTTCCGCCAGATCACCCGAAAACAGCCGTTTATTGTACGCTTTGATCAGGTCGCCCCGCTCGTTCTCGGGGATCGGCGCCACGAATCGCGCCCAGGTTTCGGGCCAGAACCGCCCCGCGCCGCCGCCATAGAACCAGTCCAGCTCGCCCTTCGTCATCAGGAACACGCCGCGCAGCACCAGGTGCGTCACCCGCTCCGGATGCGTCTGCGCATAGACCAGGGACAGGGTCGCGCCCCAGCTGCCACCGAAGACGATCCAGTCCTCGATGCCCAGAAGCCGCCGGATCCGCTCGATATCCGCCACAAGGTGCCAGGTGGTGTTGTCGCTGACCTCCGCATGCGGCCGCGACCGGCCACACCCGCGCTGGTCGAACAGCACCACCCGGTAAACCGCCGGGTCGAAATAGCGCCGCATCGCCGGGCTGCAGCCGCCGCCCGGCCCGCCGTGCAGAACCACCACCGGGATGCCGTGAGGGTTGCCGCATTGCTCGACATAGATGCTGTGGCCCTGGCCGACATCGACCATCCGCTGGTCGAACGGGTCGAACGGCGGGTAGAGATATTGCACAGCGCGCTTTTGATCCGGGAATTTGTCCATTACAGCCCTATATAGCCTCTCAGGATAAAAGAGCGAACGGTGAACGGAATGCAAGCACCTCAAACCACGGTGGACCCCGCGGAAATCGCCAAATTCGAAGCCATGGCCGCCGAATGGTGGGATCCGGCGGGCAAGTTCAAGCCTTTGCACATGCTCAATCCTTGCCGGCTGGACTATATCACCGCCCAGATCGCCGGCGAGTTCGACCGCGACTTGTCGGCGCAGGCGCCGTTCGCCGGGCTGCGACTCCTCGATATCGGCTGCGGCGGCGGGCTGTTATCCGAACCGATGGCCCGGCTGGGGGCCGAGGTGGTGGGCGCCGACGCCGCCGGGGGCAACCTGCCGGTGGCGCGCATTCATGCCGAACAGTCGGGGCTGGAGATCGACTATCGCCACACCACCGCCGAGGCGCTGGCCGAGGCCGGCGAACAGTTCGACGTGGTGCTGAACATGGAGGTGGTCGAGCATGTGGCCGATCCGCTGTCCTACCTCACCGCCTGCCGCAAGCTGCTGAAACCCGGCGGGCTGCACATCTGCTCGACGATCAACCGCAACCCGAAATCCTTTGCCGTGGCGATCCTTGGCGCCGAGGTGGTGATGCGCTGGCTGCCGCGCGGAACCCATGAATGGTCGAAATTCATCACCCCGGACGAGCTGTTCGAGCTGCTGCGGAATTCCGGGGTCGAGCCGGTGGACCGCAAAGGGTTCGTGTTCAACCCGGTGAGCTGGCGCTGGTCGATCTCCGATCGCGACCTGAGCGTGAATTACGTAACGGCCAGCGTGAAGCGGGGCTGAGGTGCGAAGTGCCGTGTGCCGAGCTTCCCGTAGACGGGCGAGAATCCCACACATTTTTATCCAGCGATTAGGTTCGCGCCCGGCCCGAGGGTGGGTGCGTTTCGCACCCGCCCTGGGGGGCGGGTCGGGTGCGAACCGGGGCTGACGCCCCGGCAGCGCCGGTGGTTTCCGCTTCGCACAACGAAGCACCGAACACAGAAAAGACGTCAGCCCGATCCCCGCCGCCCTATTCGCCCTGCTCCAGCCGCAGCCGCAGATCGCGCAGGACCGGCAGCACCGCGCGCACCTTCTCCGCGCCCAGCTCGCCCACCACCTGGTTGATCATTGGGGTGATCGCCGCCACCGCCTGGTCGCGCGCCTGTTTGCCCGCCGGGCTGATCGCCACCATCTTGCGCCGGGCATCGTCCCAATCGGGGCGGATGTGCACGTAGCCCGCCCATTCCAGCTTGTTCAGCGTATTGGTCATCGCCCCGCGGGTGACGTGGAACGTGTCGGCCAGCTGCGCCGGGCTGCGCTCATCATGCACGAAGACCAGGTGATTGAGCACCGAGAAATGCGAGATCTCCATCCCCTTGGGCAACACCCGGCTGAGCCGGTTGCGCAGCAACTGGTCGGCGGTCAGCAGCTCACTGAACAGGGCCACCGCAAGGGGGTTGTTGGTCTCGTCGGTCATGCGGTCTGCGGTTACGGCCCGTGAAAGTCCCGGATATGCGTCAGTGAGGGCACCTTGGCGCGCGCATCCTCTACCAGTGACAGGTCCATGTCAAAGACATGGATGCCCGGCTCGGTCCCGGCATCCACCAGAACCTCGCCCCAAGGCGAGATCGCCATGCTGTGCCCATGGGTGCGCCGTTGCTTGCCGCGGGTCGTGGGATGGGTTCCCGTCTGCGCGGGGGCCAGGACGAAACAGCCGGTCTCGATCGCCCGGGCGCGCAAGAGCGGTTCCCAATGGGCGGCGCCGGTGACCGGGGAAAAGGCGGCCGGCACCGTCAGAATCTGCGCCCCGGCGCGCGCCAGCGCCTGATGCAGATGCGGGAACCGGACGTCATAGCACACCGTCATGCCCACCGTGCCGAACGGGGTCTCGGCGGTCACCGCGCGGTCGCCGGGGCGGAACCCGTCCGATTCGCGATAGGTCTCCTCCGGCGTGACCTGCACGTCGAACATGTGGATCTTGTCATAGCGGGCGCGGATGCCGCCATCGGGCCCGATCAGGAAAGAGCGGTTGGCGAACCGCCCGTCCGGATCACCCGTTTTCAGCGCGAGCGAGCCGATCAGCAGCCAGAGGCCCAACTCCTCGGCCTGCTGGCGCAGCGCGGCAAGGGTCGGGTCGTCCTCCTCGTGGTTCAGCACCTCTTGTTGCCGGCTGCGGCTGGCGGAGACACAGTTCGTCACCTCCGGTGTCAGGGCGAATTCCGCCCCCTCGGCCGCGGCCTCGGCCAGCATCCACTGCACCTGGCGCAGCGTATCGCCGGGATCGTCGCTCGAGGTCAGCTGAACCAGCGCGGTTTTCATCACGCCTCCAGAAGCGGGTCGAGCTTGCCGCCGCGCTCCAGCGCGTAAAGTTCGTCGCAGCCGCCCACATGGGTCTCGCCGATGAAGATCTGCGGCACGGTGCGGCCCCCGTTCGCGCGCTGGATCATCTCGGGCTTACGATCCGGGTTGGCCCAGACGTCGATTTCGGAAAAGGTCACGCCCTTTTGGGTCAAGAGCCGCTTGGCCGCGTGACAAAAGCCGCAAAGCGGCGAGGTATAGATCTCGACCGGTTTCATATTTCATCCTCTGGATATGTTGTGTTGTGCTGGATTTAGTCATCCTTGGCAACGCGCGCCAGTGCCACGACATCAACTCTTCCGGCGCCGGCAGCCTGGCAGACGGTGGCACAGGCCGACAGCGTCGCACCCGAGGTCATCACGTCGTCGACCAGAAGAACCGGCCGCCCCGCCATCCGCTGGCGGTGCCGGGGATGGGCCGCGATCGCGTCGCGCAGGATCTCGAACCGCCTGTCGAACCCGGCGTGATCCAGCATCGGGGTGCGGCGCGGCCGGATCAGCAGGTCTGGACAGATCTCGGTCCCGGTCCGCGCGGCGAGCGATTTCGCCAGCAGCGCCGCCTGGTTGTAGCGGCGCCGCAACAGCCGCGTCCAATGCAGCGGCACCGGCGCGATCAGCGTGTCGGGGGCCAGCAGGGGGCGCGCCGCCCGCGCCAGCCAGGCCCCGGCCGGGCGCGCGATATCGGGCCGGTCCCCATGTTTCAGCGCCAGCACCAGCTGCCGTGCGCGGTCGGCGTAAAGCAATGCCGCCCGCCCCCGCCGCCAGGGCCGGGGCCGTTCCATGCAATCGTCGCATTCGATGCGGTACCCGTCGGCACCACCCTGAAGCGGGATGCCGCACGCCTCGCAAACCGTGCCGCCGATGAAGGGGGTCTCGCGCCAGCACGCCCCGCACAGGCCGAAGTCGGTCTCGACCTGGGCGCCGCAGCCCATGCAGCGCGGCGGATAGATCAGCGCAACGGCGGTTTGAAACCCCCCGCGCAAACGCCTAATTTGCGCCCATGACATCCGCAGCCCCCCTGTTCGACAGGCCCGCCCTGTCCGCCCGCCGCGCCCGCCTGCGCAATGACAGCCTGTTTCTGCACCGCGCCGCGCTGGACGAGGCACAGGATCGCCTGAGCATGGTTAAGAGGGCCTTTACGGCCCCGGCCATCGTCACGCCGGTCCCGGAGATCTGGCGGCCCACCTTCCCCGAGGCCCGTATCGTGTCCGACGACGACACGCTGGACCTGGAACCCGGCGCGCATGACCTGGTGATCCACGCCATGTGCCTGCATGCCGCCAACGACCCGGTCGGGCAGCTGATCCAGTGCCGCCGGGCACTGAAGGAAGACGGCTTCCTGCTGGTCTTCCTGCTGGGCGGCGAAACCCTGCACGAGCTGCGCGCCGCGCTGGGTCAGGCGGAAACCGAGGTCACCGGCGGCCTCTCGCCCCGGATTGCGCCGATGGGCGAGATCCGCGACCTGGGCGCGCTGCTGCAACGGGCCGGGCTGGCGCTGCCGGTGGCCGACAGCCATTGCCTGACCGCCGAATACCGCGACCTCACCCACCTGATGCACGACCTGCGCGGCATGGGCGAGACCAATGTTCTGATGAACCGGCTGCGCCGCCCCACCCGCCGCGCCGTCTTTGCCCGCGCGGCGCAGCTTTATGCCGATCACTTCGCCATGCCCGAAGGCCGGCTGCGTGCCACCTTCGAACTGGTCAGCCTGACCGGCTGGGCGCCCTCGGACAGCCAGCCCAAACCGCTGCGGCCGGGGTCGGCGCAGGCGCGGCTGGCCGATGCGCTGAACACGATCGAAACGCCTTTGTCAGATTGACGGATGGGCAAATCCCTTTATCTGAGCCTTTGACTTCAGAAAGCAGGACCAGTTCATGACCGACGCTGCCCGCCCCGCGCACGCCCCCGCCGATCATCCCAAGATCCCCGCGCCGAAAACCGGCGTGCTGCTGGCCAATCTCGGCACGCCCGATCACTATTCCTACTGGCCGATGCGCCGCTACCTGAACGAATTTCTCTCGGACAAGCGGGTGATCGATTACCCGGCGTGGAAATGGCAGCCGCTGCTACAGCTGATCATCCTGACCAAGCGGCCGTTCTCCAGCGGCGCCGCCTACAAATCGATCTGGAACGAAGCGCGGAACGAAAGCCCGCTGATGACCATCACCAAGGACCAGACCGCCAAGGTGGCGGCGACCCTCAAGGACCGCTACGGCGACCAGGTGATGGTCGATTTCTGCATGCGCTACGGCAACCCCTCGACCAAGGGCAAGGTGCGCGAGATGGTCGAGGCGGGCTGCCAGCGGATCCTGTTCTTCCCGCTCTACCCGCATTATGCCGGCGCCACCTCGGCCACCGCGAACGACCAATTCTTCCGCGCCCTGATGGACGAACCCTGGCAACCCGCCAGCCGCACCGTGCCGGCCTATTTCGATCACCCGAAGTATATCGAGGCACTGGCGCAGTCGGTCGAACGCGCCTATGCGAAGGCCGAGGAAAAGCCCGACATCCTGGTGTGTTCCTATCACGGCATGCCGGAACGCTACCTGATGCAGGGCGATCCCTATCACTGCCAATGCGCCAAGACCACGCGGCTGCTGAAAGAGCGGCTGGGTTGGAGCGACAGCGACCTGGTCACCACCTTCCAGTCGAAATTCGGCCCCGAGGAATGGCTGAAACCCTATACCGTCGATCACGTGGCCGAACTGGCCAAACAGGGCAAGAAGCGCATCGCCGTGATCGCCCCGGCGTTTTCCGCCGACTGCATCGAGACGCTGGAAGAGATCAACGAGGAGATCAAGGAAAGCTTCGAAGAGGCCGGCGGCGAGGACTTTACCTACATCCCCTGCCTCAACGATGACGACGCGCATATCGATGCGCTGTGCACTGTCATCGACGAGAACCTGGGCGGCTGGACCTCCTGACACCCGGCGGCCCCGCGCCGAGGCCTGCGCGCAACAAAAAAGGCGGTGGGAAATCCCACCGCCTTTTCTGAATTCTGATTACAGCGATTAGTTGCTTGCAACCGCGGCGCCAACCAGGACCAGCAGCAGCAGCGGCAGCAGGATGCCGTTCGAGGAGCTGCTTGCTTCTTCCACGATGACCGGTGCTTCAACAACCGGCTCAGCCAGGTTGCCAGCGGTTGCGGTCGAAGCGGCGCCAGCCAGTGCAGCTGCGAGAACGAGTTTCTTCATATTAACCTCCAGATTTTGCGCAGACCTATAATCCGAGTCTGCGCACCCAAGACTTACCTCGTGGATTTTTTTTAAGCAGTTAAACGGCGCAATTGCAAACGCTTGTTGGAGCTTTTTGCACTCGCAGCGCCCTGATGTCGTCAAATAAGCAACACTTGCGTGCCCACTTTGGTCAACCCGAACAGTTCGGCAATATGCTCGTTGTAAAGGCCGATGCAGCCATTCGACGACCGCCGCCCGATCTTGCGCGTGTCGTGGGTGCCGTGGATGCGATAATATTTCCAGCTGAGATACAGGGCATGGGTCCCCAGTGGGTTGTCCGGCCCCGGCGGGATGAAGTCCGGCCACTCCGGGTTGCGCTTCTTCATCGACGGTGTCGGCGCCCAGCTCGGACCGACGACTTTGCGGATCACGCTGGTGCGGCCGCGCCGCGTCATCTCGTCGGTCAACGGCACGCTGGAGGGGTACAGTTTGTAAATCGAGTGATCCTCGGACCAGAAGTGCAGCGCCCTCGACCGCGTATCGACCAGGATCGCGCCATTGCGCAGGTTGCTGAAATACGCCTCCCAGTTCACCGAGCGAAAGCTCGAGATATTGCGGCGGACCGGAGCCTCCGGTTCTGGCGGCGGCCGCAGCGGGTCATAGGATTGTTCTTCCTCGGTCGCCAGCGCCGGCGTACCGATCAACGCCGCGGTCCCGGCCAGGAACCGGCGGCGTGTGGGTGTCAGGAATGAGGACTTTGACATCGGAAATGACCTACTCTTGCTCCATTTTCCTCAATACCAGCCATCATATGGCGAGAAAGCCTCAGTCGCAAATCAAACCGGCAACACCGTGCCATACACCGCCTTGTGCATTTGCGCGCGCGGCCCGGGCGCGCTAAGTGCAGGGGAGCTACAGATTTCAGGGTGGGACATCGTGCGCAATTTCTTGCTTTTGCTTGCCAGCCTTCTGATCCTCGCGGCCTGTGAAACGGGGTATGACTCACAGGGCACCGGAACCAGTGCAAGCGGTCTGTCGACCAAGGTGTATCGCATTCGCGGCGACGGCTCGAAACTGCAGTACCGGATGCTGGATTCGATCAACGCGCTGCGCGGTGCCGCCGGCGCCGCACCGGTTCAGCTGGACGCGCGCCTCAACGCTGCCGCCGCCACCCATTCGCGCGACATGTCGGTGCAGAACCGCCCCTGGCATTTCGGCTCCGACGGATCCTCGCCGCTCGACCGGGTCAAGCGCGCCGGGTACGAAGGCACCATGCTGGGCGAAAACATCTCGGAAACCTACGAGACCGAGCTGGAAACCCTCGCCGCCTGGATGGAGGAGCCGGGAACGCGGTCGGTGATCCTCGACAAGAACGCGCGGGCCCTGGGGTTCGCCTGGTTCCAGGAGCCCAACGGCAAGATCTGGTGGACACTGGTGATGGGCGGCTGACACCGCCGCCCGCGCCGGTCAGGCCCGCAGCGTGATCGGCGTGCCGTTGCGCACCATCGCATAGATCCATTCGATCTCGCGGTCCTTCACCGCGATGCATCCGGCGGTCCAGTCGGCCCGCTTGGGCCGATAGCTCAGCGGCTGCCCGTGAATAAAGATGTCTCCGCCCGGTTTCTTGCCCATCGCGCGGGCCCGTGCCACATCGTCTTGGTTCGGATAGGAGATGCCCAGCGACAGGTGGAACGCGCTGTTCGGGTTGCGCCGGTTGATGACATAGGTGCCCTCGGGCGTCTTTCCGTCGCCTTCGAACTCCTTATGACCCTCGGGGGCGAACCCCAGGTCCACCTTGTAGCCCTCGAGAACCTTGTCATGGTGCAAAAGGTACAGGCTGCGCGCGCCCTTGTTGACCACGACCGAAGTCACCTCTGGCCCGCGGTAGGTCCGGAACTTGCCGCTGGAACAGCCGGCAAGGGCCAGCGACGCGGTCGCCCCGAATGTGAATGTGCGTCGTTTCATTGCGTGATCTCTGCCTGACCGCCCTGCGGAATGAATACTGCCCGGACCCGGAATTTCAAAATCACTTTTTCCCATCGGCGCCAGGTCCCTCGCGCAGCCGAACCTCGATTGCCTCCAGCCTGGCCAGCACCTCGTCGCGATAGGCATCGGTGCGGCTACCCTCTTCCTGCTGGTGGGCATCCTGCATCGAATTCACGATCAGACCGACCAGCAGGTTCACCACCGCGAAGGTCGTGATCATGATGAAGGGCACAAAGAACGCCCAGGCCCAGGGATAGACCTCCATCACCGGGCGCACGATGCCCATCGACCAGCTTTCCAGCGTCATGATCTGGAACAGCGAATAGCCCGACCGCCCCAGCGTTCCGAACCACTGCGGGAACTCCGCCCCGAACAGCTTGGTCGCGATCACCGCGCCGATGTAGAAGATGATCGCCATCAGGAAGAACACGCTGCCCATACCCGGCAGGGCGGTGATGAACCCCTCGACCACCCGGCGCAGGCGCGGCGCCACGGAAATCACCCGCAAAACCCGCAGGATCCGCAATGCGCGCAGCACCGACAGCCCCTGCGCGCCGGGCACCAGCGAGATGCCCACGATGACGAAATCGAACAGGTTCCAGCCATAGACGAAGAACCGCAAGCGTTGCGCGATCATCTTCAGCGCAAGCTCGACCACGAAGATCGCCAGGCACAGCGTGTCCAGCGTCACGATCAGCGTGCCGAAGCGGTCCATCAGGCTGCCCGAGGTCTCCATCCCCAGCAGCACGGCGTTGACCACGATCACCGCCATGATGAACCGGCCGAAGGCCGGCCTGTCCAGGAACCTTTGCAACCGCGTCGTGAAAAACACCTGTCAGCCTCCTGCCTGCGCCTGTTTGATACCGTCCCGCGAAAACGCGGCCGCCAGTTCCACATGGGAGGACCAGCGGAACTGGTCCACCACCTGCACCCAATTCAGGCGATATCCCGCCGCCACCAGCCGCGCCGCATCGCGCGCAAAGGTGACCGGGTTGCACGAGACATAGGCGATCACCGGCAGACCCGCCTGCGCCAGCTGCTCCACCTGCGCCTCGGCGCCGGCGCGCGGCGGGTCCAACACCGCGGCCTCGAACGGCGCGGTGAACGGGGCCAGCTCGTCCGGCATCAGCGGCCGGCGGAACAGGTCGCGCGCCTCCGTGCTCACCGCCTTGAGGCCCTGCGCCTTGCGCCAACCGGTATCCAGCGCCGCGGTCATCGCCTTGTCGCCCTCGACCGCGTGCACCTCGGCCCGCTCGGCCAGCGGCAGGGAAAAGGTGCCGCACCCCGCGAACAGGTCGACCACCCGCCGCGCCTCGCCCACGATCTCGCGCACCGCGCCCAAGAGCGCCGCCTCGCCCGCGCGCGTGGCCTGCAGAAAGGCGCCCGGCGGCGGCACCACGGCGGCGACGCCGAACCGCTGCGCCGGGGGCGCGCGCATGGCGATCACCTCACCCTCCCAGGCCAGCCGCGCCAGCCCGTGCCGCTCGGTCAGCTGCGCCAGCTCAAGCTGCAGCGGCCCGTCCAGCGGCTTGCCCCCCTGCACGGCGATATCCAGCCCCGCCTCGGACAGCGTCACGGTGACCGCCAGCACCCCCTTGCGGCTGCCGCCGGTGACCGCCAGCGCCTCGGCCACCGGCAGCGCGGCCAGCAGCGCCGGATCCAACAACTGGCAATCCGGGATTTCCACGATGGTCTCCGAGGCGCGGCCGTGAAACCCGACCAGCGCGCCCTTCTTGGTGCGCCGCGCGGCAAAGGTGGCCCGCCGCCGCGACCGCGGCGGAGAGGTCAGAAGTGTACGAAATTCGGCCTCGAGTCCCTGGGCCGTTAACGCCCTGCGAACCACGTCGACCTTCCACGCCGCGACAAAACCGTCGCTGGCATGCTGAAGCGCGCAGCCGCCGCAGCCCTGGTAATGCCGGCACGGCGGTTTCACCCGGTCCTCCGACGGGGTTTCAATCCGGATCTGGGTCAGCCGGTCGCCCTCGCGGACGCCGCTGACCACCTCGCCCGGCAGGGTGCGCGGGGCGAACACCGGGCCCGGCGCCACGCCGTCGCCCTGATGTCCCAGCCGCTCTATGGTGAACTGCTCTGTCATACCCGCCTGATAGCCGCGCGCGCGCCGCCGAAAAAGACCCTATTCCGCCGCCTCGGTCTGCAAAAAGCCGCCGGACTGCCTCGCCCAGAACTGGGCATAGAGCCCGTCCCTGGCCAACAGCTCCTCATGGGTGCCGCTTTCCGCGATCCGGCCCTGGTCCAGAACGATGATCCGGTCCATCTCCGACAGGGTGGACAGCCGGTGCGCGATGGCCAGAACGGTCTTGCCCTCCATCACCCGGTGCAGGGCGGTCTGGATCGCCGCCTCGACCTCGGAATCGAGCGCGCTGGTCGCCTCGTCCAGCACCAGGATCGGCGCGTCCTTCAATATCGCGCGGGCCAGCGCGATCCGCTGCCGCTGCCCACCCGAGAGCTTCACCCCCCGTTCGCCCAGATGCGCGTCGTACCCCCTGCGCCCCATGTGGTCCTGAAGCTCAAGGATGAAGTCATGCGCCTCGGCCTTCTCGGCGGCGCGCATCACCTCGTCATCCGTGGCATCGGGCCGGCCATAGCGGATGTTGTCCCGCGCCGAGCGGTTGAACATCGCGGTTTCCTGCGTGACCATGCCGATCTGGCGCCGCAGGCTTTCCTGCGTGACCCGCTCCACCGGTTGTCCGTCGATGCGGATTTCGCCCGCTTCAGCCTGGTAGAGCCGCAGCAGCAGCGACACCAGCGTCGATTTCCCCGCCCCCGAGGCACCGACGATGCCCAGTTTTTCGCCCGCGCCAATGGTCAGGGCGATCCGTTCGACCCCGCCCACCGCGCGGCCATAGGCAAAGCTGACATCGTCAAAGACAATTTCGCCCCCGCAGACGCGCAGCGCCTGCGCATCGGGCGCATCCTGCAGCCGAACCGGCGGGGTCAGGGTGCGCATCCCGTCCTCGACCTCGCCGATATCGGAATAGATCCCCATCAGCGCGAAGCTGACCCAGCCGGTCATCTGCGACAGCCGGATCGCCACCGCACCGGCGGCGACGATATTGCCCTCGCTCGCCTGGCCCTGCTGCCACAACAGAAGCGTCACACCGATCAACAGCACCGGCAACAGCCCGGCCAGGCCCATCAGGCAGAACCGGAACGCCGCCGCCAGCCGGCCAAAGCCCAGCGCCCGGTCGCGGAACCCCTGCAACGCGCCCAGCGCCGCGCGGTCCTCGTGATCGGCATGGGCGAACAGCTTGACGGTCTTGATGTTGGTGATGGTGTCGACGATCTGCCCCGACACCACCGCCCGCGCCCCGGCGCGGCCCGCCGCCCGCGCCCGCACCCGCGGCAGGAACCAGCGGATCGTCGCCAGATAGGCCGCGAACCACAGCAGGAAGACCACCGTCACATGCCACCCAATCGCGGTCATCAGCGCCATCGACCCGACGATCGAGGCCAGCGCAAAGGCCACCACGTTGATCGATTCGACCGCCACATTGGTCACCGCATTGGCTGCCTGCATCTGTTTCTGCGCGATCCGCCCGGCGAAATCGTCGTCGAAGAACTGCACCGACTGGCCCAGCGTCCAGCGATGCAGCCGCGCCAGCACCATCGGGTTGAGGTTCGGCCCCACCGCGATGGAGTTCGCCGCCGAGGACAGCCCGAACAGGATCGGCCGCACCAGCAGGAAGAACCCGACCGCCCCCGCCAGTTTCAGCAGGTTGGCAGGCGCAAACAGGTGCTCCGGCCCGCTGGCGACCGCGGTGTCGATCACCAGCCCAAGGATGAACGCGGTTCCGGCCTCCATCGCGCCGGCCATGCAGGACACCGCCGTGGCAAAGATCAGCACCGGCCAGGCCCCCCTGAGGCACCAGAACAGGAACGCCAGCAGCGTCTGCGGCGGCGGCCCTTCGGCGGGGCGAAACGGGTCGATCCAATTGCCGATTTTCAACGCGCTGCCCCTCTCGGTCCTGCCGTGCCGGCCTGTCGCCATGAAACGATGCCCCCTAAGGTAGGGATCCCACCGGCGATGGCAATGAACCCCGGGCTAATCCCCTTGCGCCAAGAGCGCGGCCTTGCCCAGCGCGAACCCCGAGGCGATCCAGGCGGCTTCCAGTTCGGCCAGCTTCGCGCCCAGCGCCGGCCCTTGGAAGCCAGGCATCAGGTCGCGCGCGGTGACCGGGAACTCCGCCGCCGCGCCGCGGTCGATCTCGGCCCCTGCCCCGTCGGGCCAGGGCTGTTCCAGCCAGGCACAGCGCAACAGCAGCGCGTCGCGCGCCGCGTCGCCCTTCAGCCGATACCCCAGCTCGGCCGGAGCCATCGCGCTGGCCGCGGCCTCGCGCATCCGGTCCAGCGCCCGGCCCTGCGCCCGGCTCAGCCGCAGGGTATCGGCCACATCCACCCCGCCCAGCGCGGCCAGCCGCCGCAGCCCGTCGGGCGCGACGCCCGCCTGCCCCTCCAGGTGCACCAGCGGGGCCAGCGCCCTGTCGTCTGCACCGGGCAGCACCTGGGCCAGCGCCCCGGTCGACCGCATCGCGGCCACTGCGGGGGCCGGATCGGGTGCGGCAAGCAATTTCAGAAGCTCGGCCCCCACCCGCTCGCGCGAGAGCGTGACGAGTCCCTCGAGATTGTCGGCAATCGCCGCCAGCGCCTCGGGGTCGAACCCCAGCACGTCACAGCCATAGAGGGCGTGAAAGCGGAAATAGCGCAGGCTGCGCAGGTAATCCTCGCGGATGCGGTCGCCGGCATCGCCGATGAAGCGCACCCGCCGCGCCTCAAGGTCCGGCAGCCCGCCCAGCGGGTCGATCACGGTGCCGTCGGGGCGGGCATAGATCGCGTTCATGGTGAAATCGCGCCGCGCGGCATCCTCCTTCACGCAGGTGGAATAGGCCACCACGGCGCGGCGACCGTCGGTTTCCACGTCCTTGCGAAAGGTGGTGACCTCATGCGGGATGCCGTCCTTGACCAGCGTCACGGTGCCATGGTCGATGCCCGTTGGCACCGCCTTGATTCCCGCCGCCTCGGCCAGCGTCATCACCCGCTCCGGCACCGCATCGGTCGAGATGTCGATGTCGGAAACCGGCACCCCCATCAGCGCGTTGCGCACGCAGCCGCCGACGAACAGCGCCTGCGCGCCGCCCGCCTCCAGCGCCGCGCAGACCGCCTGGGTCGCCGGGTTGGTCAGCCAGTCTTCGGTGATCCGGGTCATGCCTCCATCCGTGCCGCCAGACCGCGCAGCATCCGCGCGGTCGCGCCCCAGATGTAATAGGGCCCGAAGGGCACCGTAAAGTAGTGCCGCCGCATCCCCCGCCAATACCGCGACTCGATCAGGTAATTGGCCGGGTCCAGCACATGGGGAAGCGGAACCTCGAACACCTCGTCGACCTCGCCCGGCTCCGGCACCGGGTCAAAGCCGCGCTCCAGCACCGCCAGCACCGGGGTGACCTGGAACCCGGTCACGGTCTCGTGCTGCGGCAGGTGGCCCAGGATCTCCGGCATCCCGCGCGGCAGGCCGATCTCTTCCTCGGCCTCGCGCAGGGCGGCGGCGGTGACATCGGCGTCGTCGTCTTCCTGCTTGCCGCCGGGAAAGGCGATCTGCCCCGGATGATGCTTCAGCGCCGAGGACCGCTTGGTCAGGATCAGCCGCGGCGCCCCCGAGGCCAGCGAAACCGGCACCAGCACGCCGGCCGGGCGCAGCTTCCGCCCCTCCGGCAACTTGAAGTCCGGGTTCAGGTCGAAATCCGAGGATTCCGCCCCGGGCCGCGCCAAGGCGGCCCGCAAGCTCTCGACCGGATCACGCATCCCCGGTGTTCTCGGCCTCGAACCCGACGGTTTTCGGGTCCAGCACGTAATGCGCGCCGCAGAACTGGCAATCCGCGGTGACGATGCCCTCGTCGGTGGTCATCTTCTCGATGTCTTTTGCCGAATAGATCGACAGGCTCTGGCGCACGCGCTCCTCGGAACAGGTGCAGCCGAAGCGCACCGGCTGGGCATCGAACACGCGCGGCTGCTCCTCGTGGAACAGGCGCACCAGCAGGTCGGTGGAGGTGACCGAGGGGCCGACCAGCTCCATCTCCTCGACCGAATCGAGCAGGATGTTCACCCGGTTCCAGTTTTCGCCGGCGTCGCCATCGACCAGATCGGCGGGCCGCAGGATATCGCCGCTGCCCTGGGCAGACGCCGCGAAGGGCGAGGCCTTGGGCATATGCTGCAACATCACGCCCCCGGCGCGCCAATGCTCGACACCGCCCTTCTCGGTCGATTTGCCAAAGCGCAGCTTGAACCGCGTCGGCAACTGCTCGGACTGGGCGAAATAGGCCTCGGCGCAGCGCCGCAGCGATCCGCCGGCCAGCGGCGTGATCCCCTGGTAGGGCGCCGTTCCCTTGCCCTGGTCGATCAGGATCGCGAAATACCCCTCGCCGATCTGCGCAAACGGGTCCGCCCCGGTCAGCCGGTCGGCGTCATAGCTGGCATAGGCGCGGATCCGGGCCGGCTCGGCCTCGGTCTCGGGGGCGAAGTAATCGGTGGCGATCATCCGCACCGCGCCTTTCGACTGCACCTGCAGCGACAGTTTCCAGCGCAGCTTGACGGTCTGTCCGATCAGCGCCGTCAAAAGCGCCATCTCGGCCACCAGCGCCTCGACCTGCGGCGGGTAGTCGTGCTGTTTCAAGATCCCTTCCAACACGCCGTCCAGCCGGGCCACGCGCCCGCGCATGTCAGACACGTCAAGCTGGAAGGGCAGGACGGTATCGTCCCACGCGAGTTTCGATCCGATGGTCATGGGGTTTCCTTACGCGCCGCGGGTTGGCATATCGCGTGCAATATAGTCGGAACGCTTCGCGATGAAAGGGGCCGCGGGATGATCAGACGATTCGGCACGCCGCCGGACGGGCGGCAAAGCTATCGCCGCCGGCCCGGCGCCTATGCACTGCTGCCCCGCGGCGGGCGGCTGCTGCTGACGCTACAGGACGACCCCGGTCCCGATCTGCAACTGCCCGGCGGCGGCATCGACCCCGGCGAATCGCCTACCGCCGCGCTGCACCGCGAGGTGTTCGAGGAAACCGGCTGGCGCATCGCCGCGCCCCGCCGGATCGGCACCTTTCGCCGCTTTGCCTATATGCCGGAATACGACCTCTGGGCGGAAAAGATCTGCCTGATCTACATCGCCCGCCCGGTTCGACCGATGGGCCCGCCGAGCGAACCGGGCCATACCGCCCTGTGGATGGATGTAGAGGAGGCGGCAGAACGGCTGGGCAATTCCGGCGATCGCCATTTCGCCACGCGGCTGGCCCAAGGGGTGCTTCGCGCCAGGAGATAAGGCAAAGGACACCGGCCCATACCGCCCGCCGCTTTCACGGCCCGCCGTATTCGAACAGGGTGGCGGACACGTCATCCTCCATCCCCTGGCCCGGCGCCATGATCTGCTGCAATTGCCAGAACAGGTCATCGAGGAATTCCTGCCCGGTCTGGCCCGCGTCGCAGGACCGCACCAGCCGAAGCAAACCATCGGTATCCAGCATCCTGCCATTGGCCAGGCGGCATTCGGTGAAGCCATCGGAATAGAACAGCAACCGGTCGCCGGGCTGCATCACCGTTTCGAACTGGGTGAATTCGACATCCGGCAACAGCCCGACCGGCACCCCGCCGTCGCCCAGGAAGGTCGCCCCACCGTCCCGGCGCAGGATCAACGGATGCGGATGACCGGCCTGGACGATTTGGACGCATCCGCTTTCCAGATCGGCAGTCCCGTAAAGCAGCGTGAAGTATTCCTCCACACCGGTATCGGCGATCACCCTGTCGTTGAGCAGCCACGCCACCTCGTCCGGTCGGCGCAGCACATATCCGCCATCCGCCCGTTTCTCCATCGCCAGGTTCTGATCGAAATAGGTACTGGACAGGTACCCGCCGAGCTTTGCGGTCATCATCGCCGAGGTGATGCCATGACCCGACACGTCGATGCAGTAGAACCCCAGCGTCGTGCCCCCGGGCGAGAACATCCCGACCAGGTCGCCGCCGATATGGCCGCAGGGTTTCAACAGCAGGCTCACCCGCGAGGCACCGAATTCCCGCGTCAGCTCCGGCACCAGCGAATCCTGGATCTTGCGCGCCTGGATCAGGTCCTTGTCGATGGCGTCATGCGCCTTGCGCAGCTTGTCCAGCGTTTCCGAGATCACCCGGTTCTTCTGCGACAGCTCCCGTTGCATGCTCAGGATCCGCGCCCCGGCCGAAATCCGCGCCCGCAATTCGTGCGAATTCACCGGCTTGGTCAGGAAATCATCGGCCCCCGCATCCAGCCCCTTGGCGATGTCGTTCTTGTCGCTTTTCGAGGTCAGCAGAATGAAATAGCCATAGCCGTCCATCGGCAGGGTGCGGAAAGCACGGCAGAAATCCAGACCGCTCATCCCCGGCATCATCCAATCGCTCAACACCACATCCGGCGGCGATTTGCGACAGATCTCCATCGCCTGCTCGCCGCTTTCCGCCTCGATGACCTCAAAGCCCCATTTCTTCAACGAACTGATCAGAATGCGGCGCTGCAACCTGCTGTCGTCCACGACCAGAACGCTCCGGATTGCGCCGGTCGCCGCATGTATTTCGCTGTTTACCGTCATGCCCTGAAGCATCACCTTTCCATCACCAGGATCACAAGCCGCCCGGCCCTCGGCACTATCGGGCCTAGCGATTAACAGGGTGTGAAACCACTCCGGTGCCGACATCCGTGCCGAGCTTAACCCGCTGTTTACGGCAGACCCATAGGCTCGCGACTGGGACGGGGGTTATGAACATTGGGTGTGTCATGATTTTATGGTCACGCGTGAACGAGCTGCGCGAAGAGGTGGGGTCAGACGACTTTCAGGAGGTCATCGACCTGTTCATCGACGAGGTCGAAGAGGTCATCGACCGCCTGCGCGCGGATACCGACCGCAGCCAGCTGGAGCAGGATCTGCATTTCCTCAAGGGCAGCGCGCTCAATCTCGGGTTCGCCACCTTTTCCGACCTGTGCCAGACCGGCGAACGCCAGTCCGCCGAAGGCAAGGCGGACAGCGTGGATCTAGCCGCCATCATCGACGGCTATGATCAGTCCAAGGCCGCCTTCCTCGCCGGCCTGAGAGACCACCTTGCCGCCTGACCGGCGCGGCGCAGCTCAGATCACGAACTGCGCCAGGGTCTCGTCTTTGGTGATGTCGGTATAGGTATAGCCGGCCGCATCCAGCCGCGCGAACAGATGCACGAAATTCTCCGGCCGCTGGGTCTCGATCCCGATCAGGACCGAGCCGAAGTTGCGCGCCGATTTCTTCATGTACTCGAACCGGCTGATATCGTCCTCGGGTCCCAGGATCTCCAGGAAATCCTTCAGCGCGCCGGGCCGCTGCGGCAGCCGCAGGATGAAGTATTTCTTCACCCCGCTGAACCGCTGCGCCCGCTCCTTGACCTCGGGCAGCCGCTCGAAATCGAAATTCCCGCCCGAGGTGACACAGACCACGGTGCGCCCGCGGATCTTGTCCGCCACATCCACAAGCGCATCGACCGCCAGAGCGCCCGCGGGCTCCAGCACGATACCCTCGATGTTCAGCATCTCGACCATGGTGGTGCAGATCCGGTCCTCTGCTGCCGCCAGCACATCCGCGGGATCGACATCCGACAACCGCGCGAAGGGCAGCGCCCCGATCCGCGCCACCGCGGCGCCGTCGACAAAGGTGTCGACCCGGTCCAGCGTCACCGGCTCGCCCGCCGCCAGCGCGGCGGCCAAGCTGCGGCCGCCGGCCGGTTCGACAAAGGAATAGGCACAGCGCGGCCCGAAGAACGAGCGCACGCCCGAAGACAGGCCGCCGCCGCCCACCGGCAGGATGATATGATCGGGCGCGCGCCCCATCTGCACCGCGATCTCCACCGCGACGCTGGCTTGCCCCTCGATCACGTCGGGGTCGTCGAAGGGCGCCAGGAAATGGCCGCCTTCCGCCGCGCAGAACCGCTGCGCCTCGGCCAGCGTGTCGTCGAAATAGTCGCCGATCAGCTTGATCTCCACGGCCTCGCCGCCGAACACCTGGGTTTTCTGGATCTTCTGCTGCGGCGTGGTCACCGGCATGAAGATCACGCCACTGACCCCGAAATGCTGGCACATATAGGCCACGCCCTGGGCATGGTTGCCGGCGCTGGCACAGACGAACAGCCGCTGATCCGGGTCCGCCTCGATCACCTTGCGCATGGCGTTGAAGGCGCCGCGCAGCTTGTAGCTGCGCACCGGGGTCAGATCCTCGCGCTTAAGCCAGATGTCGGCGCCGTATTTCTCCGACAGATGGGCGTTGCGCTGCAGCGGTGTTTCGGCGAACACCTCGCGCATCGCGCGCTCGGCAATGCGCGCCATATCCTGAAAACTGGTCATCCCGTTTCCCTGCCGCAAGGACAGGCGCAAAGCAAGGTCTACATCGGCATACCAAAACCGCCTAGTCGATCTCGCGCCCCTCGACATAGACACCGTAGAGCGTGGTCAAAACGCTCAGTCCCAGGACCATCAGGAACCACTGGATCGCGGCCATCCCGATCAGCGCGACGATGGGCGAGATCAGGAACAACCCGACAAGCCCGATCCCAAGCACAACACCCAGACCGAAGAACAGGCCAAGCAACCCGAAAACGCGCAGCGAAATCGGCTGCGTCGCCGCCCATGCGCCCGCCAGCCCCAGCGGCTCGCCGATCGCCGCCGCCGGCAACACCATCGACAGGCGCATCGACGCCCAAAAGAACACCGCGCCCGCAATGACGAACAAAACGGTCAGGCCGACGGGCCAGGATCCACCGCGCCCCCCGACCAGGTTCGCGGCGACAACACCCAGGATGATAAGCGGCAGGACAAGAACCAAAGCCAGCAACACGACACGCCCGAAATAGGCCAGCACGCGCCCGCCGCGAAACGCCGGCAAAACGGCATCGGGATATTCGTTCAGCAGGACATACCGGTGCCAGGCCACCGCCACCCAATAAGCGCAGACCAGGCCCAGCACATCCCACAACAGGCGAACCAGCGGCGCGGGACCGGCGGCACTCACGCTCGGAAGGTTCGACCCCGGGGTGAAGGAATGACCCGTGATCCCGGCCAGGGACAGCGGCAGCGGAAACAGAACGAACTCCAGAATGATATAGACGATCATCGGCGACGACAGTTTCAGAACCGCCCCGAAATCGCGGAACACCATTTTCAAAGCATGAAGAAAAACCCGAACCACCTGATCACCCTGCCATTTCGCGTTATGGCTGAAGAGATAGGCAGCCGCTCATGCCGGCGTCAAGCCGCGCCCCCTCGCCCCGGCTTGCCCCGGCGCGGAAAAAGCTATAGGCCCCATCCGTCATTTGCTGAGAGGGAACCCAAATGTCCGCGCCCAAGAAAGTCGTTCTGGCCTATTCCGGTGGCCTCGACACCTCGATCATCCTGAAATGGCTGCAAACCGAATACGGCTGCGAGGTGGTGACCTTCACCGCCGATCTCGGCCAGGGCGAAGAGCTGGAGCCGGCCCGCAAGAAGGCCGAGATGCTCGGCATCAAGCCCGAGAACATCTATATCGAGGACATCCGCGAGGAATTCGTGCGCGACTTCGTGTTCCCGATGTTCCGCGCCAACGCCCAGTACGAGGGGCTCTACCTCCTCGGCACCTCCATCG
>NPIG01000507.1_pt1 | contig 30122 bp, 25 predicted proteins | sample 8637441 | NCBI WGS metagenome assembly NPIG01 (sample SAMN07420675, study PRJNA396082) | bioreactor metagenome | isolation source: sample BR6 brine-fed electro-methanogenic bioreactor BR | place: Japan: Kochi | collected 2016-06-14
GCCCCAGCGGCTGCGGCAAGACGACCCTGTTGAAGATCATCGCCGGGTTGCTGAAACCGACAGAGGGCGAGGTTCGTATCCGCGGCAAGAAGGTGAACGGCCCCGGTCCCGATCGCGCCTTCGTGTTCCAGGACTTCGCGCTGATGCCCTGGGCCAACGTCATCCGCAACGTCGCCTTCGGGCTGGAACTGCGCGGCGTCGGCAAGGAGGAGCGCCACGAGACCGCCCGCAAGTACATCGCCGAGGTCGGCCTTTCCGGCTTTATCGACGGGTATCCGCACGAGCTGTCCGGCGGCATGCGCCAGCGCGTCGGCCTGGCCCGGGCGCTGACGGTGGATGCCGACATCCTGCTGATGGACGAGCCGTTCTCGGCGCTCGACCCGCTGATCCGCACAAGGCTGCAGGACGAACTTCTGGACCTGCAGAAGGAGCTCAAGCGCACCATCATCTTTGTCAGCCATGACCTGGATGAGGCGTTCAAGATCGGCAACCGCATCGCCATCATGGAGGGCGGGCGGATCGTGCAATGCGGCACCCCGCAGCAGATCTTCTCGGACCCGGCGAACGACTATGTGGCCGATTTCGTGGCGCATATGAATCCGCTTGGCGTGCTTTGCGCCCGCGACGTGATGGAGCCCGCGACCGGCACGCCGGAGCTGACCGTTCCGGGGGATGCGCATATCCGCGACGTGATGAGTCAGGTGATCGAGACCGGCCGCCCGGTGGGGGTGATGGAGGACGGCGAGCTGCTGGGCGAGATCACCAGGGACGGGGTTCTGGCCAAGCTGCTCGACCCGCGGGGGTGAGTGGTCCGAAAGCATATCAGAGGGCGGCGCCCGTCCGCGGGTGGGCGCGCCTACGCTGTGAGAACGTCATTTTATGGCAGTCGGAAAATCGAGCGTGAGTTCTGTGCGCTTCGCGCCTTGATTCCGGGCGGCTCGTCTCAAGCGTTAGAAGTGGTCAAATCGGCGGGGTCGAGGTGGAAAACTATCTCTTGCTGCAACCCGGCTTCCGCCGTTAGCCTAATTTGTTGGCGCATTGCTCGTAAATTAATCGCCCCAAGGGCGCGTCGCAGGATAGCCACGCCGCCGCTTTCCGGGCCCCCTTGCAAAGCTGTTTTGAACCGAAGCTGATCATCGTATGGACCACAGTGACCGCTTTTTCGACGAGATGTTTGCCGGGCCCGATACGGCCCGCCCGCCCTACGAGGGCTATAACCAATGGTTCTGCGGCGAAGACCTCAAGGGGTTGCGCCGCAAATCCGCCGAGGCCGAAGCGTTCTTTCGCCGGATCGGCATCACCTTCAACGTCTACGGGCAGGAAGAGGCCGACGAACGGCTGATCCCCTTCGACATCGTGCCGCGCATTGTTTCCGCCCGCGAATGGGCCAAGCTGCAGCGCGGGATCGAACAGCGGGTGCGGGCGATCAACGCCTTTCTGCACGACATCTATCACCGTCAGGAAATCCTGCGCGCAGGCCGCATCCCGCAGCATATCATCGCCGGGAACGAGGCCTTTCTGCCGCAGATGATCGGGGTGAACCCGCCCGGCGGCGTCTATACCCATATCGTCGGCGTCGATCTGGTGCGCACCGGCGAGGATGAATTCTATGTGCTGGAGGACAACGCGCGCACGCCTTCGGGGGTCTCCTACATGCTGGAGAACCGCGAAACCATGCTGCAGATGTTCCCGGAGCTGTTCACCCGGCTGAACGTGCGCCCGGTCAGCGCCTACCCGCAGCTTTTGCGCCGCTCGCTCTCCGATACGGCGCCGGCGAATTCGCCCAACGACAAGCCGGTGGTCGCGGTGCTGACGCCGGGCATCCACAACTCCGCCTATTTCGAACATGCCTTCCTCGCCGACCGGATGGGCGCCGAGCTGGTCGAAAGCAGCGATCTGCGGATCGACAAGGGCCGGGTGGCGATGCGCACCACCCAAGGGTATCAGCCGATCGACGTGATCTATCGCCGGGTCGACGACGAATACCTCGATCCGCTGAACTTCAACCCCGAAAGCCTTTTGGGCGTGCCGGGGATCATGGATGTCTATCGCGCCGGCAATATCACCATCGCCAATGCGCCGGGCACCGGCATCGCCGACGACAAGGCGCTTTATTCCTACATGCCGGATATCATCGAGTTCTATACCGGCGAAAAGGCGATCCTGCCCAACGTGCCGACCTGGCGCTGTTCCGAGGCGGAGGCGCTGTCCTATGTGCTCGACCATTTGCCCGAACTGGTGGTCAAGGAGGTGCATGGATCGGGCGGCTACGGCATGCTGGTGGGGCCGGTCGCCAGCAAGAAGGAGATCGCGGCCTTTGAGAAGAAGCTGCGTGCCAAGCCCGGTAATTACATCGCGCAGCCGACGCTGTCGCTTTCGACGGTGCCGATCCTGACCAAGGCAGGGCTGGCGCCGCGCCACGTCGACCTGCGGCCCTTCGTGCTGGTCTCGCCCAATCGGATCGACATGACGCCGGGCGGGCTGACGCGGGTGGCGCTGAAAAAGGGATCGCTGGTGGTCAACTCCTCGCAAGGGGGCGGCACCAAGGATACCTGGGTGTTGGGGGACTGAGGCATGATGCTGGGAAAGAACGCCGGCGGACTGTTCTGGATGTTCCGCTATATCGAACGGGCCGAGAATATCGCCCGCCTGCTGGAGGCCGGCTGGCATATCGCGCTGACCCGCTCAAACGGCGGCGCCAATGAATGGCAGTCGATCCTGACCACCGCCGGGATCAACAGCGCCTATCGCGAGACCCACGAGGATTACGACGCGGCCAGCGTCATCAATTTCCTTCTGCGCGACAAGACCAACCCCTCCAACGTGATGAGCGCGATCGAGGCGGCGCGCACCAACGCGCGGATGGTGCGCACGGCGCTGTCGGGCGAGGTCTGGGAGGCTGTCAACGATTGCTGGATGACGCTCAAATCCACCTTGGCCCGCCCGGTGACCGAGCGCAGCCTCTATGACACGCTCAGCACCATCCGCCACGGAACCTCGGTGGTGCGCGGGGCGCTGCACGGCACCATGCTGCGCAATGACATCTACGCGTTTTCGCGCCTGGGCACCTTCATCGAGCGCGCCGACAACACCGCCCGGATCCTGGATGTGAAATACTACGTCCTGCTGCCCTCGGCCGCCTTCGTCGGCACCACCATCGACAATGCCCAATGGGAGGTGATCCTGCGCTCGGTCTCGGCCGAACGGTCCTATCAATGGCTGCACGGCGGCGATGTTTCGCCCTTTGGCATCGCCGAGTTCCTGATCCTGGACCACCGCATGCCGCGGTCGCTGGCCTTCTGCTATTCCAAGATCGGCCAGTACCTGGCGCTGCTGGAGCAGGAATACGGTGTCCGGCAAGACAGCCAGGTCCGCTCGGATGCGGTTTGCGCGCGGCTGAAGGCGGCGACGGTGCAGGACATCTTCGAGGACGGGTTGCATGAATTCCTGACCGGGTTCATCGCCGACACCTCGCGGCTGGCCAATCACATCGAAACGGATTTCCGGTTTTACAGGTAAGGTCATGCGGCTGAAGATTACCCACGTCACCACCTACAGCTACGACACGCCGGTGCATTACGCGCTGCAGCAGTTGCGGCTGATCCCGAAATCGGGCCATGGCCAGGGCGTGCTGTCCTGGACCTCGTCGATCGACGGCGGGTGCAAACAGCTGGAATTCGACGACCAGTTCTCCAACCACACCGAGGTGGTGATGGTCGATCCCGGCGCCACCCGTGTCGAGATCGTCAGCGAGGGCGTGGTCGAGGTCGAGGACCGCAATGGCGTAATCGGCAAGCATCGCGGCCCGGCGCCGCTTTGGCTGTTCCAAGAGGCGACGGCGTTGACCGCGCCGGGGGCGAATTTGCGCAAGCTGGCGGCGCGTGTCCGCGACGGGTTCGACGGGCTTGACGGGGTCGACCCGCTGCATGCGCTGGCCGCGGAAATCGCCGGGGCGGTGTCCTATGAAACCGGGCGCACGGACAGCGGCACCGGCGCCGAACAGGCGCTCAGCGCCGGTCACGGCGTGTGCCAGGACCATGCCCATGTCATGATCGCGGCGGCGCGCCTGCTGGGCTATCCGGCGCGCTATGTCAGCGGCTATCTCATGATGGACGGGCAGGTCGATCAGGACGCCAGCCACGCCTGGGCCGAGGTCTGGACCGAGGGGCTGGGCTGGGTCGGGTTCGACGTGTCGAATGGCATCTGCCCGGACGCGCGCTATGTCCGGGTGGCCACCGGGCGCGACTATCGCGATGCCGCCCCGGTCCACGGTCTGCGGCAGGGCGCCGGGGACGAGGCGCTGCATGTCACCTTGCAAGTTCAGCAATAGGCTGCTTGATAGGGCGGAAAAAGGTGCCCTGCCATGACCTATTGCGTTGGCCTGATGCTCAAGCGGGGGCTGGTCTTCATGTCCGATACCCGCACCAATTCCGGCGTCGACAATATCTCGACGTTTCGCAAGATGTTCACCTGGGCGGTCCCGGGCGAGCGGAACATCACCCTGATGACCGCCGGGAACCTGGCCACCACGCAATCGGTGATCAGCCTGCTGGAAGAGCGCAGCAAGGAACCTGCCGCGCGCCAGCCCGGCCTTCTCGAGGCGAAGTCGATGTTCCAGGTGGCGACATTGGTCGGCAACACCTTGAAAGAGGTCATCGCCACCCATGCCGAGGCCGGGCAGCGGGCCGACGCCGCCTTCAACGCGACGATGGTGCTGGGCGGGCAGGTCGAAGGCGGAGAGCCGCGCCTGTTCCTGATCTACCCCGAGGGGAATTTCATCGAGGCCAGTTTCGATACCCCCTATTTCCAGATCGGCGAGACCAAGTACGGGCGCCCGATCCTGGTTCGGGCCTATGACCCCGAGATGAGCTTCGAGGATGCGATCAAGCTGCTGCTGGTGTCCTTCGATTCGACGATCAAGGCGAACCTGTCGGTCAGCCTGCCTCTCGACGTGCATGTCTATGAGGCGGACAGCCTGCAGCCCGGGCCGCAGTTCCGCATCCAGGCCGACGATCCCTATTTCGAGGAGATCTCCAGCGGCTGGGGTATCGCCCTGCGCGACGCCTTCGGGCGGTTGCCGGATTTCCGTTTTCCCGACGACGCCGGTTGATCCGACCGCTTGATGTGAATAGCGAGCCGCGCCAGCGCCGGACCGTGGGCTGGTGCTGCGGCCTGTGATCAGTGCGCTTTATCCCAGCCAAGTCCGGGCGATCTTTGATCAGTGCGCTTACGTCGACAGAGCGCCAGACCGTCACGCCGGAGGCGTGCCGACCATTAAGCGGCGCACCTTCGGTGCGACGGGACGGTCCGGCGCTTGCGCGGCGCCCTGCGGGCTTGTCCCGCGCAGAGGGCTTCGTTCAAAAGAAAAAACCGCGCCCGCCAAAGGCGGACGCGGTCAGCGTTTCCGTGAGTGGAACTTGGGTTATCCGTAGACCAGCCTGGGCAACCAGGTGATGATCTCGGGGAAGAACATGCACAAGAGCAGCCCGACCACCTGCAGCGCCAGGAACGGCAGGGCGGATTTGAAGATGTCCGACATCGGGATCTCGGCCGGGGCCACCCCGCGCAGGTAGAACAGCGCATAGCCGAACGGCGGGCTGAGGAAGCTCATCTGCATGTTGACGAGGTAAAGCACCCCGAACCACAGCACCAGGTCATCCGGGCTGTCCAGGCCGAAGGCCTGCGCGCCCAGCGCCTTGACGATCGGCACGAAGATCGGAACGCAGAGCAGCAGGATGCCGACCCAGTCCAGGAACATGCCGAGGATGATCAGCACGATCTGCATGATGATCAGGATGCCCCAGGGGCCGAAGCCGGTGGCCTGCAGCGCGTTCTGCACGAACTGCTGGCCGCCTTCCAGCACGTAGAGCCCGACGAAGATCGTCGCGCCGAACATGATCCAGATTACCATCGCGCTGGCCTTCAGCGTGCCGATCGAGGCTTCGCGCACCGTCTGCCAGTCCAGCTTGCGGTGGATGGCGGCGACGATGAAGGCGCCGAAGGTGCCGATGCCCGCGGCCTCCACCGGGGTGGCGACGCCGGTGAAGATCACCCCCAGCACCACCACGATCAGTGCGATCGGTGCCGACATCTTGCTGACCAGGCGGATCTTCTCGGCGGTGGAGATGCGCTCCTCGACCGGGATCGGCGGTCCGAGCCGCGGGTTGATGTAGCTGCGCACCACGACGTAGGCGACATACATCCCCGACAGCAGCAGGCCGGGAATGACCGCGCCGATGAACAGCTCGCCCACCGATTGCTCGGCGACAACGGCATAGATGATCGCCAGGATCGACGGCGGGATCAGGATGCCCAGCGTACCGCCGGCCATGATCGAGCCCATCGCGATCTTGGGGTCATAGTGGCGCTTGAGCATGGCGGGCAGGGCGATGATCCCCATCGTCACCACCGCCGCGCCGATGACGCCGACCATCGCGGCCAGAACGGTCGAGGCGATGATGGTCGCCGCCGCCAGCCCGCCTTTGACGCCGCCCAGCACCTTGTAGATCACGTCGAACATGTCGTTGATGATCCCGGCCCTTTCGAGCATCGAGGCCATGAATATGAACAACGGGATCGCCGAGAGCTGATAGTTCGTCATCAGCGGGAAGATCCGGCTTGGTACGATGTTCAGGGCCCGTTCATCGCCGAGGATGAACAGGAACACGCAGGCCAGACCGCCGGTGACGAAGGCCAACGGCAGGCCTGCCATCAGCAGCACCAGCAGCGAGCCGAACATGATGAGCGTCAGGAGCTCGATTCCAATATCAAGACCCATTGGTTATGCCCCTTTCACCACCGCGCGCGCATCCTGTGCGAGCTTGGAAATGCCTTGCAGAACCAGCAGCAGGCCACCAATCACCATGACCCATTTCATCGGCCAAAGCGGAACCTCCCATTCATTGAAGCTGATCTCGCCCCAGCGGATCTTCGGATCGGTCCATTGCGCCAGATTGAGGCCGGACAGCATTTCGCCGAAGCCGATCTCGCCCCGCGCCCAGTCCGAAACGATGGAGTTGCCCGTGGGCACCGCGATCGCGTCGAAGGCGAAGATGTAAGATGTCACCAGCAGCGTGCCGGCGAAGATGAAGAAGAAGATCGACGTCAGCAGATCGACCCAGGCCTTGTTGCGGCGCGTCATCGGCGCATAGAAGATGTCGACCCGCACATGGCTTTCGGTCAGCATCGCATAGGCGCCTGCGATCAGGTACTGCATGCCGAACATCAGATACATGGATTCATGCGCCCAGTTGGTGGGGCTGTTGAACACGTATCGGCTGATCACCTCGAAGTAGTAGACGAAGACCGCGATCACCGCCCAGTAGCTCACGAATTCGCCGCAGAACAGCGACAGCCGGTCGATATAGCCGGTCCAGCCTTCGGAGACATGGCGGGAATCTTCCTTCATCTCCTCTTCTTCGAGTTCCTGCAGCTTGCGCTCGGTTTCCGAGATCGGCTCGACGGCCGGCAGATTCGCATTGGCCTTGCGCACCATTCCCGGCAGCAGAACCGCGTCGACCAGCATCCCGGCCAGCAGCAGATAGAAGGCATAGGTCGAGATCTTCTGCCAGAACGACAGGCGATCGCGCGCCTCGACCTCGATGGGTTGGGTCGCGGCCAGATCGGTGCGGGCCTGTTCGATCGCCGCACGGCTCTTTTCGATGCGGTCCTCGGCGCGTTTGATCTTCTTCTCGGCGCCGCGTTTGGCAAAGCTGCCTTCCTCGGCCGCCTCGAATGCGGCGCGCAACTCAGGCAGGCTGGCCTCGGCCGAGGCGGCCCGCTCGGTTTCCCGTTCGATCGTGCCCTGCGCCATGCGCACGGTATTGGCCGCGTTCGACAACTCGGACCGCGCCGACGAGCCTTGGCTGTTGGCCACCAGGATGGCCAGGAACACGGGAATGAAGACCAACCCCAGCAGGTTCTTGAGATAGAACCGGTGCAGGCCGAGCATGCCGCCCGTGATCAGGATCATGTATCCCAGCGCGGATTTATATTTCGGGTTTTCTGTTTTCGGGCGCTTGGCCAGCGCCATCGCGATTATCGGGAACAGGATCAACCCGGCCCAATATGCCCAATGGGGCAATGTAAAATCGAGACTTGGCATGCATCCCCTCTCAGTCTCAATGCAAAAATGCAGACATGGCCTGCGCCACGGTCGGTCGCAGGCCATGCCCTCGATTGGTCAGATCAGAGGTCCAGTTCCAAGCCTTCGATCTGGTCCTTGGTCACATAGCCCAGCGAGCCGGACATCATGTAATCGAGCTGGATCTTGAACACCCGCGCCGCGTTCTTGTCGCGGTTGGCGTATTTGAACCAGATCGGCACGGCGACCTCGGTCATCAGCTCGACGTCGTCCTGGGTCAGGCGGGTGACCTCGGTGCCGTCGGCCTCGAACTTGGCCCAGGCGTCCTGGTCGGCCTTCTGGATCGCCGCATGGTGCATGTCGGAATAGACGTGGGTTTCCATCTCGACGAACTGCTGCATCTGCGGGCTCAGCTTGTTCCAGGAGTCCATGCCGACGGTGATGTCCATGATATCGACCGGCTGGTACACCGACATGAAGCCCGGAGGGCCCATCGAGATGTACTTGGTCACCTGGCTGAAGCCGAGCGAGTAGTTCACCGCCGGACCCACATAGTCGGCCACGTCGATGGTGCCCTTTTCCAGCGCCGGGAAGATTTCCGAGCCGGGCAGAACCGTGGTTTCCGCGCCCAGTTCGGTGAAGAGTTCGGCGACCATGCCGCCGGGCATCCGCATCTTGCGGCCGCGGAAGTCGTCGACCGAACGGATCGGCACCTTGGAGTGGATGATGTTCGGGCCGTGGTGCACCGGGCCGACGAAATGCATGCCCTGAGCAGCATAAAGCTCGCGCGCGATCTCCAGGCCGCCGAGGCCATAGTAGAACACGTCGAATTCATGCGGGTTGCGCATCGCCAGCGGATAGCTGGTCAGGAACGTCGCCGCCGGGATGATGCCCTGGGCGTAGATGGTGAACGGGTTCACCGCGTCCAGCACCCCGTTTTTCACCGCGTCGTAGAGCTGGAAGTCGCCGACCACGTCATTTGCACCGAACGGCTGAAAGGCCAGTTCGCCGCCGGTCTTTTCGACGATGGTCGCGCACCAGTCCTTGAAGATCTGCAGGCCGGCGCCGCCGGGCCAGGATGTCTGGATCTTCCAGGTGGTGGTTTCGCCCGCTGCGCTGGCGATCGACGGCGCCGCAAGCCCGGCTGCCCCCGCGAACGCCACCTTTTGCAGGGCGGCCCTGCGCGAGATGAGTTTGTTTGTCATAATGTCCTCCCTAATCCGTCACGCGGCCTCCGGGCGGCCCGGACGGGCGTTTCGGAGTACGCGTCATGGATTGGTAAACTTGTTTAGCCAATTTGCCTAGATGATTTTTCAAAATGCCTTACATTTAAGCGACTATGCCGCGGTTTTCGCCCGGTTACATGTGAGGAATCCTGTCTGGGGAGGGGGTTGCCCCCTGTGATTTGGTCAATTCTATTGACCTGAATAGCCGGAGGCGGGGTTAACAATTGGCCCGATTTGCGCAACGGCGCGTGGTGCGGACACGCAAAAGGCCGGCTGCGCGGTGGCAGCCGGCCTTGGTTTGCCCCGGTGCGGGTCGGGTCCGGTCAGCAGATCCCTTCGGCCTTGACCCAATCGGCGGTGCGATCCAGCACCCGGCCCAGCCGCGCGACGATCTCCTGCACCTGGTCTTCGGTGATGATCAGCGGCGGGCACAGCGCCAGTGTGTCGCCGACCGCGCGGATGATCAGCCCCTCGTCGTGCCCGAAGCCGAAGGCGGTCGCGCCGACCTTGCCGATCGGGTCGAAGGGGCGTTTGCTGGCCTTGTCGGCCACCAGCTCCAACCCGGCGATCAAACCGGCGCCGCGCACCTCGCCCACCAGCGGATGATCGGCGAACTGCTTCAACTGTTCCTGCATCACCGCGCCGACCCGGGCGGCGTTGCCCATCAGGTCCTGCTCTTCGATGATCGCCAGGTTTTCCAGCCCGACCGCGGTGGCCACCGGGTGGCCCGAGGCGGTGAAGCCGTGGCCGAAGGTGCCGATCTTGTGGCTGTTGTCGGCGATGGCGTCATAGATCTCTTCCGAGAAGAGGATCGCCGCCAGCGGCATGTAGGAGGAGGTGAGCTGTTTCGAGGTCACCATGATGTCGGGGGTGAAGCCGTAATGCACCGCGCCGAACGGGCTGCCGAGGCGGCCGAAGCCGTTGATCACCTCGTCGGCGATCAGCTTGATGTCGTACTTGCGGCAGAGCGCCTCGACCCCCGGCCAGTAGCCTGCGGGCGGCGGCATGACACCGCCGGCGGCCATCAGCGGCTCGCCGATGAAGCCGGCGATGGTGTCGGCGCCTTCCTCCAGGATCACATCCTCGATCTCTTTCAGCAGGCGGGCGGTGAACTCTGCCTCGCTCTCGCCCGCTTCGGCAAAGCGGTAGTAATGCGGGCAGGTCACGTGACGTACCGGGATCGCCGGCAGGTCGAAATCGCGGTGGTTGGCCGGCAGGCCGGTCAGGCTGCCCGAGGCGACGGTGATGCCGTGATAGCCCTTGGTGCGGGCGATGAATGTCTTTTTTTCGGGACGTCCGAGCGCGTTGTTCATGTACCACAGCATCTTGACCACGGTGTCGTTCGCCTCGGAACCGGAGGAGGTGAAGAACACCCGCGTCAGGGTCTCCGGCGTCATCTCCACCAGCTTCTCGGCCAGCCGGATCGACGGCTCATGCGCCTTGTGGGCGAAGGTGTGGTAATAGGGCAGCTGGTCCATCTGTTTCGCTGCCGCCTCGCGCAGGCGCGGCTGGTTGAAGCCGACGGCGACCGACCACAGGCCCGCCAGCGCCTCGATATACTGCTTGCCGGACTGGTCGTAGACATAGATGCCCTCGCCGCGGTCGATCACCAGCGGGCCTTTCTCCTCATGGGCGCGGGCGTCGGTATAGGGGTGGAGCGTGGTGGTGACGTCCACATGCTGGGCCGAGTTGGACAGGGGTTTCATCATCGGATCCTTTGTGTTGCGTCGGCGGCGGCCGGGGCCTGTGCCGGGCTGGTATTTTTTTCCGCGGGCACTCTGCGTGCGTTGCGGTGGGGGTCAAGGGGTGACGGGCATGGTGTCCGCGATGGTTTCGCCCGCATCCAGCAGCAGATCCTCGCGGAACTGGTTGGCCACGAGCTGCACGCCGACCGGGGTGGGGCCAAGCGGCCCCTCGACCATTCCGGTGCTCACGGTCAGCCCCGGCAACCCCATGAAGGGCAGGCCGATCTGCGCCATCTGCGCGGCGATAATGGCGTCGAAATCGGCCTGGCTGGCGACATCGCGCTGATCCGCGAAGGGCAGCTCGCCCGACACCGGGCAGAGCAGCACCGGCCAGTCGCCGAGGAACGCGCGCCAGGCCCGGGTCAGGCGCGAGCGCGCCTGCAGGCAGTCCAGCAGCCCGTTGACGTCGACCGGCGGGCGCAGTGCCGAGAGCCGTTCGTAGACGATGTTGGCGTCGGGGTCGTCCTCCTTGCCGATCACCGCGTCGCCGCCGCGGCGGGTCTCGGCCAGCCACAGGGTGAGCTGCTCCATCATCGCCTCCTGCAGGGGCGGGGTGTCGCGCTCTTCGACCTGCCAGCCGGCGGCCTCCAGCTTGGCGGCGGAGGCGCGCAGCGCGTTCTTGATCTCGGGCGCGACCTGCATTCCGTCAGGGGCCAGGCACAGCGCGGCGCGGCGCGGGGTGTCGGGGCCGCGCAGCGGCGCCGGCGTGTACCAGGGATCACGCAGGTCCGGCGCGGCCATCGCCGCAAGACCCAGCCGTAAATCGGCGACCGAGCGCGCGATCGGGCCCGACACCGCCATCAGCTGGGCACCGATCTGCCGGTCCGGACCGGTGAAGTTGAAGGCCGGTACCCGGCCCAGCGACGGGCGCAGCCCGTGCAGCCCGCAGGCGTAAGCCGGATAGCGGATCGATCCCGCGATGTCGGTGCCATGCGCCAAGGCCCCCATGCCCGCGGCCACCGCCGCCGCCGCCCCGCCGGACGACCCGCCGGGGGTCAGCGCGGGGTTGCGCGGGTTCTTCGTGGCCCCATGCAGGCTGTTGCGGGTGAACCAGCGCAGCGAGAAGGCCGGCGTGTTGGTGCGCCCGACGATCACCGCGCCCGCCTTGCGCAGGTTGGCGACCACCGGGCTGTCCTGTTCGGCCACCAGATCCTTTTGCAGCCGCAGCCCGTTGGTGGTGGCATGGCCGGCCTGGTCCACATTGACCTTGACCGTCACCGGAACCCCGGCCAGCGGGCCCAGCGCCTGCCCGGCTGCCCGCGCCGCATCGACCGCATCGGCGGTGGCCAGGGCCGCGTCGTCGCAGCGCTGCACAATGGCGTTGAGCGGCCCGTTGGCCGCGTCTATCCGCGCCAGCGCCGCTTCGGTCAGCGCGCGCGCGGTCACCTCGCCACTGCGCACACGCGGTGCAATCTCGCTGGCGGTCAGATCCCAAAGCTGTGTCATATGTCCATCCTGTACAATTCGGCGCCGTTTTTCCCCGATCCGGAGGAATGCATGCCAGTTGCCGCATCCGTCCTAGACGCTGCCGCGCCGGGCGGGGCAGGTCAAGCGCAGGCACCCTAAGTACGACGCGGTTTCGGATCAGTCGGCCTTTTCCGAGGTGCCGAAATGGGCCGGAAAGACAAGGCCAAGATAGTGCAGCACCTGCCCATGCGCCCTCTCGCGGGTGAAAACCTCCGGGTACATCAGCATGTTGAGCCACAGCCCGTCGAACATCCCCTCCAGGGTTTGTGCCACGTTTTCGGCCGAGATGCCGTCATAGCCCCCGTCGCGGATGATGTCGCGGCACAGCTCGGTGCAGACCTCCTGCCGTTCCAGGTCGATCTGCGAGGAGGTCTTCAGGTAGGATCTGCGCTGCGCCGCATCGCCGAAAAAGGCGAACCAGACCGCCAGTTTCTTCCGGTTGCAGACCTGCGGGTGGAACTGCGCGTCGACGATGGCGCGCAGCCGGTCGGTTGATGACAGGCTGTCCTTGTTCTGCTTGCGCCGCCACAGATCGCGATGTTCCTCGGCCAGGTATTTCAGGGTTTCGGCAAGCAGAGCGTCCTTGCTTTTGAAGTGGAAATTCGCCAGCCCCAGCGACAGTCCGGCCTCTTTGGTGACCGCGGTCAGCGTCGTGCCGGTGATCCCGTTCTTGCTGATCGAGCTGATGGTGGCGTCGATCAATTGCTTGCGGCGGGTTTCCGGGGGCGCGGTACGGGGTTTTTTGTCGGGCTTGGAGGGGGGCATCACAATTCTTTATTGAAAGGGCGTTCAATCGGTCGCTTTACTTCTTGGCCGCCTCAATATTACGCCATTCCGTGTTCGCGGCGGCGGACGCTGAAGCTGTGCCCGAAAATAAACTGTCGCCCCTCACGCGTATGCCACCATTATCGGGGGTGCCCGCATCGGGTGCAAGAGGGGCCGCTACCTCGGAAAATGGGTGCGGTCCGGCGCGGTGCTGCGTTTCCGGCATCGGTGGGTTTCCAACCGGGGGTATTCTCGTCCGTCGCCTTGGCACGGGACAAGACCAAGGGACATGTCTGGAGGGACGCGCGCGTTCGTTCGGGCGCCTTACCGGAGGCTGGTCATCGGGCGGTCAGCCAATCCTGCAAAACGCGCGTGAGCCAGGGCACAATGAAAGCCGTGGTCAGGCCGGTGAGAACAAAGGCGACGACGAAGAGCCCCAACGCCTCGGGCAGAGCGCTTGTAACGGGCTTCAGCAAATTGACCAGCAACAAAAGCGCCGGGTAAACGGCCAGCATGCTGGTCAGCCATCGTTTCCACAGACGCGGCGGTTGGGGCGCGCTCGGCATGGACTTGATGGGTTCGAACCATATGTTCGACCCCGACGCCTGTTGCCGCGAGATATCGGCGATCGCCATTGCCTCGATCTCCTTCAGCAGCTGCATCTGCTCAGGAGATGCGCGCCATTTTTCAAGCGCGTCGACGTTCTGAAACCGGGCCAGTATGTAGAAATCCGTTCCCAATCCGCCGTCACGTCGAATGACATCGAGGCTGCTGAACCCCTCGGCATCTGCAAGGCGCTTGTTCAAGGTATCCAGCTTGTCCGCGCAGATCTCGGACTCGGCATGGATCACCCGCAGGGCGACCAGCATACAGCCGGGCTGTTCGTTGAGCATGTTTGCTGTCACCACGCCGTGATCTCCGAACGGGGGTCTGCCCTGCCGACGGGTGCCATCGGGTCGGGGGTGTCCTGTTTTCCGCGACAGTGGAACGCGCGGACGATAGCCCGCCGGCAGCCCGGGGATGCCGGTGGGCGCATTTTCGGCCTCACTCGCCCGCGGCGGTCTCGGCGGCCTGGCCGTCTGCCTGCAGGTACAGGAACCCCAGGAGCGCCAGCGTCGCCACCACACCGACAAGTGCGACCAGAGTGTTCGGCGCCACAGCCGCCACCGCGCCGAGACTGAGCAGCGCGGGAAGCGGCCATGCGGCCGCACGGAGGTTTCCTGGCTTCATCCACTCGATCGATGTCGAGATCGCACATGCTGCAACCGCGCCGCCAACGGCGACGAGCGTGATCTCGAGGCCCGTTCCCTGGCCCAGGATTGCCGGGTTCCAGATGAACACGAAGGGCATCAGGAAGCCGACGGCGGCCAGCCGCACCGCGTCGAAGGCGATGATGAACGGGTCTTCCTCGGCGATGGCAGCGGCGGCCAGGGCCGCAACCGCAATTGGCGGCGTGAGCGCCGACAGAATGGCGTAGTAGAGCAGGAACATGTGGCTTTCGAGAACCGGAATGCCGATTTTACCCAGCGCCGGCGCAACCAGAACGGCGGCGAGGATATAGGCCGAGGGGGTCGGCATTCCCAGGCCGAGGATGATCGTGATGACCGCCGCGAGAACCAGCGTGGGTGCCATTCCGCCGCCGGAAACCTCGATGATCACATTCGCAGCCTTCATTCCGAGGCCGGTCATCGATAGCCCGCCGATGACAAGGCCGGCCGCGGCACAGGCGCCCGCAACCGGCAGGATCCGGAGAGTCGTGTCGCCGAGGGCGTCGATCACCTGCCAGGGCGTCATGCGCGTCCTCTTGGACAGCGACGATCCGATCACCACCGCCAGGGCGCCGGCGCCGGCGGTCAGCACCGGAGAGTAGCCGGCCATGAGTACGCCGATGATGATGGCGATTGGAAAGAGAAATGGCCAGCCGTCCCGGAAGGTCTGCGAGAGCTTGGGAACCTCGCCGGAATAGGGACGGAGGTCTCTGCGAACGGCGCGCAGGTGCACCTGCAGGAACACCCCGATGTAATACAGGAATGCCGGGATCAGGGCCGCGTAGACGATTTCCCGGTACGGTGTCCCGGTATATTCGGCCAGGATGAACGCGGCCGAACCCATGATCGGCGGCATCGCACTTCCGCCGGTTGCCGCCGCCGCCAGGTTGAAGAAGAACTCGCCTCCGCCGGCCTTGGACAGCAGAAGAATCGCCGTCCCGAAAAAGAACTGTGGGCCGGTGAATGGATCGAGCAGGGTGATCCGGTCGGAGATCACCTCGGCGTTGAGGAAGAAGAAGATGCCCGCGGTGAGACTGAGCGCCGATCCGCGCGGCGTCAGAGCACTATCGCCGCACTGGGATATTCCCGATCATGCACGTCCTGGGGATCCGTGAACCGCTGGCCCGGGATCACCCTTGGTTGCCGGGTGCGCTGCTGAAGGCGTTCACGCAAGCAAAGGGCATGGCGCAGAGAGCCCTGGCCGACACCTCCGCAACGAAGGTGACGATGCCCTTTGTCGAAGACGCGCTGACGGTGGCACGCCAGCTCATGGGGCCCGAGATCTGGACCTATGGCGTGCCCGGAAACGAGCATGTGCTGGACACGTTTCTCGATCTGCACCACCGGCAAGGACTCTCGGCGCGGCGCCTGTCGGTGGATGTGCTCCGATGCCGGCTGGCAGAACTGGCCTGATGGACGTGCGGATCTAGATCGCGGCGCCGCGAGTCGGCGGAACTTTTATGCCCAGGGCCTCGGCCTCGGCCTCGTCTTCGGCAAGATTGCCCAGGATCTGGATCAGGACTTGGTGCAGGCGTGTTTGATCCTCATTTGACAGGCCGCGCAAAGCCGCCTGGTTCGCCTCTACCGCCAGCGGTTCCAGGACAGACTGCAGCTCCTTGCCTTTGCCGGTAAGGTAGACATGTTGCTTGCGCTTGTTTCCGTCCTCAAGGCGGCGCTCCACAATGCCGAGCTTTTCCAGTTTGGACAACGCCGTGTGGACCGTCGGCTCGGTCAGATTGGCCAGCTCGCTCAGCTCGCGCTGGGTCAACCCTTCCTGTTTCCATAGAATGCGCAAGAACACCCAATGACCGAATGGAACCCCATGTTCGGCAAGCCGCCGGGTTAGAGAGCGGTTGAAGCCGCGGGCACACAGGCGGACGAGGTGTGCAATGCGCTCGTCCTTGTAAATGTCCGGCAGCCCTGCTGATTGCGGATCGGATTTCATGGCTTGTCTCACAACTCGGTTCATTCGCTCCACTCGTGCGCTACGGCGGGCCCGCTTCCCGCCTCGTTCGACATCAACCTATAGCATCATTTGGCAGGCGTCGCAGTTGCGATAGGTCAAAGTTGCGACGCCCATCTGCGGCCTTCGGAGCCGAGCGGAACTTGACTAAAACTTAGATATCGAAATTATTTCTGCCTCACTGACAGGGAGGCAGGAACATGAGCAAGGTTCGTGGTGAAATCGATCGCCCCATCGCCCATTCCGGCACGGATCTGTGGGGCAGCGACATCATCGCCGAGGCGCTGCGGTCTCTCGGGTTCCGCCATGTGACGTTGAACCCAGGCTCCAGTTTCCGAGGTCTCCACGACAGCCTGGTGAATCATCTTGGCAACACGGAGCCCCAGATACTCCTGTGTCTGCACGAAGAGCATGCGGTTGCCATCGCCCATGGGTGGGCCAAGGTGACCGGTGAGCCGATGGCCGTCATTTTGCATGCGAATGTCGGCCTGATGCATGCCGCGATGGCGATCTACAACGCGTGGTGCGACCGCGTGCCCATGGTCATCTTCGGCGCGACCGGGCCGGTCGACGCCGACCGGCGCCGCCCCTGGATCGACTGGATCCATACCTCGCGCGATCAGGCCGCCCTGGTACGGCCCTACGTGAAATGGGACGATCAGCCGGCGAGCCTTGAGGCATCGCTCGGCGCAATGATGCGGGCGAATGCATGTACCCGGACGGCACCGCATGCGCCGACCTATGTTTGCTTCGACGTGTCCGTGCAGGAACAAAAGCTTTCCTCCAGGCCCTCTCTGCCAGACCCTGCACTGTATCGCGCACCTGAGCCGCCCGCGCCGACAGAGGCGCAGATGGCCGAACTGGAGCACATGCTGGCGGCCGCCAGGGCGCCGGTGTTCATGATGGGGCGCGTTTCGCGATCCGAACGGGATTGGGCCGCCCGGGTGGCGCTGGCCGAGCGCTTCGGTGCCAAGGTGATCACCGATATCAAGACCGGGGCGGCCTTTCCGACCGATCACCCGTTGCATGTCGGTCCACCCGCCTTCTTTCTCGCGGAGCAACCCGCGCGCGCCCTGGCGGAGGCGGACCTGATTGTCGCCTTCGACTGGGTTGATCCGGCCGGCGCGCTGCGCCAGGCGGGCGCGAGAGGCCCGGTTGTCAACGTCACCCTCGATCACCAGATCGCCAACGGTTGGAGCCTGGACCACATGGCGCAGCCGGCCGCAAAGCTTCACATCGCATCGCAACCCGACACTGTCGTCAACGCTCTGGTGAAGCGACTGGATCTCCGCGTGTCGCGGGGACCGGCGTCCGTGCCGCGCGCGGCGAAGGCCGCCGCGCTGGGCGCCGGCCCCATGACCATGGACGATTTCAGCGACGCGGTCGGCCGGGGCCTCGAAGGCGCGCTGGTTAGCCTTGTTCGTCTGCCCCTTGGCTGGGATGGCGGGCGCTGGCATTTCCGGCATCCCCTCGACTACCTGGGCTATGATGGCGGGGCGGGCATCGGATCCGGTCCCGGCATGCTGGTGGGTGCCGCTCTGGCGCTTGCCGAAACCGACAGAATCCCGGTCGCAATTCTTGGCGACGGAGACCTTATGATGGGGATTTCTGCCCTTTGGACCGCGGCGCGCTACGGAATTCCCTTCATCGCGATCGTCTGTAACAACCGATCCTACTACAACGACGAGGTTCATCAGGAAAAAGTGGCCGTCACGCGGTCGCGCCCGGTCGAGAACAAGGCGATCGGGCAGGCGATTTCCGGCCCGGATATCGACCTTGCCGCGATGGCGCGGGCCCAGGGCCTCGCTGCCATCGGGCCGGTTGACACGCAAGCGGACCTTGTCGAGGCCGTCAAAACGGCGATCGGATTGTTTCGAAACGGCTCGGCCGTCCTCGTCGATGCCCGGGTCGAGCCCGAGTACTCCGAAGCCATGTCGAAGGGGATGACCGAGACAGGCGGCTGAAAAAGCGTCTGCGCTCGGGTCTTCCGGCCAGATGCCCGATCCCGCGGCAAGGGGTCGCATCCGCTGGCCGGCGACAGGTTCGAGGCAGTTCGTCGCCGCCCTGATCCAGCCGGTACTCCGGGGTACCCCCTCGCAGGCGGCGGGGCCTACTGCCGGTCACCCCAATGCCAGTGATTGTCGTCGATGACGAGGCTGTGCGCGTGGCGCCGGGCGCCGTTCAGGTGCGGATGGTCGAGCGGAAGGTTGTCATGGGTGTGTTCGACGACATCCGGATCGGCCCTGGGCCAGAGCCGCAGCGCGGCGACCAACCCCGTGCCGGACAAAACGGCCAGGCCGACCAGCGCCGGTATCGTCCCGGCCTGCGTCATCAGCCAGCCCGACAGCGGATAGGTTACCAGCCAGCAGGCATGCGACAGCGCGAACTGCGCCGCGAACAGGGCCGGCCGGTCCTCGGGCTGCGACGAGCGTCGCAGCAGCCGTCCCGACGGGGTCAATACCGCCGCGTAACCGAGCCCGACCAACCCCCAGGCCGCTAAAAGGGCCGGCCAGCCGAACAGCGACAGGCCCACACCCGCGGCGAGCGCCAGCAGCGTGCCCCCCATCAGCGCCGCCCCGCCAAGCATAACAGGGCGGTCAGGCACCCGATCCAGCAGGTGCGGCAGGCCCAGCGCCGCGGTCATCGACCCCGCGCCAAAGGCGAACATGGTCCAGGCCAGCGCACTTTCGTCCAGCGCGAGCGTGCCGCGCACCAGAACCACCGTATTTACCAGCACCATGGCCCCGGCGGCAGCCGCCGCCAGGTTCAGCGCCAGCAGACCGCGCAGCCGCGGCGTGGCCAGATAGATGCGGATACCCCGCGTGGTCCGGTCATAGATGCCGCGCGGCGTAGAGGCGGCCGGGCTTGGCAACAGCACCGACACCACGAGCAGCGCCGAGGCCAGGAACCCCGCGACGGTTCCGAGGAACAGCGCGTTGTAGGAGATCACAGCCAGCAGCAGCGCGGCGAGCGTCGGGCTGACGATGTTTTCCAAGTCATAGGCCAGCCGCGACAGCGACAGCGCGCGGGTATAGCGCGCCTCGTCGGTCAGCACGTCGGGGATCGTCGCCTGGAAGGTCGGGGTGAAACCCGCCGAGGCCGATTGCAGAAGAAAGATCAGCACGTAGACCTGCCAGACCTCGGTCACGAAGGGCAGCGCCAGCGCCGCGCCCGCCCGCAACAGATCCAGCCCGACCAGCAATGCGCGCCGGTTCACCCGATCGGCAAAGGCGCCGGCGATGGGCGCGATGCCGACATAGGCGATCATCTTGATGGTGAAGACGGTGCCCAACACCATGCCGGCCCGCTCTCCGGCGAGGTCATAGGCCAACAGCCCCAGCGCCACGGTGGCCAGCCCGGTTCCCAACAGGGCCACCACCTGGGCCAGGAACAGGTGGCGGTAGGTCCGGTCGGACAGGATGTCCAGCATGGCGGCCCTCAGAGGTAGCGCGCGATCGCCTTTAGCTCGGCGCGATCGGTGTCGGACGTCTTGGTGTCGAGGCAATGATCCATGTGGTCATGGATCAACGCCTGCTTGGCGTTGCGAACCGCGCTTTCCACGGCCTGCAGCTGCTGCGCGATGTCGGGGCAGGGGCGGCCTTCCTCGATCATCCCGATAACCGCGCGGAGATGGCCGTCGGCGCGTTTCAGCCGCGCGACCAGCGCGGGATGGCTCGCGTGTACATGGGGTTTCGTCATACCCATTGAATATCCTCCCCGGGGGGATGGGGCAAGTTCGCCGCCAAGGACGGTGGCCGATCTCGCTTGATTGCCGCGCTTCGAGACCAGGCCGAAGACGACCCAGCCGCCGGTGCCCGCCACATTGTAAGTGGCAGGCACCGGCTCGACCTTCGGAGGCGAGCCGGGAAGATCATAAGACAAGGCCGGCCGGAGGACCGCTCCGGGAAAGGCGTAGTGCACGATTCCCGACGCCTCGGTCTCAAAAACGCAAAGTTCATTGGGCCTGCGCTTCACCATTCCCTTGGGTTAAAGAGTTCGATTTGCGTAACCAGCACAGTTCAAGGCCGATGAAAGGCCCCTCGGTCTATCACCGCGCGATTTCCTCCGTTAACAATCAAGATGCTTATTTCAAATGATCCGGCGACTTACGGTCATCCAGGCACGGGGCCAGCGCAAGAAAGGGAAACACATCATGGGTGTACTTACGAATATCGCAGATAGCACCGAAGAGCTCGAGGCGATCTTTAAAGACCTGCACGCGTATCCCGAATTGGGCTTCACCGAAATCCGTACTGCCGGGATCGTCGCGGAGAAGCTGCGCGCCTATGGCGTCGACGAGGTTCACACCGGGATCGGCAAAACCGGCGTGGTCGGCCTGATCAAAGGCAAGGGTGGCGGCAATCGCCGTGTCGGTCTGCGTGCAGATATGGACGCCCTGCCGATCACGGAGGAAGCCGGGCTGGCATACGCCTCGCAGAACCCCGGCGTCATGCATGCCTGTGGCCATGACGGGCATACAACGATGCTTCTTGGCGCGGCCAAACACCTTGCGGCGACCCGCGATTTCGACGGTACCGCCGTGTTGATCTTTCAACCCGCCGAGGAGGGCCTGGGCGGAGCGCGCGGCATGTTGGCGGACGGGCTGTTTGAGACGTTTCCCTGCGACGAGATTTACGGCATGCACAATTGGCCCGGTGGTCAGCCAGGCAAGGTCGGTATCTGTAAGGGCACCGCGATGGCTGGCGCGAGCTTCTTTGACATCCAGATCAAGGGGCAGGGCAGCCACGCGGCCATGCCGCATCAGTCGCGGGATCCGCTGGTCGTGGCCTCTGCTCTGGTTGGCCAGATCCAGACCATCGTCGCCCGCAACGTGGCGCCGCTTGATGCCTGTGTGGTGTCTGTAACCCAAATTCACGCCGGCTCGGCGTATAACGTGGTGCCTGATGGCGCGACGCTTGCCGGCACGATTCGCTATTTCAAGGATGAGGTCTGCGAAATGGCAGAGACCCGGATGCGTGAGCTTTGCGACGGTTTCGCCACCGCTTACGGTGTCGAAATCGGACTCGAAATGCGGAATGTTTTCAATGTATTGGTCAACGATGCCGAGCTTTCGGACGCCTATCTGCAGGCTGCCGCCGAAGTCGTGGGGGCCGAAAATGTGACGGACAAATCCGAGCCCGCCACCGGATCTGAGGATTTCGCCGACATGCTTCGCGTGGTGCCTGGCGCCTATTGCCGGGTTGGTCATTCCGGTACCAAGGCGCTGCACAATCCCGGTTTTGTCCTCGACCCCGAAATCCTGCCTGTGGGGGCCTCGATCATGGCCCGAATCGTGGAACGCCGCCTTCCGCTGTCCGCCTGATTGATCATCGCGTTTCATACCGCCGGCCGGCTTTGAAGCGGCCGTGCACGAGGTGGGAAAGCCGGGGGGCGAAAGGCCAGAGGCGGATCTGGTCTTTCCGGCCTACCTCCGCACCCCCGGACGAAGGCGGGTAAAGGGAATGCTGGACAGATCACAGGGATTTGCGCCGGGCGCGACGGCAAACAGGATGTTCGGGGTGATCCGTTTGTAGTCCGCCATGAAGTGGACGGCGCTTTTGACGCAGATGATATCGTGCTCCACCGGTTCGATGCCCGCGACGCGGAAAAACTCCTGATCGAGGTTTTGCGAGCGCTCGGTTCCGACAATCACCTGAATGCCGGTATCCGCGATGCGCAGACGCGCGACAGGGCCAAGATCCGCCTCGGACCCCCCAAACATTGGGCCGGAACAGCGGAAGCGCCCGTCGGACAGGGCCTCGACCGTGACCTCGACCTCCAGGGGCTGGGAATACTGGGTATGAGTGCCCCCGAGGCGGACCGAGATCCGGGCGCCTTCACCGGCGGCATGCGCCGCGGCCGCCGCCGACGGGTCATGCAGCATCGAGACCACTGCATCGGGGGCCTGTGCCTCGAGAAGCGCCCTGAGGATTCCGGTCGTGTCACTTGTGCCGCCGGCGCCGGGGTTGTCCTGCGGATCGGCGATGATGACCGGGCCGGGCAAGGCCATCGCGCGGGCGACGGCCTCTGCGGCCGGGATCAGGCCCGCGTCGAAAAGCGGTTCGATCTCGGCCAAATGCGCGGCGGCTGCCTCGGCCGCGGCGTCCGCGGCGGCTTGGGTGTCGGCATATGCAAAGATCGACGGGCCGCAATGCGGGATATCCGCAGGCGGGAACCCCAAGGCGACATCCAGCGACACCGCGCCGTGCCGATCCAGCCCCGCGTAGAGATCCCTTGCCGGGCTGAACTCGGTCGTCTGCGCCGTGATCGGCGTCAGGTAGTCGCCCTGCCGGAAAGCGCCGAACAAAGGCGCCTTCATGGCGCGGTCGAGCAAGGCCGCGGCACGGGCGCCGGTCTGCGCAAAATCGGTGTGCGGGTAGGTTCGGTAGATCGTCACCACCGTTGCAGCCTCGAAAAAGGCGGGGCTCAGGTTGCCGTGAAGATCCAGGCTCACCGCGATCGGGAAGTCCGGTCCCATCTCTCGCCGGATGCGTTGCAGCAGTTCCGCCTCGGCATCCGGGTGTTGCCGCGTCACCATCGCGCCATGCAGGTCGAGATAGGCGGCGTCGGGCCTGGCCTCGACGATTCCGGTGACAATCTCGTTGGCGATCGTTTCGAAGGCCTCTTCGGTGACGAAACCGCCCGGTTCCGCCATCGCCCAGAGAATTGGAATCATCTCGTGCGCGCAGGCGGAGATAAATCCCGCAATCGGGATGTTGAGGCCATCGAACACCCTGAAAACCTCACCGCCCCGGGTCAAAGCGGGCCATGCACCCTGGCGTTGAAAATCGGAAAGCGTCGTATCCGCAGGGGCGAATGTGTTCGTTTCGTGCTGGAAGCCGGCAATGGCGATGCGGGTCATTCTGCGGTCCCGGTTGGTTGAGAGATTGGTTTCATATGGAACTATTCTTGGCGTCTTGCAATGCGCTGCTTGGGCTGGGCGTCATAAAAAATATGCATGTTCATATTCTAGGCGTAACCTACTGTGAAGGAGTCCTGCAAAGCATATCATGTTAAGCAAGTCTTGACAGGCTCTGTGTAGACACTCGAAGGTTCAGAAAAACCGAAAGGACGCCGGCCCGTCAGTCCGGCAATCAAAGCAGGGAGCAATCAATGTATTCAAGTCTGGGAAAAATCACGCGTCGCGCGTTGATGGCTGCGGCCGTCGCGATGCCGCTGGCCATGTCGAGCGGGGCTTCGCCGGCGCTGGCCGAAACGGTCCTCCGGGTGATTCCTCATGCGGATCTGAAGAACCTCGATCCGATCTGGACCACCGCCTACATCTCGCGCAACCACGGCTACATGATCTACGACACGCTGTTTGCGATGGACGAGAACTTCAAGCCGCAGCCGCAGATGGTCGACACCTGGACCACCTCGGATGACGGCCTGGTCTGGACCTTCGTGCTGCGCGACGGGCTGAAATTCCACGACGGCGCGCCGGTCACCGGCGAGGATGTTGTCGCCTCGCTGACCCGTTGGGGCGCCCGCGACGGCATGGGCCAGCAGCTCTTTGGCGTGATCGACACGCTTGAGGCGACGGATGCCAAAACCGTCGTCATGACGCTGAAGGAACCCTATGGGCTGGTGCTGGAATCGATCGGCAAGATCTCGTCCAACGTGCCCTTTATCATGCCCAAGCGGATCGCCGAAACCGATCCGTTCGAGCAGATCAGCGAATATGTCGGCTCCGGCCCCTTCGTGTTCCAGGCGGATGAATGGGTGCCCGGCTCCAAGGTCGTCTACACCAAGTTCGAGGACTACGTGCCGCGCGACGAGCCGGTGTCGGCGGCAGCCGGCGGCAAGATCGCCAAGGTCGACAAGGTGGTCTGGCAGTATTTCCCCGATGCCACCACGGCGATGAACGCGCTGATGGCCGGCGAGGTGGACTATTACGAGCAGCCGGCGCCGGACCTCGCGCCGATCATGGCCGCCAACCCCGACATCACCGTCGAGGTGAACGACCCGCTGGGCAGCATCGGGTTCGCCCGCTTCAACCACCTTCTGCCGCCGTTTGACGACGCGGACGTGCGCCGCGCCGCGATCATGGCGATGAAGCAGGAGGATTACCTGGCCGCCGGTATCGGCGATCCGGCCTATTGGAAGACCTGCTACTCGGTCTATCCCTGCGGTACGCCGCTGGAGAACGACGCCGGGTCCGACGTGATGGCCACCGGCGATACCGAGGCCGCCAAGGCCGCGCTGGCGAAGACCGGCTACGACGGAACCCCGGTGGTGATCATGCAGCCGACCGATATCTCGGTGCTGTCGGCCTTCTCGCTGGTGACCGCCGAGAAACTGCGCGACGCCGGCTTCAACGTGAAGCTTGAGGCCATGGACTGGTCGACGCTGACCTCGCGCCGCGCGCTGCGCGACCCGGTGGGCGAAGGCGGCTGGAACATGTTCCACACCTGGTGGATCGGTGCCGACGTGATCGACCCGATGGCGATCGCCTTCTCGGGCAACCCGGAAAAGGGGTGGTTCGGCTGGGCCGAAGATGCCGAGCTGGAAGCGGCCCGCGCGGCCTTTGCCCAGGCTGGTTCGCTGGAAGAGAAGAAGGCCGCTGCCACCAAGGCGCAGGAACGCCTCTGGGCGATCGGCGCGTCGGGTGAGCTGGGGCAGTTCTTTACCCCGGTGGCCTATCGCAACAACGTCAAGGGCCTGATCAAGTCGCCGGTTCAGTTCTACTGGAACATGTCGGTCGAATAAGGGTCCGCTGCGAAACCCGGTGCGGGGGCGCGATCCCCGCACCGGACTGAATTATTGGGGCACGGAGCATGTTATTCTACATCATCAAGCGCATTCTCATGACCATCCCGGTGATGGTCGTGGTTGCGCTTTTCGTCTTTCTGATGCTGCGGCTGTCGCCGGGCGATCCGGCTGCGGTCATCGCGGGGGACTATGCCACCGCCGAGGACGTCGAACGCATCCGCGAGCAGCTGGGCCTGTCGGAGCCCATCGTCATCCAGTTCACCAAATGGCTGGGGCAGCTGGCGCAGGGCGACCTGGGCACGTCGATCTTTTCCAACAAGCCGGTGGCCGAGCTGATCGCCCAGCGGATCGAACCGACGATGCTGCTGGCGCTGACCACCATCCTGTTTTCGGTCTTCGTCGCGGTGCCGCTGGGCACCATCGCCGCCTATCGCGCCGGGAGCTGGATCGACCGGGTGGTCATGCTGTTCTCGGTCGGGGGGTTCTCGGTCCCGGTCTTCGTGCTGGGATATGTGTTGATCTATGTGCTGTCACTGAACCTCAAGCTGTTGCCGGTGCAGGGATATCGTTCACCCTTTTCCGAGGGGATCGGGCCGTTCCTGGCTCATATCACCCTGCCGACCCTGACGTTGAGCGTGATCTTCATCGCGTTGATCGCGCGCATGACCCGCGCCTCGGTGATCGAGGTGCTGGAAGAGGACTATGTCCGCACCGCCCGCGCCAAGGGGCAAAGCGAGGTCAAGGTGCTGCTCCACCACGCCCTGCGCAACGCCGCCGTGCCGATCATCACCGTCATCGGCATCGGCATCGCGCTCTTGATCGGTGGGGTGGTGGTGACCGAAAGCGTCTATAACATCCCCGGTCTGGGTCGTCTGGTCCTCGATGCGGTGCTGGCGCGGGACTACCCGATCATCCAGGGGCTGATCCTGTTCTTCAGCTTCATCTACATCCTTCTGAACCTGCTGATCGACCTCAGCTATTCGCTTCTTGACCCGAGGATCCGCTACTGATGGCCGAGACTGCACCCAATACCGCATCCGCGCCAAGCCAGCCGAGCATCTGGCGCATCGCGCTCAAGAACCGCTCGGTGTTCTGGGGCGGGCTGTTGCTGTTGATCATCCTGGTGATCGCGGCACTCGGCGGCTTCTTCACCATCGATCCGATGAAGATCAATCCGATCTCGCGGCTGAAACCGCCGGGGGAATACGGCCTGTTCGGCACCGACCAGCTTGGCCGCGACGTGTTCAGCCGGGTTGTCAATGGCGCGCGGATCTCGCTGACCGTGGGGATCGCCGTCGCGGTGGTCTCCATCGTCATCGGCCTCTTCACGGGGCTGGTCGCGGGTTACTTCCGCTATATGGATGCGATCATCATGCGGGTGATGGACGGCCTGATGTCGATCCCGGCGATCCTACTGGCGATCGCGCTGATCTCGCTGTCAGGCGCCACGCTGACCACCGTGGTGATCGCCATCGTGATCCCGGAAATCCCGCGCGTCGTGCGTCTTGTACGCTCGGTGGTGCTGACCGTACGCGAGGAACCTTACGTGGAGGCGGCGATTTCGGTCGGCACCCGCACCTGGCCGATCATGGTGCGCCACGTGCTGCCGAACACCATCGCGCCGCTAATCGTGCAGGCGACCTATGTCTGCGGCTCGGCGATGCTGACCGAGGCGATCCTGGGCTTTCTCGGCGCCGGCATCCCGCCCGAGATCCCGTCCTGGGGCAACATCATGTCCGAGGGCCGAACCTTTTTCCAATTGACCCCGTGGATCATCTTCTTCCCCGGTGCCGCGCTGGCCGTGACCGTTCTGGCGGTCAATATCGTCGGCGACGGGCTGCGGGATTCGCTTGATCCGCGCATCGCGAGGAACATGCGATGAGCCCTATTCTAGACATCAAGAACCTTACGGTCAGCCTGCCGCCGCAGGCGGACCGCCCCTATGCGATCAAGGACATCTCGTTCCAGGTCAACGCGGGCGAAATCGTCTGCGTGGTGGGCGAATCCGGATCGGGAAAATCGGTGACGTCGTTCACGGTGATGGGGTTGCACGACAAGCGCGCGCTGACCCCGGTCGCCGGGGAAATCCTGCTGCAGGGCGAAAACATCCTGGCCGCCTCGGACGCCAAGATCAGGCGGCTGCGCGGCGAGAAGATGGCGATGATCTTCCAGGAACCGATGACGGCGCTGAACCCGGTGGTTTCGGTCGGCCAGCAGATCGGCGAGATGCTGGAGATCCACACCAGCCTGTCCGCGTCCGAGCGCAAGGCCAAGGTAATCCAGGCGATGACCGACGTGCATCTGCCCGACCCTGAAAAGATGTACCGCTCGTTCCCGCATCAGCTGTCGGGCGGTCAGCGGCAGCGCATCGTGATCGCCATGGCGCTGGTGCTGGAGCCGGTGCTGCTGATCGCGGATGAACCCACCACCGCGCTGGACGTGACCACCCAGGCGCAGATCCTGTCCCTGATCAAGGAATTGCAGGACCGGCGCGGCATGGGGGTTTTGTTCATCACCCATGATTTCGGCGTGGTCGCCGACATCGCCGACCGGGTGATCGTCATGCAGAACGGCGAGATCGTCGAACAGGGGCCCGTCGACAAGGTCCTCGGGGCGCCCGAGCATCCCTATACCAAGATGCTGATCGGGGCGGTTCCGTCGATGAGCCCGCCCGAGCGTGAAGAGGTCGCCGGAGAGGTGGCGCTTTCGGCCAACCACCTCGACAAGCAGTACGGGCACAAGGGGGTGTTCGGCGGCGGCCGTGTGGTGCATGCCGCCGATGACGTCAATTTCACCATCCGCCGCGGTGAGACACTGGGCATCGTCGGCGAATCCGGGTCCGGCAAATCCACCGTTGCGCGTTGCGTGATGCGGCTGATCGATCCGACCTCGGGCGAGATCCTGGTGGGCGACACCGATATCGCCACCCTGAAGGAAGATACCCTGCGCCCGCACCGCCACGACATCCAGATCGTGTTCCAGGACCCGTACCGCTCGCTCAACCCGCGGCGCACGGTGGGCCAGTCGATCACCGAGGGGCCGATGAACTTCGGCGTCAGCGCCGAGGAGGCGATGGAACGCGCCCGGCGGCTGATGTCGATCGTCGGTCTGTCACCCGATGCGCTGGAACGCTTCCCGCACCAGTTTTCGGGCGGTCAGCGGCAGCGGATCTGTATCGCCCGCGCCCTGGCGATGGAGCCCTTCGTGCTGATCGCGGACGAGGCCGTTTCGGCGCTGGACGTTTCCGTGCAGGCGCAGGTTCTGGATCTGCTGGAGGACGTAAAGGACAAGTTCGACCTGGCGATGCTGTTCATCACCCACGACCTGCGGGTGGCGGCGCAGATATGCGACCGCATCATGGTGATGCGCAAGGGCGTGGTGGTGGAAACCGGCCCGACCGCCGAGGTGTTCGCCAACCCGCAGCATGAATATACCCGCGCGCTTCTGGCCGCCGCGCCGGGGCACAACAGATTTGAAAAGGCACCGGCCTGACGTCACGCTGAAGCCGGGGCCTCGCCTCACGCCGCCTGCGAGTCCCGGCCTCGGCGCTCACGCGGCGTCGAGCTGGACCGATGGATGCGCCTCCTGAAAGCTTCGCAGCTTCGCACAGGCTGCGTCGATTTCCAGGAGGCGTTCCAGGCCATCGAAAGACACGTCGAAGCGGCGGCCATTGAAAATCTGCGGGATGAGGCAGCAATCGGCCATCGTCACCCGGTCGCCAAAGCAATAGGGGCCTGTCGGATCGATCATGTTCTGGAACCCGATCAAGCCGCCGTCTCGGACCCAATGTGCGTACCAGGTTTTCAGCTCCTCCTCCGAGTGCCCGAGTATCCCGGTGATGTAATTCATGACCCGGAGGTTGTTCAGGGGGTGTATGTCACAGGCTATCGCATACGACGCCGCGCGCACCCGCGCCGCCTCCAGAGGGGCATCCGGGACAAGGCGGGGTCCATCCGAAATAGTGTCGAGGTATTCGATTATCGCCAGCGACTCGTGAAGCAGCGTGCCGTCGTCCAGTTCCAGGGTGGGGACGAGGTGAAGGGGGTTCTTCGCGGCATATTCAGGGGCATGATGTTCTCCGCTGGCCGCGAACAGGTCCACGGGCACATGCTCGACCTCTATGCCCTTTATTTTCAGGGCGATGCGCACGCGATAGGAGGCAGAGGAGCGGAAGTGACCATAGAGTTTCATGCGTGTCCTTGGCTGGGTTCTGGATCATCGAAGGATGGGGAACAGGAAGTGTGGTCGACGGTCGGGGATCTGGTCCATTCGGGCCAAGTTTATGCCGCCGTTTGGGGGCGGCGGACAAGGGGCATCCGCCGCCGGATACGCTTCTCGTCCACGAGGTGCCCGTCGTTGCGCAGGTGCAAGGTCATTTGCCGGACACCGAAGAACGGCGTCTCCAGGAACTGCGCGTCGATCTGCTGCATCAGCCCGAGGTTCTGCGCGGTCTCGCCCTTGGGCGTGTAAAAGAAGAGGACGAAGCGGCCTTTCTGGCGGCCGCCCCCTCACATATCGGCCCTGCATTCATGCTCGCGCTCTGGACTGGTCAGCGGCAAGGAGACCTGCTGCGCCTGCCTTGGTCTGCTTATGATGGCGAGAAAAGACGTCTGCGGCAGCGCAAGACTGGTGCGCGTGTGGAGATTTCTGTCGATAAGCCACTTAAGGCTCTGCTGGATCGGACAACGCGGAACGCGGTTACGATCCTGGCGACGAGCAGAAAGACGTCATGGACGGAGGCGGGCTTCAGGGCGTCCTGGGCAAGGCCTGCAAGAAAGCCGGGGTGGAAGGGGTGACCTTTCACGACCTGCGCGGCACAGCTGTCACCCGACTGGCCGTAGCTGGCTGCAGCGTTCCCGAGATCGCGTCGATCACCGGCCACAGCCTGAAACA
>NPIG01000509.1_pt1 | contig 30059 bp, 46 predicted proteins | sample 8637441 | NCBI WGS metagenome assembly NPIG01 (sample SAMN07420675, study PRJNA396082) | bioreactor metagenome | isolation source: sample BR6 brine-fed electro-methanogenic bioreactor BR | place: Japan: Kochi | collected 2016-06-14
TGGTCACGAAGATTCTCGACTAGCCCGCAGGGGTGGTCGGTTTACTATGAAGAAAATTCGAATTAAGCTGAAAGCTTTCGATCATCGGGTTCTCGATACGTCGGCCCAGCAGATATCCGATACAGCGGTACGGAGCGGAGCGAAGGTGGCGGGGCCTATCCCTCTTCCTACGGAGATCAACAAGTACACCGTACTTGCCTCCCCCCATATCGACAAGGATGCCCGGGAACAGTTCGAGATACGTACGCATAAGCGGCTCATTGATATCCTTGATCCCACTCAAAAGACCATGGATGCGCTTATGCAGCTGAATCTCCCCTCTGGAGTAGACATCCAGATCAAGCTCTAGAACGGAGCGGGGAGCGCTGAGCTCAAAGGAGAAAAACGATCATGACAATGGGAATGTTAGGACGAAAACTGGGAATGACCCAGCTTTTCGACGAAGAGGGACGGGCGGTTTCCGTTACCATCGTGGAGGCCGGCCCGTGTCCCGTGGTGGCCCACAAATCGCCGGAAAAGGATGGCTACTCGGCGGTACAGCTCGGTTTTGAGGAGAAGCGCCCCCACAAGGTGACCAAGCCTGAAAAGGGAGCCTTCGATAAGGCGGGTGTAGCTCCGGTAAAGCACCTTCGGGAGTTTCGGGTGGAAGATCTTGAGGCATATCCCGTGGGCAGTGCTGTGACGGTAGAGCTCTTCGAAGCCGGAGAGACTGTGGATGTCACCGGTACCAGCAAGGGAAAGGGCTTTGCGGGGGTTGTCAAACGCCACAACTTCAACCGGGGGCCCCAGAGCCATGGAGCATCGCTTTTTCATCGGCGTCCCGGCTCCTCCGGAGCGAGCAGCTATCCCGGAAACGTCTTCAAGGGCAAAAAGATGCCCGGCCAGATGGGCAACGAAAAAGTAACCGTGAAGAACCTTAAGATTTTTGCGGTGGATCCGGAGCACAATCTGCTTATCGTAAAAGGATCCATTCCCGGAGCGACCAAGTCACTTGTGTTCATCCGGAAGGCGAAAGTGTAGGGAGGGAGAAAGAATGCCTACAGTTACATTGTACGATTTCCATGGCGAAGCCATCGGCGAAGAGGAATTGAAGGATTCCGTCTTTGCAGCCCCCCTGCACACCCCTGCCATGCACCAGGTGGTGGTGGCCCAGCTTGCGAACCGTCGGGTGGGAACCCATGACACCAAGCGGAGAAGCGATGTGCGGGGAGGAGGCCGGAAGCCTTACCGTCAGAAACATACCGGTCGGGCGAGACGGGGTACCATGCGCTCTCCCATCAATGTTGGGGGCGGTGTGGCCCATGGTCCCCACCCGAGGGATTATTCCCAAAAGGTGAACCGGAAGGTTCGTCGCCTTGCCATGCGGAGTGCCCTGTCTCTCAAGGTCAGGGGCGGAGATTTTCGACTTTTTGTGGCTCCGGAGCTTGACAAACCTTCCACAAAAGATATGATGGGCTTTTTGGAGCGCATCAACGTGAAGGGCAAGACCCTTGTGGTTACCGGAACCTCCCGGCAGGAGCTCGTGAAGTCTGCCTCGAACATTCCCGGAACCCGGGTGATTCATGTGGACAGCATCAACGTCTACGATATCCTGGGATACACCCATCTCGTGATGACCAGCGATGCGGTCCGCAAGGTTGAGGAGGTGCTCGGGTAATGAAACGTGTTATCGCCCATGACATCATTGTGCGGCCTATCATTACCGAAAAAAGCAGCCGTCAGATGGAAGACGGCAAGTATACCTTTGAAGTGCTCCCCAAGGCGAACAAGGTGGAAGTGAAAAAGGCCGTGGAAGAAGTTTTCAAGGTCAAGGTTCTGAAAGTACACACCATCAAGGTTCGTTCCAAGCCCAAACGGCTTGGCATGTTTTTGGGGCGGTCCCGATCCTGGAAAAAGGCGATTATTACCCTCGCCCCGGGAGAGCGGATCGAGTTCTTTGAAGGCGCCAGCGTGTAGGGGGAGAGTCTTATGGGAATTAAAAAATACAAGCCCACTACCCCCGGTCGTAGAGGTATGACCGTCTCTACCTTTGAGGAAATCACCAAGAGCACTCCCGAAAAGAGTCTTCTTGAGTCCCTCACCAAGACCGGTGGACGGAACAACAAAGGGCGCATTACCATGCGCCATCGTGGCGGAGGTTGCAAGCGGAAGTACCGTGTTATCGATTTCAAGCGCACCAAGCTTGGGATACCCGGCAAGGTGGCAGCCATTGAGTACGATCCCAACCGTTCTGCCCGGATCGCTCTCATTCACTATGTGGATGGGGAGAAGAGCTACATCCTCGCCCCTATAGGGCTTGGAGTGGGGGACACCATCATGGCGGGGCCCGGCTCGGACATCCGTCCCGGAAACGCTCTGAAGCTCAAGGATCTTCCCCTGGGAACCACCATCCACAACATCGAGCTCCGGCCTGGTCGCGGCGGGGTGCTGGTGCGCTCTGCGGGAACCTCCGCTCAGCTCATGGCTAAAGAGGGAAAGTACGCTTTTGTTCGTATGCCGAGCACGGAGCTACGGTTGATACTTCTGGAGTGTATGGCCACCATCGGTCAGGTGGGGAACGAGGATTTCGAAAACATCACCGTGGGTAAGGCTGGAAAGACCCGGTGGCTCGGCCGGAGACCCCACGTGCGCGGCATGGTCATGAACCCTGTGGATCACCCTCTTGGGGGTGGCGAGGGAAAAACCAAGGGGAACAAGCATCCTGTCTCTCCCTGGGGCACTCCCGCCAAGGGTTTCCGTACCAGGAAGAAAAAGCAGTCTGACAAGTTTATTGTCCGGCGTCGCAGTGCGAAGTAGGGCGTGAGGAGGAGTCACACATGCCTAGATCGTTGAAGAAAGGCCCTTTTGTAGAGGAGAAGCTTCTCAAGAGGGTGCAAGAGATGAACGAAAGCGGGAAAAAGCGGGTCATTAAAACCTGGTCTCGCCGTTCTACGGTCTTTCCCGAGATGGTAGGACACACCCTTGCCATTCACAACGGGAAAACCCACATCCCCATTTATGTGAGCGAAAACATGGTGGGACACAAGCTGGGCGAATTTGCTCCCACTCGGCGTTTCGGAGGCCATGCAGGCCAGGAACGCAAGAGCCGCATCAAGTAGTGGAGGAGGACTGGAGAAATGGAAGTACGTGAAGCCCGTGCTACGGCACGTCAGGTGCGGATTTCTCCCACCAAGGTGCGGCAGGTGATGAGGCTTGTCGCCGGGAAGCATGTGGGAGATGCCCTGTTGGCCTTGAAATATTCGCCGAAAAAGGCTGCCCGGATTGTGGAGAAGGTTCTGCAGAGTGCCGTGGCGAATGCGGATCATAATTTCGGCATGGACGTGGAGAGCCTCGTGGTTGCCCGGGCCTATGCCGACAAAGGGCCGGTGATGAAGCGATTCCGCCCAGTATCCATGGGAAGAGCGCATCCCTATCGTCACCAGACAAGCCACGTCACCATTGTCGTGGCAGAGCATTAAGGAGGGGTGGAATTTGGGCCAGAAAGTTCACCCGGTAGGGTATCGTATCGGTGTTGTACGCGACTGGGAGTCCCGTTGGTACGCTGACGGGCATAAGTATGCCAAGAACCTTCATGAGGATATCAAGCTCCGCAAATGGATCAAGGATCGCTGGGGTCATGCGGGAATTTCGAGCATATCCATAGAGCGCGTGGGAAATGTTATTTGTTTCACCGTTTTGGCCGCCCGGCCTGGTGTCGCCATAGGCAAGGGGGGGCAGGAGATTCAGGATGTTCGGGAGGAACTTCAGAACATGTCCGGATCTCGGGTGATGATCAACGTTCAGGAGATCAAGCATCCCGACATGGAGTCTCAGGTAGTGGCAGAAGGTGTCGCCCAGGCTCTGGAGCGGCGTGTAAGCTTCCGAAGAGCCATGAAGCAGTCCATCTTCCGGGCCATGAAGTCCGGAGCTAAGGGAATCAAGATTCAGTGTTCCGGACGGCTCGGGGGTGCGGAAATTGCCCGGCGGGAATGGTATCTCGAGGGTCGTCTTCCTCTCTCCACCCTTCGTGCCAATATCGACTACGGCTTTGCGGAAGCCAAGACGATCTACGGAGTCATCGGCGTGAAGGTGTGGATCTGCAAAGAGGAAAGCACCGCGAAAGGGAAGGAATCTGCCCAGGAGGCGGAGACTTCCGGCAGAAGAAAGAGGAGGTAGAGTGACGCATGCTGAGTCCGAAGCGCGTCAAATACCGGAAGCCCCATCGTCGACCCCTCAAGGGGGTTGCCAAGGGGGGAGGCTACGTAGCCTTCGGTGATTACGGCCTTCAGGCTCTTGAAGGGGCCTGGATTACCGCCCGGCAGATAGAAGCGGCTCGAGTGGCCATCTCGCGGAAAATGCGCAAGGGTGGCAAGATCTGGATCCGCATTTTCCCGGACGTGGCCTTTACGAGAAAACCCCTGGAAACCCGAATGGGAAAGGGGAAGGGAAGTCCTGAGTATTGGGTAGCTCCGGTAAAGCGGGGCAGAATTATGTTTGAAGTGTCGGGAGTGCCGAGGAGCGTTGTGGAGGCAGCTTTTGTTACCGCAGCTCACAAGTTGCCCATCAAAGTGCGCCTTGTTGCCCGAGAGGGTCTGGGTGGTGAATAACGATGAAAAGTCGCGAAATGCGTGACCTTACGATACAGGAACTTCAAGACAAGCATCGGCAGTATAAGGAAGAGCTTTTCAATCTCCGTTTCCAGAATGCCATCGGGCAGCTCGGAAATTCCGGAAGGATCAAGGAAGTGAAGCGGACCATCGCCCGGGTTCTTACGGTGGTGCGGGAGAAAGAGCTCGCTGTCGAGCGCGGTTTAAGGAGGTAGGGGGCAATGGAAAACGCAACAACTGCCCGAAGAAAAGTACGCTACGGGGTTGTGGTGAGTACGAAAATGGACAAGACCATCGTGGTCAAGGTCGATCGGAAAGCAAAGCACCCTCTTTACGGAAAGCCCGTTATTAAAGCCAAGAAGTATATGGCCCACGACGAAAGCTCCGAGTGCCGTACCGGAGATACCGTACGCATTGAGGAGTGTCGTCCCCTGAGCCGCAAAAAGAGATGGGCCCTCAAAGAGGTCATCAAGCGGGCTCCTATTCTCGACGAGTCTAAAGGAGAGTAGCCATGATTCAGCTTCGTACTGTATTGAACGTGGCAGACAACTCCGGAGCCAAGAAGGTTATGTGCATTCAGGTTCTCGGAGGAACCCGCCGGAAGGTGGCTTCCGTGGGGGATATCATTGTGGCTTCCGTAAAAGAGGCCATTCCGAACAGCAATACCGAAAAGGGCAAGGTTGTTCGGTGTGTGGTGGTACGCACAAAGAAGGAAATCCGTCGGAAGGACGGAAGCTACGTCCGGTTTGACGACAATGCGGCGGTTATTATCGAAACCAGCGGTGAACCCCGGGGAACGCGCATCTTTGGTCCCGTAGCCCGGGAGTTGCGAGAGAAGCGTTACATGCGTATCGTTTCCCTGGCTCCCGAGGTCGTATAGGGGGATTGTAGATATGGGAAAAATGAGACTTAAAAAGGGAGACAAGGTTCGGGTCATCTCCGGCAAGAATGCCGGAATGGAGGGCAAGATTCAGCGCCGTGACCCTGTCCGGGACGTTATTGTGGTGGAAGGTGTCAACATGGTCACCAAGCATGTACGTCCCACGCAGAAGAACCCTCAGGGGGGAATTGTCAAGCAGGAAGCCCCCATCTATGCCTCGAAGGTCATGCTTCTCTGCCCTTCTTGCGGAAAGGCCACCAGGGTTGGACGTGCATATCTCGATGATGGCCGCAAGGTCCGCCTCTGCAAGAAGTGCAGCGAGGTAATTGATAAGATTTAGGAGGATCCTGTGCCATGATGCCGAGAATGAAGAAGAAATACACAGAAGAAATTGTGGATCGTCTCCGTAAGAATTTCCAATATGGAAATACCATGGAGGTTCCCCGAATTGACAAGGTGGTTGTCAATGTGGGTGTGGGAGATGCCAAGCAGGATATGAAGCTTATGAACGCCTCCATGGAAGAGCTCGCCACCATCACGGGACAGCATCCCATGATGCGCCGGGCGAAGAAATCTGTGGCGGGGTTCAAGCTCCGGGAAGGTATGCCCGTGGGGTGTTACGTCACGCTTCGGGGGGCCAAAATGTGGGAGTTCCTGGATCGTCTGGTCTCCCTGGCACTCCCCCGGATCAAAGACTTCCAGGGGATTTCCAAGAAAAGCTTCGATGGTCGAGGAAACTATAATTTGGGGCTCAGGGAGCAGCTGCTCTTTCCTGAAATCGATTACGATAAGGTGCTTCGGGTTCGCGGAATGAACATCACCATCACCACCACCGCAAAGAGCGACGAAGAAGGTCTTGCCCTTTTGTCCGAACTTGGCTTTCCTTTTGCCAAGTAGCATTTTCTGGGGGTAGAGAACATGTCCCGACTAGCGTTGGAGAACAAAGCCAAAGCGGAACCGAAGTTCAAAGTGAGAAAATACAATCGTTGCCCTCTTTGCGGGCGTTCTCGGGGGTTCATGCGGAAATTTAACATGTGCCGATGCTGCTTCCGAGACCTTGCCAGAAAAGGGCAGATCCCTGGCGTCGTCAAGTCGAGCTGGTAAATTGAGACGGGACGACGAAGGAGGCAGAAGGCATGTATGTAAATGATCCTATCGCGGATATGCTCACTCGGATTCGAAATGCCAACATGGTCTACCATGACATGGTAGACATGCCCTTGAGCAAAATCAAAGTGAGCATTGCCAGAATACTCAAAGAAGAAGGATACCTCCGCAATTTCAAGGTGATCTCCGATCCCAAGAAGCCCTATCAGGTGCTGCGGCTCTTTCTTCACTATGGCGCGGAAAGAGAGCGGGTTATTCAGGGGCTTCGTCGGGTGAGCAAACCCGGCCGCAGAATCTATGTGGGCTCCAAGGATATTCCCAAGGTAATGGGAGGGCTTGGTATCGCCCTGGTTTCCACTCCCCGGGGGCTGATGACCGATTCTCATGCCCGTAAAGAGGGACTCGGCGGCGAAGTCCTCTGCTATGTCTGGTAGAGGGAGGGTGCTATGTCTCGTATAGGAAACAAGCTCATTACCCTTCCCAAGGGTGTGGATTTCAAGATCAACGGTAGCAATGTGGTGATCAAGGGCCCCAAGGGGGAGCTTTCTTTGGAGCTTCGTCCCGAGGTGAGCCTGGAGATCGAAGAGGGACAGGTCAAGGTGCTTCGGCGGGACGATTCCAAGCCCTGTAGAGCCTTTCATGGTATGACCCGGGCTCTTCTGAACAACATGGTGGAGGGAGTCAGCAAGGGTTTTGAACGGGTTCTGGAGATCGTGGGCGTGGGATACCGTGCCCAGATGCAGGGAAAGAATCTCGTTCTGAGCCTGGGCTATTCCCATCCCATCGAAGTAGAACCTCCTCAGGGGATTGAGCTTGCCACCGACGGTCCCACTAAGATCTTTGTGCGGGGTATCGACAAGCAAGTGGTGGGGCAGACTGCGGCGAACATTCGCGGTTTCCGTCCCCCCGAGCCGTACAAGGGCAAGGGTGTCCGCTACGCTGGAGAGCACATCATTCGTAAGGCCGGAAAGGCCGGAGCATAGGATTACGAGGTGAACTGCATTGATTAAAAAGCGCAGTCGAAATGAAATGAGAGTGCTTCGGCACAAGCGTGTACGCCGCAACCTTTGCGGAACGTCCCAGAGGCCCCGTCTCAGCGTTTTTCGAAGCCTGAAACATATCTCCGTACAGATTATTGATGACGATCGGGGATGCACCATGGTTTCGGCTTCCACCGTTGAGAAGGATGTGAAGGGGCAGCTGGAGAAGACCGGCAATAAGGATGCAGCGGCTTTGATCGGCAAAACCATTGCGGAACGGGCTCTTTCGAAAGGAATCAAGGCAGTGGTCTTTGACCGGGGCGGTCATAGATTCCACGGCCGGGTGCAAGCACTTGCGGATGCCGCTCGTGAAGCCGGGCTGGAATTCTAGGAGGAGGTACATTTATGGCCCCAAGGAACGAAGCTGGGAATCGATCGGATATGCTGGAGCGAGTAGTCTCCATCAACCGTGTGAGTAAAGTTGTTAAAGGCGGAAAGCGCTTTAAGTTCAGCGTTCTCGTAGTTGTAGGGGACGGAGATGGCCAGGTGGGAGTCGGCATGGGCAAGGCCAAGGAAATTGCCGAAGCTGTGCGTAAAGGCATCGACCGGGCGAAGCGGAACATGGTACCCCTCAAGCAGGTGGGACATACCATTCCTCACCCCATCATCGGCCGTTTTGGTGCTGCCCGGGTTCTTCTGAAACCCGCAGCCCCCGGTACAGGAGTTATCGCGGGAGGAGCCGTGCGGGCCATCATGGAGCTCGGGGGCGTGAAGGACGTGCTCACCAAGGTGATCGGCCGCACCTCGAACCCTGTCAATGTGGCCCACGCCACCATGCAGGCGGTGCAGACCATGCGCACCCCTGAGGAGATCCGGCGACTCCGGGGTCTCGAAAAGAAAGAGAAAAAGGAACAGTCCCTGGCTGCTGAAGGGGCCTAGGAGGAATTCTCATGGTGAAGCTCAAAGTTACCTGGAAAAAAAGTGTCATCGGCAGGCCCGAGCGTCAGAGAAGAACTATTCGTGCTCTCGGGCTGCGGCGGCTCAACCATGTGGTGGTCCACCAGGATACGCCGCAAATCCGGGGCATGCTCCGCGCGGTTTCCCATCTCGTACAGTGGGAAGAGCTTTCGGAGTAGCCTGAGGAGGGAAGAAAAAACGATGAATCTTCATGAACTTCGACCCGCTCCGGGAGCGAAAACAACGCGCAAACGACGGGGGCAGGGTGTTGGAAGCGGTAACGGCAAAACTGCCGGTAAGGGGCATAAGGGACAGAAGTCCCGAGCCGGCGGAGGTGTGCGACCGGGATTTGAAGGGGGGCAGATGCCTCTCGGCAGAAGAATTCCCAAGCGCGGCTTCAGCAACTTCCGTTTTGCCAAGAACTATCAGATAGTGAATCTTCAGGATCTGGAGAGCAAGTTTCCTATCGGAGCGGTGGTGGATCGCCAGGCTCTGATTGAGGCTGGGCTCGTGAGGAAGGCGGGTGAACCCGTTAAAATCCTTGGCAATGGGGATCTTGGGAAGGCCCTTACTGTGAAGGCCGAGAAATTCAGCGCTTCCGCAGCTGCCAAGATTGAGGCTGCAGGGGGAAAGGCCGAGGTGATTTAGGGTGATCAATTCTTTCCGCGATGCTTTCCGACTGCCGGATCTCAAAAGAAGAATTCTTTTCACTCTGGGAATGCTTTTTATCTTCCGTCTCGGAGCCCACATCCCCACCCCGGGCATTGATACGGAAGCCATGTCGCAGCTCTTCCAGCAGGGAGGAGTGCTCGGGTTCCTTGACATGTTTGCCGGGGGTGCTCTGCGCCGCTTCAGCCTCTTCGCTCTCGGCGTGGCCCCCTACATTAACGCGAGTATCGTCATGCAGCTCCTGGTGGTGGTCATCCCCGCCCTCGAAAAGCTTCAAAAAGAGGGAGAGGATGGCCGTAAGAAGATCGTGGCCTACACCCGTTGGGGTACGGTCTTTTTCGCCACCGTTCAGGCTGTGGGGATGACCTTCTGGCTCCGCAACCTCGGCATCTTCAGCGGGGGGCTGCTGGCGGGTATCGTGGTGGTGGTTACCATTGTCACGGGATCCATAGCCGTCATGTGGCTGGGAGAGGAGATCTCGGACCACGGCATCGGCAACGGCATCTCCCTTCTCATCTTCGGAGGGATTGTAGCCCGGATTCCCGAAGCCATTATCCGGACCTGGTCCCTTCTTAAGGTGGGAGAGCTGAGTGTTCTGGCTCTTCTGGTGGCCCTCATTCTCATGGTGTTTGTGGTGGCGGGATGTGTGCTTCTCCAAGAGGGGCAGCGCCGTCTTCCCGTGCAGTATGCCAAGCGGGTGGTGGGAAACAAGGTCTACGGAGGACAGAGCACTTTTATCCCTCTCCGGGTGAATCAGGCGGGAGTTATTCCCATCATCTTCGCCTCCTCGGTGCTCCTCTTCCCTTACACGATCCTCAAGTTCTTCTCGGGAGACTGGGCTGTCCGGGCACAGCAGCTTTTTGCCCCCGGGAGCGTGGTCTACCTTTTGATGTACGTTCTCCTGATCGTGTTTTTTGCCTATTTCTACACGGCGGTGGTGTTCAACCCCGTGGATGTGTCCAATAACATGAAAAAGCACGGGGGATTCATCCTCGGTATTCGTCCCGGCCGCCCCACTTCGGAATATATCGAAAAGGTCATGAGTCGCATCACTCTGGGAGGAGCTACCTTTCTGGCTATTATAGCCATTATTCCCACCATCATGACCTCGGTGGTACAGGTCTCCACCTTCTACTTCGGAGGCACCGCAGTGCTTATTGTCGTAGGAGTTGCTCTTGATACGGTACATCAGATTGAGGCTCAGCTCCTTATGCGTCACTACGAAGGTATTCTCAAGCGCAGTGACAAGTCCGGAGGGCTTTTACGGCTTTGATCCGGAGAAAGGAGCGTTCCTCATGAAGCTAGTTTTTTTGGGGCCTCCCGGAGCGGGAAAGGGTACCCAGGCTGCGTCGGTAAAGGAAGCCTACCCCGTGGCGCATATCTCCACGGGGGATATGCTCCGGGAGAACGTCAAGCGGGAGACTCCCCTCGGCAAGGAGGCCAAGGCCTTTATGGACGAGGGAAAACTTGTGCCGGACGAGCTGATCATTAACATGATTCGGAAGACCATCTCGGGAGATGCCTGTGCGAAAGGGTTTATTCTTGATGGGTTTCCCCGTACCGCTCCTCAGGCGGAGGCACTGGATGCGCTTCTGAAGGAAATGGGAACCTCTCTGGATCGAGCCATTCTCTTTGATGTGGATGACGAGACCGTGGTATCCCGGCTTACCAGCAGAAGGGTGTGCAGCACCTGCGGAGCCATCTATAACGTGCATTTCGATCCTCCTCCGGAGGACGGAAAGTGCCGGAATTGCGGCAATCCTACCATCGTCCAGAGAAAGGACGATACCGAGGAAGTTATCCGCAAAAGGCTTCAGGTCTATCATCATCAGACTGCGCCGCTTATCGAATACTATACCTCCCGGGGGATTCTCTCCCGGCTGGACGGAACGGGCCCTAAAGATGCCGTGCTGGCTCTTCTCGCCGAGCGGTAATGTAAGATCATGGGGCTTGTAAAGAAAGAACACGAGATCCTTCGTATGAAGCGCGCCGGCCAGGTGGTGGGGGATGTCCTTAAAGCCATGAGAGAGATGGTACATCCCGGAATTACCACCCTTGACCTCGATGTCGAGGCGGAGCGCATTATTCGAAAGGCGGGAGGAGTACCGGCGTTCAAGGGGTATCGGGTGCCCGGTATTCCCTCTCCCTTCCCCGGAACGCTCTGTGTCTCCATCAACGAGGAGATCGTTCACGGCATTCCGAAAAGTGAAAGAGTGGTTCAGGAGGGGGATATCGTCAGCATTGATGTGGGAGTCGAACTTGAAGGCTACTATGGCGATGCGGCCTGTACCTACGGGGCAGGAGAGATTTCTCCTTTGCGAAAGAAGCTCTTGCGTGTGACCCTGGATTCGCTCCATGCGGCTCTGTCCGTAGCTCGGGAGGGAAAGACCCTTGGAGATATAGGACATGCGGTGGAGACGGCGGTGCTTTCCGAGAATTTTGGTCTTGTGCGAACCTATGCCGGACATGGTATAGGAAAAAAGCTTCACGAGTTTCCTCAAGTTCCGAATTACGGGAAGCCGCAAACAGGGGTGACGTTGAAGTCCGGTATGACCATAGCCATAGAGCCCATGGTCATGACGGGAGACGAGGAAGTTCTTGCAAGGGGCGATCAATGGACGGTAGTTACCGCTGACGGTTCCGATGCTGCGCACTTTGAGCATACCGTGCTCATATGCGAAGAGGGAATCGAGGTCCTCACGCCCTGGGAAGAATGGAAACCATCCCTGGCTGTATCGTAATGCGGCAACCGAAAAGAAGACTTGAGGGCAGGTGAGGATTGTATGGCAAAAGATGATGTCATTGAAGTTCGTGGTAAAGTAGTGGAGCCCCTACCGAACGCCATGTTCCGTGTGGAGCTTGAGAACGGATATAAAATTCTTGCGCACGTATCGGGAAAGATGCGGATGCACTTCATCCGGATCTTGCCGGGGGACAAAGTTTTGGTACAATTATCCCCCTACGATCTTACACGGGGTAGGATCGTATATCGCTTTAGATGATCTCCGGCGGCGGCATGAGAGGAACCTCTCTTTCCGGTAAAGGGATTATACAAGGGAGTGTGAATTATCATGAAGGTAAGACCTTCGGTAAAGCCAATCTGTGAGCACTGCAGCATCATTCGCAGAAATGGCGTGGTGCGGGTGATCTGCAGCAAGAATCCCCGGCACAAACAGCGCCAGGGTGCAAGGAGGTAGTCGGTTAATGGCACGTATTGCAGGTGTAGACCTCCCCCGGGACAAACGGGTGGAAATCGGTTTGACGTACATATATGGTATCGGCCTTTCTACGGCTCAGAAGATTCTCAAGGTTACCGGGGTGGATCCCAACACCCGGATCAAGGATCTTACTGAGGAAGAGGCGGCGAAGCTCCGGGCGGAAATTCAGAACAATCACATGGTGGAGGGAGATCTCCGGCGCCAGGTGACCATGAATATCAAACGCCTTGTAGAGATCGGTTGCTATCGTGGATTGAGGCATAAGATGGGCTTGCCCGTCCGGGGGCAGCGTACGAAAACGAACGCGAGAACCCGGAAAGGTCCCAAGAGGACCGTGGCAGGCAAGAAGAAAACCGGCAAGTAGGGCCGGCCTAAGGAGGTAACATCGAGTGGCCAAGCGGACTGTACGTAGAGGAAAGCGCAAAGAAAAAAAACACGTATCCCATGGGGTGGCCCATATTTACTCTACCTTTAATAACACTATTATCAGCTTGAGTGACCGGCAGGGAAACCTCCTTTCCTGGTCCTCCGGGGGGAATGTGGGTTTTAAAGGAACGAGAAAATCCACTCCCTTTGCGGCCCAGCTCGCAGCTCAGGCGGCGGGCAAGGTGGCTCAGGATCATGGAGTGGTGGAGATCGACGTGGTGGTTAAGGGGCCTGGTCCCGGGCGGGAATCCGCCATCCGGGCACTTCAGGCGGCAGGGATTCAGGTGAACGTCATTCGGGACGAAACCCCCATTCCCCATAACGGATGCCGGCCCCCCAAGCGTCGCCGGGTGTAACCTGAGTATTATTTCCCGGTATTGGATATAAGGGAGGATACATAAAGAATGAGTAGATATACAGGATCGGCATGCCGTCAGTGCCGTGCGGAAGGGACCAAGCTTTTTCTGAAGGGAGACCGCTGTTACACCGAGAAGTGTGGCCTCTCCCGGAGGAATGTGCGGCCTGGACAGCATGGAACCAAGAGAATCAAGGTCAGTGAATACGGCCTTCGGCTGCGGGAAAAACAGAAGCTTCGCCGCTTCTACGGCATGACGGAGTCCCAATTCCGGACTGCCTTCGCCAAGGCTGCCAAGATGAAGGGCGTCACGGGGGATAACTTTCTCCAGGCTCTGGAGCGGCGTCTGGATAACGTAGTGTACCGCCTCGGCATCGGGGTAAGCCGTCGTCAGGCCCGACAGATTGTCTGCCACGGCCATATTCTGGTAAACGGACGGAAGGTGGACATCGCCAGTTTCCTCGTGAAGGTGGGGGACATCGTGGCAGTGGCCGAAAAGAGCAAGAGCTCTCCTCTTCTGAAGGAGAACATCGAAGTCGCTTCATCCCGGGCAATCCCCGAGTGGCTCTCCCTGAACTCCGAGAAAATGGAGGGGTCCATCGTTTCGTTGCCCGTACGGGAGCAGATTGATTCGCCGGTGAACGAACAGCTCGTGATTGAGTTCTACGCTCGATAGACCTTGAGAAAAGGCGGAAAAACCATGGAAAATCTCCAAATTGGAATCCATGTGGAGACCGACAAAGCCCAGCCGGGAAAGCACGGCAAAATCATCGTGGAACCCCTCGAACGGGGCTACGGAGATACCCTGGGAAACGCACTTCGTCGGGTGCTGCTCTCCTCCATTGAGGGAGCAGCCATCTCTGCCGTACGCATTGAAGGGGTGCTTCACGAATTCAGCACCGTTCCCGGAGTGAAGGAGGATGTCATTGAGATGATCCTCAATCTCAAGCATGTTCCCCTGCGCTCCCACAATGATGAAGTAAAGGTGCTGCACCTTGAGGTGGAGGGGCCGAAACGAATTGTGGCGGGGGATATCTCTCCTGATAGCGATATTGATTTCGTGGATCCCGAGGCCTTCATCTGCAATCTTGAGGCGGGGCACACTCTCCGGATGGATTTCTACATTGAGAAAGGTACAGGGTACGCCACCATAGACCGTCCGAGGCCCGGCTATCTCCCCGTGGACGCTCTGCTTATTGATGCCATCTATGCTCCTGTGAAAAAGGTGAGCTACGAAGTGCAGAATGCTCGGGTGGGGCAGCAGACGGACTATGACCGCCTTGTTCTCGACGTCTGGACCAACGGCGTGGTTTCTCCCGAGGAAGCTGGGGGAGAGGGCGCAAAAATCCTGCGGGAACGTTTTACCCTCATCTACACTTCCCTTACCGGAGAGACCGATGAGGGACTTGATCCTCTTACGGGATCTTCTGGAGGAAACGGCACAGATGAAACAGGAGAGAACGGGGGGGAGGAAGGGACGGATCCTATTCTTCTCCGGCCCATTCGGGATCTGGAGCTTTCTATCCGGAGCGAGAACTGTCTGCTCCGGGGAGGAATCCAGACCGTGGGAGATCTTCTGCAGCGTCCTCGGGAGGAACTTCTGAAGATTCGCAACCTCGGCAAAATCTCTCTCAAGGAAATTGAGGAAAAGATCGAAAAACATGGATACTCCATGTACAGTGAAAAAGAAAAGAATAAAAGTCAGGACATATAAAGCAGGAGGAGGAGGCGCCTACAATGAGGCATCGGATGGATCACAGCAAGCTTGGCAGATGTGGTGCGCACCGAAAGGCAATGCTTGCGAATATGGCAGCTAGCCTTTTCGTGAATGGTTCTGTGCAGACCACTCTTGTTCGAGCGAAGGAGCTTCGCCGGACGGCGGAAAAACTTATCACCCGGGCCCGGGGAGGATCCCTTCAGGATCGTCGCCTGGTCATTGCCCGGATGAATCACAAAGAGGCGGTTAACCGGCTTTTTGATGAGGTGGCACCAAAATATGCAGGTCGTCCCGGCGGATACACCCGTATTGTCAAGACGGGGTTCCGCAAGGGGGATGCGGCCCCCATGGCGGTCATTGAACTGGTGGAGTAGATCCGTCATATGAAAAACCATGTGGTGTGTTCCTTCTCGGGGCTTTCGTTCCAATACCCCGGAAGTGACACACCCGCATTGTGCGATGTGACCCTGAACCTCTGCCGGGGAGAGTGGATCTCCCTGGTGGGGTCCAACGGTTCGGGCAAATCCACCCTGGCAAAAATGATGAACGCCCTGCTGATTCCTACGCAGGGCCATTCTTATGTGTGCGGCTATGATAGTCAGCTTTCGGAGAACCACCGGGCTATCCGGGAGCGGGTGGCCATGGTCTTTCAGAATCCCGAAAACCAGATTGTGGCGGTTACCGTGGAGGAGGATGTGGCCTTCGGCCCGGAGAATCTGGGACTTCCGGAGGAATCCTTGAGAGAACGGGTAGCCTGGGCCATTGAGGCGGCGGGGCTCCAAGGGTTGGAGCGGCAGCCCACCTATGCCCTTTCGGGGGGGCAGAAGCAGCGTCTTGCTGTTGCGGGAGCCCTGGCCCTGAATCCTCTCTGTCTCGTGCTGGACGAAGCCACCTCCATGGTGGATCCCCAGGGGCGGAAGGATCTTATGGATATTTTCCGCAGGCTGCACCAACAGGAGGGTATGACGGTGGTGAATATTACCCATCGGCTTGAGGAGATCTGGGATTCTGGGCGCATTCTGGTGATGGAAAAGGGAAGGCTCTTCTGGGAAGGAACCCCGGAGGAATTTCTTGGAGCTCCCCGGGACTCCTGGGATCTTCAGGATACTCCCATGATGGAGCTTGTCTCCAAGCTTCAGGCTCGGGGACTGATCCCCAAAGGGGTTCTTCCTCTTCCGGGAAAGGTGGCGGATGCCCTATGTCCATAGAATTTTCCCGAGTCTCCTTCAGCTATCATAAGGGAACTCCTCTGGAGAAACAGGCTCTTCGAGATATCTCCCTCTCCCTCCTTCCGGGGGAATGGAAGGCTGTGGTGGGGCATACGGGGAGCGGTAAATCCACCCTTGCTCAGCTTTGCAACGCCCTTCTCCTTCCCGAGGGAGGACACATTGAGAAGGATTCCCGAAGCTATGCGGCCATGGATAAAAAAGAGCTGCGCCTTCTTCGTCGGGAGGTGGGGCTGGTTTTTCAGTATCCGGAGCAGCAGTTCTTTGCGGAGACCGTGGAGGAGGAGATCTCCTTCGCTCCCAAGAACTGGGGGGTCCCCCCGGAGGAGCTTCCCCGAAGAGTGGGGGAGGCCCTGGAGATGGTGGGATTTCCCCGGGAACTCTCTTCCCGGAGCCCCTTCGCTCTCTCGGGGGGCCAGAAGCGTCGGGTGGCCATCGCTTCGGTTCTTGCGGGGGAGCCGGATTTTCTCGTGCTTGACGAGCCCACCACGGGGCTGGATGCCCGGGGCAAGAGGGAGCTGCTCCTCCTCCTGGAAAGCTTGCGACGTCGGGGCATGGGGATTTTACACATTACCCATGATCTCGACGTGGCTCTCTCCTGGTGTGATAGGGTTCTTGTGCTGCATCAGGGAGAGTCCGTGGCCCGGGGAACTCCCCGGGAAATTCTGGAGCACCTTCGGGAACATCCCATACGGGGGTTGGTGCTTCCTCCCGTGGCGGAGCTTTCCTGCATGCTTCGAGAGAGGGGATTGCCTCTTCCTCTGACCAACGATATCCAGGAAATCCTGGATTTTTATACGGAGTGAGCCTATGAAGTTTCTCAACCATCTTACCCTGGGGCAGTACATTCCTCTGGATTCCCTGGTGCATCACCTGGACCCGAGATGCAAAATTCTGGGGGTGCTCTTCTTCATGACCGGCGCTTTTCTCGTAAAGGATCCCCGGTTCTTTCTCTTCTGGGGAGGGATCCTCCTGCTCTGCGCCCGTCTTTCCAAGCTCTCTCTGGGCATTCTCCTTCGGGGGGCCCGGCCCATCCTTATTCTGGTGCTCTTTACGGTGGTGCTGCACCTTTTCTTCTCCGAAGGGACTCCTCTCTGGTCCTGGGGGATCTTTCGCATCACCCGGGAGGGCATAGTGGGGGCCGCCCGGATGGGAATTCGACTTCTGTTTCTTGTGATCTTTGCTGGCTATCTTACCCTTACCACCTCCCCCATGGAGCTGGCGGACGGCATGGAGAGCCTCTTCTCTCCTTTTCGGCGTTTCGGTTTTCCCGCTCACGAAATGGCCATGATGATGACCATTGCTCTTCGCTTTATCCCCACTCTGCTGGATGAAACGGACCGTATCATGAAGGCCCAGCTTGCCCGAGGAGCCAACCTTGAGGGAGGAGGGATCTTTCGAAGGCTTCGGGCTTTTATCCCCGTACTGGTACCTCTTTTTCTCATCGTTTTTCAGCGGGCGGAGGATCTCGCCATCGCCATGGATGCCCGTTGCTATACCGGGGGAAAGGGGCGAACCCGCATGTACCCCCTGAAGTGGCATCTCCGGGATACCGGGGCTCTCCTCTTCTCCTTTCTGGTGCTTCTCTTTTCTCTTTCCGTGGAGAGAGGAGTCTTCTAGAACCGTGCGGTATGCGCTTCAGATCGCCTACGATGGACGTTTCTTCTCGGGATGGCAGAGACAGGAGCGTTCTCGGGGAATCCAGGAAGAGGTGGAGAGAGCTCTGGGAGAGCTCTCTTCCCAGGAAATTGCTGTGGTGGCCGCAGGAAGGACCGATAAGGGAGTTCATGCTCGGGGGCAGGTGATCTCCTGTGACCTTCCCCGGATCTGGGAACCCCAGAGGCTTCGACTCGCTTTGGATGCCTGTCTTCCCTCCACCATACGAACCATCCGGGTAACTCCGGTTCCTTCGGATTTTGATGCCCGGTACCATGCCCAGTGGCGAGAATATGTCTACTTTCTCTGGTTTGCTCGGCATACCTATCCTCACCTTTCGGGGTATTCCTGGTCTCTGCATGGGTCCTGGGAGGATGAGGCGGTGCGCCAAGGCTGCGCCTATCTCGAAGGAACCCATGATTTCAGCTCCTTCTGCAGGGCCTCGGATCGTCCGGAAAATCCCCTGCGAACTCTCCACAGGGTTTCCTATCATCGAAAGGGACCTTTGGGATGGCTTCGGGTTCGGGGGAATGCCTTTCTCACCAATATGGTGCGCATTATAGTGGGATCCCTCCACAACGTGGGAGTGGGAAGGCGGGATCCCCTCTGGATACGGGATCTTTTGGAAAAACACCGACACCGGGAGGCCGCTGGAAGAACCGCTCCTCCCGAGGGACTTTTTCTCTGGAGAGTGGGGTACAAAGGGGATCTTTGGAATTTCTCCGCTTCGGAATGAGGGAAGCTCCGGGAAGATCTATCCTTCGGCTTCAGTTTATCCGGTGTTATACTGCACTGCGAGGAAAGCTGCTCCAGCATGGGGCATACAGTGGAAAAACTTTTACAAAAAACGCCTGTCCCTGAAAGTACACCTCCAGGGGAAGCCGTTTCTGGTGAGGGAGGGGTTTCTGTTGTTCGGAACGGATATCGGCATTGACTTGGGAACCGCCACGGTACTTATTTTTGCCTCCGGAAAGGGAGTGGTTCTCCGGGAGCCTTCGGTGGTGGCCTACGACCAGGAAAACGAAAAGATCCTCGCCGTGGGAGGGGAGGCCAAGCGCATGCTCGGCAGAACCCCCGGACACGTGGTGGCGGTACGTCCTCTCCAGGACGGGGTGATCGCCAACTACACCATGACGGAGGCCATGCTCCGCTACTTTATCAAGAAGGTCACACGGGGGATGAATAAATTTTTCCGGAACCGGGTGATGATCTGTGTTCCCTCGGGAGCCACGGATGTGGAGCGCCGGGCGGTGCTCGAGGCGGCCATTGAGGTGGGAGCCCGGGAGGCCTATCTCATTGAGGAGCCCATGGCCGCCGCCATCGGGGCAGGAATTAACGTGGCGGAGCCCCGGGGAAATATGGTGGTGGATATCGGGGGAGGCACCACGGACATTGCGGTGGTCTCTCTGGGAAGCATCGTGCACTCCGAATCCCTCCGGGTGGGGGGGGACAAGTTCGACGAAGCCATCATCCGATTCGTGCGGAAAAACTTTAACCTTGCCATCGGGGAGCAGACTGCGGAGCTGTTGAAAATTGATATCGGCACCTGTTACCCCGTGGGGGAGATGCGAAGTATGGAAATTCGGGGGCGGGATCTTGTGCTGGGGCTTCCCCGGGAGATTGAAATCAACAGCTACGGTATCGCCGATGCCATCAGTGAATCCGTGGGGAACATTATTGATGGAATCCGCCGGGTTCTGGAGCTAACGCCTCCGGAGCTTTCTGCCGATATTATAGACAGGGGAATTTTCCTTACCGGTGGTGGTGGGCTCTTACGAGATCTCCCCACCCTGGTCTCCGAACATACCGGGATTGCCTGCTATATTGCGGAAAATCCCATGGAGTGCGTAGCTCTCGGAACGGGAAAGGCCCTGGAAGAACTGGATAGTATGAAAGAGGCCGGTACAGTGCTCTCGGCGTTGCGACGGGGGAGATTTCTCGGCCGTTCTTAAGGAGGACATAGCCCATGTTTCGCGGATTCTATGCAGGAACATCCGCCATGCTGGTGCAGGAAAAGATGCTGGACGTGGCGGCGAACAATCTTGCCAATGTGGACACCGCGGGATTTCGGGGGCGCATAGCGGTGAACAAGGCTTTTCCGGAGCTTCTCATGGAGAAGGTGGACGGCAGTCCTGGAGAGGTCTATCCTCCCAAGCCGGAGCTCTGGAAACGCCGGGAGCTCATCGGTGATATGGCCTTTGCCAATGTGCTCTCCGAAACCGCCCTGGATCTGCGGGGAGGCTCCCTGCGGCATACGGGAAACCCCTTGGATGTGGCCATCGCCGGCGAGGGGTATTTTGTGGTGGAGGATGGAGCTGGAAATGTTTTCTACACTCGCTCCGGGCACTTTCTTCGGAGCGGGGAGGGGCAGCTGGTAACCCACGAGGGCATGGCGGTGCTCGGCCAGGGGGGAGCCGTGGAACTCGGCGAGGGCTCTCAGATCGGCATCGACGAGAACGGCCAGGTTCTGGTGGATGGAGAGGTGGTGGATGTTCTGCAGCTGGTGGCTTTCCCTGATCCCACCTATCTGCGTCATGAGGGACGTTCCCTTCTCTCCCAGACCGAAACTTCCGGAGCTCCTGAGGGGCTTGAGGATCTGCAGCTCGCCGCGGGATTTCTGGAGATGTCCAATGTCAATATTGTAAGTGAGATGGTTCGCATGATTGCGGCGAACCGGGCTTACGAAGCTGCATCCAAAACTGTGACCATTCAGGACGAAAGCGCGGGAAAGCTGATTCAAACCTACGGAAAGAGCTAATGCCTTTGCCCTGAAGAAGGCATGGTTTTTGTCCTCTGTTTTTTTACTACCTCTACTAAGGGAGGCGAAGCAGTATGATTCGATCGTTGTATTCCGGGGCCACGGGGATGATCGCCCAGCAGACCAATCTGGACGTGGTCTCCAATAACCTTGCCAATGCGAACACCGCAGGATTTAAGAAGATCCGGGCGGATTTCGAAGATCTTCTTTATCAGATAGATCGGGAGCCTGGAGCTCCGGTGGAGCCGGACTCCATGATCCCCACGGGGATCCAGGTGGGCCTGGGGACCCGGGTGGTGGGAACCAACCGTATCATGACCGCCGGGAACCTCCAGGTGACGGGAAACTCTCTGGATGTGGCCATTGAAGGGGACGGCTTCTTTCAGGTGGTGCTTCCCAACGGCAATATGGCGTATACCCGGGACGGCTCCTGGAGCATCGATGGAGAAGGGCAGATGGTTACCTCCAACGGCTATCTTCTGGACCCCGCCATCGTCATCCCCGAGGATGCTCTGGAGATCGTCATCAGTGCCACGGGAGATGTGAGCGTTACCCTTCCGGACGAAGTGGATCCCGAGAACGTGGGGCAGATTGAGCTGGCCCGGTTCGTCAATCCCGGAGGGCTCAAGGCGGTGGGAAAGAACCTCTTTCTTGAAACCCCCGCCAGCGGTGGCCCCATCGTGGCGGAGCCAGGAGACGAAGGAATGGGCACCACCATCCAAACCATCCTTGAGATGTCCAACGTTCAGGTGGTGGAGGAGATGGTGAACATGATCGTGGCCCAGCGAGCCTACGAGGCAAACTCCAAAACCATTCAAACCGCAGATAACCTTCTCCAAATAGCGAACAACCTCCGAAGGTAAGAGTAAAGATGTTTATAACGAGCCGAGGGCGGGGTAAATCCCGCCTTTTTTTGTCTTTCCTTCTTTTCTTCTTCTTGGGTTTTCTTGGTTTTGCTCTTCCAAAGCTCTCCGGTGGTGCGGAGCCGGAGCTGCACATCCGCATCACCGCGGAACATTTCGAAACCGGGCGCACGCTTCGGCTTGGGGAGGTGGCGGACATTCAGGGAGTCCCTTCTCTGGTGTGGCGGGCCTCTCTGGTGGAGATCTCCCCCCGGGGAGAGAGCTTTACCTCGGAAGAGTTTCTCTCCCGAATGGTGGAGGCGGGGTTCGGAGGGACCCTGCTCTCCCTCCGAATGCCTCCGGAAATTCCGGTATTTCCGGAAAAAGAGATCGCCCGGATGGTCCGACATCTGGCAAACTGGACCTGGAGAGTCTCGGTGGAACACGATGCTCCCCTTCCCTCGGCTCCTCTCACCTCCCCCCGCAAGATAGCCCCCGGCACCACCCAGACGGTACTTCGTTTTCGGGACGGCACCCTTCTTCCGGTGCGTATCCGGTGGGAGCAGCCTGTCTGTAAAGCCCAGCGCCCCCTCATGAAAGGAACCATTCTTGGGGAGGAGGATATCTGCCTCGCCTCGGCGGAGCGTGTAGGCAGCCGAGTCCCCGCCCTGCCGAATCAGGTTCTGGGAGCCCAGGCATCCAAGAACATTCCCCAGGGAGCCAGCATCTACACCTCGGATATCGACCTTCTTCCCGCAGTAACCCGAGGACAGCAGGTCACCCTACTCTACCGATCCGGAAGTCTCACGGTTCGTGCGGCGGGAGAGGCCCTTGAAGGAGGCGCATTAGGTGATATTATATCCGTACGGAACGAACGTACCCGGCGAGTGGTGAAAGGGAAAATTCTCGCTCCCGGCATAGTGGAGGTGGAGTAAGATTATGAACGGAAGAAAACGTGGAAACATGCGGAAAGCCTGGATGCTTACCTGGGTTCTGGGAGCTCTTCTTCTCCTGGTTTTCCCGGGAATTGCCCCCGCCACATCTCTTTGGCAGGATGGAAGCAATCTCTTTGGGGATGAACGTCCCTCCCGGGTGGGGGATATCGTCACGGTGGTGGTGGACGAAAATACCAAGGTCACCGATGAGGCCACCACGGAGATCAAAAAGGATAACTCCACCTCCGGGAGCAATCCCGATGGAGGGTGGGGGTTTCTTAGCTTCCTCAATAAGCTTGGGTTCACCTCCAACGTGAACATGACCGGAGAAGGAACCACGGAACGACAGCACAAGGTCTCCTCCCGGGTCTCCTGTCTCGTCACGGAGGTGCTCCCCAACGGTAATCTTGTGGTGGAGGGAACCCGGGATCTTCAAACCCATAAGGAGACTCTTACAGTGGTCTTCCGGGGTGTTATCCGTCCCCGGGATGTGAAGCCGGATAACACCATCGACTCCACCTTGGTGGCAAACGCCGAACTCGGTATCCAGGGAAAGGGAGCTCTCTCCCGGGTGCAGCAGCCCGGACTTCTCACCCAAATACTGCAAGCTATTTTCTAAAAGGAGCGAAGATACATGATGCGTAGAATCTCTGTAGGCGGAATTTTTACTCTTTTTATCCTTCTCGTCTTCTCCTCCCTGGTTTTTGGAGCCTCTTTCCAGCCCTTGGTGCGTATCAAGGATCTTACGGATATTCAGGGGGTTCGGGAGAACCAGCTGGTGGGCATGGGGCTCGTGGTGGGGCTCCCCGGCACTGGGGACAAGGGGAACATGGCATTGCAGATGATGCAGAACATGGCCCGTCAGTACGGCCTGGGGGTGGATCTCAAATCCATCAAGAGCAAAAATGCCGCAGTGGTAACCGTCACTGCCCAGCTTCCTCCCTTTGTGCGCCCCGGCCAGACCGTGGACGTCTCCGTGGCTGCCATGGGGGATGCCAAGAGTCTTCAGGGAGGGACACTTCTCCAGACTCCCCTCCGAGCGGCGAACGGCGATGTCTATGCGGTGGCCCAGGGACCTCTTCTCGTGGGAGGCTACGAAGTAGGGGGTGAAGCAGGGGCGGTGGCCAAGAACATCACCACTGCGGGAATTGTCCCCGGAGGGGGGATCGTGGAGCGTGACGTGCCGGTAGCCCTCGGCCGGGGAGGGTATGTGGTGTTTCAGCTCAAAAATCCCGACTTTACCACCGCCCAGCGGGTGGCGGACACCATCAACACCCTTTACTTTAACTCTGCGAACCCTCTGGACGCAGGGAGAGTGGAGGTGCGGCTTCCTCAGGGGATGGGGGGGAACCCCTCCCGATTCATTGCGGAGCTGGAAAATCTGGAAATACGCCCGGATGCAGTGGCCCGAGTGGTGGTGAACGAGCGTACCGGCACAGTAGTGATGGGGGCAGATGTTCGGGTGAGCACCGTGGCGGTGGCTCACGGTAATTTGACAGTGCGTATCGAAGAAAACCCCGAGGCCTCCCAGCCGGATCCCTTTTCCATGGGAGAGACCGCCATCCTGCCCCGAACGAATGTGGAGGTTACGGAAGATCAGGGACAGCTTCTGGAAATTCCCACCAACACCACCGTGCAGGAGCTTGTGGAGGCCCTCAACGGCGTGGGGGCCTCCCCGAGGGATGTTATTTCCATTCTCCAGGCCATCGACCGGGCGGGAGCACTTTACGGAGAGCTGGTGATTCAGTGATGACGGATAGTATGCATGGAATAGGCCCGAAAGAGAGCGGAATTCCCTCTCTCTTTCGGCAAAGCTCCCTGGAGAAAGCGGGGATTAAAGAAACCAGAGATCGGGAAAATCTTCGAACCTCCTGCCAGGAGTTCGAGGGAATTCTTCTCGGCATGATATGGAAGAACATGTTCGATCATGCCCGTTCCCTCGACGGGGAGGATGAGCGTCCCTTCGGCGTTATGGAAGATCTGGCCATCGAAATGGCGGCGGACTCCATGAGCAAGGCTGGGGGAGTGGGGCTCTGGAAGATGCTCTATGCCCAGCTCGCCCAGGCCCTTCCGGACGAGATCTCTTCTGAAGAGAGCTAGGAAACTCTAGATCTTGAGTGGTTTTGAAAATCAACGTTGGTGGAAGATGGGTTTATTCTTTGAATGCGTTGGCTGCGGACAGTGCTGCCGAGGGGAGCCCGGAGCTATCTGGTTCACCCCTGATGAGGGGGAGGCGATAGCGGACTATCTCGGACTCTCCCGGGAAGCCTTTTTCGCCGCCTCGGTCATCTCTCTGGAAGGTCGCCCCAGCATTAGGGAGCGCCGGAACGGAGAGTGCATCTTTCTGGATCCGGAAAGGCAGCGCTGCCAAATCTACCTGGTGCGCCCCGCCCAGTGTGCTCTTTTTCCCTTCTGGCCCTCGGTGCTCGCCTCCCCGAAGAGATGGGCTGTCCATGCCCGAAAATGCCCTGGTATGAACCGGGGGCATCTCTATGGGGAGGAGGAGATTCTCGCTCTTTTACGGAAGTCTCCTTTCAGAGATCTCTAGGAGCGGAAGGGTTCTTCCATTTGTTTCTTTCTAGCGCTATGGTACGAATTGTGTGCTATTTTCTATACATTCCACCCTTGTCAGCGGGAAGATTCGGCGTTAGAATATAAACTGTTTATGGATACGGGTACATTTTTAGGGACAAACTGTGTAGACAGTTTTATTATGTTCAGAGGAGGCACAACGGAATGGCAGAAGTAAAGTATTCGGTAGCGCCGCAGGACGTTTTTTCCACCATTGAAGAGGTCATGCTCCGGGATGGTTTTGATATCTGTATCGATATGGAAAAATCGAAGGGGAGCCATATCTACAACAAGATTAATGGTGACGAATGGCTTGACTTCTACACTTTCTTTGCCTCTGCTCCCTTCGGTATGAACCATGAGAAGCTCGCCAACGACGAGTTCAAAGAGAAGATCTTCCGGGCCGCCATCAACAAAGTAGCCAGCTCCGACATCTATACGCAGGAGATGGCGGAGTTCGTGAAGACCTTTAAAGAAGTGGCCATGCCCAAGGGGTTCAACCATCTCTTCCTCATCGACTACGGCACCCTGGCGGTAGAAAACTGCTTCAAGGTGGCCATGGACTGGAAAGTCCGGAAGCTCATCGCTGAGGGTAAGCTTACCAAGGGAGCTGCCATAAAGGGACAAAAGGGAACCAAGGTTATCCACTTCAACGAGGCCTTCCACGGCCGCAGTGGCTATACCCTTACGGTAACCAACACCAATGATCCTAACAAATACCAGTACTTCGCCCAGTTCGACTGGCCCCGGGTGCTGAATCCCAAAATCGTCTTCCCTCTGGAGGAGAACCTCGGTATCGTAGAGTGGATGGAGCGTACCTCCCTCAATCAGATCAAGGCCCTTCTTGAGGCTAATCAGGACGACTACTGCGCCATTATTCTGGAGACCATCCAGGGCGAGGGCGGGGACAATCAGTTCCGCACCGAGTATCTTCAGGCCCTTCGGGATCTCTGCGACAAGCACGATGTACTTCTCATCTTCGACGAAGTGCAGTGTGGCATGGGGATCACCGGCAAGATGTGGGCCTGGGAGCACCACGGTGTGAAGCCCGACATCTTCAGCTTCGGCAAGAAGGCCCAGATCTGCGGGCTCGTGGCGGGCCCCCGGATCGACACGGTGGATGGAAACTGCTTCCAGGTCTCCAGCCGGATCAATTCCACCTGGGGCGGCACCGTGGTGGACATGGTTCGGGCCACCCGGTATCTTGAAATCTACCGGGATGATAAAATTCTCGACTACGTGAGCAACGTGGCGGGTCCTGCCCTTATCGGAGGACTTGAAAAGCTTCGGGAGGAATTCCCTCAGTTCATCTCCAACGTGCGGGGCAAGGGTGTCATGTGTGCCTACGACTTCCCCAACGCCGAGCTTCGGGATCGCTTCAAGAAGGGATGCTGGGAGAGAAAGATGCTCATCCTTCCCTGCGGCAACGTCACCATGCGTTACCGTCCCGCCCTTAACGTTCCCGTGGCGGATATCGAAAAGAGCATTGAGATCTCCCGGGAAGTTCTCAAGGAGATGGTGTCGGAATGCGGCTGCGGCTGCGGTTGCTGCTAGATTCCGGGGTATCCGATACAAGAATGAGTATATGACATAGATGCTATCGAAAAGGGGCCTGAGGGCCCCTTTTTTTGTGAATCCGTGTTACTATTAAGGGAGTAAGGGAAAGAAAAAGAACTTTTTTCCCGGTATTTCTTAGGCCATTTATGCCGTTTACCAAGGGAGGTTCACATGGCTCTTCTGTTCGAAGCCAACTGGGGTTTTATCATCTCGCTGCTCCTTCTGAGCGGCGGTATCGCCTTTCTGGGGGATCTTATCGGCCGCCGCATCGGGCGCCGGCGGGTCTCTCTCTTCGGCCTCCGCCCCCGGCACACCTCTTCCCTCATTACGGTATGCACCGCCCTCTCCATAACTCTGGGAACCCTCTTTGCCCTGGCGGTGATGAGCGACTCCGTCCGTATCGCGCTCTTCAGGATGAAATTCATTCAGCGTCAGGTGATGGAGCTCACGGCGGAGTTGGAGAAGAAGACCGAAGAACAGGCCGCCATGCGCCAGAGCCTCTTTGAGGCTCAGGGGGAGCTGGCTTCCCTGGATCGCCAGCGGGAGCATCTGGAAGAGGAGATCCAGAATATGAAACAGGGGCTGGAACAGCTCCGGGAGGGGCGTATCGTGGTGGTGGCCAAGGAGATCCTTGCGCAGATCGGCCTGGATAGCCCGGTGCTCTCCGAGGATATTCCCCCCGCTTTGGAGGCATTGCGCCAAAACGCTTCTTTTGCCCTCTCCGAACGATTTCGGGGGCGGGAGATCCCTCCGGAGATTCTTCTGGCACCTCAAAGCAGGGAACGTATTCAGGAGGCTCTGGAGCAATTCCAAAGGGAACGCCTGGTGCTCCGCCTGGCGGTGGAGGAGAATGCCATCTACGGAGAGCCCGTGATCTGCCGGGTGGATGTTATCGAAAGCCAAAAAATTTACGAACCCCGGGAAGAGCTGGTGAGACAGACCTTTCCCGCCGGTCTGGATCGTTCTCAAGCGGAGCAGGAACTCTACGGGCTTCTCCTTCGGGTGAATCGCAAGGCCGTGGCGGATGGAGTGCTTCGGGATCCCATCCGGGGAACCGTGGGAAATCTTGAGGGGACAGACTTTTTCGAAGCCGTGGATTGGATTGATGGAGCGGCCGCTCCGGTGACGGTGATCGTTCGGGCCGCGGAGAAGGTCTATACCGAGGGACCGGTGAAAGTTCTCCTTGAACATTTTTAGGAGAAGGGGTACAACTAAGCTCGTGGAATATATGCGTAAAAGTGCAAAGCTGGAACGGTAAAGGCTGTATGGAAAAGGATGTACGGGAAAAAGGGCTCTTAGAGAGGGGACGAACAAGAGTGATCATTGTGGCGTGTCAGGTATGTGGGGAGATGAAGGTTTTGGCGGGAGCTCCGGATTCAGATGGATTGGCCCGGGTGAGCTGGATATGCCCCTGCTGCGGGGCGGGGCAGATTGTGCAGATTCCGGTGAGCCTGGATGCCCGGGGGGGAAGTCTTCAGGGAATCTGCGGGGGCCTTTCGGTGATGGCCCAAGAGGGTTATGTATCCGCAAAAGCCTAAAACATCGCCGCTTCTGGACAACTACGTCTTCTACGACAGCAAACGAGCCGTCTCTCCCCAGGGAATCTACCCCCTCTACCGCTTTACCCGATGGGGAAAGAGCCGCACCGTGGACCAACTGGAACAGATGATTCACGGGAGCAGCCTCTGCTGTAGTGTGCACTACGAAAATCAGGAGATCGTGGCCTTCTGCAGGGTTCTTACGGATTTTATCTTTCGGGCCACCCTGTGGGATATTCTGGTGCATCCGGATCACCAAGGCAAAGGGGTGGGGAGCGCCCTCATGGAGTATGTGCTTCAGCATCCCTCCCTGCGGGAGATACCCCTTATCCTTGCCTTTACAGGGGATCTCGGCCCCTTTCTCGGCAAATTCGGCTTTTCCGGAAGCGACAGTACCTATGCGCTTCTCCGGCGTCCTCTGGAGTATTCCTGATGCCGCCCCTTTTTTTTCCCTCTGCGGTAGATTATGAAACCGCCTTTCTCCAGGCCCTCTTCTGGACGGTGCTCTCCGAAAGCCTTGCCCTCTGGGCGGGGCTTTTTTGCATGCAGTATAAAAACTGTAGACGGGATAGTCGGTATAAGCAGGGGGGAGATGGAGAATGTGATGCTGAGAGGGGGCATCTGCACGGCGAACAGCCCGAAGGGGAGAGAAAGCCCGGAGGAGGCCCCGGAGATGCTTTTGCTCTCAAGAAGAGCATCTTTATCTCTCCCTGGTTTTCTCCAGGGCGGATCTTTTTTGCAGGTTTTTTTGCCAGCTTCGCCACCCTGCCTTATCTCTGGTTCGTTCTCCCCCGGTATCTTTCCTCCTACACCCTTTACGCCTTCGGGGGAGAGGCTTTCGTTATCCTGGGAGAAGCCCTCTTCTACGCCGCCTATTTTAGACTCTCTTGCAAGGCTGCCTTTGCTCTCTCCCTGGGGTGTAATCTGGCTTCGCTGTGGGCGGGAAAGCTTCTGGGGCTTTACTGATCCCTTCGGCTAAAGCTATGGGCTGGTGCATTCCTTTGACAATCCCCCTCCGCCTGGATATATTAGAGGAGATTTTAGAATGCGGAGAAAAGAGATTAAAGAGGGCAACTTCTCCAAACTTAGAGGGGTGAAGGGGGTTCCAGACTCCATGCCAAGGAGGATGAATAGTTATGGCAACCATGAATTTCAACACCACCAATGCAACCTTCCGCCAACTTCTCGGCAATGGTCTTCACTACTGTGTGCCCCCTTTCCAGCGAGACTACTCCTGGACTGAGGATGAATGGGAGGACCTTTGGCAGGACATTCTCGGGCTTTTTGAAGAGGAAGGTGAGCCCTCTCACTACATGGGACACCTCGTCCTTCAGTCTTCGGACAGCAAGAAATTTGACATCATCGACGGGCAGCAGCGCATCACCACCCTCAGCGTGATGATCCTGGCGGGGCTTGGGCACTTGCAGGATCTTGTAACCGCCGGGTTGGATGCGGGGGATAATGCAAAGCGCAAAGAACAGTTGCAGAACAGCTACATCGGGTATCTCGACCCCGTCAGCCTGATCCCCAAATCGAAGCTTACACTGAACCGCCACAACAACCGGTTCTACCAAACCTATCTTGTGCCGCTGCAAAAACTCCCCCAGCGGGGATTAAACGCTTCGGAACACCAACTAAGAACCTCCTTCCATTGGTTCAAAGAGCGGATCAAGGGATATGCCGGGGAGAACGCCGCAAGCGGAAGAAAACTTGCGGCTTTCATTGACTCTCTGGTGGACAAGCTCTTTTTCACCGTTATTACCGTCACGGATGAGCTGAACGCTTTCAAAGTATTTGAAACGTTGAATGCCCGAGGAGTGAGGCTTTCGGCTACGGATCTGCTCAAAAATTATCTTTTTTCCGTTATCAGCACCCAGAGTGTTCATGAGATGGAGCTTAAGGCCTTGGAAGAGCGGTGGGAGAGAATTACGGGGCTTTTGGGGAGCGAAAGCTTTCCGGAATTTCTGCGCCTTTTCTGGAACAGCCGAAATAAACTTGTTCGCAAGTCGGATCTTTTCAAGACCTTCCGGAAGCGCCCCCCGCCCTTGAGGGGTATCGGATCCCTCCTCCGGAGCTTACCA
>NPIG01000514.1_pt1 | contig 29936 bp, 19 predicted proteins | sample 8637441 | NCBI WGS metagenome assembly NPIG01 (sample SAMN07420675, study PRJNA396082) | bioreactor metagenome | isolation source: sample BR6 brine-fed electro-methanogenic bioreactor BR | place: Japan: Kochi | collected 2016-06-14
TAACTACCCGAATATGTGATACATGCCCTTTATATAAACCCAGTTATGCTGGGTTTATTTTTATGGGGTGCTTTCTGCTATGATGTTACCCATTAGCTAACCTCAGCTTTATAGGCTCACCAAGATGCAACCGGATTATAACATCGCTATCTGGACTGCCGTCGGTCATATACCTGTTGGCAAAGTTGCTACCTATGGGCAGATTGCCAAAATGGCAGGCTTTCCTAATAGCGCCAGAGCCGTAGGTCGAGCGCTTTCTACTCTCCCTAGTGATACTCGTATCCCTTGGCACCGAGTCATCAACGCCAAGGGTCAAATATCTTTTCCCATAGCGAGTGAAAAATTTAAAGAGCAAGCACTAAGGCTAACATCGGAGGGAATTCAGGTTAAGCAGGGTAAAATTTCATTAAAACTATTTGGCTGGGCGCTTTAATGAAGCTTTGCACAAACGCAACTTTAGTTCTATTGTTAGTTTTTGGTAACCATAAATCGATAGCCTCTCGATATGAGCAGTATGGATAGACGGCGCATAGTAGAAACTGAAAATACAGAGTTAAAACGTACCCTCAGGCTAACTGCGAAAAAAATTGAGCATAACGAGGCGACGCTTAAACGCTTTTTTGATGTGGAATTACGTCTACTGGCCTGTAACCGCCTTGCCGAACTCTTGGATCTATTACTCAATGACTTCAAGACAACATTTAAACTATCTGATGTTCGCCTTGTACTCTTTGACCCTGAACATATCACCCAAGAGCTCTTAGAAAACTTTCTTTCAGACCACAGTAGGCAAATTCAACTAGAACCCGACCAACGGTTTCTAAAACAACTTTATCCTGACAAAAAACTATTAGCCGGTGAAATAAACTCAGAGGATAGAAAAACCCTATTCCCCAACAACCCATATATCTTAAGTGCAGCGCTTTTACCTTTAGTCCGACAAGAGTGCCTTATTGGAAGCTTGCATCTGGGCGCCCAAGATATCCATCGATACACCGTAGACTACCGATATGATTACCTGGAGCACCTTGCTTCGGTTATAGCGGTGTGCATCGAGAACTGTATCAACCAAGAGAACTTACAACGCCTAAGCACCTTTGATATGCTGACCAATGTTCATAATCGAAGGGCTTTTGATCAAGATATTCTTAAAGAGGTTAACAGAGCAAACCGCAACCATGCTCCTTTGAGCTGTTTGTTTATTGATTTAGATTACTTCAAGTCCATTAATGATACCCATGGGCATCAAACCGGTGACAGAGTCTTGAAAACCATCGGCCTATTGTTGAAAAACATACTCAGAAAAACCGACTTGATTGCCCGATACGGCGGCGAAGAGTTCGCTATTTTACTACCAGGATGTGCAGAAGCTCAGGCACAGCAGGTTGCCGAAAACTTACGCAAACAAGTGGCATCAGAGATATTTCGTAGCCTAGAGGGCACCCCCTTTAGAATCTCCACGTCCATTGGCTTTTCAACTTTTTACCCTGAACAGCATCAAAACCCGTCCGACCTAAAAGAGGAGTCTGAGCGCCTTGTTAGGATATCTGATGAAGCGCTATATCAAGCTAAGCATGAGGGGAGAAACTGCATCAGATACAAATCCTACCCTAAAAAGGCTTCCGACAGCTCCCCTTTACGTAGCGCATGAAGTTATGCGTTCATATCTTGCATCAACGCTTTATATAATTCTTTGTATTCCTCAGCCTGCTTTTCACCAAATAAAGGATCGACCTCAGCTGGGAGAGAGACGGCAAGCTCATCCCAATCCTCATCGCTAGCGACTAAAGCGAGCTTAGGAAAAATCTTTCCCTCTTCAAAGTCTAAATGCGCTTTCTCATTAAGTACAAAACTTTCCAACCGACCGATAAACTCCTCCATCGGCAGCACCGCATCATGGAGAATTCCATCAATGACGTCTAATAAATCACCGCCAATCCCTTTAAGCTCTTGATGGGCAACTTCACAGTCAGCCATTACCTTATCCAACTCAGCATCACGCCCTTTGAAGAAAGCGTACATCTTATCTTCTCTAGGATGGTGATGATGCTCTGCATAATTTGCAATATAACCAATAACATCGGCCATCAAGCTAAAATTGGGCTCTCCACCATGCTTCAGCTTTTCAACTTTCTTCTCAAGTATTTCTAATAGCTTACTGAGATTCACATGATCTTGATGCAGCTCGGATACCACTGTCATATTGACTCCTCCCGTTTAATAGTTCTTTACCCTATAACGAAGGCTCGTTGCAGGTCTTGATAAAGATCAAGAAAGCGCAAGCTGACAACTACACCTTAAGTCTAGTCCACCATGTTGTGCTCAAAATTAACCCGTGAACGTTAATTTTTCAGGTACCTACACGTGTTTAGACAAAAAATTTATATGACAGTTTCCAAAAGAGTGTTGTGCAGATCCCTTAATGAAGAGAAGCGGTGATCAGTAAGTTCCGGCCACTGATGTTCATCCGATTGATAGACATGAACCGTAGTACAGTTGGCAGCACGCCCTGCTAATAGATCGTAACGATAATCTCCAACCATTAATAACGAGGCTGGCGGTACTTTCCAGATTTGAGCCAAATGCTGGATACCCTGGGGATCAGGCTTAGGTATGGCATCATCACGGCCAATGACCTCAGCTTCGCAGAAGTACTGGGAAACGCCAAGCGCCTCTAAAGAGAGCAATGCAAATTCACGAGTATTTCGCGTTAAAATTCCCAGAGTGCATGCCTGTGATACCAGATAATCGAGTAACCCGTATACCCCATCGGCAGGTTTAGCCTGTAAAGCATAAAAGTGTTCTAACTGGTCTAAACGCTCAGATTTTTCTAGACGAAGCGCCTCTGGCAGAGTACTTAGGTAAGCAAGTATATCTGCATTTTGTGGGATACCCAGTTCATTCCGAATATGCTCAAAATCATGTACGGGCTGAGTTAACGTGCCATCTAGGTCAAACACCCAGTGACGATATTCATTGAGCACCTTAGCCATCAGCATATCTCTTTTTATCTTGGGTTAAAGACTCACTTAAACGGTCCACTTTTTCTTCAAGGCGCTGAAGTGCTCGTTGCTGAGCTTCAATATAGGAGGTTTCAAGTAGGTGTCGTTCAAGTTTTTCCAAGCTTTCCTGGCTGTCTTTAAGAGTTTGTAGCAGGTTACGAGAGCGTTTTTTAGTACTATCGGTTAGGCTGCCTAATCGCCCAAGTGTTCTTTGAAGCTGATCGTCCAAATCATGAATATGCTCAGCAACCGCGTTCATATCACGACTCAATGATACATTGATACCGCCAACTTGGTTTTCTAATTGAGAAACGGCTGTTCTGAACCGCGAAAGAAACTTCTCCCCCTCCCGATCCATAAAAACCAAAAGCAACTCCTCAGGATAAAGCGCCCTATTCCGCCCTTCTGTTCTAATGGAGTACTCGCCACGGGGGGAGCAATAAGGTTTTAGATTGCCACTGGGAACCTCGATTCTCATCACCGGATTATGGCGTAGATTTTCAATGTAGATCTGAATCTCCACATTGGGATAGCAGTCCGTTGCCTTATTTATAATCATCAGGCGTGCATTATCATCAACCTCACAGCCAACAACTTTACCTCTTTGCACGCCGTCTTCAGTAGTAAACTCATCAACACCGATAAGTAGTGTTCCGCCAAAAGGTGCATTAGCCAGTGCCACCAAGTCACTGCTTTTGACGCCACTGGCCTCACGTTTAAAATCTACATTGGCCGTCTCAGCAGCGGCCAGCATCTGACGAGTGCGCTGCGTCAGACGCTGATACTCACGCTTAATAGGCATCCAATCAGTTATTTATAAAGATCATCATTGAAAGGATCTACAGGGTCTTGCAGCATTTGATCGTCGCTGAAATATAAAACGCGACCTTCAAACCTCAATCCTTTGCTTGCGAACCACCGCTCAGTATCTTCTCGACCTTCTTCTGCATTACCCACCTGCATAGAGGCCATCATAATACGGTAAAAGTAAAGCCCAAATAATGCGGCGGCGGCACCTAGAAAGAAGTCAGAAGCCAAAGCAAATAACAGAGCGATGACCGCAACTATCCACACACGACTTGCACGAGCAGACTTAGCCATCTCATTCGCAAGATCGTACTGATCCTGATACTTTAAATAACGACGAAAGTTCTGCTGTAAGTTAAATTTATCTTCAGAAAGTAACTTGCGATCCATCAGTACACCTTTATAAAAATATAAAAAATACATTAAACCTAGTTCTATAAGAACCGTAGATTAGCTATTAGTTCTATCACGCTAAACTTTTGCTAACAACTTCAAACACATCGCGCGATAGTTCGCCAGAATCCATAATTCGCTGCAGCTCCTCTCTCATCATCCCTTGACGGTCCGCAGGATAACGTTTCCATCGAGTCAATGGCGTCACTAAGCGGGAGGCTATTTGAGGATTCAGGCTATTGAGCTCAATGATCTGATCAGCCAAGAAGCGATACCCACTACCATCCATTGCATGGAAGTTAACGGGGTTTAAACTGCTAAATCCAGAAATCAAACTACGCACCTTATTGGGGTTACGTATATTAAATGACTCGTGCTTCATCAGCTGTTTTACTGTTTTTAATGCCCCTTTACTTGGGTTAGACGCTTGAACCGATAACCATTGATTGACCACTAGAGGTTCATTTTTCCAGCGATCATAGAACTGCTCTAAAATCACTTCGGTTGCTTTTTCGTAGGGGGAATGTACAACCAATGCCAATGCCGCCATGCTATCTGTCATGTTATCCGCGTTCTGGAACTGTGTCAGCGCACGCTCTAACTGCTCAGGTTTTCCGGTTTTCATCAGGTAGCTGAGAGCGAGGTTCTTTAACGCTCGCCGCGCAATGCTTGCAGCATCCGGTGCGTACTGTTCAGACACATTACAACGGTCATAAACCGCAACCAGTTCAGACGACAGCGCTTCTGCTAATGCGTTAATGACGAACTCACGTACAGCGTGAATGGCATCGACATCGATAACATCCGACAACTCACTTAAATAGGCTTCTGTTGGTAAGGTGAGTACCTTTGAAACCATTGCCTGATCTAAAGATAGATCCGTAAGTACCGCACGATAAGCAGCGATCAGTCGATTATCTAGCACCAACTCATTACCAGCCTGATATTCGCTAATAAGCGCTTGAAGAATATCAACACCCAGCTTTTGTGCCGCCTCCCAACGATTAAAGCCATCTGAATCATGGCTCATCAAGAAAACCAGATCGTCTCGCTGATAAGCGTAATGAAGCTTTACGGGTGCTGAGAAACTTCTCAGTAATGAGGGGACAGGCTTTTCTTCGATCCCTGTAAAAGAGAAACGTTGCTCAGCCTCTCTTAGTTCAAGCACTTGGGTCGTTTCGCCATTAGACAGCATCATATCTTGCCCACTTTTTCCCAGTAAGCCTACACTTACGGGGATATGGAACGGTGCTTTTTCACTCTGCCCTGGAGTCGCTGGACAACGTTGTTTGAGAATCAAGGTATAGATTTTCTGAGACGCGTCATATTCATCCGATACGTCGATCACCGGTGTGCCCGCTTGAGAGTACCAAAGACGAAACTGGCTAAGATCAATCCCAGACGCATCTTCCATCGCCTGCACAAAATCATCAGTGGTTACCGCTTGGCCATCATGACGCTCAAAATAGAGATCACTACCTTTGCGGAAGTTTTCAGCGCCCAACAGCGTATGGATCATACGAACGACCTCAGCGCCCTTCTCATAGATAGTCATGGTGTAAAAATTGGAGATTTCAATAAAAGACGCTGGCCGAATCGGATGAGCCATTGGGCCGGCATCTTCTGCAAACTGCGCGGTACGCAGGAGCGATACATCTTCAACACGTTTGACAGTTCGAGAGTTCATATCTGCTGAAAACTCAGCATCACGAAACACTGTGAAGCCCTCTTTGAGGCTTAACTGAAACCAGTCCCTGCAGGTCACGCGATTACCCGACCAGTTATGAAAATACTCATGAGCAACGACGGCTTCTACTCGCTGGAAGCCAGCATCAGTTGTCGTTTCAGGATGCGCCAAAACACAGGAGGTGTTAAAAATATTTAAGCCCTTATTCTCCATGGCCCCCATGTTAAAAAAGTCTACAGCAACAATCATGTAGATATCTAGATCGTATTCTCGCCCATAAACCTCTTCATCCCAACGCATCGACTTTTTCAGAGAGGTCATCGCATAATCAAGCTTGTCTAAATCTTTTTCTGCAGCAAAGATTTGCAAGGTGACTTCACGGCCACTGTGTGTAACATAACGATCCTCAATAGACGATAAATCCCCTGCAACCAAAGCAAACAGATACGCAGGTTTTGGAAAAGGATCTTCCCACGTTACCCAATGCCGATCATCGTCGGCGTCGCCACTCGCTACTGGATTACCGTTGGAGAGCAAGACAGGATACGCTGTTTTATCGGCTTCTATCGTCGTCGTAAATACCGACATCACATCAGGGCGATCTAGGTAAAAGGTGATACGTCGAAACCCTTCCGCCTCACACTGAGTACAATACATACCATCAGAGCGATATAATCCCTCAAGCGCTGTATTTTGATCTGGATAAATTTCTGTAACTGTTTCTAATACAAAAGCATCTGGCACATCATGAATAGATAGACTCTCTTCGGAACGACGATAGTCCTGTTCGGTGAGTATCTGATCATTAACCACTACTCGACACAGCACCAAATCTTTATCCCCTTGCAGCACCAACGCACGATTTTTCGAGAGGCTTTGGGGGTTACGTCTAATCTGTAAACGCGCTTTAACGAGTGTCGCGTCAGCTTGCAGTTCAAAACGTAAATCGGTTTTTTCAATTAAAAACTCAGGAACCTGATAATCCTTAAGATAAATCACTTGCGGCTGCTGTGGCATGTAGGGTCTAACCTCTATTCCGAACTCAATGTAATCTTATAAGATGTGTATTTTCTTAGGTTAATCACCCCAGTATCTAATATGAGATACTGTCCTTTGATACCCAATAAAACGCCATCAACGTCTGGCTCTTTATCCAGATTGCGAGTTACAACTTTCGTAGGATACTGCAACACAGGGTAATCAATTTCAACCACTTCTCCTTCTAAAATTGGCTGAATTGACTGTACACCATGGATATTTTGCAGTTGTGTTATCTCCTCTTGGCAACGCAGGTACATCTCTTCACGTAGTTTCACCATATCTAACGGCTCAACAGCACCTTTCAACATAGCTCGCCAGTTAGTCCGGTCAGAGATATGCTCGCCATAGATTCGTTCTACCAAACCCGACAAAATGCGAGCACTCACGCGAAAGGCGGGGATCGCTTGTATCGCGCCTTGATCAATCCAGCGAGTAGGCACTTGTGTTCCTCGAGTAATACCGACCTTAAGGCCTGACGCATTGGACAGATAAACAACATGAGGCACAAAGCAGTGCTGCTCTCCCCATGCGGCATCGCGACAACTGCCCTGATGAAAATGACACTTCTCCGGACTCATAATACAGCTATCGCACTGCGGCAACTTCGTGAAACAGGGATAGCAAAAGCCTTGGCTAAAGCTCTTTTTCGTTTTTCTACCACAATGTAAACAGTTGATGGCTCCAGCGTATGAGAGCGAAATACGCTTACCCAATAGCTCATTCATTTCGATCAGCTGATCCCCTAGGGATAACTGATAACGCACAACATCATCCAACTCAGCACGCATTTTACTCAGCGCACCCTCACCTAATATTTGCATGCTACCGTCGTATTTTAGTGGTTAATTATTTTAAGAACATCCGGTTGTAACGGATCTGAACCATGCTGTGTTCCATCTTTTTTCGTTCGATCAATAAATCCTACACGCTGTTCTGCAGGTAGGTATTTCTCATCATATGCAATAACTGCACGCATACAGGTTTCTCGTTGCTCATCTGTTAGCTTCTGGCCTGTGGGCCATTTGCCTAACTCTATCGCTCGTTTGAGCGATGCATGCATCTCAGGCGTCATCGCATTGATCAGCTCGTCATACGTCATTGGCTCTCTTCCTCAAAATAGACAATTACTAAGCTAAGTATGGCGTTTAAAAATCAGTTTAACCAAAGGGACGGCCAATAGCCCCGCGATAAGCCCTGCTAAGTGCGCCGTATTGGCAATAGCACCAAAACCTATCGCTTCTAAAAGCCCTGTGTAACCGAGCACCAACCAAAACACCATGAAGACAAATAAGGCCGAGGGAAACCCAAAAAAAGCGATGCGTGCCTGCTTATCCCACAGCCAAGTATACGCAAGAACCGCAAACACAACGCCGGATAACCCTCCAAACATCGGCCCAGATACCCAAAACTGGGCAATATTAGATAGCACTGAGGCCCAAACAAATAAGAATAGATAAATACCTATTCCTTGCAACTGCTCTATTCGCCGACCAATAACCCAGATCCATAATCCGTTAAACAGAATATGAGGAAGGTTGAAATGCATAAAAACCGGTGAAATAAATCGCCAAACTTCAAAAGAGTGCAGTGACTCCAGCAAGTGCGAATAGATCAATTGCTGATTAACAACGTGAAAGTCTGTAATGGTTAGCCAGTGCATTAACTCATAACGACTACCAAAACCTATGGCTACAGAGATAACGATACTGACAAGCAAAATACCCGTGGTCATCGGGAACTTTAGCGGGTTGATACGCTGTCTTAACGGTCTTCGAACACTGATCTGTTGAAGGTCGGCACCGCTTTTCCATTGTTCAAAAATAAAGCGCACCCGATCCGCATTAACATGCTGAGGCACCCACAGCGTTTGCCTCTCCTCATCTTCAACAATACGATGGGGAATTTCATTTCGCCAAAGAAACTCAGCAAACTCACCTAAGTCGATACTCAAAGGCACATCAAACACTTTTATCATAGGTCGCGATACCCTTTCATTATCTGGGACTTACCACTTCCGCTTTTACATCCACCCATACAAATTTATTCGCCTGAAGGCGCTTTTCAAAGTCATATCGATAAGCAACTAACTTACCGTATTTAACAGCGCTATAATCCAAACAAGCAACATTGGGTGCAACCGGTACGGGTTGTCCTTCACACCAATAATGGCCAATAAAAAGAGGCTTCTCCTGCTCATCATAATGAATCAAATCTTGATAGTTCTGCGACGTTAACGGAAGCCTAGCGATATGCTCTGGGAGCGGGTCGGGTTGAAACACCACATCAATATAGTACTTAGGATCCACCGACCAAAATTTTGTTCGAAAAAAACGTCGCTTAAAACCATCGCGGCTAACCATGACTTCATTATTGGGCAAGCGTAAGTGGGTGCCGCGCAACAATCTATCCATCAACACCCATTCGAAGGTATCTGGAACAGCTGAGCGATGTAAAAAGTCATCCGTAATTTGATTGCCACCTTCCCGCTGTTTAAACTCTGTTATCAGCGCTTCATGCCAACAAGCATGGACAACCCGGAAGGTATCCATTTCGAGGAATAGCGGCATCTCCTTCATCCAACTCAGAAACTCTTGCTTATCCTGAGGATAAGGATCCAACTGCTGTAAAGTCTCTTGCAGAATTCGCCGATGACGCTGAGTATGTTCACGCAAGAATGGATGAGGCAAATCTGGATTGTGGTTCGGCGTGCAGTAGCAAAGTAAATTATACTCATGATTACCCATCACAATTTGGGCATGGCCGGCTTCTACCATGTCTCGCACTAGGTGTAATGCCTCACGAATGTGTGGTCCGCGATCAACAATGTCACCCAAAAAAATAGCCTGACGGCGTGGATGATAATAAACACCATTACGCTTACTGTAGCCTAAACGGACAAGTAACATCCGTAGGCTCAAACCACAGCCATGAATATCCCCAATGAGGTCGTAGCCTTCATAGCGCTGCTTAATCGTGCTAGTTCCCAAGCTTTGTACCCCAACCTAACTTTTCACGGCATGTGCGATAGAAATCATAATCCAGTGGGTGGAGTAATTTCAGTTTGTGGGGTTTTTTATGGATCGTGATCACATCCCCTGGCGCTAAACTGATATTGATCTGTCCATCACAAGAGACCGTCGGGTAGGTTTCGTTTTCTTCGCTAATGACCAACTTAAGCTCACTATTGCCATCCACCACGATAGGACGGCTCGAAAGCGTATGGGGGAACATAGGCACCAAGACCAATGCGTCCAACTTAGGGTGCATAATAGGGCCGCCACCGGACAGAGCATAAGCGGTAGAGCCGGTCGGTGTCGAAACAATCAGGCCATCCGATTTTTGGGTATAGACAAACTGGCCTTCAATATACAACTCAAACTGAATCATCCGTGTGGCTTTACCTGGATGAAGCACACAATCATTTAAAGCAGCACCCTCGCCAATAGGCTCACCGGCACGTTTAACCATCATATCCAGAAGAAAGCGGCTTTCGACGGTGTATTTACCCTCTAATACCTCAGTGACTTTTTCCTCAACTTCATTTGGCGAAATATCCGTCAGAAAGCCTAAGTTTCCTCGGTTAATACCCAGCACGGGGACATGACACTGAGCCAGCGAGCGAGCCGCCCCCAGTAAACTACCATCACCACCGACCACTATCACCAAATCACAAATCTCACCCATCATTTTCTGTTTGCATACCTGCTGGCCATGGCCCGGCATAAGCTCTGCAACACGCTCATCCAATATCGTATTCAACCCGCGTTCGTTCAAAAAACGGATAAGGTGTTTGAGGGTATCAATGACCAACTTACTACCTAAACGACCAATCAGCCCAACATTGCGAAAATGATCCATGAAATTACCCTTAGATTATAAAAAGTGTCAGGATTTAACCTGCATAATTACTGCATTGCAAAAACTTTTCAAGCACTTAGCACATGGAACGGCGACCTTGCAGCCCTCCACTATGCAGTAAAGCAATCTTAGCGCCTTCGGGATAATCACCCTGCGCCACTTTCTCCAAAAAGCGCCTAAACAGCTTCGCGGTATAAATAGGATCAAGCAGCACCCCAAAATCAGTCTCTAATTGATGCCATATCATTTTATGATCTGCTTTCACCTTGCCATAACCACCGTAGTGGGACTCAAGATCCAGCGACCAATGACACTCGACCGATCTATTCGCACCCGCTAGTAAAGACTCAATCTCCTGATAAAGAAAATCTCCCCCTTTTAATACAGGATACCCCTCTAACTGGACGCGTTTAGGTGCCTTCGATAATAAACCAGCTAATGTACCGCCCGTGCCACATGCACACAGAAGATAATCCAAATCTGGCAACTGCTGCGAAATCCCCCTCATCAGCTCACCCACCCCTTTTAACGCCAGCGAGTTAGAGCCACCTTCCGGTATAACGACATCCACCTCATGCTCAGCCATCAGCTTTTGCAGCCAAGCGGTATCAGAACGTTGCCGGTACTGCACACGATCAACAAAATGCAGCTGCATCCCCCAACGCTGGGCATCATCCAACATAGGATTTGATACCGGTTCGCCACGAATAATACCCACCGACACCAACCCCAACTGCCGTGCCGCCCACGCCAGCGCATGGATGTGGTTTGAGTAAGCGCCACCAAAACTTAAAAGACGAGTCTGGTTATTCTTTTTTGCCTGCAACAAGTTATATTTCAGCTTATACCATTTATTACCGCTGACTTCAGAATGGATCAAATCCGTACGTACCACCGTCACTGATAACCCTTTTTGATCAAATAGAGGGTGAGCCAGCGGCTGAATGATTAATTCGGGCTGATATGAAAAGAGATCGGAAGGTTGCAAACAAAGCTCCGTCATATGACTGACATATTCATCGCGTAGAGTCTTGCGCCAAATTATAGCAGCTAACAGGCATAGAACATGGAAGAATATATTGAAGAACTCTTATTAGAAGTCGATGAAACAGATGAAGATGCGGATCTCTACGATGATGCTTGGGAGATGTAGCCTTAACAAGGCCACATCTCTAAAAATCATCCTGCGATCATAAATATCGGCTTGGAAAACCATACGAAATCACATGAGCTACCCGTTTCGCCCGTGTCAGTGCTACGTACACCAATGAGCGCTCTTGCACATCATGGGCCTCACGAGAAATCTCATCAGCACTTTGATCAGCAATAAATTGCAATGGCACTAAACCATCGTTAAAAGAAGCAAAGATTACATGATCAAACTCAAGCCCTTTCACCCTATGAACGGTTGCAAGGCGCACAGCGTTATCTGGTGCATCCGCTTCACTGGTTTTGATGATGTGAGTTTGAATACCTTTGCTAGCTAAGCCTTTTTCGATTTTCTCGACTTCGCTGTTGGTACGCGCAACGATACACACATTGCTAAGTGCGCCCGCCTGTTCGTCTAGTAGCCGTTTAATGAGCTCAACTTGCTCGTCAAAAGTACTCACAGAAACATGCGTTGGTGGGTTACCGTGGGTCAGGGATTTGTAGAATTGGTTGTTATCTGAACCACCGTCTAGGTCATCCACATCACACCCTTCTAGCAGGTTGGTCGCCCAGCCACGGATTTCATCGGTAGTACGATAGTTGATCTTTAACTTGGCAGAACGGCCGCGAATGTTGATGCCAACTTGGCCCAGCACTACTTTGTTTTGACCGTAAATACGCTGGTGCGCATCGCCGACAATAAACAGATCATTTTGACCTTCTGGCACCATGGCACGTAGTAATTTAAATGCTTGTGGCCCCATATCTTGCGCTTCATCGACAATAATACTGCTGTACTCAAGCGGTACATGGTTACTTTCGTTTGCTATAAAGTCTGCCGCATCGCGATAGGCATCCGAGGTTTCTTTGTAGCTATTCTGGTTAAGCAAGTTGCGGTATGACTCGAATACTTTCCAAACACCGATACGCTGGCTACGGTTAAGACGGGTACCACGCCCAACACGTTTGGCCTTTTTGTACTCATCCACAGTGGTAACGCCCTGAGGCTGAATCACTTGCTCCCACTCTTCTTTGAAGAACTCTATTGAGAACTCTAAATCAGCTGGTTTATCAGAATAAGCCAGCTCCCAATACTTTTTGAAAGTGTTGTTATCGTATAGAACTTCAAAGTCGTATTTTTGCTTACGCAGGAAGTAGCGCACCCACTGGTCTAGGTTGACGACTTCAATCTTAGCCATCAACTTGTCGCCACAGAGTGTGGTCAACTGATCTTGGATATCTTGCGCTAAGTTTTTGGTGAACGTTGTAAAAAGTACTTTTTGTCCTTCTTCTAAACGCTCCGCAAGCCATTTAGCCCGGTGCATAGCAACCACCGTTTTACCGGTACCCGCTCCGCCTAACACCCGAACAGGGCCGTTTTTAGTGCCTTCTACCAGTTTGCGCTGAGAAGGATGCAAAAACACACGCCACTTCTCTAGGGATGCGCTTAAGATCGCTTCCAACTCTTGCTCACCCTCGACGACCGAGAACTTTGCTTTAGACTGCAAGCGTTCGAACGCAGCAATAAAGTCCGACGTATTGTACTGTTCTTCTTCGCTAACAGATCGTTCCGCCAAAATAGATTCGTAACTTTCGCCGGCGAGGAAAAAGTAAAGCCCTTCATAGGCTTCATCAGGTAAATAGCCCTGCAACTGATCCAGCTCTGTTTCTGTTTTGATGGAGCGCACCACAGCGAGATGATCTTCCGGCACCCCCAGCTTCATGAGTTGCTTATCTTTTAGCCCCTCAAATAAAGGAGGCATATAAGTACTCGGATCCACCGGAGCTGGCGTCGACGGCAAATGCTCCTCCGTTAGCTCGGTCTTATACAGCTGGATCGCACCGCTTTCTGCATTGATCTTACATTTATGCGTTTCTGCCCATTTATAGGCATCATCATGATGATCCACCCACAATAACAACATCACATTACCCTGAGCAGAAAAGATAATTCGATAAGTCTGATCTACACGTGCAGAGTGGAAACTGTCGTCCTTACAAACTTTCAGCTTTTCAATATTTAGGCCTGGCTGCTCTGAATTGGCCATCAATTTCAGAGTAGTTTGGTTTACCTTGGATTGTATATTGGATGGCAGCTTGTTAAGCGCTGTAAAAAAGCCATCCGAAAATGCAACGTTCGTTAGTGCACTCATAGTGTGTCCCTTAATTCCCTAATGTATTCTTCTGAGCCATTACCTAACACATGAACCCTAAAGCCATGCTGCTCAAACAGAGCACTATCTTCCTCTTGATCAGGTAACAATAACGCAACTTTCGCGTCTTCCCAAACCAATTCAGCTTCAGCTAACACAGCACCTCTAGTGCCTTCGAGTTCATAGCCAACTATAGGAATTGGGAAATTAAGCTCGATCAACATCTCAACAAATTCAGCGGCTTCATCCGCCACTTCATCTAAAACATTTTCCCAAACAGGATCAATGTAGGCTTCTTGCTTACCCCAAGATAATTGCGCAAAGAACCCGTTTTGCGTTGCCTGTTTATCACCGGCATAGAGATAACCTGCAAACTGGGCCCAATTCATAATTTGCCAAATAGTGCGCCAAATTTGCTTTGAACTGTCTTCTCCTTTAGCTCCCAATTGGGTTTGCAGTACCAGCGCATAAGCCTCAGAAGATTGCGTCATAATAAATGCATCTTCTGCCGCCAAACGAAGCTCTACTTGGCTATCACCTTCTTGCCAACAGAAACGTTCCGCCAGGGTCAATGAACATTCATCAAGCTGATCTTTAAAGCCTTGTGGGGCATAGTTCAAGGCATCCTGCCAAGCCTGTACCGCTTGCGTATTGCGATTAGCTGGATTGGACAAACCAAGGAACTGTAACGCTGCAAATTTTGGCAACTCAACCTCATTCGCATTCCCTAAAAACTTCGCTAATAAACCAAACGAGTTAAGCTGTAGATCAGACAAATTCCAATCTGAGAGTTTTTGCGCTGCTGCTTGTTGCACCTTGATCATATTTGCGTTGGCAGGTTTACCGAAAACACTTGTTATCTTCGACTCAGCCGCCGCAAACTGCTGATCAACGTCGAACCAGTTCAACGACCAAACCCAGTATTTACCCGACAACAATAACGCCTGACGCTTTAACAAATCCTCGTGTAGCGTGCGGTAGTGGTATTCATAACCGTCTAAGAAAATCGCGATTGGCTTGATTGGGTGGGTGGTTTTAACCGGGTAAATCACATAATCCGGTTCACAGGCGTAAGCAACACCGTCTTCGCTACCCAGCTGCACGTGCATTTCCATGCGGTAAACCTGTTCCCCCACCGTCAAGTGATAGGCTTTTTTCCCCTTAATCAAGTCCATCTTAACCGTGACTTTTTGATCATCAACGGCCTGCTTACCACTTAGTGCTTTCAGGGCCTCAGGGAATTTTTGCTCAAGCAAACTGTCTTCCCATATCACTTTCTTCACTTTACCCAGGTGCTCGACAGGTTTCAGTGTGACATCCCCGTCAAGTATTTCATTAAGCATGTTCAGCGCCACCATACGGGACGTACTCTCCATACCAAATGAGTTACGGTAAGCGTACAAGCAGGAATAACAGCCATCCACTTCGGGCACATAGTGCTGACAACCACACTCCATCATCACTCTCTGTGCCGCTTCAAACGTCTCGATCAAATTATTTGGGTCAGCTAACAGCTCGTGTAAATAACCCGTCCCTCCCGGCACACTGTCATAAATCACCAGATACTTTTCCCGGCGCTCGGAATTCGGGATCGGCTGATCAGACACCATCATTTGCAGATGATCGACCTTACCACCAAAGCGTTTCTTTAAGCCCAATTGCATCGCCGCCACAAACGACTGAGTTTGCTGCTGATCCGTCCCCACCGACATACTTGGCATCAACACTCGGATCGCTTCCGACACATATTCCCGGTAGAGATACAAACACTGCACAATGCCCGCAGCACCCTCCGCTTTTTTGTGTTTACAAAATAGCGTGTGCTCATAGTTCTTGCTGTTTCTGGGCTGCACTGTGCCGCAGTCTTCACAGATACGGAAGCCGGGTCGAACCAACTCCTTACCGGCTACCTCAAAGGTAGTGTCATCACTGCCGCTGGCCTCGCCAAAATTCACCTCCAAGAAAGTCGCCTTGCGTACAAACTCAAAGCCAAATGGCTTGGCTTCATCGGCAAAAGCAAAGGCAAGCTCAACTTGGTCAGGCTCAACATCCACCAACATTTGCTGATTAAAGAACACTGGCTCGCGGGTATCTTTATCGTCCCCTAGGGTGGCGTCCTTGATAGATGAACGGGCGTACACCTGCTCCAAGCGCAAGATCGGGAAGGTCTGCTGAATCCCAGACCAACCGGGGCTACCGCAGCGGGGGCAAGATTTACTGGTTGGCGCACTGACCACGCTCACATCTGGGTCCCGTGTCACGCGCTCGCTGTAACTACAGCTTGGGCACATCCGAATATATTCGATGGCCTTACCTTTCGATGTTTCTACCCGAGTAATCTTTACCTTGTGGTTTGAGGCATAAAACACACTGTTTGGAGCCAGCTCACTGATCGCCGAGTGAGCGGGGCGGGAATACTCGTAAGTTTCTGATTTATAGGGTTCGTCACTATTCGGTTCGGCGGATTTACGGTAAATCACCGACTTCAATGTGGTGCCCTCCTCGGGGAAGGCATAATTAGGCAGCAAACCTTCGTCGGTTAAGAAATTCAGCGTCTCACGACCATAAATGCTCGATTTAAGCATTTTGACACCACTAATTTCCTCTTGTAGCGCGCTGATTTCGTTTTTCGTGGTCTCATCCTGGGGCTTAGCTTCCACCGCTTTCAGGGCCTTTTCCAGCTCTTCCTTCTGGGTGTCCAAACGCTGGACTTCCTGATTCAGCTCTTTTAAGCGATTGAGCAACAGCCATTCCACTTGCTGTTCTTCGTCTTGCGGATAAATCAATAATTGGCGCAAGCGTGCCAACGCGCTTTCACTTAGCGTCGGTGGCAATAACAGCTGGAACTCATCCCACAACCGGTCTCGGTTGGTACGAATAAAGTTCACCAAGGTAAACGGAAAGCGATTCTCATCACCAGAAAAAACGGCATTTAGCACCGGCTGCATACTACCTGGAATCGCTTGTTTGCCTTTATTGAGCCGCCCCCAATCGTCAAAGCAATACGCCAAGAGCTGACGACGCAGCACCATACTGGCTTCAAGGAAAATCGCTGGAGGCTCTACCGCCCCGGCCATCATGGCAAGAGGATCAGCGTAGAAATACAAATCGTGCGGATGACCATTGGCAATAGTCAGCACGGTTGAGTTACCCGTACTGCGCCCAGCACGGCCAATACGCTGTAAATAGCTCGCTTGCGTCGGGGGCACTGATGCCAATAGCACCGCCGACAAATCACCGATATCAATACCCATCTCAAGGGTTGGCGTGGCAGACAATAAATTTTCAAACCAGGGCTTACGATATTGCTCTTTGGCTTTAAAACGGTTTTCCACCTCTTCACGCAGATCACGGGACAATAGGCCTGTATGCTCATGGCCAATCACTCGGCTAACTTCGCCAGACAAATAGAAACGACGATAGAAGTTCTCTTGCCCCATCGGCGCCACCTGCCAATGGGTGGCGGTGGATTCCGAGTTATTAATCACCAAAGACGGCATCGCCAAACGCTCGAAGGTTTCCACCCAAGCGGTTGGGATAAACATCTGCCCCACGGACGTCTCACGGTCAGCGCGCTTTAAGTTTAAGCGCGTCAGATTGGCACTAATACTTAGCAGTTCTGGATTTAAGCCCCATACTTGCTTGTCTTTTTCGGTGATGCGCGTCCCTATTAGACCGGTGGACTCTAGGGCTTTCATTGCCTCGCTAAAGGCATCGCTAAAGAAGCGTGTTTCAGACAACACCACCTCTGGCAGCATGGCTTTTAGCCAGTTGAGATACCAAGAAGCCCCTTGTTTCGGCACCACCGCTTCAAAGCCTTTTTCTCGGTCAGTCGCCGGAAAACGGGGCAAAGTAGAATGGGAACCAAAGTTCGGCAAATGCGGCTTTTTGGTCAACATAAAGTAGTCGCCGCCCTTATCAATAAAGCCAGCTAACTCTTCATGCAAGATCGCGCCACGACGGCGCATTTGCAGTAACAAGCCCCACAAAGCGCGCTCAGCCGACTCTAGGTCAATCGCCTGACCCAGCTGATCCCGCAAACGTGATTGCCACTCTAGTGCCGCTTGCGCCACACTCTCAGCCGGCCAAGATAATACCGCCGTACCAGTACGGTCTAACGATCGACCGATCTGGGAGCGAATGCCCATTTCTTGCAAAGCTTCCCAGCTTAAGCGCAGCTTCACTAAGGCCGACAACTTACCCAGCGCCACGGGCTTACCTTGGGTCATGGAAATATAGGCGTCTTCCGACACAAGATTTGGCGCAATAAACTGACTAATAAAAGTCGGCTCATCCCAACCCTCTGGGTTGTGTTCGCTCTTAACAAAACCGTCATACCAATGGTTAATAAAATCCGTATAAGAAATATCGGCCGTTTGCTGATGGATAAATTGCCCCATGGCAATACGCAGGTTCATATCCCAAGTTCGCGCACTGTAAAAACCAGCGCGATGGGCGGCGTCTTGTACCGAGTCCGAAAAGGCGATCAGCTTTTTATCGTGGTTAAACGGACTGGAAAACAGCTGATTGATCGCCACTGAGGTCAAGCTTGCCGCTTGGGAACCGAACAAGATCAGTGAGTTATTAGCTTGGCACACCGGGCAGGAACGCTCTTTTTTATTGGCGTTGGCACCGTCTTGTTTGGTTTGACGTACCTTGCTGTTTTCAAACACCCGCACCAATTGATCACTGCCACAGCTGGAACAATGTGGGCTATCTTCCTTTGCCAAGGTGCCACAGCTACAACAAAGCTGCTTCACCAATCCTTGCCCTGCGGGTGGTTGCTCGTCTTTCAGCAACGGTAGTAACACCTGCGACTTCACATCGTTATCAAAGAATAGGTTGTATAGACTGCGTAGGTCGCGCTCGATCTCCGACTCGCCTTTTTTATCGCCTGCTAACCACGCGGTGGTATGACATTCAGAACACTGTACCACCGGCAGAACAATACCCTCGTGCTCGGCTTTTAAATCATCGGAGAAATGCAAATGTACATCTTCAGGCTTCATTGCCACATCGGCGACGATACGTTTTAGCTCCCGGGCCCAAGATTGAAAACGCAACGACACAAACGGCTGCTCTGGGTAGTCGCCACCACGGGCAAAGGCCACCAGCGCCAATAACGAGGCGAGGATTTGCCCAGCATAAGGGCGCAAGTTCGGGGGCAGTTGGCGCTGCTCAGGAAGCAAGCTTGCCAGCGGTGCCACCTGCTGGGCTTGACTCAATAGCTTATGAAACAAGGCATGGGTTTTTAGGGCGTCGCCCAGCGCGACCCGCGAAGCCATTTCATCCGGCTCAAGGTCAAAACCCTCGTCATTGATTACCCAGTTGCCCTCGGCGTCTTGTTCCCGCTTTTTACCAAAAAAGAACCAGGCTTGATGCTGTAAATACTCTGCTTCGGTGTTAAACGCTTCGGGCGTTAGCAGCTTAGGGTCAAAGTCATAGGAAAAGCCCACATGCTTGATCGGCTTTTGGAAGGATGCGGCACTGACGCGGGTTTCACCAATAATGCCCGTGTCGTCAAACTCGGCATCAAAAATCTTGGAGATAAACTCGATCAAACGCGGTTTGGCTTCGTCCGAGCCAATGGTCGCCGAGGTACCCACCGGTACCAGGTAATCTTTCGGGACTTTTAGGTGAGCTTTTAAACGGCGAATCAACATGGCCAAGTCCGAGCCTTGGGCACCATCAAAGGTATGCAGCTCGTCCACCACCAAATAGCGCAAGGTCTCAGGCTGGTTATAGCGCCATAGGGTTTGATCCTTTGGGCGCATCAGCAAATAGTCGAGCATCTTGTAGTTGGTGAGCAAAATATCTGGCGGGTTCTGGCGCAGCTCCCCTTTATCGGTGATCACGCCATCTGCGGTCATCACCTGCTGACCGCGCTCGCCCCCACCGACAAATAAGCCCACATTCACCTTGTCTTTTAGCTCCGGCGTAGCGTGGATCACTTCAGCAAAACGGCGCGCTTGGTCGGTGGCCAAGGCGTTCATGGGGTAGATAATAATCGCCTTGATGCCTGGCTTGCGGGTTTGCACACAGTGGTTTAGCAAGGGATAAAGGAAACACTCGGTCTTACCGGAGCCTGTGCCGGTGGCTACCAGTGTTGGCTGTGGCGTATTGCCCCCATCGCTACGTAGGCGTTGCCAAGCGGTTTCTTGGTGGGCAAACGGCGAGTGTTCGGTGGCAAACGCCGAGAAGAAATGCCGCGTAGCATTGGCGTCCTTGTGAAATGGCAAACCAATGGACACATAGGGCCCTTTGAAAAAGGCTTCACCCTGTGCGTCCCGGTGCATTAAGGCATGAAACTTGCCCTTAAAGTGGGGCGTCTCGGTCTCGAAACCAGTGACAATAAACTCTTTTAACGCCTGTTCTACATCTTTCGTGATAAGGCTTGGATACATCCTACTTCCTTTATCCAGAGCGGCTACTTTCCCTAGTTAGCGGCTCCGCCTATTGTCTAGCACGCGTCATCCCTTGCGCTTAAATTCATTGAGATTAATGCACCCAGTCTTCCCACATCAATCCGTCAACACGTTGAAATTCTCGTGCGTTATTGGTGACCAATACACACCCAGCGGAAATAGCATGGCCGGCTATGGCGGTATCATTAGGGCCAATGGGTACACCACGAGCCATTAAGTCACGTTTTACCATGACCGTCCCATCGACCGCGGCTCTATCGTAAGCCAATACGGTGTCTACCCGTCGCAAAAATTCTTCGACCAAAACCTTATGTTTTTGCGATGCGTGTTTACCCAGTAAACCATATTGCATTTCTTGGTAGGTGATCGCCGAAATCACCACACGGTGACGTTGACTCACAACGTCTTGTAAGCGCTGCAACACAGCTATCGGATGCTCCCGCATGATAAACGAGCAAATGCAGGTATCTAACATATAGGTTGTGGGCTTATTCAAAACGGAAACGCTCCTCATCTGGGATCATCTCTTCTCGCTCTACCAGAAAATCGTGATCCGCTTTTGTTTGCTGCGCAAAAGACAACCAATCCGGACGCACGGGCCGTAATACGATCGTATCGCCCTCTTTATAGATCTCTAATTCACTCACCCCATCGAACTCGAAATCTTTCGGTAAGCGAACAGCTTGGTTTTTGCCATTCTTAAATATAGATACGGTTTTCATAGCGCCTCCTTAATCGGCATAGGCTGAACATAGGTTATAGATACTTATAAGACCTATGTCAAACCTATGCCCAACACTACCCTGCCACGCGCTCGCTAAAAAACTGCCACGCCTGGCGGTAGTCCTCTTCCCGGTTGGGCAGATGCCAGGGGGCGGTATAGGTGATCACTTTTTCCCTTGGGCCGCTGGGCAGGGTGTCGTCCTGAACAGTACGCCGTATCTTGGTGCCATCCGGCAGATGTTGCGCGTCTTCCCAGCCGAGGGGTTTGGATTCGGTGGTGCCATCCGGATATTCGATAATCACCGAAGGGTCTTTTTTGCCCACTTTACGGGGTAAGCCTACCCCCACCAAACCCTTGGATGGGGTAAAAACAATACGGCCACTCTGGTCGTAGTAGGTTTCCCGCTCGTACTGCTGCATCACCGGGAACTGCACGCGATAAATCGTTAGCAATTCTTGTAGCGTTAGCCCCATCGCCTGAGCCACCAGCACATCAATTTCCAATAGCGCCTGACGGCGTTCAAAATCGGTACGCAGGGCGCTTTGCCAAGACCATTCAGCGGTTAGGTTTTTAAAGTGGTTTTGGTTTAACAAGGAAATATCAGAAGACCACTGCTGAGAAGTAAAACTCTCTTCCCAGCAATCTTTCCATAAATTTTTATATAAGCTAGTTAGAGAGGATAAGACTAACACTCTAGATGCAATCTCGTTGTTGGCCTCTTTAATTGGCAGCATTGGAGTGATACCACTTGATGCCAGACGTCCAGTTGTACGTACATAAAAATCGTAATGTAATGACATACCGGCAGCAACGAAATATAAAAGATAAGACGTTTCTTTAAACGAATATGAAATTATTGTGTTGATGTGGCATATTTTTTGTGGCTCTAATGCTGTAAAAAAACTCCTTTCAGCGCCCTGAGACATCTGAAACTTTGTTACTGCACGATAATACTCCGTCACTTTTTTGGCGGCTTTTTCGCCCGGTTCAATCCAGGGGACGCTTGGGGTACGGGCGTGATACTCGGCGGCGCTGCAGGCGGGTACATAATTAGTACGCGGCAGGTAATCCGCTGGCAGATCGGTCAGGTCGAGCTTGTCGTAGGCTCGGTGGGTTTCACAGACTGCCCGTGGGGTTTGGTGAAACGGGTTACCAACAAAAAAGTGCGGGCCGGACAGCACCCATTGCTCAGGTGAATCTGGGAACTGGGTGGCGCGCTCAATGGTACCATCATTTTGAGCATTTACTTCATTCCAGCAAGTTGACGGTGTTGTATAGTATTCACCTTGCAGATCCCCTAAACGTTTAGGTTGCTGGGCAAATTTTTCCAGTGCCGAGAGTAATTCCTGAGAATGGATCGCCGGCAGGCGAGCATATAAGGGTGGAGTGCCTGCTTCATCATAGAGCTCTGCAAACACGCCCAATGATTTAAGAGTTACCCAGGTGATACGGCTCTGATGCCCCTGAACACTCCAGTTATCTTGCTCATCCTTAATACCCGGAACCATACCTTTGCCATCATGCTCAAAGCAGAGATCAATGGTTTTGGGGACAAAGAGGTTGGCGATATGGGCAAACCTGATGCTGTCGCTGCCGTTGGCAAAAATATTGATACTGAACTTATTGCGGTTGCCAATCGGAAACAGTTTTTTCTCATTCTGAAACTGCAAGTGGGCGCGTAGCCTCTGATAAACTTTGGCCCTAAATTCGCCTCCGTTCGAGTCATCATAGATACCTTCGGGATGTAAAAAGCCACTCACCCCCTGCTCACTGCCCCAGCGCCACGCTTGCGGCAAGAAGCATTTATACAGGTTGGCTTTTTGACCACCTAACTCAGGGTAGTTTTGCATGGCGTTAAGGAAGTTCTGCGTCCCTTCCGCTTCTTCCAGTTCGGTAAACCAGGCTTTTTCCAGCTCTGGCTTGCGGGCAAAGGATTCGGCACGTTCTTGCCTGAGTTGCGTAGCAGAGAATTTTTTAATCAAAAATTCTGGGTTGTAGTCGCCCAATACGCCGGCTTCGTTCCACTCTACTTTTAGCCAAGGTGGGTTCCCCAGCATTACATCAAAGCCGCCACGGTCGGCAAATACATCGGCAAAGCTAAGCTCCCAATGGAAGAACTTAAAGCGATCCGCCAAGGTTTTCACCAAGCCTAAACGGTTAAAGCGCTGGTACAGACTTGGCAAATGTAACTGGCCTTTGGCGGTCAGCACTTGCTGTAGCTTTTGTTCCGCTTCGCTTAGATTAGCTTGAGGTTCCTCCAAGAAGCTACCTTGAGCCGGTGCCAATAGATCACTGCTAGCGGGCGCTGGCTCAGTGCTTGAGGTCGCCGGTGCATCAAAGTCAAAACCGCTTTGCGCTGGCTGTTGGAAATTGAAAATCTCCGATTGCAGCACTAGGTTAAGCTCCATCAACCATGTAGCACGATCTGGTAGCTCATCCACTTTATCTAAGGGCCAGAACCATAGGGCACACCAGTAATCCATCACCAATTTTAAGCGGTGATATGGGGTGGCAATCTTGGCGTCTAAGTTAAAGATACCGTTGGCACGAATGCTGTCTTTAGCCGCAGTAGAGCTGGCCTTATCGGCGCTGTCTTGGCCCCAAATGGCAAACTGGTCTTCGGTGCGGTTGCGATCAGCGCGCAAGGTCGCCACATGCTCAGCCCATAATAGGTCGATGGCACGGCTCATTTTCTTGAGCAAATCCAGCTCGTAACTTTCCAGTGGCTCGGTAAATTGCTTACGCCAGTTTTTCAGCTTATCAAAGGCCGCTGGGCGCAGCTTTTTCGCTTCTTTGTCCGACACATTGGCCATACCTGGGTCCGGCAAAAGGAAGTGATAAATCTCGTTGTCATCCCGAGGGGGTTGCCCTGCACTAATGTTTGCGACGGAAAGCGCTAAGCTGTCCGGTGTTAATCTTTTTGGCTCGAAGTTAAACCAGCGCTCGGCAGGCTTTTTAGCTTTTAATTGGCTTTCACTAAATACTTGGCGGCGAGCACCAATTAAGGAGTTTCCGTTAAATAGCTGGTAACCAAACCATGGCACTTGACTGCTGCCGTTGAGGGAGTTTAACCAGAGCGACACTTCCGCCAGTTCCACCGCTATAGGGTTTAAATCCACCCCATAGACATTGTGATCGGCGATGTGCATTTTCACCGTTTGCAACACCTGAGCGTATTCACTGTGGGGGATGCGCTGGTTTTGCTCGATTTGCTTTTGCGTTAGGTAGGCTTCCGCAAGTTGGTTGACCGCTTCGTTCAAGAAGGCCGCGGAACCCATGGCTGGCTCGCACACGGTCAGCTTGAGGATTTCATCCGCCGGTAGTTTGTCCCACTCGGCACCGAGTTTTTCCCGTAGAGTGTATTTAACCAAACTTTTGGTCAGCACTTCTGGCGTGTAGTAGCTGGCGGACTTTTCCCGGTCACGGCCCGCAAGGCGATAGATAAACTTGCCGCGGGGGTGTTTTTTCAGGGTTTTGTAACCATCTTGGTCTTTTTCAAAGACTTTCTCATCGTCGGCGTAGCTGTCGATCTCGGCGGCAGTGACAAAGAAACCCGCATCCAGTTCATCGTATTTGTCGCCGGCTTTCTTTACTTCGTATAGATCTTCGCTGGCGAAGAAACCACGGTAGCTTAGTAGGGCCTCGTAAACGGCACCTAATTGGTTAATACCCAGTTGCGCATAGCTCACACGACCACGGCGCTGTTTACCTCGACCGGAGGTTTCGCGGGTCAGGGACATGAGCTGGATAACGCGCTGCAAGGTCTGGTTACGGAAGACCACCTTGTTTAGGTATTTGGTGCGCTGTGGGTCAAACAAGTGACTGTCGAGAGCTGGAATTTCAAAACCGCCCTCGCCGCTTTGCCAGTGGCTTTCCCCTTCGTACAAGGCTAAATCGTCTTGCTGCTGCTCAGGGTGGGTTAAGCCTTGGTGGATCATGGTAAACAGCTTTTGAGTACTGTCATGGAAATAGCGACCGTTTTGCGCTTGCTCGCTGTTGAGCTGCACCATTTCCAGATCACGCAGGCTTTCAAGGCTGTAGCCTTTTAGATAGGTTTGGCTGTGTTTGATGGGCACATAGCCAAGCTCTGGGCGGGCCTCGATGTAAAACAAAAACAACATGCGGTACATGTAGCGCAAGCATTCGCGGGACAATTGGTCTGCATCGAGGGCAGTTTTGCCTTGGTAGGCAATGTCTTTACGCTGGATAAGCTGTGCTGCCGCTTCGTTACCCAATAGTTCGATGGCTTCACGAAGGGCATATTTCAGCTCTTCACTAACGCCAAAAGCGTGCTTATGGGCGTTTTCATCCAAACTATCGAGCAGTGAATCCCCTTCTGCCGGTGCCAAGCTGCTTTGATGCAACAGCGCGGCGGTGGCTTTTAGGGTTTTGTCATCTTTTCGACCGAGGATTTCATCTAGGTCAAAACGCAAGACACGGTTTTGCAGCCACTTATAACGGTCGATTAGCACACATTGGCGATCGCTCAGCAGGATAACCCACCGGGGCGCTTCGTCTAGCTTAAAAATATAATCGTTAATAAGATCAAACCAGGTGTTACCAGCCAGCTTGTCGGCGTGAGGTTTCGGGCCAAAGAATTGCTCTTTGAGCAAGGGCAATGACAGTGGATCAAGTCCTTCTTTGTTAGCGTCTAGCGCCCCTAGCAACCAAACCTTGGCATCGCCTTCGGTTGTATCGGGATACAGGCTCAATACAGGCAGCTCTAGGTCATCGCCCACCATGACGTTTTTGCCAGTGAACGAGTAATCCAACGCTTGGATAAAGCTTTTAAAAAAGCCACGTTGTAATTCGATGGCTTTGGTTAGATTGCGCTCTTTTTGACTTTGCTCACGCATGGCAAAGTAGCTACGGGCTAGATCACGCAGACGCTGATAAGGCGGCTCAAACACTGGTGTGCGCTCGGCGTCTTTATCGTCTTGAGCCCGCTGTTGCCAGCTTTGAATCAAGTCTTTGATATCGCCCTCAAAAACTTCGGCTAGGTAATGGGCGGAGTAAAATTCGTTTTCGTTATGAATGCCTAAAAACGTGGCGGCGTTATCACTAATAGCCATGTTGTTGTCCTTCCTTGTGGATTAATTCACTGCGGCGAGTACGGCGATCAGCTGAATGTAGGGCTGCGCTTCGGTTTGCCAGGTGTCTTCGACCCACGTTTGGTATTCGGCAAAGACTCGGTCAATATGGCGCTGTTGCTTCATACGACGGCTTTGCTGGGTGCTGGCTAGGTGTTTGCCAAGGGCCAGCTCCATCTGTTGTTCTTGTTTGCCTTTTAGCTGAGCCAGCTCTTCGAGCTGCGCTTTCAGCTTAGGTTGCATGGTGGTATCAAAGGCTTGTTGCTCTTGCACCATGGCTTGTCGCACGACATCCACTACTGGGCTGCGGGCGGCTTCTAGGGCGGCAATGTCTACCGGTATGCCGGCGTTAGGCAAGCTTTGTAGGGTTGCACCATAGTTGGAAAGGGTGTGTGCCAATGGCTCGATATGGCTCACCTGCCCATTTTTCACATGCACGCCGTACCAGTTCCAAATCACTGGGTGGGCTTTGCGGTTGGGGATCAGCGCCGACACCATAAAAATGGCATGGCCGGGTTCTAAGCCATCGTGCAAGCCAAGCACCAAGGCTTCATGACGACCGGTGTTGCCCATCATGCGCTCTTGTAGCCATTCCATCACTGGGTGTTTGCGCCATAGGTAATGGTGCTTGGGCCATGCGTTGTCATCGTGGCGAGAACGCTTCACTTCGTCCATGTAGGCTTGCTTATTCGCGGTGAGCAAAAAAGCACCGTGTTCAGGGTAGATCTCCGGCGGGAAGGCACGGAATTTGTGTTTCAAATCTTCGGGCGCGGTCAGGTCGATGATGTGCTTGTCATCGTTGAAGTCCACATTGACCACTTTTTGCCCTTGATTCAAATAACGTAGGGCCGCTTTGGCAAATTGGTAATCATCGTTAAAGAGCGTCAGCTTGCTACTGTCTGGGCTTGTATCTGCCGCAGGGCTTGCTTCAGCATGACTTTCCTCTACAGACGTTTCATCAGCTCCCGCCGCTAAGAACATGGCGAGCAAATCATCGCCCTCGTTACTTTGCCGCTCCGGCGTGTAGGTGGCATCAAACTGCTCGGCACTCACCTTCTCGGCCATGGCATCAGCCGTCAGCTCGGCTTCTTTATCGCTGTCGTAGACATCCATAAAGGTCGCCGGATCACCGATGTTTTCGTAGGCCTGCTCGTCTTTTTGTTGCAGGATTTCCAAGATGCGCATATCGCCACGAATGGTGTCGTTTTGGCTTTTGGTGACAAGATAATAAATATGCGGTGCTTGCTCCTGACCGTACCGGTCTACACGACCGTTACGCTGTTGGAACACCATCAATGACCAAGGCAGATCAAAGTGAATCAAACGGTGGGATTGGTAGTGTAAGTTGATACCTTCACTGGCCACATCCGAACACAGCAAGATGCGCAGTTTGTCTTCGGGCTTGCCAAAGCGCTCAACGATTTCTTGCTGTTCGATATCGCTCATGCCACCGTGCAGTTGCGTGATTTCAGTGTCTTTAAGTTTGAACTCATGACTAAGCAGCTCTTGTAGGATACGCAAGGTTTCAATTCGCTCAGAGAAAATCACCAGACGATCATCTGTGTCTTTTTTACTCCAAGCAAAGCCTTTGTCGTTAAGCAGGCTGATTAGGCGCTGGTATTTGCTCCATTGGCTGTCTTGTAAAGCTTGCAGGCGTTGTTGTAGCTCATTTAGACCGGCAAGTTCAGCTTGTACCGCTTCGCTCAGGCTGTCGTCTTCTTTTACTCCCTCTTTTCCACCTTCCTTGGGAGAAAGCACTTTGATGCGTTGCTCGACGGATTTCAAACAGGCCGCAGGGGATGAGAACAAAGCTTTTTGCAAACCGATACGCACTAACTGCCCCGGTTTGTCGGCGTTATGCTCACCTTTTACCGTAAAGGGGATATCAAGCAGGGCTTGGTAAATGGCTTCTTCTTGAGGGCTGGCGTCTTCGTTGATAGCGTGGACGGTACGGTCTTTAAACTCGCTTTGCACTTGGTCTTTGATGTCATGTTTAAAGCGGCGGACGACAAGACCTTTGCCCGAGAAATCTTCTTTGGTGTAATGCTCTGGATCACTGATGGCGGTTGGGTCCAGCATGTTCATCAAGCTGGCAAAGCTTTTGGCACGACCATCGTGGGGTGTTGCTGACAGCATGATTAGGGTGTCAGATTTGCGCGATAGCAACTGAGCCAGCTCGGTACGTTGGGAGCTGGTGCCGCGATCGGCAACGTTGTGCACCTCGTCGATGATGATAATGTCCCAATAAGCTTTTTCCAGATACATCTTGAATTCGTTATCTTGCTTTAGGGTATCGATCGAGATGATAGATTTGTCGTAGTAGTAAAACGGGTTATGGTTCGCGGGAATACGGCCGCGAACTCGCTGCAAACCTTGGGAATCGAGGCGCGTCAAAGGAACCGAAAAGCGGTTCCAAAACTCTTTTTGGAACTGGGTCATCATGCTTTTAAGGGTTAGCACTAAGATCCGTTTGCCACGGCCACGCTGCATCAGCTCGGTCGTTAGGATGCCAGCTTCGAGAGTTTTACCCAAACCTACGGCATCGGCGATAAGAATACGCTGGCGGGGTTGTTTCAAAGCAATCAAGGCAGGATCAAGCTGGTATGGCACCACGTCCATAGCCGCTTCTTGGGCAATATGAATTTGATCATCGCTGGGCGTCGATTGGCGCAATTGGCTTTCGATAAACAAGCGCCCTTGGGAAAAGTCTGGCGACATGTCCTGCACCAGCGCGGTATCTTTCGGATCCAGCACCTTGATCTCGTCTTCAAGATCGCTAAGGAACAGAGCCTCCTTGCCGCGTACCAGCTCAGAGATACCTTCACAGGTTAATTGGTAGCCTTGATGTGTGGTACGGTCGACTCGACGCACTACCCACTCTTCATCCCGAATCTCTACACGTGCCCCTGGGGCAAACCTTTGCATCGTCACGTTTTGTCCTTTTAATCATTTACGCAGCCGTATTTGTGCTATTGTACATTAATGTGCAATTTGAACGCAGGCTTACACAGCCAAGCTCCAACCCTAAAGTTTTATTTATAAAGAAGCTTTAAAATCAAGACACTCAAAGACAAATAAGAACTAAAACAGTGCAATACAGCCCCCCATGTGTGTAAACGGGCGGGATTCCTGCGCACTACCGATCCCTATGTCATGGTAATCTGGAGAGACGCGACACTGAGCGAAGCCGAAAAAACGGCTTGGTTAAACAAGGTTATTGAGGTGGGGCCTTTTTAAGCAGGCCACGATATAGAAAGCCAATAAAGGTAAAAAATCAAATAGAATCGAGCAAGGATAATGGATGGTGGGCGTGGAGAGGTTCGAACTCCCGACATTCGCCTTGTAAGGGCGACGCTCTCCCAACTGAGCTACACGCCCATAGTACGGTGGCTATATTTTTGACTGAAAACGCTTAGCACTTCAAGCTTACAGTTGTAATCTTTTAGGATTACTCTTACTAACTTCGTGTAGTGAATCCTGAATACAGCTTCATTACAAGATGTTAGTGGCGGAATGGACGGGACTCGAACCCGCGACCCCCTGCGTGACAGGCAGGTATTCTAACCAACTGAACTACCACTCCGCATATGGTGGGCGTGGAGAGGTT